>Ga0247778_1000273_pt1 | contig 82413 bp, 78 predicted proteins | sample UWRJL049202B5_FD_179939 | JGI IMG/M metagenome (GOLD analysis project Ga0247778, IMG submission 179939) | Plant litter microbial communities from Arlington Agricultural Research Station in Wisconsin, United States - UWRJ-L049-202B-5 | ecosystem: Environmental > Terrestrial > Plant litter >... | reverse complement strand
CTCCTCCTCATAAGGCTTACACTCTTCTTATTCTGCAACGGCAACTTATAATCCTTCTCCCTCCCCAGCACATGCCCCTCCCAAAAATCCTCATCCAACCAACTAACCGCCTTCTTCGCCTCCTTCACCTCCCTCTTCTTCCGCTTCCGCTTCTCCTTCTCCTCAATACTGCGTTTCCTCTCCATCTTATCCGAAATCGTACTCGTCAGAATCCAATCCATCAATTTCCCACCCAGTGTCTTCAGATTTACGAGGTGGGCTTTGGTGGTCTTGGCTACTTTGTTGAAGATGCGACGCATGCGGGTGCTCCATGCGACGATTAGTGCGAGGGTGATGATGGTGAAGGATGCGGGGATGGAGACGAGTCCGATGGTGTGGAGGGGGAGGAAGGAACCGCCGCCCCATTCGCGGGTATTCATGCCGAAGAGGCCGGTGAAGAAAGTGAGGGGAAGGAAGATAACGGTGAAGACTGTGAATATCATGACGGAGCGGGATTGTGCGGATGCGAGGTCGGCTTGTAGGCGGGCGAGGCGGACTTCGTCGACTTGGGCTTGTCGTTGGACCATTTGGAGGAGTTTGTCGAACTGGGGGATTTGGTCAGTATAAGGGAAACTGCGGGGCAAAGAGTACGAACGTCATCTCGTGTGCTTTGGACGCTTTTGATCATCTTGCCGGCGTGGTGTAGATACTCATCTAGTTTAGTCCTCGCTTGGTACAAGAATTGCAATGCATTCGCCGTGGATCTCATCATTTCGGGGCTTTCATAGTGTTCAATCATGACCCTGATAGCATTTTGTTGTGTTGTGAACAGAGTTTCCAGCGTCTTGAGCTCGTCTTCGATGTCTCGAAGTTCGAGTAAAGCGGAGGTATTTTCTCGGTTTTGCTTCTCGGCCAAAGCTCCTTCGCGTTTATGCTTCGCTCGGATATAAGTTGTTCTCACTGCGTCGTCGTAATCGATTGCTTTGTCTCTGAATCCTCGTGCCCTGAAGCGCTTGAATGAGGTTGTCATTTTCTCGGTCTTTCGCAAGTGTTAGCATGTTAATTCGATAAAAGAGGACTCGTGTTATTACAAGAATACTGATAGCTTCTTCAAAGATACGGAATATTTCGAGATCCGGATGAGAACAGCGCTCGCAAAGGACAGTGACGGCGTGGAGCGCAACTAATGCTGCAAGGTCGAAAGAATTTTCACACCTCGAGGTCAAATCTGCGTTAACCTCATTGAACAAGCTGTTCCGCAAGTCTGCTTGTTGATACAACCTTCCATCTGTGGGCAAAGTCTCCCTCTGCCGTGGTGTGAGTGAATGTACGTACGGTAATGGGTATTGAGATCTTGGAAAGACAATAATGAGGAGCATTCTGCTGGGATTTATTGGCAAAACCACTTACCTTTGGGAAGAAAGTCAAGACGGTTCCTAAAAGTAGCTATCAGCAACGAATCTCAAATGGGGTCTGAAATTGCGGGCCTGATCTCCGAGAACGTACCTTTGTCAACTATCCACAACCATACTTGATCAACCATCAATACATTACCATCAAGAATATCGTCATCGGATTCCTCTTCGCTTCCAACCTCACTCCCGTCCTCAGAGTCCTCGTCGTCATCGCTCTGTTCTTCGTGTCCCTCGCTCTCACCTTGAGTGTTCCTTCCAGTCTCAGGCTTTGCTCCTGTGCCATTCTCATAGAGTGCATCATTCGGATGGGAACATCTTTGCTTTGTCATTTTATACAACATCTGATCATCATCCCGTGCTCTCGTATCAAGAAGTCCAGGATAGCCAAACTGGTCGAGCGTTCGTCGGCTGTTGATCGGAGGATCATGGCCGAGAAATTGCCAGAGCACTTTGAGCTCTAACGACTCTAGTTTAGACACAGATTGAGGCACAGGGCGAGACCGTCCTTGTTTGATGCGACGTTTGATTAATGTTCTTCTCTTAACGAGTGATTTATATGTGTCGAAATGTAGGAAAGGAAGGTAGAGACACATTTGAATGGGCTTCGCTCTCGGCGAGCCTCTGGGCGATGCAGTTGGGGATGCTAGAGGGATGAAGATTTAGCTTTGATGGTTTGTCACTGGAAGGAAACATACCTATCTCCGGTCCGATAAAGGAGCATCCGGGTTTTACAAAACATGCATGATGCTCGGCGTGCCTCCCGCGAACGTGCTTAGACTCCCAGTGCTCAGCACTAAGCAGTTTGTCGTAAAGATTCGGCCCCTTTTCAACAGAGATCTTTTCCAACACATCCTATTCCAATTAATAAAACGCTATGGCCGTGATCGTATGACTTACTTTTACCCACTGCAGGCTCGCAAAGTCAGCATTACTTCATGAAAAAAATATTCAGACAAATCGTAAGTTCCAATACCTATTTCGAACATCTCGGAACTTCTGAGATAAGCAAAAAAGGCATTTAGATTCGCAGATTGTTCGAAGAGGGAAATAAAACGCTGTGTGAATTTGCTTACGCTAGGGTTGTTGAACGGAACATGAACCCAAACCAATCGTTGATTTGAGAAGTTAGGTTTAGAGAAGGTGATTTGACTTGCGGGATTGATCGCGCTTTCACTTCCCCTCCGTCGTCTCGAGCTAGATTCATGTATCACGTTTGGTCCCAAGAGAAACGGCTGAGCTGGCATTTCGCTATGCCTTCGCGACTGGTGCATACCGTTGATGGATATGCTACCATCTCTGGGGGGCTCCACTACAACAGGATGAGCAGGTAATGACGGTGTTGTGATGCCAAGGGCGTCAGGCGGTTGCGTTTCTCCAAATTCCTCTATGATTGGAGAACTTGGTCCCGCGTTACTTGATGCAAGACTACCTCTTGAGGCTGCTACGTCCGGGTCCGTTGAAGCGTGTGCCAGTGGGCCGGAAGAAGGCGGAGCACTTTCTTTATTTTTAGCTTTCCTTGATTTCTTACCATGTTTTGTATGAGGCTTGCTAGAACTCTTCAGATGTTCAAACGGATTGTTGAAAGTTGGAATAGATGAGCTTGGCCGGCTTTCTCTGGGTTTATCTGGTAATAGGGAGGCGGCGCGGCTGTGGTGTCGTATGTGCTGTGTGTCCCGAGGAGCAACAGTTACCTCAGCTAATCTATCCTCCAGAAGTCTTGCAGGTCCGAATTTCTTAAAGTCGCCCAGAGACCTACTAGTAGACCAGACTCTGATTGGGGGTGGCTCAGTCTCGTTTGGCAGCACCGTGCCTTCATAAAACCCGTTGATCTCAACCATTACTTTGTTTTCAAGATACATCTCGGCATGCTTGGATTGGCTCAGTTCACATGCTTTCTTCACAGCATGCGCCAACTCGCCGAGATATGATGTTTTTGTCTGAGCATTGTTGCCTTCAAATGAAGCACATTGAGCGTGATTGCTAAGAAGTGGATAGACTACTTCGTGGCGGAGGTTCAAAAGTGCTGATTTGATTGAAGTGACGGGAGCATGGAATGGGAGCCGGTCGGTTTCGATGAGTTCTGGATTGGTCAAATCCGAATCTATAGTTTCGAAAAACGACCAAATTTGAAGATCGGTCGCTAAAAGCTTGAAGTTTGTGTCGATTTCACGGAGAAGGTGATGGTCGAGCTGGAGCTCCTTCGCTATCGCTTTGGGGATGGGCCCTTTGAGATGAAGGATTTCTTTAATTCTCTCCGAGAAGTTCGGCATTGATAAATAACTGGATCCTCGATGTGGGGTTGCTAATTTTAACATTTAGCACTGAAAATCGAGAGTATCAACAAGGCCAACTTACCAAAAAAAGTCACGCCATAGCAGTCACCAAGAACAGAGCTTTTACGACTCCGAGCTTCCATGAGAGCCATCTTAACAACTATTCCCCCAGTACTGTGACACGCAAAGAAAATTGGACGTTGTTCGTTCTAAAATCGCTCTTAGCATGGGGAAGTATTTGAGAACTAGATATCCTAGCACCTGGCCAAGATTGATTTCCATTGTCTTACCTCGTTTCGACGCAGGTCCTCTATATTTTGAAGGAGTCGACTCGCTAGGTTTTTCAATGTATGATTTTCATCTGGCTCGCCATGATCGTACAATAAAACACGGGCCTTTCGAAGCTGCTTCTGATCTCGAATGCCTCGCATTATCCAGGCTGGTTCTATTCGATCTCGGCCTGACCTCCAAGTAGACGACTTTTTGGGCACAGCTGAATACGCCATGTCCATAGGCGTAATGTCCATAATTGTCTTGCCGATCTGACTGGGTTTGGGACGTGTATGGCGGTCGTCTTGGAGGTATTTGGCCGTTGGAGTCCATGTCTGCTCCGGATCTCCATAAATTGCAGGTACACCTATGATACTTTCCGAAGAGTTAGCTAACAATTGGATGAGAGTGTGTTGTAGACTTACTCAACCTCAGTTGGAAATTGTGGACTTGGGACTGGAGGATCGCGCTTCACGAATGCCGAGCTCTGATAGTTCGCGGTACCATTGGCATGAGAGGCGTGTCCTGGATGGTGTTGTACAATACTAGGAGTCGCGGAGGAAGCATTTTGGGCTGGCGAAGTTTGATTTCCACTGATTGGTATCGCGTCGGTGCCGGCTGGTGCTACACTGCGAGTAACGAGTGGGATAGCACCAGTGGCAGCAACTTGCGACATCGCAATTGAAGCCTACAGCCTTGCGGGAAGCAACTGGAAACAATTATCCGAGAGAAATCAATCGAGAGGAACGGGAATGAGCATCGCGCAACAATGCAATTGCGAAAAATAAAGAAGAAGAGCGCACTTGAACGCAGCAGATTTATCATCATAAGTCACAAGCTGAGCAGCCCTCCCCACGAGGCTGGAGGCGAGCATCTTCCCGCCTGCTGGATCAGTCCATGACAAGAGGCTCTGTCCAAGCCCCCGTCCAAACAATTGGGGCGCGTGATTCGGTGCAAAATTGGGGTTCCCTAATCGCGCAACACGTCGACATGTTGCTCGAGTACCATTGGCTCACTTGAGCTGATATGCATGCGGATGTAGGGAACAGCAGTGGATTTGGGGCCAAAAGTGATTGTGGCTGCAGGGTTTTGCAGGGCTGCATAAATCGAATTGGAAGGACATCTCATCATATCTCGCCCCTTTAAATAGACTTGCATAGCCTGGTAGCTATAGAATCTTCTGCAGAGGTGCCTTTCAACGTGGAAGAGAGAAGAGGATTGAGAGGTCGAGGTTGAAACAAGCATTGCGAAAATTGTGGCATCTCTCCTTCATCACGTGTCGAGGAGCTTCGAGGGCGGCTGGACAAAGAGAGCGGCAACTGAATATTGCGGATTTGGCATACTTCACGCGGCGTAGCACATTCAGAACCAATGCCACTTGTTCCGTCCACCAAGTGGCTGCTGAGACGGAATTGATGAAGATCAAAGGCAGAGCCATTAACAATTAGATGTATTCTTTATACATGGTATTTTACAACTCTCTATCTTTAGTTGAGTTTCCCTTTTTCTGCCTTTGCTCTTTTAGAGCCGCTAGAAAATCTTTCGCCCAGGATGCTTTCGATGTAGCTTTCGAAAAGGCCTGAACGTGATGCTCCCAGCACCCATCACCCAACATCGTCTCTGTCGCCTCACAGATTTTTGCCTCACTTGCAGGTCGCTTGGGCCAGATGTCCAAGACTGCGCCCATTCCTTCGTCGAGGAAGTTATCCATCACTAGTTGACTGACCTTTCGTCTGACAACATCGAATTGTTCCCCTTTTTTCAAGAAGACAGCAAGAAGAAGCTCCATGCCTCCTTTCTCAAGGAACTCATCCCGAATAACAGGCTCTCGAAGGAGACCACTGATAGCAGTGACCTTTGCTTTCAGAGTATTGTGATCCTTCTCCCGGCCTAACCGCGAGCGCAACATGCTGACGAAGTTTTTCTGCGTGTTGGCAGATACATCGAGCCCGCATGTTGGATACATGACTATTTTCCGGTAATTGGACACTTCTTTCAAGGCTGTTGGATTGTTTTGAATTGCTGAGGCGAGAATAGAAGCAGCCTTGTGATCCCGGCCCTTTTCGGTCGCCGGCATCTTCTCAGAGCCTGAACCCAAAGTCAAGCAGACAAGCTTCTCGAGAACTGGACCGTCCTTTGCAATCTCCACTCCGTAGTAGATATCATGAGAGAGATCCGCGAGGTCGTCGAGAGCGGAATCGAAGGCCCGGGCTTCCATTTTGATAGTCAAGAGAGCTTTTTGAAATGTTCCCATTTCATCACCAGATTCTGGGTTTGGAATTGGTGGAGGAATCTTGCCCGCATCTTTGTAAACCGGAGGCTCCATTGGGACTTGATCCCGTAGGGCAGGCTGCTCAGGTTCCGAGTCAGGCCGGTCTACTACAATCATAGCTTGCTCGGTCGGAAGTCCTTCCAGATTATAGCCTTCATCCCCCTCCATCGGTATGTTAAGCCGTGCCTGTTTTTGGCCTGTCTGCATGTCCATTTGTACATGGAGACCTGGTGGGAGATCTTGTCCTGCCTTTATGATTTGAAAGTCTTTTGTGGGTTGGAAGAGACGAGGATAACATTCGGCGGCATTGTCTGTTGGGCAGATGAGATCGGTAGAGGCGTCAGGAGACTCTGAGGATGGTGAGGCAATGGCTCGGGTCACTGTTGGTAATAACAGCCATGCCAGGCTTAGAAGGCAACGGGTAGGTACATGAACCATGTTGTGCGTATGGTAATTGCTCGAGTTCTTTGAAGGCGAGGTAGGTAGAGTCTTTAAGAGCTCCTTTGTACAAAGACCACGTTTCAGTAGATTAGGGCGCGGCAACTATAGAGAGGACACGACTGAATCTTCGCTTGAGTCTTCGAAGCACCCGCCGCCGTTGTGCTGCCACTTCCGCATCAAATACTGCCTTATTGAAAGAGTGGATATCCAGAGGTTTAGACAAACCCTCTGCCTGCCGTTGCTGCTCGATAATCCAGGCGTCTAAGACCCAGGGACAGCTAGAGAATAACTCTTTCCCTTCCCAACTCGACCGTATCAATGGGCAATTATGCCACTTGACGAGATACCAGACGAAGTCGTTGGGGGCTTGGAACTGCGCGAGAATGCGTTCGGGAGGATGATATCCGCCGTCGTCGGTTTCTAACGAAGCAAGGGATTCGGTGTCACTAGTATCGTCGTAGTCATCATCTCCCAGATACTGGGCAATTTGCTGTGGATTAGTTGTCGCCATCTTAAGGACAAGTGGCAGCTGCCAGGAGGTGAAGGATCTCGAGAATAATTCTGCCAGGAGGCTATTCCCATTTGGGCGCTTCACCGCCTCGGTGACTAAGCGCCTTCTTTCAGAACGGCAACCTCACAGCTTCAAGTTGAAGGCATTCGGAGAATCAATTGAACCACAACATCATGTTTGCAATTCGGCGAAAGGCCGTACAGGCTACGGAGCGCTTACCTTCAGCTGCCTCCCGAGGTACACGCCGATACGCGTCTGGTCACGGCGCAGACCACGGCCACCATGCGGAACCAGTAGCGGAATCGTTGGGAGTCAGTACACGCGAGATTTAAAGAGCTAGAGACATGCTGACAGCGCTGCAGACTTCATTCTACGTTGTCCTTGCTGCAATTCCGGTTTCGTTGGGCGTCTATGCGGTCTCGAGACCTGATAAGGACGGGAAGATGGCGGGACTATCCAAGGTCATCGATAGCTATTCATCCTACAAGGAGCGATGGACGGCACGCAACACCCTTCATACGGCCATGATTGAACAAGCAGCATTCGACCGGAACCTATATCAGAGCTCGCAAGGAACAAAGCATGTTGATCTGAGGTTTCCAGAGTAGGTCTCGCGGATATGGAGTATGACATAACAGGGCGTGCTAATCCTTGCTCTAGAATTTTCAACACTGGCTCGCCGTTCAATGTGATTGCTGGACAGGGTGCAAGGGGTGTAGATGAGATGGTGGCCCATTATCAGAAGTTGAATGCGGAGGAAGATGAGCGGAAAATCAAGGCGTTGGCTGCGAAGGAGAAATGAAGTCGAACAGACAAATACCCGTACATATGACTTGTTCTCATTAGTTTCCTTCAAGCGATCTTCCTATTTTTTCGCAAATTTTTGTCATTTGAGGAAGCGTGTCCTACGTTTGATATACACGCTCCCAGACAGCTATTTCTTAAGTCTCCTCTGATTACGCAGCAACTCTGGCCTGGCAGTGAGGCACTGATGATCCGCGGGTTTCTTGAGCACGATAAAGAAGTGGCTGCGCATCGAAAGGATATTTAAAGGCTTACTCTATGATTCACCATTTTCTGATCATAGTCGAATCCTTTGGGAGATTCTCCATCTCAATTTCGTACTCACACAACATCACCCCGCTGTTCCCCCTTCCCTTTCCCCTTCCCCTTCCCCTTCCCCTTCCTTTTCAACAACTCAAACAAATACACTCCTCCACTAACATTCTGGCTCCAATCTCCCTCCTCCCTCCCCATTTTGGTAATCCTCACATTCCCCAACAACGCCGCAGCAAGCACACAAATCCACATCAACGGCAAAATAGCAATAAAAGCCCAAATAATCGCCTTCTTCGCCTTCTCCCTAATCAGCACCTGAACCTCCAACGGCAACGTATCAATATACCCAACAATATTCGCCGTTCCACTATCCGCCCCAGTCCTCGCAGCCGGAGCAGGGAAATGATTATTAAACACAGTATTCATAATAGTCATACCAACCGTAATCCCAAACGGCACCGCAAAACTCATCAACGCAATCACATTCGCGATCTTATTCGGGAAGAACCCAATAGCATGTAAAGAGCCAGGCATAAAGCGTAGTCCGGTGCCGGCGCCGGTGAGAGCCATCATGGTGTATATTAGGGGTGTGGAAGAGGTGTGCAGGGCGTAGGTTAGGAGGGAGAGGCCGAGGGCTTCGATGAGGGAGCCGAGGAAGAGGGGGAGGAATGTTTGGCGGGGACGGATGTTGCAGAGGTACATGGCGAGGTAGACGCCGATGCCGATGCCGGGGGTGTAGTAGAGGAGTTGGATGCCGGCTTTGGAGGGGCCGTAGGAGCGGACGAGGACGAAGTAGATGTCGATGAAGTAGAGGACTGCTGTCATTGCTTGGGGATGTTAGTTGGGAGGCTTCGGAGAAGGGGGGAAGGGGGAGCTACCCATGCCGGTTGCCATGTTGATGTAGAATAGGAGGCCGATGTTGCGTTGGGAGAGCAATTCCCAAGGGATGGTGGGGTGTTGGAGGGGAAATTTCTTCGAAAGATAGCGGTTGGGGGACATCATGTATTCCCATAATATGAAGCAAAGTGTGAGAATGCCGCCGAGGACGAGCGATGTGATTACATGGACGCTCTTCCAGGGATATATTGCTCCTCCCCAGGTCATGGCTAGAATCAGAAGCCCGATACCAGCAAGAAACAAAAATTGTCCACCGAAATCTATCATCGACATCCTTGACTTGAACCTTTCTTTGCGTTTTGTGGATTCATTCACAGTTTCTTGGTCCGGAAGTTGGGGCAGGGGTTGAGGACCAAGCAGCTGAGGCCGAAGGATGAAGAAGACGAGAATGACGCCCATAAAGGCCACAGGAAGATTGACTCCAAAGCACCATCTCCAATTTTTGTCGGTGAGGAAACCACCAATTACAGGGCCTAAAGCATATGAAAGACCGCCAACCATCGAGAAGATGCTCGTGTTCTTTGCATTCTCTTTCAGTGATACTTTGTCTGCAAGTATGACTTTGATAGTGACGTTGATACCAGCAGCAGATAGCCCTTGGATCGCTCGTCCAAATATCAACATTGGGAATGCATCTAGTGGTGCTCCTGTGCATAAAGCGCTTCCCAGCATCATCAAAAGCATAGCCGCTTCTAACGTAGCCGTTCGTCCAAAGATATCTGTCATTTGACCCCAGAAAGGGATGAACGCACAAGATGTCAGGTTGAATGCCGAAATTATCCAATTCATTTGGGACATCTGGTCTGCGTCTTGGTCAATATATTTGCTCGTAAAATTGGAGGAACTACGAACGGAAATCTGAAGCTATCCATGTTAGGGCGCTTGCGATGATTGTTACATCGAGGGCCTGCAATGTGAAAGGAAAAAATAGGCCAACGATCAGCCGTATTCGGTATCGGCGAGCTGACAATTGCTCCTTTCGACATATTTTACATCGGCTCTTGGAAGCATCCTTCTTCTGTGGTTTTTCATTTGTGACATTAGAGTCGATTTCGACGATGTTTGTGTGTGGAGTGATGCTTGTTGACTCCTTGGTCCCGTCGGCTGACTGTTCATACTGATCTGATAACGGAGCTGCTTGACTATGAATACATGACTTTGTTGGCTTCTCCTTCTTGCGACTAAATATCAGACCCATCGTGACTGTCCGCTGACAAGGCTGAATGAATATCCTAGCAGGCGCAACCTCTAGAAGCGGAAGGGTCTCGAAATGGATGAAGCTGTCAACTGCGCATAGTGATATGAATTCTTAGGGTAGAGGAAGAAAGCATTTTAATGGTGATGAAGTGCATATTGCCTTGCAGTATTTGCGGCTACACTGCGCGAAGACATGTCATGGAGTCTCGTGTTTTTTAACCCTGAGACTGAGGCTTTCCATACCTGCTGTGATTGGATGGACATCTGGAGATTCCATTGCCCATGGGATCGATTCCCAGCCGTAATGGTCTGTCTGGAACAATCGAACTCGCCGTTTGATAGACCACTTGGTACGATAGATAAGGCTTTGCGAAGAAGCAAATTGATCGTTCCAGAGATTCGGAAGGAGATGGGTTTGAAGACCCATAAAATTTGGGGTTGATATTAGTCACGTGCAATGCAACACGTGGCTGCAGCCCCTGCATCCTTCCCCGGAGAAACGGAACGCTAACCTCACGGCGCCAGTTTGAGGTCATACCATGATACCCGAGCTTGGACATGCTGCACCTGGCCGCCCATGACATGACTAGATCGAGAATGGCCACATGCAATCTTCACCTGTTCTCTTGTGCTCTGCTCCTAGACATCCGTGGATTTGTGATCTGATCACTTATTTATCCGCATCTATCCCGGACAACCACAGCAACTGATTCCCCCTTCCTGTCACCTTTGAAGACTATTCATAGACCAGCAACCCGTTTTGAGACCTTCAACCTACTGACCTGCCTAGTATAGCATCCCAGACCCGGCCAGCTTATCCTTTGAGCTCTCTGCGAGTACTCCCGAGTATACCTCCACCAGAAACCCTCCTGCCAAGACTCACCCAATCCCAAGGCCTTTTTTGCTCCTTCGATCCGCAGGTCAAGCACGTTTGACACCCAATTATTATTCTCCCGTAGCAAGGGCATCTTTGAGTTTTCCAGCACCGGCAAAAGGGGCTCTGCCAACCAAAACATCCTCTTGCCCGAGCGAGCGGGCCTTGTTGCTGTATCAGTTCCTTTTGGGACATCCAAGCTCCCAGGTGCAACGCAAGGACAAGGCAGAATAGTGGAGTCCTTTCACATGTTCTAACCCGGCACAGATTTTCCGGAACTCTCAAAGCCTTCACAACCAACCTTCTTGCTTCAAGTTGCACGGATCCCAGAGCCCCATCCCAGCAAGCATATTCCCAACTGCACGTCGCGGAAAAATATACCCCGTTGCGGAGGATTCTTGAGCCAGACGCCTGGTTGGATCTATATTACCCAAAGCAGTCGAGGTACGTCTAATTACTTTCTTATCACGTTGCTTTGTCCGCCTCGACTTTTCGCCAAGATATCAAATCGGTGCTGCGGATATGGACATAGTTCGGCATATCCCCCCAGCTGGTGCGCGGGAGTGGACATGGGCCTTCCGGCCGGTGTCGTTGTGATCCACGGGGAGGGAGTTTGATGCAAGAGAGATCATGCGGGGCATATCCCCACTATCGTCTCTCAGGTCGGCTCCCAAGATATAACCAAGGTCTTCGGGCGCATTGGAACGTCACATAGCTGTTCCATTTTTCTTCGAACATAGCATCAAGCAACTCTAGTGGGATGCCGTTCTACTGTCTTCAAGACTGCCATTACTTCTACCGCACAGCATTGCGCGGTTTGAACATCAGCACTTCCATTTCCCCGCTATACGGTTGATATCAGAAAGCTGATCAAAATGCCTTCCTCTACTACCGCAGTCCGGACGTTCACGATGCCAAAGTCCTTGAATGAGTCTTTGGCTGCCGAGCCCGGGAAGCCCCAACATGCCACAGAAAGCGGTCGATCCTTGGATTCAGCAAAAAGTGTTAGCGACAGCTTCTCAAAGGACCAGAAGGACCCTCTCGGTGGTAACCAGCCTGATCATAAGCCAGGAATTACCTTCGCTGCTCAGGACAAACTACCAAAGCTACCAATCCCGGAGTTGGAGCATAGCCTGACAAAATACCTTGCGGCCTTGAAGCCGTTACAAAGTGGTAGAGATCATGCCGAGACTCAGCAAGCCGTTGATGAGTTCTTGAAGAGCGAGGGCCCAGAGCTGCAAGAGAAGCTCAAGAAATACGCTACTGGAAAGACGAGCTACATCGAACAGTTCTGTAAGTCTATGTATCGTTGCCATAGATATCAACACTCACGGTTGACCTAGGGTACGACTCTTATCTAAACTTTGATAATCCTGTCGTCCTCAATCTTAACCCTTTCTTCCTTCTTGAGGATGACCCCACACCAGCGAGGAACAATCAAGTCACTCGAGCTGCTTCCCTTGTGGTTTCTGCCCTTTCATTTGTGCGTGCAGTCAGAAGGGAAGAACTACCACCAGATAAGATGAGAGGAACTCCTCTCTGCATGTACCAATACTCGAGACTATTTGGGACTGCTCGAGTGCCCACGGAAAATGGATGCCACATTGGGCAAGACCCGGATGCCAAGCACATCGTTGTTCTTTGCCATGGCCAATTTTATTGGTTCGATGTTCTGGATGACAATTCGGATCTTATCATGACGGAGAAGGATGTGTCTATTAATCTCCAGACCATCGTTGACGATGCCCAACAAACTCCCATTCAGGAAGCCGCCAAAGGCGCACTGGGTGTGCTGAGCACGGAAAATCGAAAGATCTGGTCTGGTCTGAGAGATGTCATGACTAGGAAAGAGGGATCGAATAACGCAGACTGTCTTGGAATAGTAGACTCGGCTCTTTTCATCCTCTGTCTAGATTACACCGAGCCTGCGTCTGGAGCGGAGCTTTGCCAGAATATGCTTTGCGGTACCAGCTTGGTAGAAAAGGGTGTCCAAGTCGGCACTTGCACGAATCGATGGTACGACAAGCTGCAAATAATCGTTTGCAAGAACGGGAGCGCTGGCATCAATTTTGAGCACACTGGTGTTGATGGCCACACGGTTCTGCGATTTGCTAGTGATCTCTACACGGACACCATTCTGCGATTTGCTCGTACCATTAATGGCCAAGCTCCAAGTCTGTGGGCATCGACAAGTCCAGATCCATCAAAACGTGATCCGGCAAGCTTTGGGGATGTTAATACCACTCCCCACAAGCTTGAGTGGGACATGGTTCCGGAACTGAGCATCGCTCTAAGATTCGCTGAAACACGCCTGGCAGATCTTATCCAGCAAAACGAGTTTCAAACGCTCGATTTTGCTGCTTATGGCAAGAATTTCATCACTGCCATGGGATTCTCGCCTGATGCATTTGTTCAGATGGCGTTCCAGGCTGCATACTATGGATTGTATGGCCGAGTTGAATGCACGTACGAGCCAGCAATGACAAAGGTCTATCTTCACGGCCGCACGGAAGCGATTCGTTCTGTGACCCCTGAATCTGTGGACTTTGTACAGAAGTTTTGGGCGGAGGGGCCACCACAACAGAAAGTTGATGCTCTTAAGAAGGCTTGTCAAAAACATACCGCCAACACCAAAGAATGCGCGAAGGCTCAAGGCTGTGATAGGCATCTGTATGCTTTGTACAGCGTCTGGCAAAGAGCACTGGACGACGACGGAGCTGAAGCTGCAAGCAGCAACGGTCTGAGTAGCAATGGCTACTCCAGCCCAGTGGAAGGGGGTTCAGAAAGGGACCCATCTTCTATAGTTGGCAGCCCGAACAGAAACTCAGTACTCTCAACAGACGGCGATGATATTCTTTCGGTGCGATCAAGACCGCGACATAACTCATCGCCATCGCGAGGGCACCAGCAGCACATGCCACTGCTCTTTAGCGACAGCGGCTGGGACAAGCTCAACAACACAATACTGTCAACTTCCAACTGCGGCAACCCGTCACTCCGACACTTCGGATTCGGGCCCACCACCGCAGACGGTTTCGGTATTGGATACATCATCAAAGACGAAGGCATCAGCATCTGCGCTAGTAGCAAACACAGACAAACCAAGCGATTCGTCGACGCACTGGAGAGCTACCTCCTCGAGATCCGCCGCGTCCTGCGCACCACGCAGCGACGAGGCACATCGCCGAAAGCCAGCCGCGCCCGAGAAGCAAGCGCGAGCCGACCAAAAGCAGGAAGCAGATTGAAGTCACGCGGACGCGTGATCAGGGCCCTGGAACCTGGAAAGCGGACTCCCGGGACGATGACGCCGGCGGAGGACAGTACGGCGGGAAGCGATGATGAGGGACTTGGAGGCTGTAAGTTTTGCGATTTGAATGCGAACCCTTGTGCTGTGCATATTGTGAAGATGAAGATGAAGATGAATTTGAAGACGTTGATTGAAGTCTGGATTGAGGCTGAGGCTGATGATTTTGTGTTTTGTGTAGATGGGTTCTTTGATGCTGGTATGTTGTTGCAGGCGCTGAAAGCTAGGGGCGAGGGCCTGGATGACAGCGGTGCCAAGACGCCGGATAGGAGGAGGGAGATTGGGAAGAAGCTGAGGCTGAGTGAGTACTGAAGGGGTATATTATTGTATCTTGAAGAGGCGTAGAAGGGAGTGTGAGATGTGATGATGATGAGATTATGAGTGAGATGGGAATACTGCACCGTACGATAGTGTTAATTTGATTTGTCGAATCGCAAAACCCCATTTTTTTTCTTTGGTTTCAGGGACTCGAAACATTCGCCACCACAAACCAAGTGAGGAAGGAACCTGGTGGAAGAGGCCCGTGCACGTGAGCCTCCACATGTTTCAAAAATAGATTACACCGACAGCCCCAATATCTCGCCCGATCCTGAAGGATTCTTTGTTTGGCTGCACAACATACGAAGTAATTACTTCGTTAAGGTTGAGATTTGCGAGCGAGTCAAAAGGGAGCCTTAACTTTACCTACTTGGAGTGGAGAGAAGGATTTAAGCTGTATAATTTCTTGACAAGAATGAAATTAAAAATAGGTTTCATGATGGCACGGCGGTGGCTTCCTGGGTTTGACGAGCGCCAATGTCAGAATACTAGTAAAATATCATAATTTAGCAGCAGGAATAGCAAGGGAACTATTATCATTAACGCGCCTTGCGAATTTCAACAATAGAACTGCTCTCGCAGAATGCTGTACTTGGCAGTTCTGTTGGGCATGGAAGTGCCAAATGGAGGGTTTGCCGCCGTGCTCTCTGGCGCGCGCGGAAATGCGAAACGAGGTGCACGAGAACAGGCACAGAGAGAGAGGAACTTGGACTTGAACTTGGGAGAGCGATAGGTTTATGAAGTGCCGGCAGAAAGTGAGGTGAGGTGAGGTGAGGTCTGTAAAAAGGTCTCGCAGATGCATCATGCCGGTCGGAATGGGACGATTATTTACGGAGGCAGATAGATAATTAGGGAGCGTAAGGGGGTTACACCGGTTACACCACCGTCAATAATACCTGCACCACAATCAAAGCTGTGATGTCAGATAGGTGGGTTTGACGAGAATGAAATATGAAGGATGAATTGGCGTGGAGCTGAACCCCGAAAGGCACGTTGTCGGCTACTGTTCCTTCGTTCAAGAAGGATGATGGCCCGAGATGACTAGAAATCGGAGGGGTGTTTATTTGCTGACTCCATCGATGAAACGAAACGGCGAAAAAAGAAAAGCCAAGTCATGATTGCCGCGATCAAAAAAGATCAGCACTGCATGCCATGCAAATCACTTCTTCCAGACCTCCTCCTCTGTAAAATGTCCACATGCGTGCTTTTGCGCTCTCCAAGACTTGTTCAAGTGATGCCTTTTGCAGCTCCTGAAACTCGCCAGCGCGCGAGATTTTAAGGCTCGGGAGCAAAAGATTCAGGTACGGGTTTTTACCCCTGGCGGGCTGCATGCGCCGCCGATGCGCGCCAGGGGTCAGTTAGCGATTGAGGGGCTGCGATTGGTGACATGTTCTCTCCCGACCTGCTGGGCTGTTTTATCTTTGGACAACTGCAGCGCTGATGGGATGAACAACGCAAGTCTCCCTGAGTCCCTGCTGCCATGATTATTCCGATACCTGCCAGTTGCGGCACTTCGTAATGAGAGGGACACCACGGCGCCGCTCCCCTGCAAGGTACAGGTTGTTCTGGGCCGCCCAGCCAGCTATTGCAAGTGGTGGATGGCGCAGGTACTTTAACAAGTCGTAGGATCTCTTCCTCCCTTCCTTTCGCTTTCTTTCGTCACTGCTACCCATTCCTTCCTTTGGTCTCGTGTTGACTACTTGTACCCTCTTCGTTTCTTCCAGACTTTCTCTACTGAACCATCATTTATTTCGCTCCTTTGCAAGGCTGCGCGGGTTACCTCTCTACATCTTTGCAATCACATTCCTTTTTTCAGCAAGCCTGTCAGTGTTATTGTAGCTATTCAGCTCAAACGAACAATCACACCATTCATTCATTGATTGAACGAAACTCATTCAGCATCACAACCAATTGTAGTCATACAATTGTATCCGAAGACAAACATTCCTTAAAGCTCTAGATAGCTTTCTCATAACCATCAAACCGTCAACACGAAGACATTAAGCCAAATCTTAATCCGCAATCTTACCAAAGGAAATCAGGAGCACCTTTGAAAATGCGAACATTCTCAACCCTCGCCGTGCTGGCAGCCTCTTTGCTGGTCAAAGATGTCTTTGCCAGCCCACTCGGTACGAGAAGCGATGTGGTAGTGGAAGTCAGCGAAGAGGTCACCGTCGTCCAGGGCCCTGACGGAAAGCTCACAACTGGTCAAGCAGTCGCAGTCAAGACCGTAACCAACGGTGCTGCACCCCCAGTGCAACAAGCTCCTGCCAGTGTTGCACCTCCTGCATCTTCAGCAACAGTCTTCCAGCAAGAAAACAAGGCGGCAAAATCATCGCCTCCCCCTGCTGCTAAGCCTACAACCACTGCTGTTGCTCAACCTGCCCCAACCACTTTGGCCACTTCAGCAAAGACTTCAGCAGCTCCAAGCAGCGTTCCCAGCTCTACCACTCCCACCACCTCAGGTGGTGGCAAGCGTGGTCTCGCATACAACGACGTCTCGCTTCTGGCCGACTTCCCATCAAATGGAAAAATCTCTTGGGCTTACAACTGGGCATCTGGCACCAAAGGCAACATGCCCAAGGGCGTCGAGTATGTCCCCATGCTGTGGGGTAACACCGCCGAGTTCACTAAGGGCTGGAAGGCTGCCGCCGATAGTGCTCTTGCGTCAGGCTCTACGCACCTTCTCGGCTTCAACGAACCAGATCACCCAGTACCACAGGCAAACATCGACTGGAAGACCGCTCAAGGAGACTGGAAGACGTATATGAACCAATATGTCGGCAAGGCCAAGCTCGGTTCTCCAGCTGTCACCAACGGTGTTACTGGCTCTGACGGACACATCTGGGGTCTCGACTGGCTCAACAAGTTCATGAGCGACGGCGAAGTTGCTAAGACTGTCGACTTCATCGCAGTTCATTGGTATGGTGGACCCCAAGCGTCAGTCGCCGAGTCTTTGGCCGACTTGCAACAACACATGCGAGATAGTAACAAAGCCGCAAATGGCAGGCCAGTTTGGTTGACTGAGTTCCAATACCTTGGCCCCGGTGACGCCGCCGACTTCGTCTCCAAAGCTGTCCAATGGATGGACGAGCCAGCACAATCATACATTGAGAGATACTCATACTTCATGGTCTCACAAGGTAGCATGATCGACGGCGCCAAGCTTTCGAAAGTTGGAAACAGCTTTGCTACCGCGTAGATGACTGGGGATTTGAGATGGCGTGTAACAAAAGCACTTAACGAAATTATCTTTCGATGTATATATTAAGCATTTAGGAAATAGGGGGCGAACTAGGGTATGGAAATGGGCACTGTAGCGATATAACGTATTTGTATAAGAGTAGACAGCGAAGGCACTTGCTTTTGGAATACAAAATCTACCTTCCATTTGATATGATCTTTTGAACCACGGGCTGTGTGTTGTGAATCTGAAGCAGGCCACTCTGTCCTGGATGATTCGAGGACACAAGGTTGACTCATAGCATGGTGGCTGAAGCGAAGTCGTGAATAACTCGTATTACGCAGTACAACTTCCAGAGGATGGAGCGATGGCCGGATTCAGTAATGATGCATGTAACGATATTGCATATGGGTAGAGTAGTATCGAGCTGAAAGATGCTGGAAGACGTTGCGGTCTGGAATCTACTAAGATTGGCGAAGGCAGGCACGTGAGGCTCTCCTGCACAAAATTTAAGTGGATGCCAAGGCCAAATTGTTCATGTTATCGGGGCACATCGCAAATTCGCCATCTTGACCCCAGATCCAAAAATACCAACTCTGCATACAAGACATGTTGGAGGCGCAGTAACCACTCTCTCTCGAAAAGACAGTATTCACCATTGACGAGCATTTATACCGACGTCCGATTTTCTGATGCACCCTCACTCCCCACCAAAGCACGCGACAGACAGCGTAGAACAGTGTTGATTGTCACCCTCCGCCCACCACCACGTCGGCCACAGACACGCCACAACCATGCCGGTACAGTTCCCTTATCATCCTCAACTTCGTCTCCTAAGAAGAATACTGATAATATGACCAAGATCGGTGATCTCCTCGCCCAGATCACTGGGGAGCCCAGCCCGACACAAGCCAGCATTCCCATTCCCCCGAAGCGCAAAGCATCCGAAAGCGAGCCACTCCGACGCCCAACAGACAAACTCCAGCGAACGCCCACCGGCTCCCTAGCCACAGCGAATTCCTCACGGCCCATAAACCTCAGCAGCAGGCCCTCGGGCGTCGACACCTCGATGTCGAAGATGAAGCTTGGGCCCAACGGGCGCACTCTTACCCCAACAGCATCATCGACGTTCAAGAACGGCCAGCCGACACCACCGCCTACTGATGGGGGTCCGACAAAGGCACCGAAGAAGGGATCGTTTGCGGAGATCATGGCGAGGGGCAAGGCGGTGCAGGCTACGAGGGGACAGGTTGGCAAGATACAGCATAAGCGGATTGAGAAGTTGCCTAGCAAGCGGGAGCGCGAGGAGATGAAGATGCAGAAGGGTGCACAGATACAGAAGAATATAGGACCGAATGGCAAATTCAGGAATGGAATGCCGACAGGGATGAATGGTAGACCGCAAGCTGGGAATGGGACCAAGGGTGCGAAACCAGCGGAGCCGGAGAAGAAGGTTAAGAAGGCAGCGCTGGCGACGACGGGGTATGCGGGGACTGCTCGTCCTAAGCCTGGTGCGTCGTCTAGACCTGGGGCTTCGAGACCAGGTCCTAGTTCGAGACCTATGCAATCTTCGAAACGATATACGTATGCCAGCGAAGAAGAGGACGAAGAGGAGGTTGATGAGGAAGAAGACTATGCTAGTGATGGCAGTTCGGATATGGAAGCTGCTGCGTTTGAGGTGGATGAAGAAGAGGAGTTTGCGGCCAGAATGGCGAGGAAGGAGGATGCGGAGGCCCTGGCCGAGGAAAATAGGTTGAAGAGGGAGAAGGAGGCGAAGAAGCGGAGGCTGATGGCTATGGCTGCTAAGAGACGTTGATGTGGTTGCTTAATACTTTGGGCGGTGCTGTGGGAAATGGTTGAAGGGGGATGACGGATGAATCATGATGATAGACTGGAATGGATTGGTCGGGCGAGCATGGCATAATTGTCTTGCTTTTTTACTAAGGAAATACCTAGAGTGGAGGAGAGGGCTCTCTTTTCCTTTACTGCTTTTAGCGATATGGCGTCTCTCTGGGGTTAGCATTGAAGGCGTCTTTCTCTTGCTAGGAAGTGAGCTGCATTGGACTTTCTGTCGGTGGTAGAAATATAGTTTTCTAAACAGTCGATTTCGAGACTTGGATTGAAGTCTGTGAAGGATGCATGAAAATTTTCAATCTGACTTGCGTTTTCCGTCTTCAAGCAGCTGGATGGAATGTCGCGGCCAGGTAATATTACTGCCGGCTTTACTTTGCGCAACGCCGCAACGCAAGGTATTTTATCGGCTCGGAAGTGTCTCCGGTGGTTGTGGGTAGAAATAAGCTTTTTGTTGTCAATCACTCTTTTGTTGTTTTTCAGGAACGAAGAGTCCCCGAAATTTTGAGTGCTTCTACGTCTGATAGTCCCGGAGCTTCTACCTTATCCCTTCACAAGTTTTTAGAGCATTTTTATTCTACAAATTCCTAAATGTACAACCATCGACTGCTCCAACACACAGCGCACAATCTATGTTATATACATATATACAAAAAACCCTCTATACCCAACACCATTCTATTCTACTTCCCAACACTCTTCTTCCACTTCCCCTCGACCCCCCTCTCCTTCCTCACACTATCCGTCAGCATCCCCGTAAACCATTCCTCCGGAATCATCCTCGTAAACCGAATCACAAACCAATGCATCCAACAGCCCTCCACCACCTCCCTCCCACACCCCACCCTCCCCAACGCACTACGCGCATAATCCCCCGCATCGGGGCACGTCCAGCTCGCCCTCTCCTTACTCGTCGACGTATCCGTAACCATGGCCGTCATAATAGCCAAAACCTCCACATCCCTGCCCTCCGCCTTCATCTCTCGCCTCAGCGCACGGGAAAACGTCGTATCGAATGCCTTGGACGCCGAATACGCACTCAGATACGGGCTTCCGGCGTCGGAGATGGAGCCCATGGTCAGGATTAATGCTGGTTTGGAGTGGGATAGGAGGGAGGGGAGAACGGCATGCGTTAATAAGGCGGGGAAGCGTGCGTTGGTGTTTATCATTGCTTCGATGTTGCGGGGCTCTTCGTCTTCGAAATTGGAAAATACGTGCCCGCAGGGTGTGGTTCCTGTCCCGACATTGTTTACCAGCACCGTTAGATGCACGTCCCCTAGCGTCTTCTGAACTGCTTCTCTGATACACTCTGAAGAACTGGATATGGAATCTAAAATCAGGAATCTGATTTGCGTTTTGGGGTATTGCTCGAGGATGGATTCTTGGACTGCGGAGAGCTTGCATTGGTTTCGCCCGTGCAAAATTAGGTTGAAGTTGTGGCGGGCGAGCTCCAAAGCGTAGCCTTTGCCTATACCGTCGCTGGCGCCGGTGATGAGTGCCCAGGGCGTGGAGCCGTTGGCTGAGAGGTGGTGGTACCGCGGGAGAGATGATGGGCGTGTGTAGATTCGTATGAAGCTTGCTACTTTGATAACAAAGGAGGAGAACCAGAGAGCGCCTATTGTTGCGAGGCTGGTGGTGAGGAGGCCCATGGTTGACGGGTGAGACTTTGATATTGAATTTGACGTCCGTCACGGGACCTGGAGGCCAAAGCGGAGAGGATAGTTTCAGGAAGAACGACGGCGATGTGGTGAGGGCATTCTAGTCTTTTTGTTTCCTTCTTTCTTTCTTCTTGAGTGAGGATAAGAAGGGAAGAAATGGGAAAGGAGATGGCCTTCTTGTAGGCGCGGGTCTCATTGAGTGCCAGCCGTAGGGCTTTCGCTAGTGACGGATGTGAAGTTGTCCGGTGATAGTCGCGCTCGCATTCCACAAATGAAAGTTTTTGCAGCACTTGCTGGCTATTAGGACATTAATAATGAGGATCCAAAATCATGAATAAGTCTTTGTATGCAAGGGAAACGGTAATACGGCCTGCCCAGCAGGCTCTTGAGAAAAGGAAGAGGCAGAGAGAAGAGAAGACGTTGGTGTTTGACCTGTTGGTTTCGGCTTGGCCTCTTGCCGATCAGCTAGCACGTGACCCTCATTTACGTACTTTCCTGTCCGCGAAACTTTTCATGGACTGAGTCTGTCCTGCTTTGATGATTCTGCAATTCAAAAGAGGAAGAAGAAGTTCTTCTAATCGATGGTTCCACAAAGTCGTTCGCAATATATTTAAGCTTATCCGAGTCGCGTTGCGTATTGGGGCAATTTTAACCGCAACCCCTGCAGGTGCAGAGTTTATCGCTTCTGCGGCACAGCTCTTGAGGCTATCCCAAACAAGAAACTCCGAGAGCGAGCGATAGAGTCATAAAAGAATCCCAAGTGGGCTAGTTGCCTGCTAGGCAGGACATGGCTAATTGTACGTGCATATGTCAGCTATGAAAAGCTCCGAGGGCCCCGATGGTTTCTCTTTGCTTGTTCTCGTCTCTATGGGCGCAGATGAATGTGAATCACGGCGGCCATGGATGAGAAGCAATCCCAGGAAGTGCCGGAAGGTGGACCTAGCAGTAAAAAGGAGGATCCGGCGACAGAGTCGGACATCCAAAGGCAAGATGTTGATGAGATTGCGCCAGCACCAATCAGGAAGGATTCCCATTCGGACATTTATGATGCTGAACCGGAACCAGTGTTGACTTCTGCGGAAAAGAAAAAGAAGAAAGGAGCAGTGGAAGACGTTGTATTCGAGCCGCCTCCACCGCCGCCATACTCAGGTCCAACTGCGATTGCCCAGGAAGAGCCCAAGAAGAAGCCATTCTGGAAAAGAAGATGGTTCCTTTTGCTTGCGATTGGACTTTTGATTGCCATCATTGTTGTGGTTGCAACTGTTCTCGGAGTGGTACTCTCGAGAAATCACGGGAGCAGTGCAAGTAATAGTACCAGGTAAATTACCACTTGCTTGTGTTTTAATATGTTCAGCAAAAAATGCTTACCAGAAGCTTGTCGACAGCGGCTCTTCGAATCCTTCGAACCCTACTTCCAGTCCAACAGGGTCTTCAACTCCACTTCCCACCGGTACAACTCGCTCAGGAGATGCATCGGCACCCCTCAACAACACAGGAATAGCCGTAGTGACCGTCCCGAACCCTGGAAATCTGACCGACAGTGGCTACAGCTCATTTGTCAAAATCCTCTTCCAAGACAATGACGGATATCTCTCTGAGAAGTCGTCCATCAACGGAGCCTCAATTTGGAACTCCAATGATAACGGCAACCGCATCATGCAGGTCTTGAATGGGACACCAATAGCCGCAGCATCTAGTCCACAAGGGTCGGACAACAATCTTCCCATCCGTGTTTTTTTCGTAAACACTGATGGTTTCCTGGCTGATGTGTACCAAGACATCTATGGTGGAACATGGACAAACGGTAGTCTCGCTGATCGACGTTTCCGGCCATATGCAGCTAAGATACAAGGTATAACACACAACTCTCTGAGCGTCAGCTGGTGTGGATCTTTGATACTTTACGTGGAAGCTGAGGATCTCACCATCGTCGCTTTCCAGCTCTCTACAAGCAAAACAAGCTCATCATGGTCACTGATTCCTGGCAACTACGGAAACACCAAGGACGTCTCAAGCTCAGATAACTTTGCTTCCGTGTGTGGTTTTGGCGGCTTGGGACTCCCGCCCGTTTTCGTGAACGCTTATGGTGGGACGGAGTCAACGGGAGTGATCTATACGTGGTGGAATAACAGTACGTACTTACCTTTAGCCTTCATATTCCGACCCAGGGTCAAATTTTCAGACTCTTCTGCTGACAACACCCAGCAAATTCCTCCGTCACTCTCCCCTCCAACGCCGCATCCCTCTACCGCCCCAACTCCCCTATCGGAGTTGTGTTTGGCGATATCGCTCCCTCCGCGCCTGGCAACAATTTCTACTTCGTCCTCTTCTACCCCTTACCTCAATCTCTCAGCTCCGTGACACCAAACCCTTCTCTGCATTACACCATGGCGGGTCCTTATCCACCAGGAACTCTGAACTGGACGGATGCTGTGGACGTCGATACCCACATTGTTCCTTACGCGCTGGGAGCAACAGCGCTGTTCGATGCGCAGGATGATCTGGGGCAGCCGCTGAGTGTGGATCAGGGGGTTGATTCTAGCTTGCCGAGGGCGTGGCAGCCTTTGATGATGGAGGGTGATGAGAAGGGGAGGGTTGTGGTAGTGTATCAGACGGAAGGAGGTGCGTTGAAAGTTGCGGATGTGATAGGAGGGACGAAGGGGGTTAGTTATGATGTTGTTACGACGAGGTGATGAAGAGGAAGAACTAATGGTAATGTTTCAATGCTAATGTCAAGTGTTATTTTGCGCCACATATCTATTTTGAGCAATGTGAATTGCGAGCTCGAGGAGGGGTTCAAGGTCGATCAGTACGGCTCGAGAAATGGTCAGCATGTAGTTTTGCTGGGCACAATGAGCCATGAAATCCGGTCAATACGTCAAGTTTGGTGAACAAATGTTTATTGTGTACTTTTTATGTCCTCAAAATTGTGCCATTCTACCAAGCATCAACATCTTTTTGCTAGACCAAAACGCAAGCCTTTGCTAACTTGACAACCAAAGTTTTCAGACCGTCAACAACTGCTCTGCATTACAAGCCGGATACTCCGTATGTACCCCTCTTCACGCCTCTCCAAAACCCAAATTTCTCAGACCCTCAATGATCTCTCTGCGCTCCTCTCTCGATACCCAACCCTTCTCATACAAGACCCGAGTCCAAGGAGCCAGAAAGTTCGCAGCCGCCGTGAACTTCGGCAAGTACGAGTCAATATAGATGCCGATCCAATTAATCTGATCAATGGAGATATCCAAACCCCAAGAAATTGTCCAATCGCCCTCATTCTGGACAAAGCCCTCGTCTTTGTACTGAGCGACAAGGAAAAGCAACAGGACGCCAGGGCTGAACATGCGGAACCATGAGTTCCAGTTCTGACCTTGTCTGAGAGCCTCTTCCCAGTGACGCTTGGTGAATTTGACGGTTTGGCCAGGTGTATCCTGCAGGAGTGGCTTGCCGGGGTGTTGCATCTGATAGACTGTTCCCCATACGCCCTTGAAGTACTGGTATGACATGTGGGTTGCGGAAGAGTTCTTGGATTGGAGGATCGCAGCAGCCTTGTACAGTTGTTCAACATCGCAGCACTCCCTCAGATGTCTGAGCATGCCATGCTTGAGCGCTGTCACGTCCGGAGGTTCAATTGTGTTTTGTTGAATTCGGCTGAGAAGTTCTGCAGGGTTGTCGATGTGCCAGTAGGAATCAACTCCTGCGTGGTTCTCCTCTAGCTCGGCCAAACTTGAATCCAGCCTCTTGAGGTAAGAGCTCATGTCGATGTCCTTAATAACCTCCCACGCCCGCGAAACTTGCTCAGTGAATTGCGTCTCGTTATTGTATTCAAGAGTGATATCGAGTGTTACCATTCTAGCGGCAATTGAATAGAATGTGTCGAAGCCTGGCAGGGGAGAAGCCTCGTTCAGCTCTTGCAATAGAATGCCTATTCTACGGTTATGTTCAGGGCTGTTGGGAGGGTACTCAGGAGGAGAAGCGGTGTTGTCTGAGGAAGCCGAAACACTGGGTGTTTGATCAATCTGGTTTTGTGGACCGAAATATGCCACCTCAAAGGTTCTCAGCATAGCTCTGACGATGCCGTCCCGGTTGTCGAGACCAAAGAATGCGATCTTCTCCTGGTCTGTGCAGTCCAAAAATGCTTTGTATAGCGCAAGCAGTCCTTGTTCAATCTGTCGGATGGGACCTTTCACCTCCTCCGGGAGCTTGTCATAGCGGGTTCTCCTGAATTTGAAGACTGGTGCCGAAGGCTGATTTTGCGAAGTCAAGCTCTGAGCTGGTGTTTCCATACCAGGCATTGAAAGTTCACCAGAACTGGAGGGCTTGTCTGCAACTGTAGAGTAAGCTCAGGGCAAGAGGAACAGAAAAGGATGTAATCGCGCACCTTCAGTAGAAAATATCGACTGCTGGGAATCCTCCCGGTTGACATCTCCGGTGGATGACATGTTCGTAATGTCCATGTTTAATGGCAGTGTCGTGCGTGTGACGTGTGTAGATACACAATAAATTGTCAAGAACTTGTCACAAGGCAAATGCAAGACAGAGGGCGGCTTGCCTTGCTGGTGGCTACGTGTTGAATATGATGAAGATGAAGGGTTCAAGGGCTCATGATGAATATTTCCCTGCGTGGGAGTGCAAATGTGGTGTGATAAGCGAGTTGGCAGCTCTGGATTGAATGAGCATCGTGGGATCGGCCCACAAAGTCCTTTGTTGTGGAAGGAAATCAGGCAAATATCGGTCATTCTGGATTGAATCAGAGCTGAACTCAGATTCCAATCAATCGTTCCGAACGAGTCGAACGACTACGAAAACTTGACGAGTCCGAGATAGCTCAATTCCATCGTTCTTGAAGCCGTCACTGCTTCGCACTCTATTCTCGTAATTCATCTAATGAGGCACTGGAGAAGGCAATCCTGTACACTGCCTCAAGTCCCAGGAGACATCAGAGATCTTAAGGAAGCAAATCTAGTAAAAAGAAATTCAATGACTTCTCGTAAAATGACCCCGCGAGTTACTTTGATTTCAAACGAGACATTCGATGGCTTCTACTCCAAGCCTTACGACATTTCATGCCTCGGGAGAAACAGTGGTCAGGACCTGCTAATACTTATCCATAAAGTTACCAATGTGGAATGAATCTACATGACATGCTTTTCAAAGATGCTAGCGATGCGTACACATGGAGATCTTCCACAACCTGATTTACCCATGGAGCATTCTACAGGACAAAGTTTGTTATATACTGTTCCTTTTATATCATCAAGCAGCTCTCATTTAAAAATCGAATAAGACTAATAGGCAAATGAATGTAAGGGAATCTTTGCTGGGGTCGACTACCCTCTGGTGTTTGTTTTTTTGCCGCGGGGGGGAAAGGGGGTCAACTATGTGTGCTTCAAAATTTCCTCCGGCCGTCCGCCGTGGTCCTGTCCTATTGTCATATGCTACCACCAGTGTACCCGAGATTGAGATCAAGTCTTTAGGTCTGACTCGCTTTAACCTGGCTTTTTTCTCTTCGATATATTGCAACGAGCTGGGAAAAGCACTGAAAAAAAACATGAAAAATAAAAAGTGTAAAACAAACAACTGTAGATCCTTTTACCAGATGACAGTTGAACAAACACATCTTGACAAACAACCCTGGAGTTTACAACCATGAAGGTACACCTAAGTGGAGTTTACATCCTTTTACGGAAGACCGGGCTGACTTTTGAATATTTGTACACGAGATCTGTTTGATTTTTGTTGCAGGGATTTCCTTTAATTCAACATATGAAGGTATTGAATATATGAACCCGAAGATCTCCCATCGCGAGTTCTATTGGCTCCCCTTTCTTTAAGCGAGCCAAGTACTAGCCATACAAAGACTTCTAAGAACATTCTTTGACAGGGCGGCTTCGATTACTTTGGTATCATTAAAGCCAAGAACCCAAGGAGTGTTTTCGTGCAGTACGATAAATTTTCTTGTTCGCTCATCAAACTCAATGGTGATTGATCACGTGGAGGTTGCTAAACATCACAGAATTATCTCAAATAAAAGGCCAAGGACCGAGCTCGACGTGAGGAAACGCGACCGCTTACAGTTCTAGATCTCTTATGTCCTTGTAAATTTGGATGAAGGCCCTCTGTGCAAAAGTAATCTGGATTCATTAACCACCGTGCGAAGCAATATCGGGAACGTCCGGTGATTATGGTCCAAGGTCACCGAACAACCATTACCAGCTAAATATTCTGACGAGCCCGACACTTTGCTTCCATCTTTCTCAACGAATTTCAGACTAGATGATGCTAATTTCTCACTGCAGCGCTCAACGAAGTCTGCGTGCTCCCCTGCCTCCAGCGACCCAGACGAACACGCCTCACCTGAACGACCGTTACCGATCCCCTTCCATGCACTCAGGTCTGGTGTTTATGAGCGCGCTGCTCTCTCAAATCCGGATAATTGAAGTTCATGAACTTCTTCAGCAACTCGATTGTCTCATGGGCCAACGAGTCGGAAGCATCGCTAGCAGGGAGATGGAGCTTTTACGGTAATCGATCGAACGCGGCCTCACGAATGGCTAGGGATACATGGTAGAGCATCAATGACTTGAGCGAGGCGAAGTCTAAGGATATTAAGCCACTCTAACTTTGAATATACGCGTAAAATGAGGATATTTGGAGGAAAGACTGGCAAGCGTAAAAGGAACAGGAGCATGTGCCATTTCTCGCTGGGTTCTACAAAACGATCGAAGCTTGACACGAAAGACCAGAGAATAAAATGGGCGTATGTGATTTTATTCATGTTTCAAATGCGGTTTACATACCCTTTCAAATGCTCAAGTAATCGGGCCGATGCCGGGTCTGGTAGCCTGAGCCTGTTCGAGGCCACGTGAAAGAGGGGTATGATATTTGCTCTTTCATGTTAGCGACTTTCAGGGCCTCAAAGCCTGAAGGTTTAGCGAACATCCACTAGAACTATGGTGAGCTAAACGCTGTAAGCGCTGTAAGCGGGTTTCCCATGTCAGGGCATAGCCATAATGTTAATCGTGCTGCGAGAGCCCCCGAACAGTGAAAATGATACCCTTTTATGTTTACTTAGTCTAGCTTCACTTGGCCCATTGCCAATTTCATCAAAAGGATTTTGAATTCAGGGCCCTGTGACTTCGAAGATTTCCTTGTTCTGTGGCCAAAGTAAATCAAGTGTGTGGTGATATGCAGCAGGAATCACCAACTCCTATTCACCCAGGAAGTGAGCGAGGCCAAGGTTGGCAAAGGATACTCCCCCGAAAAGAGCCGTCTTCTTAGTTTCGATACTACTTAATCAAAGGGATAAAGTGGATTTAGGCGCGCAACCCAACTCCTGTGTGGTCGCTCCTCAATTCAAGTTTACTCACGGTCCAATCGTTGTATCCTTCCAGGATACAGATTGTCAGCGACCTGGCAGAAAACAGCATGCCGTCGAACACCAATCAACCAGGTATTTTTAACTGAGAATCTACTTGATTCGTCTGGCACTAATCTAGTATTTTCATAGCCACCATCAGCCCCACGCCACGAACTGGCTCTGATCAACAGAATACCTCTACCTCAACCCCGCCTCAGTCTGTTCGACAACGCCCAATCCCAATTCCTCTATTCACCATCGATGATATCCTCTATGCTGAAGTCCCAATCGCATACAGACAGCGAGCCCTCGACATTGATAACCGCGTTATCAAAGTAAAAAATACCTGGGATGCTTTGCCAGATGAGGCAAAGGAAGTCATTCCGCACACCGAATCTGCGGACAAAATGCGCTCCGGCTTGCAATATATGCTATCTGGATATCCGGGAGACATGAACCAAGATCCTCTTACCGGTAGTGGCTTGATCCACAGAATCCTACTCTCTCTGTGGCGCGCATACAACCCGGAAATCTTCAGTCGTAAGCAGGCAAATATAGGGTAGCGTGTCAAAGTCAAAGTCAAAACATAAGCAGAGAGGGGAACCACTACATGAGCCTTCTGTTCAGTGGAACCCTTGGGAGGAATAATAGGGTGGTGATGGTAGTCAATGGCAAGAGTAGTGAGCTGGGACCTAGTCACCTAGCGTATATTGACTTGTCTGCAAATATATCAATACTGCATAAACCATTTTCTCAAGGATCTGAAGACTCTGTAATTATTTTCAGGTATATGATTAATCTATTTGACTCGGGCTCGCCCTAGGGTATTGTCATGCCATTTGTCATGCCTCTGATCACTTTCGTGGAGTAAACGCCTAATTAGACAACTTAAGATCGTCTTAGGAAAAGCAATATACACCCAGATAAGATGATCAGGAGCTTCAAAGTTCAAAACATTGAATGTAAAAATTCCCTTGAAAAAATTTGGAAATTATCGGAAACTGGAATTTCCAAGTGTGAATTGCAGGGGTTGACTACCACCAAAACAACACTTGAAAAATGAATGATAAACAAATATCTATTTCTTCCCCAACTTCATCAAAATTGTCAGCGTTCATCCTTCACAACCCTGCTCATACATAACGACATAACGGCATATCCAGCCAAACCCAAGTAAGAGCTGGACTATCAGCGTACGAGCTTCACCAGCTTCAAGCCAGTTGCCAGCATCTGTACATCTAAAACCAACGACGCGACGAGATATCATGGCCGACTAATATGACGTCGAAGATCCGCAGGGACACTATGAGAACGTGATGAATTGGCTACAGAGGCTTCCTGCACAAGAAATGAAAGAGCTGCCTTTTATCGAGTGGCTTCGTCTTGGACGGCATTTCCTTGGCAAGGGTTCGCTCCGTCAATATTGAATTATAGTGCTGATAGAGCTACACAGCAAAAAATAGAGGAAATGCGTCTCATCATGCCTCGGAAGTCCAAAGCTCTTTGGTATCCCGACGGGGTTCTGCTAATGCTCCTCGATTCAGGGCAGAATCTCGTGTCATTGAGGTTGAGAACCAGAATATGTCCACCCAACCACCTCAGAATATCCATTCCAACCCTTCCAAGAAGCGCAGGCGCTCAGAAGCTCCTATCCTCGCACAACAAGTACTGTCCATGGGCTCTGATACGGTTTACAAAGTTCATTTCAACAAGTTTCGGTATGAGAGGGTCCCAGACAAAATGAAGGCGATGTTGATGAAATTCGATAACGCGATTCAAGGTTATGTGGCAGCCTTTGGGGATCTATCAGAGGATGAAAAGCTATTCGAGGTTGCCCTAGACCGGAATATCAAGATCATGCAGCGTGCCTTTCTCCATCTCTACCTCGAACTAGTCGGATCGCAGCCGGCTCCTTTCGAAATGCAACTCTTGGCGTCACGATACGCCCACCTGTCCGAAGGAATGAAGCTTGTGCTGATGCGGTTTGAGAGAGATTTCCAAGCCATTTCCGAACACTTTGAAGCACTGCCAGATGATCAGAAAGCTGCTGTACGTCGTGTGGACCGCGATAAGACCTTGCAAAAGGCCTGCTTCTATCTTCATAACAAGGTGGCTGGCGTAACGACCGAGCAAGACAACATCGCCATCCTCGACTTGGACAGCTATAAGAAGACCTTAGGCGTCACTTTTATCCCCAAGGCACCTCCTTTCCAACCTTGAGACGCTGCTCCGAGAGAGCCCGTTACCAAGAAGCCTCGAACCAGTTCTCGCCCACGATTCGAGACCGTTGATCCAACAACTCGGAGTCGCGACCACTTCGACAGGACTTGCGTCCGACTCGGATGTCCCAATGGTTTCACAATATTCGAGACTCTGGAAGCATTTGAGGCGCTCAAGAAGCTCAGTATCTCATCTTCGGTCACCAATGAAATCAAGTTGTTCATCCGTAACCTCTAGTCCAGGGGCAACGAAAAGTACGATCCCGAGGACCCTTTACAAATTCTCAACGCTTTTCAGTGGAGAGCAAATGCCGCACCGGCAGCCATCGAATTATATGATAGCCTGATCAGCTTTCTCCGGCGCTCTTACGATCTCGTCTCACTCGTCAATTTTGTTGACAAAGAATTGGGGCCAGGCCATTTCCACCTTCCGTCGGAAGAGCGAGTCCAGAAATATCGTGAACTGGAAGTCCACATGAGAAAGCCGTTGAACTTCGCTAGCATCCCACAACCTCAGCTCTACGATGCCATTTTCAACTGGATGGAAGCTCTTGACCATGGTAAAGCTTTCCGAGCCTGGGCGACCAAGTTTTCCGGCGGGCGCGTCTCGCGCGGAATGCTGCATTTCCTCACGATTATGTCGATGCCCAAAGACATCTTTACGCCACAAACTGAGCAATACTTGTGGACTACGTCGTAGAGTACATCAAGATGTATATGCCGGGCGTCAAGGAGCTCGTTAAGTTTCTTGAAAGTTGGGCCTTGAAGATCTATGAGATTGGTTATTTACTGAAGGCAGAGCAGGATGCCTTTTGTCATGGTATTGGTTGATACAGAGAATATTTGGGCTGCTAGAGTGAAGAGATTTGCATGAATGAGAGCAAGTTGCCGGAACAAAACTTTGTATATTACGTTTTGAATAAGTAGCCAATCAAGGTTGTATGGATAATTATCTCCAGTTTCTTGATCCTTCTTAGTCACTGACCCTCCAGCGCGGTTCCACACTTTGTTCCTGTGTGATTCTCATCGACCTCCCGAGGTCCATCTTCACAATGTCATGCCATATACGATATCCCATGCACCAAGCATCATTCCGACTCGGAAACTTGAAGAATTGACCTCCATTTCATACTATAGATGTATGAAACTCAACGCGTTCTTACCCTCTATATTGACCCAAATGCGAATAGTATAAATATTTTGATGTGTCATGTGACGCCTCTCGATCTCCTCGAAAAGGGGCGACGCCCGCTTAATTTTCCTTGTTTTTGCACCACGTAAAACCCCTTAACCCAAAGTGCCGCAAAACCAGACGCCTTAGAAGTCAAGATCACGAATATCAATTACGAAATGCATCTAAGGGAAGAAATTCACAGGGATGAAGATAAATGGCCATAGTAGTTACGTGTGCTTCCATTTCTGAAATGATTCGAAAAGGGGGGGAAAGGATCCACACTCCCGCATGTAAGATCTTACAGGGCCTGAAAAGTTGAAGACTTCAGAACATCGAAACCATTACTATTGACTATCACTATGGCATGGGTCTGCATCACTCATGCCGGGCATGAGATAATGTGATAGTATGCGGAAACACTCTGCAGGGTATTTGCGGGGAAAGGCTCGTTAGTGGCGGGATTCTCTTGCAAGTCACCTTGAACCCTGCTCTTGTCACCAGGATTCGTTTCAAATCATCGGCCGTACCCAATAAAATGCATATTGCGTCAATTTGGCGAAGATTCATTGCCGAAGGCACCAACAGGCATGCGTTCTGAACACTTAATTGAAGCAGAATATCGCCGAGCAGGCTCAAGGTCTTCATCTTGGTATTATTGCTATTGTTATCCAGCGCTCATCGAATGAGCCAAAAGCATTTCCTCGACGAGGTTCTCATGAATCTCGTTCTCCGCTTTCCCGGCCCCGCCCCCACCGCTCTCCCGGACCCCACTGTGTCAATGCGGTTCAGATTGCAATCGCACACCAATTAGTTATCACAATTCTGAGGATTGTACTGTGAACAGAGTTTCGGTCCGGAATTTCCCTTGTAGATACTCCGCCTAGCTAAATACCTGTGCATAGCAGGGCTCTGCTCATATCTGTATAAGAACGATGCGCTGCTGATCCCAATGAAAGGTATGGGAATCTACCGTATCTTGAATCAAACCCCTTTATTTAATTTCATTTAATTTCAGAGAAAGCATGACTGACGTCGTGAACACCGCTGATAAGGCGGCGCAGTTGCATGTCGAAGATCTAGATGAGAAACGTGAAGTCGCAGATGGTCCATCTCACGTCGAAGGAAATGCATTGCTGATTGGCGCCGATGGAACGATTCGAAAACTTCCAGTTCCCTCGTCAGATCCTAATGACCCATTAAATTTCTCATCATGGCAGAAGCTCGGAATTTTAGTCGCGTGCTGTTGGTTTTGTAAGTATTTTGCGCCATCAATACCCGTATCTAGTATACTGTCTGATGATTGTAATTCAGCGTCAATGTCTTTGACCCTTGTGGGGGGTTTAGGTCCCATCTTGGGGGTCTTTTTCGGAATGTATGCTCCTCAGGGGAAGTCACCAAATCAAATCGTCTGGCTGTCAACCATGCCATCACTCTTTGTAGGTGTTGGTAAGTAATCGAAGATCCTGCCAATCAACAAATATTAATACACAGCCTAGGTAACTACATCATTCTACCTTTTGCTCTTCTATGCGGTCGCCGCCCTGCCTTCCTCCTTGCAATATTGGCGACATTGGGAGGTACAATTGGAGCGGCATTAAGCAATAGCTGGGAGGCTCACCTCGCTGCGCGGATTATCCAAGGACTTGCAACAGGGGCAACAGAATCGGTCAGTAGCCATGTTCTAGTCCTGAAGAACCAAACCGCTAAATTTCTTCAAGCTGCTTCCTCTTATCATAAGCGACATCACCTTCCTACATGAAAGATCTTTCTACTTCGGAGCTTATTGGACTTCGCAGAACATTATAACAGCGGTGTTGACTGTTGCTAGCTCATACGAAGCTGACGCACTTGGTTGGAGGTATGCATTGGAGCCCTTGTCTGTTAATTTAGTCATAAACTCACTTCGGACAGATGGTACTATGGAATTCTTGTTATTGCTATTGGCATTGGGCTTTTTCTTGCCTTTTTCTCCTCTTTTGAGACGAGGTATCACCGCGCCCCAGCCTCTGTCGATGGCCAAATAGTTTTCACGGATGCGTTTGGAGTGACCCACATCCTATCCGATGAAGAAGCCCGGGAAAGAATAGCAGAAATCCCAGAGGTCGCTAACACTATCGACACTCAAATTCCCCGAAAGAGCTACGTGCAACTCATCAAGCCTTTTGAGTCGATGACACCAAACGGACCGCGCTTGGCACTAAAATCTTACGTTAGCATGGCGAAATCCTTCCTTTCTCCTGGGATTACGTTTTCGGTGCTTCTGTCTGCCATATCTCTCGGCATGTTTTCATTTCGGCATGAGGATTGAAAAGGACGCTAACTATCTACGATAGCAATTCTGATTGCCGTAAGTTTAACCTACGATGCGGTACTTCAAAAATCATACGGGTGGCCGGCAACCAATGTTGGACTTATCAATGTAAGCTAATTCCTCCTCACAATTAGCAATGAGAGAACAGATGGTCTGACCTTGCTTCTAGCTTGGAGTGATTCCTGCCGCCGGGCTAGCCATGTTTTATGCCGGATGGATGGGCGACAAAATTACCCTCTGGCTCGCAAAAAGGAACGGCGGTATTCATCTTCCTGAGCATCGCCTCATAATCCTAGTGCCTGGATTTGTCGTGGGTCTTATTGGCTTGATGATCTACGCGGCTGGTGCTCAATGGCCAGAAAGATACAACTGGGCTGCCCCAGTGTTAGGTTGGGCGTTGATTGAGTTCTCCTTCATTGTGGTCATCATTGTTACTACTACATTTGCTGCCGAATTCTATCCCAAGAATCCGGGTAAGTTTATTCTATACTACTTTCACGTTTGGAAAGCTACTTACAGATATCAGGACCTGCACTTGTTACCGTCGTTGGAACGAAGAATATTGTTGCTTTCGCTGCTAGTTATGGTCTTCAACCCATGGTGGAGAAGTACAATTACATTACCGCATATTCAGTCGTACGTTACCTGCTGCATTCTTGAATTTCGAGTTACTGATACACTGCTTAGCTTGCGGGAATATTCTGCGCCATTAGCGCTCTTGGGATACCTGTCTATTTCTTTGGCCCAAAGGTATGTCTCGGTAATGGTTTATACGCCTCATCTAACATTTCTGACAGTGGAGAGCGAGGAGCTCTAAGTAAAAGTGTTGGCAGGGTAGATAGATGACCTCGAGAACTACGGGGATAATCTGGAAAATGAATCAGGACGTAAAAGGCATTATGTGTATATGGTCAGAACCCATGTAATTTTTACTTGAAAAATAAATCAGAATTTCAAATAAGTCTTACTGTCATTAACAAAGACTGCTTCAATAAACACTCAATATGCCTCATGCACGAACAAACACACTACTTTCAAAAAAGCTGATCAAAAGCTGTTGGTCTCGGCTGCTAAATCATAATTTTACAGAGACTGCCTCGGTTGTAAAAAGGGGTTCAGGGGCTCGCTAAATATTCTCGAATCACTTCTCTGGAACATAAAACCCCCACGATTTTATTTGATTGTGAATCTAAACGAAACGCAAAACTCAATCGCCACTTCCTGTTTCAGTATGTTATCACAAGAAGTGAGACTATTAAATTATCCCTACCACCGTTCGGTGTCGCCTGCACAGACCAGAACCATGCGCACGGAGCTGGCCTGTACTTGGCGAGATTCAGGGTTTGGAGTCCTAAATTCTAGCGCGGGTCCACTAAAATTACAGTGGAGTGAGCGCTGTAAGCGGGTTCCTAAATGTTGATACACAACCGCAGTGTTTGATCGTTGCTACGGGCGCCCCCGAACGGTCGAGGAGATATTAAGGAGGGGTGGGGGTATATAAAGATGAGACTTTTAGAGGGAGAGATTGGAGGTAATGGGGAGGATGGAGGGATTGAGTGAGAAGACTAGATATATGTGTAGGAGAGTTGTGCGAATAGGCAAGACGGAACGAGCGAAGAATTTACGTGTTAGCCAGCACATAGAATAAGATTAGGTTGAAATTGTAACAAGTAGATCTTTTATGAAGCAAACCGGCTTTCCAATCAACCATATCGACGTGCTCGATGACCCCCTCTTGTCCTGGATCCCCTGGAAGAAAACGCCTGCAGTAAGAACGTCTATAAGAAGAGAGCAGCAGCAGCTGGTACAAGAGCGAATACTCCCCCAACAGCAACCTTGAGATTTGCCCCTCCAGTAACTTGCACAGATGTTGATGAAGCAGTCGTGCTGCTATTAGGAGCAGGGGTTGACTGAGTAGGTGCGGGATTCAAGTTGGTCAGGTCCGTGGAAGTTGACTTTCCAAGGTACCAGCCAGAAATATAAACATTGCCAGAGGAGTCTGCAGTTGCAATGCTAGCACCACTGGCAGAGATTGAAGCTGAACCTCGCTTTGTGGAAGGCGAACTTGACGGAACAGGAGTGGTGAAAGTGCTAGGGCTCCTTGTAGAGCAACCAACACAGGCAGTACTGGTAGAAGCCCCAGTTAAAATGGAAGTGACGCCAGTCGACACCGAAAGGGAGCTGGATGGCTTGGTGGGTAATGTTGCGGTCCCTGTTTCAGAAACGAGGGAGTCGGTGACGGAGTCAATTGAGTATGCACGCGCGCAGCTACCAAGGCTTACTGCGTTCGGGCAGCAATAGGTGTTTCCGACGTGATCTTGGGCGCAATAGTATCCGAAGCGACAAGAGTCTTGAAGCAAGTAAGTCTCGGGTATGCCACACAGGAACTATATACTTACTTCCAGAGCCATCAGGACAGCACGTTTCGTTGATATCAGGGTTGAAACAATGAAGACTGTTATCGTTGGACGCGCATGTGATGTAGCCTTTTCCGCAAGAAGAAGCGCAGTCCACACCAGGACCACATAATGTTGAGGACGCTTGGTATCCTGCTTGACGAGCGACAAGACCGAGAGCCGGGTTGACGGATATGGAACTGATTAGGTATGGAGCTGGATCAGCAACCGCAGACCCATAGGCAACGAAGATCCAACAATAGATAAGAGCCTGAAGACGTATAGTAAATTGAGAGAAATGAGCAAACAAAGTACGAATATTGGCGGCAAATGTGCGATATTCGACCCAAAAAGCGAGACAATGTCATGATATGGAGGTTGTCAGCAAGTTTTATACCGATCCCCATTGCCTCCTGAAAGCACAGTGAACTCCTTGTCAACTCATAAATTCCACCAAAGGAAATTAGAGATGACACTGGAGGGAAAGCATTGGCTGGTGTCGAGTCCAGCCCCATGACCCTGAAAGGCATCAACTGCCCAATGGATTCGAGCTGGCAAAAACGACAATAAGGCTGACCAGAAAGAGCTAAAACCGAGAATATGCATGTGGTGGCCGTTTCAGCCTCAGATAATATATTGTGGCATGATAGCCAAGATTGCGGAGGTTCCAATGAGAGTTGTCGTAAAAATAGAAATAAGCTTTGGGGATTGTAAGCTCAGCCCTACCGGAAATACGAGACCAGTGTCTGTACGACATTCTATTGTGCTGGGGCTGGGGTCCACGCTCTATAGAGGTGCCGTTTCAGTCCATTTGCATGCTGCAAGCAGCCGGACTTCATCTTACCACAAAAGGCAGCTTAATTGATAAACCAATCAATCTAACAATCTCCTGGTCCAATATCAGACCTTTATTTCCGTGCGTGATATTGAAGCTTTCAGAGGCTTTTGAACAAATGAAACGAATCAGGCTATGCAAGCACCACGTCCTACTTAGTAGCAACCGCAATATTAGCCACAAACTTCAACTGCCCCCGTCCCCCCTCCAACGCCTTAAACCCCTCCGTCTTCGCCAACTCCTCCTTAACAATCTCAATAGCCTTATCCCAAGTCTCCTCATCAGATTTAAGCCAGCCAACCTCCGAAGTCCCTCCAATGAAACTCCAAAGCATGGTCGCGAAATGCGTAAGATCCGGCGTGGTACAATACACTTCGCCTTTTTTGAAGACGATGTTTTCTTTTGCGAAGCCGCCTTTTTCGATTATGTCTTGCATGAATTTTGGGGCTTCCCATTTTTCGGTGCCTGCCCTGAGCTCGGGGCTTCCGGGGGGGCGGGTGGCTCGTGATGCGATTCGTAGGGGCTCCATGGTTGGGAGGTAGGCCCAGGAATTCAGGAGCACTGATTGCGGTTTAGTCAGTGAAAACTTCCAAGAAACTCGTTGACAAGACAACTCATAATGTGGGGTTTAAGCAGTGCATAGGAAATTGAGACGGGTTTCAAAAGTTTCAAAGACAGAAATGGAAGAGGTTGGTAGTTCTTACTCGTCCCGCCCGGCTTGATCGTTCGATACATCTCCTTGACAGCATCAATCCCATCATTAGGAAGAATGAACACAAACGCATTTCCCAAAACCAGCGAAAAAGTATCATCTTCAAAACCAAGCCTCTCAGCATCCATTTTTAGCGCCTCAGCAGGCCACTGATTATCCACAGCACATTTCTTATAAATCTCAAGAGCTTGATCATTGATATCAGTTCCTTTGATTGAGACCTCGGCCTTGTCGTCCGGGATTGCGGCTACAATGGCAGCAGTGCTAGCACCGGTACCACATCCGATGTCGTGGACTGTTGATCCGGCAGCGATGGGTAAGATTTGGGCGAGACTTGCTTTGGCGAGGTTGGACATACTGTCTCCGACTAGCTCATCGTAGAGCTGGGGGGTAGGTGCGAGAGCTTGCTTAGGCTTGAATGTGTTGTTGCTTTGGGCGCCGTCCATTGTAAGAGATTTTGTTAAGATGCCGAATTAAATAGTTTCGTCTTTGCGTTTTGATTCGATGCGATGTAGAAGAAGATAATTAGAAACAGTGCTCGAGCCGGAGGAGTTCAAGATTATGGCTGGGGCGAGGAAGAAATAAGAAGCTTGGGAGGCATAATGTACCTAGGTAGTGCTTACTGCTGTTAAACACCAAACCAACCAACCAACCACCTCTACGAAGGTAGCAGTTCGTGTAATATCGGACTAGTAGTAAACATATGAGCAGGCCTCGTATGGAGAAACAGAAATATTGTGCCTCCCTTTCGCATGCCAAGGCTGCATCTGTAGGGCGAAGTCTTCCGAGGACCCCCAGCTCTTGAAAGGTAGAGTTGTTAGCAATTTATTTTACTAGCAGAAGCCTGCACAACAATTATCGGTGCTGGCTAAAAAGCCCAACTACAAACTTTGGACTAGCTTGTCAACTACCTTTTCCAGGAAATGACGAACACTTTACAATGTTTTGCCTCAATGTAGATCAGATCCGAACTGCAAGCATTCCCAATCATGAACTATCATGCTCAAAAGACTGAGAGACCGAATTAGTTTTAAGGGTACCGATAACCTATTTGTTTAGAATATTCAGCCAGGCCTATGGGCGAAGATGGAAGTTTTTAGACGGGTTGCATACCGTACCAAAGCTGAAGCAGCTTGCTACAGCTGGATTCTTCAAATGTATTATATTGTCTTTCGACTTTATACAGAGTGGTGTGTCTACGCAACATTTGCCGTACATATGCAATTCTTTCAACCACAATCCAGACGCCTATTTCATTCATGCACCCAAACGCCATATCCGCAAAATGCAAGCACATCGTACACCTATCTCCGTCTCCTCTGCTGATCCTGCTCTTCCTCGCCCCAAAAAGCCGGACAAGGCGTCCCCTCCTCTCCTCTCCCATGATTCCTCATCCCCCCTAACAGCCAGTCCGTAAGCCCCACAACTCTAGCTCCCACCCCCTTTTCCCAATTCCCGCCTTCCTGCACATGCTCAATAGTGTGGCTGACAATCCTGCCCTCTGCATCAAATTCAAAAATGAACAACCCCGTAAACTCTTTTTTGTCATCTTCTCCTTTCCCTCCCCCAAGCCATTCTGTAATTTTGTCCACATTATCTTTCGCCCCAATGCCCTTGTACATCCCACCGGTTCCCTTGCCCCTCGTCTTCCCAATTGTTTTCCATCGTACGATGAGCTGTTCGGGCCGGATAGCTGAAGAGGATGCGGACTTGACCATGCGCTCAGAGAGAATTTCAAGCTTCACGTTGCCGACGATCGGCATGCGGCCCCAAGCTATGGGGGACGTCCAGAGGGCAGCGGAGTAGGCTACTCGTCCTGAGACGGTGGGAAGGTGGGGGTGTGTGGAGGGGAACAGGTGTAGAGTTATTTGCGGGGAAAGGATTTCTTGGGGGAGGGGCGATTGGAGGAGTGTTGGGAGGCGGCTTTGGAGGATTCTGAGAGCTGGTTTGGCTATTAGCTGGGTGCTTCGAGATTTAAGAGGGGGGAAATACTTACTTTTCCCCAGCTTTACGGTTCGTTCGTCTGGGGGTTTATTTGGATCATGATTGTATGGAGGCGTAGGAGGCACATATCGAGGGAACGTGCCGGTGAAGGAGATATCTGGTAGCGCTCTGTGATCTGGATTGACTGTTGCTAAGCCTCTTGAATTATTCTTTGGGACATATTTTTGAGCTACCAGAGGTGTGGTGAATAGCTTGCGGACATCGTGTCGAGCAGAGCGGACGAGGCTTGTAGGCATCGACATCAGCCTTACTGATAAAGTATATCTTCAAGAGACATCTAGACTGCAAGGGATCACTGTGGTGCAATGTTGAAGTGACGTTCTGTGATACCGACGCCGGTTTGTTTTATCGATTAGCTAGAAGTTGCCCGAAATGGTTAGCTCGGGATGGCTATAGAAGCATTTTTGTGAAAGAGCACACTCACAGACTCTGGGCCGGTGAATGTATGTTGGTGTTTCATTGTATGCAAATATATTTCGCCTTCAGAACCCCCAAAATGAGACATTCTTTACAAAGAACTTATCGGTGGCGCAACTTCTAGAGCCTCATCAAACAAGGAAAGGAATAAAGCCGTATCACGTGCCAGCCAGCCTAGGCCGCCGAGACATCAGACGTCGTCAACTCAAAGACGCCAGGCGCGATAGATCTACCTACAGACCATCTCCTCCTACCTTAACAACACCACATCGCACCTCCCATCTCTGTGATACTTTTCACCATCCAAACCATAATCACATACAATACGCATCCACCATCATGAATCCCGAGTAGTAAGTTCCCCTCCAACCCGCCTCAGATCCTGCAGTGCCGCAGCGAGGAGCATCAGCAACTGCCTTGCAAGACCCGTACTGACTGCTCCGTTCTACAGAGTTCCTCTCTCCCAGCATGGTTTTCGATCCGAGAGTCATGGGCGCATGCGAATATAATCCCGTCCCCGAATCCTACAACGATATTAACCACCACCTTGGCAGATACGACTACCTCTTCAAGCTCCTCCTTATCGGAGACTCTGGTGTAGGAAAGTCCTGCTTGCTGTTGCGATTTGCAGATGATACATACACGGAGAGCTATATCTCAACCATCGGTGTTGACTTCGTACGTACTGCTTTTACGAGGAATAGGGGAGGGCGCTGACGGCATGGCAGAAAATCCGAACTATCGAGTTAGATGGCAAGACGGTGAAGCTGCAGATTGTAAGGGTCACATCCCAAAGACAAGGGCGAGCTGGGTTGCTAATAGGAGTCTAGTGGGATACTGCGGGACAAGAGCGTTTCCGAACCATCACATCTTCCTACTACAGAGGCGCCCACGGCATCTGCGTTGTCTACGATGTTACCGACATGGACTCTTTCAACAACGTCAAGCAATGGCTGCAAGAGATCGACCGATATGCCACAGAGGGTGTCAACAAGTTGCTCGTAGGCAACAAGAGCGATATGTCAGACAAGAAGGTTGTGGAATACACAGTTGCGAAGGTAGGCACAATCACATGTCCAGCATCACCTGCTACAGATCACATGGGCTCTCTGCGTCAGCCGGGGCCTTATTACTTCAATACCATGACTGACTCGTGTCTGCTTTTAGGAGTTCGCTGATAGCCTTGGCATCCCCTTCCTCGAGACCTCAGCCAAGAATGCCAGTAACGTCGAGCAAGCCTTCCTGACCATGGCACGTCAAATCAAGGAGAGAATGGGAACCACAACCGCAAACAACAAGCCAACAGTCCAAGTCGGACAAGGACAAGGTGTGCAATCAGGATCCGCCGGTGGCTGCTGTTAGACTGTTGCTCCTATCATGTACTGCTTACGAACGTAACGGAACGCCTGGTTTCTTTCCCTCTCTGCGCATTAGAACAAATTGTCATCTGGATCGCCTCCACTGCATTCCAAACTTCTCAACCTGGACTGTCTGGGATTTTGGGACATACACACCATTGCAAAGCTCTGCAACGCGCATGGGGAAATAGATAACTTAATGGGCGGATGGATTGGGAGATCGAGTTGTTGACTTGGCGTGTGCGGGGATTTGGGCACCGGATTTTCATATTTTGCTTTCTGAGTCTTCGATACGTTGCTCTGCGTGGTCTTTTTCATCTTTGTTATTATGACAATACAGGTTGATTATGCAATCAATCATTCTTGAGCTCTCCTTTTCTGTGGACATTGATGTGAGCGCGTGACTATACTTTCCTTTCCTCCATGAGATGTGAGCTGTGTGAAGAGTAGTGAATTCTCCGCGCCATGTTTTAAAACAGTTGCACTGAATCCCATACCAGGTAAGTATATAATGAACCCCACCGAAACTTGCAAGTGCACACATGACTGCTGATTGTTGGTGAATTCCTAGGCAGCAGCGAGACGAGTCGAATAACTGCGAGCTGCCGCAGCTTTTCTCTTCTTTTTTTCTTTCCATATCATAATAATGGGGGCCTCGACCTGCAAGGTTACGCGTGTCGGGATTAAAATCACTTGACGTTTCAGAGAAAAGTGGAAAATGTAATAAGTTCTTGATAATTCTCTATGTAAGAGTTAAACGCATTCTAGATACATGAAGGGAACGGGATTTCAATTGTCTTTAGGACCATCATACCCAAACCATTTCTGCTAAGGTACAGTCACGTGGGGATAGTTCTAAGCTCAATGCTTTCGACCCCGCCTCCTACACGACTGTCTACAACAACTTCCATCTAGGGAATCCGCCGATAAAGAAGACTGCCAGATCAAATTATGTGATTGTCCTCATGATCAGCTTTCCAATAAAGTCGAGTTCAGGATCGAAGTACCTAGGTACATATTCTCGTCTTTTCCTTGGCATCTGTTGCCGGATCCAATTACAACAGAGCTGTACCGCCCTCCAACAGTTGGATGTGGCAAATCTTCAGGGGGGATGCGTCATAACTTCGAATGGATAAGGCAACATAGATTCGGATATCTTATCACCAAGTCGACCCTTCCATTTTTGCAGAATTGCAGCAGCCTTGCCGCACCCCTCGCGGCCATCCTCGACCGCTATTGATCCATCTGTGGCGCAAGTCAGAGGATTCGGGTCCAGGTGAGCGCTCTGCAAGGTCAGAAGTCTGTTCTTGAAGTTGGTCATATCCTTGATGGCAGTGAGAGTTGGGAACAGATGGTTTAGTGCAATCCATGATGCAAATTACAGCAGTGTCCTGTTACAGGATGCAATGGATGGAAGCGCACTATAAAGAGCCGATCTTGTTCAAAGCATTAAACTGGTTTTCTTACATAGCGGTTTCACAGTTCTGAATTATTACATCTTCCCGTTTCTTCCCCTTGCACCATCTCGAAGCCTTCATCATGCGGTCCTGGTTGCAACCGTTTCTGTTCCTCTTTTGCTTGCCAACTGCGTTCTGACTGCTAACCTCCCTCGACTTAATAGTCAGCCTGCCCCAGGCAAATAATTCTACACGGTTTCCCCCAAAAATAACAGCGACACGCCCGAGACAGGCGATTTCGTCAAGCAGATTGTTGGTACTGAGTATCTTCTGCCCTGGACAACCGTCAGCCCACAGCTTATTTCTTGGACGGTAGAGGCAGCCCCCGAGGAAGTCTCCAAGTTGCAAGCAAATATTGATATCGATCGTGTAACGGAATACCACCCTTCGAAGATAGCTAGAGAAGAGCGTAGTACCTCTGTAGCCGGTACTCCAACCCGTCAGGACTTGGCTGCGGTTGAATGTCTATCCGAAAGAGAGGAAGCACCACCAAACAAATACTTGGTCTTCGCTCGGAACGGCAAAAATGAGACGGAGACGACAAAAACGGAACAATTCCTCCAAACTCTTGTGGGCAACCAAAATGTCAGACCTCCTTTCGTTTCGGACGACGTACTTAAGTACTGGCTATGCACCAGTGAGTGACCTTTGAGATTGCTCTTCTCGATTGATCTCCAAAATTTCACATGGGTAATTGCTAACTGAGCATGTTGCAGTGACCGACTCTCAGCGCGACCAAGCGAGCAAAGACCCAGGGGTAAAGGGCGTCGAGTCGCTTCTAAAAGGCGGATATGGTCATTAATTGCGTCCTCGGGGCGTGCCCCCACCCCCTTCGCCAACAAATACATTCTAAAATGTAAATATGAGATAAATCAGGTACTCTACCCAGACAGTCGAAATTCATATCGTTACCGAGATGGTAAAAGTCAGTCAACCTATATATAGGTACGTAAGTTCACATTCTAGATCTGGAATAGAATTTGAGATATTAGCATTAACTTTTCTTCCCCTTTGCCTTTAGCACAGTTCCAGATCTGAGGAACCTCAAGAAGTATGTGTATGAGAGCAATGCTGGGCAGCATAGCTTTATCTGTCACCGCGAAAGTGTAGTGGCTTATAAGCAGCAACCAATTGTAAGACGAGCTAGAGTGAGCAGAGCAGCCCGGCCAAAAATTCAGGGTCTATCGTGCGTCAACACAACGATGGCACCTCTGAATATGTTGCAATCGCAATAAACGGATCGCCTGGCGTACCTCTGAAGCCAGGCCAGGATGGTTGCAAGAAGCAGTTTCTTCAGATCATTCATGGCTGCGAGGGGAACAGCCCAGACAATCCCGAGAATTTCAAGGCGGGCGGCACGTTCTTCGATGGGGCCTTGACGTATCATATTGATCCGCTATTTCTCGGACAGCCAGCATCGAAAGGGAGAAACGCTGGCAGTGTCGGCTCTTATGAGGGGGTTTTTAATGAGTATACGGTTTGGGCCGGAGTTGGGACAACTCGGATTATGGGGCCTCGTTGAAGAATGAGCTTGGTGGTTGCGCGCTTTTGCCTGATCACTGGGAGTTTCAATATGGGTTAGGAACCGATGGGAGAGAGTGGACAGCCAAGTTCCGCACGGGGGGTTTCAGAAACATTGTGTTGGTGATGCTGTGCAGACAGCTAGTGGGCTGGATAGTTTTGGGTGTAGTGGCTCCGGATGACCATTCACATTTCTTGGACAACGTATCTCTTTCTTTTCTGTCACTTCTTAATTATCTTCCAAGGAGCTCAGGAGGTATGGCATACATCCTTTTATGATTTTTCCAATACTCTGTCCAACTGGCGTTTGGATTTTGGAAGCTTTTGAAATCAAATCAATCTAGTCAAGACCCAGCTCGTGCAGGAGCCATGATTCAGGTCTCAGCCTTGTGATCCTCAATTGATAACGACTTTAGTACTAATTACTAGTATTTTTCTGAATTATTCTTAGTTAGCTGAGCTGGTACCATGACAATTGATGACGTAGCAGAGGGAAATTAAAAGATTTTCGTCGCGTCTCACCAACTATCAACATCACACTCACTTCGACAGCAACAATGGCTGCCAACGGCAAAATATGCCTCAACAAACCACCTCCCTCGGAGCCGGTAGCGCATTCTTTCACGCCCTTCAAAAGACTTCCTACGGAGCTTCGCGATGAGATTTGGGAATTAGCAACTCCCAGTGCACGACTCATTCAAGTCTACCCTCGACCAGCACAGCGAGGCTTTGTCAATGAGGTCTTAAACTATATATGGCATTCCACCAAGTGCATATGTGTGGCAGGCTGCCATTCTCCAATGTATTTACACCACACATGCCATGAAGCTCGCTTTGTCGCTGCTAGGATTGCTTCCCTCTCCCGGGCGTTCGGCACTTGGGTCAATTGGGCCGTGGACATCATACATAGGAGAGAGAGTGGGTCATCTGCACAATATCGGTTTTTTGAACGAGGTTAGCAAAGGTGGTGGTTTGAAAACGCTGAAAATGCGTGGGATGAGACGAAGATGAGGCATGGGTTTATGCGACTTGGCTTCAAGCGCTGCAGTCCCTGTGCCATAGTGCAAGAGTTGGCAGGTCTCGAAACCTTGATCATGGTGAACCAGGCAGGAGGCTGGAGAGATGGGAATGAGGTTCTCGATGGTACGACGGATTTTCCTCGGCCGTGGCTTTTCGGGGATGAGAGCGAGGATGAGGATGAAGACGATGACGAAGATGAGAGGGGCATTCCCGAGGACGAGGATGATTTTTGGCTCGTGCAGGATGCTGATTCCAGAGCCTACAAGCCGAACTCACGAGATGAGGACGAGCGCCGCTACAGTCCTTCCGGTCATTGCGGTCTCGCCCTCGTTGATTACTCGAAGATTCCCATCGGTGAAGGTGAAGATGCGTGGGGAATTGATTGCATCAGCGCCAGGGAAGCAGTTCAAAGTATTAAACAAGACTTTAGAGCAATGAGATCCGACCACCCGCAGATGTACGAAGAGGATGAGGATGAAGATTCCGAGCGGTTCATCAACTGGGATCGCTGGGTACCGCCTAAAGTCGAATTGGCTTTGTTTCAGAAGACAGCGAAAAGCTGTTACTTGCAGGATTGGGATGGATTGGAGAAGGACTGGATAGACGACGAAGAGGTTGCTTGGGCCAATTGGAGTCCCCATCAATACGCAAAGCTCAAGTATGTTAGAGAGTCTTATCCTCCGGGACTCTTACTTAGGCCTGAGACTCCTAATAGGAAGACGCCGGAGGTTAGAGTGCCACTTGAGGGCGAGGAATTTGATGATGAAGATGAGGAGGATAGGTTGAGCGACGACTCTGAAAGTATGTCGGATATGCCTGACTTGATTGCAATTGGCCAGTAGCATGTCAGCCTACGAACGCCACCGCCAACGAACGCGGATTCTTCATCAGGGCCGTTTCGATCACCTTCTCCATTTGCAGTGTCAAGGCTCCAGGCTATAGCAGCATGAGCGACAAATTTCCGTTTTATGTGTGATATCGTGCGTTGTCTTCCAGCGGCTTCGCAGATATACCTATACCTGTGCATGATAGGCCGGCTAGTTGCCACGTCATACTGTAGGGCTCAACGATTTCAAGCGATTATTCCCCAAAGTTGAGGATTACATTCAACTCGCTTCCTGATAAACCTCGAAGTTTATAGTCTCATTGATTATATTGAATCAACACAAATGCTGTGCGCCAAATGCCAAACAATATTCACTGGGTTGGTCAATGATGGGAAAGCAAAGCCTAAATCGAGTGACGTGCATTGCATGCGAGATTACCACCATGACATCGAAGATCTGAAAAAAAGTGCAACCCAAAGTTGCTTTGTATGTGTGCAGATATGGAACCTTCTTGACCGAAATGGAGCTTCTACCACGTCAGTCTTACGCGCAGGAAAGTGCTTCTTGATGATCTACTCGGGTCATATGGAGATGTTGGGCTTCAAGTATCAACCTGAGAATGGCCAGGCTCTCCAGAAATACTTCAGACTAATGCCCATACGACGTGAGTACCCCACTAGTTCAGTTTGAGTTGAAGAAATATGGGGAATTTCTAATAAATAACAGTAACCGGGACACTGCTTGGGGAGAAAAGACAGCATGAACCTCGGACTGACTCGGCCGGGACCATGGAACTTGTATCAAGATGGTTCAAATCTTGTATTGAGAGTCACTCTGACTGTAGTATTACTCATGAACCTGTCAAGATGCCTACGCGGCTCCTTGAACTAGGAGTACCAACCCCAGAGCATGTTAGGTTGTCAAGTACAGCAGCTACTGGAACCACTTCAGCATATATGACACTCAGTCACTGCTGGGGAGCCGCGAAATTCATCAAGCTCACAGCTGAAACCTTTCCAATACTTTCAGAAGGCATCCATCTGAGCGGACTGCCTAAGTCTTTTCAGGACGCCGTTGTGATTGCTAAGAAGCTTGGTGTGAAAAATCTATGGATCGACTCGTTGTGTATATATCAAGACTCCCTTGAGGATTGGCAGCAGGAAGCCTCAAAAATGGGAGATGTGTATAAAGGGGGCCTCTGCGACATTTCTGCGGCTGGCTCTGATGATAGCAGTGGTGGCTGCTTCTATACGAGGGACCCTCGACTTGTTGATCCATGTATTTTCAACACCATATTCTCAGACTTTGAGAATGATGAGTATCATATTCGCCTCGAAGATTACATAGAAGATGGTTTGCACGATGATCAGACTCTTTTCAGCCGCGGCTGGATTGTTCAGGAACGAGTATTGCCTGCGCGTGTAGTTCATTTTGGGAAGAATCAGGTATTCTGGGAATGCAAAAGCAACAACTCCTGCGAAACATACCCCGCAGGTATCACAATGGGTCCATCTGGGCCATTGAGTGATGGGAGTGTATTGACTTTCAGCGACTATTTCGGTTCTTTGAAAACATGGAATTTAGACAGTGGTACTAGCGAAGAGTTGTGCGCAGTCTGGGCTCAGCTTGTAAGAGTCTACTCCCAGTGCAATCTGACGAGAGGTTCCGACAAACTAGTTGCAATTGGAGGCATGGCAAAAGAGATGAACAGAGCACTGGGTCCAAACGATCGATATTTAGCAGGCATTTGGAGTGGAAACATTCTTTATCAGTTGTTATGGTACCATGGGTCTGATGGAGCAGCAAGTACGGGTACACGGCCCGAGGCATATCGAGCCCCTTCCTGGTCCTGGGCCAGTATGGATGGAGTCATAGACATAGACTTACCTGGCCCCAGCCCGAACCTGGCTTTGAACTTCCACGTTACTGTAAGAGACGTGCATATTGAGCAAGTCACTGATGATCCGTTTGGACAAATCCGCGAAGGGTTTATCCGGTTTTGCGGCCCCCTGGTAACTTTGGAGCTCGAAAAATCAGGGGACGCACTGTCCTGGGCCCATGGATACAATGCGGTGATGAATGGCCTGTGCATCAAAGGTCGATTATACCCCGAAATGGATCTAGGAGATGAAAGGTTGCCGTTCCTGCACTTTATGCCATTCCACAACTCCAATCTTGATGGTTCGCAGTTCGTGGGACTGCTTTTACAACCGACAGGTCTCGTAAAGGGACAATTCAGACGCTGTGGTCGACTTAAAATGTTCGAAAGGGCGGTAAAGCTTGCTGGTGGACCTCTTTGGAGAGACGTCAAGAATCATGATTGGCTTGAATATGAATCAGTGGACGGCGAAGGCAGGTATATAATTTCTGTCATTTGATACCAAGCAGCAGTACACCCGCGCGCTATTCCCAATTGTTTTGACCTGTGAACAATTTTGGGCATTGGATCACTCTTGTCGGTGCTGCCGAGGGCCCGTGGATCGCTGCCACTGCCATTCCCCTCAATTTGAGCGACTTCTTAGTCCACCAGGTCCCGTTGAGCATTGTAGACTTGCGCTCGTTGACTTCTCCAAGATCCCAAATAGAACACCCGCATGGATGCATGTCGACCATTATATCCCCGCCAAAGACCTGCTTAGGGAATTCAAGAAAGATAGTCAAAAGATCAAAATGCCAAGGCAACAAGTTAACGATGAGGACCTACGGCTAGTTGTAGATTGGAGTACCTGGGTCCCTCCCAAAATACAGCTGGCTCTGTGTAGGCGCACAGCCCCGAGCTGCTACATGGAGGACTGGGATGGCCTGGAGGATGACTGGATGGACGATAAGGAGGGTAGATTTGCATACCAATATCCTGGGAAATACGCGATGACCTTGGCAGTCAGGGAGCGCTATCCGCCTGGGCTTTTGCTGCAACTAGGTTACAACGGCCCTGGTGAAGACCGAGCATTGGGAGAGGTAAGAGTACCGACTGAAAGGCAGATGGGGAGTCCCAGGTTCCGGCGGAGCATGCGGGAAACAAAGGGTATCGATTGGACAATGGGGATAGAATACTAAAGCAGGACCGTGTAGCAACGTCTGAGATATGCAATTAAATCCCTAGCTTTTGAATCAACCACTAAAGTGTCTACTAAATACAAACGCCACCGAGAATAAAACTTTCGGTCCAGAGCAACTCAAATTATACAAATTAACTCCACTTATACAGCTTACAGCAATATACAAGAGCATTTCCCGCTCAACGATCAGACACAATGAAAAGCATGCCAATGCCGCAAAGATCACAGGAAAAGAGACGTTAGATGTAAAGTACTATGCCAGACCCAACCACTTAAGCGCCTTCTTCGTCGGTCTCTTCGGTCTCTCATTGACAGGCTTTGGCACCTCAGGTATGATCTTCGCAAATCCGCGCCCGAGAATCATCTTATCATAAGCATCATCATCACTATCCTCCTCGCCAATATAGAAATTCTCCCATGCTCTATTGTCTCGTCTTGATCTTTCAGTGGCAGTGGTCTTCACTGTACTCGCTATGGAAGCCGCGTATCCTTGTTTTGTGCTCGCAACACTGGGGGGGTAGCCGTGTTTGTTTGAACCTGTCAGACGGGATATCTTGGACTGGTGGCCCTGATGGCGGAATGACGAGGGTGGGTATTCGCGATCACGGTAAGAAGCGGGTGATACTGGGGTCGGAAGGCTTGGGACGGAGGGTGCTTGGATGATTTTCTCAATGACTATGGGTTCCGGTTCTGGCTCGGGTGTGTAGAAGGTTGACTTCTCTATCAAGCCCTTCCATATCCCTGACAGGAATGTGGTGATTTCAGCATCGGTTGCAGTGGAAGGTATGAGATAATCAGCTTTGGAGAAGGAGATTGATCCCGATTTATCGAGTTTTGGGAGGCTGATAGCTGAACGGACTGAGGTGAGAGAGGCAGCGACGGACGGCTTCGATCTGACTCGTCTTTCGGAGGGGTTGTTTCTCTCGGTAGACTTTTCGGAATCACGACAATTAGAGGAACGGTGCAACGTAGCATCGTTGGACAGAGGGTTGACGGGCGGAGGTGATCGTGGAGAAGTCAGAATAGAAGGAGGATCAGAGGCCAAGGAGTCGAGTATCCCGGCGATTTTGAGCAGGTCAACCCCAAGGAGTTTGCGGAGGGCAAGCACGGTCGCTAGGTGGGTGGAGGAGTATTGAAGGATTAGAAGTCGGGTGGAAGTGTTGCTTGCTAGGTAAGCTTCGAGTTGAGGTACGATGAGAGTTGCAAGGAGAGCTGGATTTGACAAAGGGTTGAAAGTGCTTTGGATCGCAAGAGGGAGGTTTGAGAAACCCTGCATCACATTTGCGATCAAGTATCTATACAATCATTAGCAAGTGCCGGAAATATTGAGCTGTGGAACTGACCGGATATCCACCTTTGCACTTCGGTTGTTACCATCTCTCTTCGCTCCCAACTTTTCGATATGACCTGATATCTGGTTAAAGAAGTCGGATTTAACTCCAGCCTCGCAACCCAAAGCAATGATTTGGTCGACAGTCCTGTTTTCGATTCCAGTGCTCGCGCTGTGATCATTGCCAAAAACGGGTTTCCACAATCGTTCCGCCTCAGGGGTGAGTGGGTAATAATGTTGGCTATAACCGTTCTCGCCGGCTGGGAAATGGAGTCCAAGCAACTCTCTCAGAGAGTTTTGAATACTAATAGCATTGGTGTTGTCGGCGGGTGAAAAGGAGACAAATTTCTCAGCCATCTCGTTGTTGGGTGGCGGTGGCGTCATTGTAGGCGTTGGGGGTTCTTGTGCTGGCACGCCACTATCCATGCGTAGTAACTTGTCTGTAGGTGGCCATTGTCGCCTTGGACTCGTATAGTAATTATTTGGACTTGAATAGTAGAGATCTTCGGAGCTGTACGGATCAAATTCATGCCGCCTTTCGTAGCCAACATCGTCTGTCTCTGCTGTAGAATGAGAGACGTGCCTGAGTGATATTTCGGTTTGTCCTTGTCTGGATGGCGAACTCGGGCTCACTGGAGACTCGGCGATTGAAGATGGCGAAGAGGGAAAAACGGGATATGTGCCGTTCTTGTAGGAGCGAATGACGGAATCGAAGATTTCTTTAGACTCGGTGTCGTTGAAGTGTATGACCAAATCCTCAACGACAGCGAAGACGGGCTTGAACGGCTCGGGCTCTTCTTCCACACTGGATCCTTTAAAATTCTCCGCATCTGTTCCGCGGTCGACGTAGACGCAAGGTGTAGTCTTTTGGGTTGATTGAGAAGACGTACTCATAGATCTTAATGTTAGAGATCTCTTGATCGTGGTTTGAGAAGCTCTAACAAATGTCGCGCGAGGAAGAGTTGGAAGGCCCTGGTCAACTGCTGTGTTTATGTTCAAAGGAGCGGCACTCCCACTCCTGGCTCCAATATTGAACGCAGATGCAGTGTGCCTTAGGGGTGCAGACTGGTTGGAAGCTTGTCCTGGAAATCCTGAATTGCCTTGGTAAAGTCTGTCGACAGATTTGACTCTTCTGATCCCCACCGCTTTATTAACAGGCGAGGCAGCTTGTACATCTACAATACGTGCCTCGCCGTAGATAACCGCTGGAGTTGGTGACAGAGAGATGAAGGTATCATCACTAGGAGAAACGCCCTGCTCATCGAATTCATCTTCGTCATCGGTTTCGGTTTGATGGGTGAAAGCGGCCGTGTAGGGCGTGGAGGTAGCTTGAGTACTCAGACTGTACTTCCGATTAAACGTATGACGGGTGACTGAAATGGGGTTTCGACTTCGCATTGTCACAATGGTTCTAACAATGTCATCCTCTCTTTGAGATCTGGACGAATCTCTGTAGTTTTCGAACTTCGAAACCTCGTCTTGATCATGAGGTGTTTTATCCTGCCTCTCGTGTCCATCTTGTGCATCCTGTGCAACACCCATTTCATTATATTCTCCAGGGTAATTTTCGTGGCCTTGATCGCCGTCTTCGTCATCATCAGACTGCAGCACTGCGGTCTTACGATCCAGGGATTCTGCAGCCTTCATGGCCCGCGTGGTTGGATCTTCGATCCTCTCCTCTGCCTTCTCTTCTTCATCACTATCATCTTCCAGGTCTGTTTGCAGTTCAACACCCTGAACTTCTAGCTGTTTCATCAGCCCGGCGACTCCACCCTCGACAATCCCGTTAAATATTGTCTCAGCCTCCTCCGCTTCTCCATTTGTGACATTATCGCGGATGGCAGAGATACACGTCGTTCGCGCACAGACGCTGCCTCCGTTCACGAACGCAAGTCTCGGCTGTGTGCTGCTCGAGGACTTCAAGAAAGACCGTGCGGTCTCGGTTCGCTCCACGAATGCCAAATAAACATCGCGGACAAATGCTCGGGCGTCGAACGATTGCTTCTCCGTAGTCTGTGGTAAACTGTCTGTAAGGGATGGAAAGATGAGGATTTTGGGAGATTTTGGGAGGAGTTGTAGTTGGGTTGAAATCGTATCTTCGTCTCCTTCCAAAGCCACGAGCTTTCCGAATTGATGCTCCTCTTCTAGGATGCATACCGACATGATGTATCGATGGGAATTGCTCGCAAATTAGAAACCGACATTCGAATACACAAGACCGGAAATAGGACTCGATCCAGCGAGTACTATGTGATGCACTGGAATGGTATTCACAAATTTCCCAGTAAACGATCCACCAAGACAAGAAAAATGCGAAAAGAAGAGAAAAGACAATGCTCACGAGAATCGGAGCTTCTCCCGTCCTGAAAGAAGAACGTTGGAAAAAAATAAGCAAATAAAGATAGCAGGGGATGCATACTCGACCCTTTCAGCACCTTTTTACAGTTCCGCCATCTTGCTGGAATGGATTCAACGGACGAACTTAAACAGCTAGGCCGAACACCCCGGCGGCAGGGCACACGCTTAAAAGTGTGCAAAATCCCTGAAGGCTGCATAACCGGGGAAGAAACTAGCAAATAGCAGCGAAAAAGAAATTCCCGTAGTTCGGGTAGGATCAAGCTTGAGCGGCTAGTCCGTGAAGCAAAATGGCGCTTGCCGCCAATGAAACATTGATGCACAAGAGGCGTTTACACGACTGCCTACTTTTGAGGCTCATGGTCGCGCGGTCGACACGAGCCCTAATTATCTTCGTGCTTTTTCTTGTGGTATGTTGATTTTGCCCGATCGTCCTGGGGGTTTGGATGCTAAATCAAGATTATTCGGGACGGGACAGGTGTAGAAGGGCAGCAGACATAGAGGGCATGATCTGCGGGAGCCTGTGCCTGATTTGTGGAACCAGACCGATTAGAGTTTAAATACGACGCCAGTGCAAGTCGATCAAGGCTCCACGCTGCTGCCGAGCTCCAAACTCGAAGTGGGGGGAACGACCACTGCTGTTCTCAGATAGCGTTTGCTGATCTTGATGTTAGAGGTGTGTTGACCATTGGACTGGTTTCAAACTGAGCAAGCTGGACCCGACAGCACGTGCGTGTAACCCATGTCCAATATTTCTTGAGTGCGAGGAGAAAATTGATTCGGATAATGAGGGAGCATTCTGGGGGTATTCGGATAGATCGCCCATCGTGCATACGAATCAGATCTCAATTCTATCCATGCTCCCTGCCCATGCAGAATTGTCTCGGCTCTTGAAAAGAGCATGTGGAAACCCTTTTTACCAAGTTTTTAGCGATCCAATCCCGACCAATGAGATACCCCTTCCCCCCTTCCGAGCTTTCACTGCCGCAACGCGGAGGCTGGGCCGGGGGGCAGTATGCGCACAGGCATGAAAATGGACTGTGCTGCGCTCCGACCACCAAAACCCAATCCAACTATCGAAGTTGGCGGAAAGTAGCGGCGACCCCTCTAGGCTATGAATTAGCAGAAGCCAGATCCAGTAAGTCGAACCTTAATTGACCATGCAGTATACCTTTACGAGCTATGAGTACAAAAAGTTTTTAGGGGTACGGTGAGTCGATGACCCTCGGGTGTTGACATTCAAGACTGCAGTACTGATGGGCAGCTGCAGATATGACAGGCATGTAAATTACTAGCCGAGAAAGAACAAACAGCTGCCTACAAAACAATTCCACGTATTGATAGTGGTCACAGCGAAGAGGCGTGCGAGACCGAAAGATTCTTCCCCTGAAAATCATTGTTAGTACGGGGTAAATATCAGAGGCTGTTATTGGTTTGCTGAGGAGGACTAGTACAGTACCAGTGATATAATAGATTGGTGTTGGGACGCTACGGGGAAATAGCCGCCTCTAAGTCAACGTCTTTGTCGTTCAGGTACGGATACCCTAGGACAGATCTTCAATTCGGTTCGTCTAGAGTAGTGTCTTCGGTCTTGCAAAGAATCCACATCGTAAACATGTGAAATTGACGGATTGTGATGTCTCACAAAAAGTTCCTAGCAGGACTTATGTTCCCGACCTTCGAAATTGACAATTTGAAACTAAAGCCTACTTGTAAGAACAAATGTCTTGAACCAGCGTGGCTACCATGCTTTTGCAACGGGTGAAACTGTTCAAACGGCTGACCGTTGTGACCAGGGACGGATGAGAAACGGCGGTGCCAGGGCTATCCTTCAGCGTGGAAGTCTCGCGAAACTTAACTTCCTTATCACATCTTACCAGGGTCCAGTTGTGTCTTCGAGTTTACGCGTAATTCGCGGCATAGTCGCCCGTAGGATGCCGTGGAGGCATCCCTTTCAGCTAAACGTAAACAGAGGAGTTCAATCGGAATCCATCAGCTCTGCAAGCTCCGCTTCTTCTTCCTCTGACAAAAGGCTCTTCTTTGGCTTCGGTTCCTCTTCCTTCACTTGCCCCTTTTGCTTCTCTTCTCTTTCTATCCTCGCCTTGTTCAAATCCGCTTTTCCCAAAGCCCAGGTCCTTACCGTGCCGTCAATACTGACGCTTACTATTTTCTTATCCCCGTCTAGAAGTACGAGTCCGGTCACCTCTTCGTAATGGCCTTCGTAAATATGCCACAATTTTCCGGTTGCTCTATCCCAGACTTTGACATCTTCATCCCGTCCAGCTGTGATCACCCAATCTGATGTCACCGCCACAGCCCGTACATAGTCGCCGTGCGAATATGAATCCTCGGTGCTCCATCCCCTGGTTCTTGACAGGCACTTAGCAGATCCATCCGCACTTGCAGTCCATAGATCGCAGTCTTCGTCTTCACCAGAAAAAATAACCTTGTAAACACTAGTTTCGTGCTCAAGGATTGTGTCCCTGGCAGCCTTGCTTTGGGTGGTAGCGGCTTGGGATGTATCTAGAATTTGGGACCATGACGAAGAACTTATGCGCCAGCGTCGGATATGAGGATCACTGCTCGACGATACAAGGATCAACTCCGAAGCGGTCGAATCTTCAGGATCGAGCGCAAGGTCTTGAAGAGCCATCATATTGTCACTCTTGTCGCGAAGGGTGTGCAAACGCTCTCCTGTCGTAGTGTCCCAAACGATGATCTTGCAATCAGCTCCGCCAGATATGAGACACTGCATAAAGTCAGTAGAGTGGTATGAAGAGGGTTCGAATATTGTCTTACGTCCCTCCCGTCCAACTTCGCGCAAATTATGACTTTGACAAAATCGGAATGCCCCTTGTATCTTCGTGCAACGGCCCGAGTCTGTCTGTTCCAGCTCCAGATATCTTTATCCCAACATCCTGCAAAGACTGTATCTCCTCCATGTCCGCCGATAGCCACAGCGGTGACTGGGGCAGTCGGGCCTCTGTAAACCGTCTTTGTATCTTTAGTCTAAGCTGAAATCAGCATTACTCTTTCCTGGCTCATAGTATTGTTCGTACCTACTTCTAAATTAACCTTTCGCACACATCCTGCACTCTCTGCAGTGTAAATGCTTGTTGGGGAGAAAGGGTCCGGGATAACACTAAGGATTTTCGACTGGAGGACAACGGGGTCGCCATTTTTATTGCCAGATTTCGCTGCCCGGCGAGCCCTTGTGGATTCCGAGGCATCTGTCTGGAAGAAGTGTCCTGGATCTGTTGATCGAGACATTGTTGACGGGTTGAAATTATGTGAAGCTGGATGTTTTGCGTGAAAAAAGTGGCGGGGTTGCTCGGTTTTGGAACAGGGGTCCAATTCTCTCGCGTAGAGTGGAAACGCGCTTCTCTTCGACGCGTCGTCCAATTTTCCATCAACACCACGAACAGATCTTCGAACAGATCCTCTGCCATTGACCATATCCAACATGGCGACAACTACCCAAATTCGGCTCAGAGGGCGTCCTGCTCATACCGCCGGGCCAACGTATCTGTCCTATACTCCAGACGGGACGAAGGTGCGCAACAACTTGCCCTTGCGGTCACAATAATTCAAGAGCAACATCTACGCGATTGCTTTTGGTTATTGGCTCTCAAAATCTCCATTTAATGAAGTAAGAAACTAATCTGCCAATAGCTGGTTACAGTCGGGTCCAACAATACGGTACGAATTTATAAAACTGGCTTTGATGGAGAGCCGGGAAATGTGGACGATTGCCAAGAGCAGAACCTTGCGGTGGATTCAACAGTTTGTATATGTCTTGTCTTCTGCAGAAGCTCTGCTAATTCTTGTAGAATGAATTCTTCGTGTCTGGCGCAGAAGATGGAACTGTCAGCTTGTACAACTTCGACTCCATGTCCTTCGAGAAATTCATCTATCGAAATACTCTTCCAGTACGAGACGTTGCTATTTCACGCGATGGGAAATGGTGCGCGGTGGGCAGTGACGAACTTATTGTCCGTATTGTTCGAACCTCTGACACGAGCTCTGTGATGTACCTTCGAGATCAAATAAAGCCAACAAAGCACCTGGCTTTCGATCCGAGCAGCAGATACATAGCTTTGTCGTGTACCGATGGCCTGGTGTACATCTATTCTCTCGAGAACGAGGAACCAGAACTCGTTAAGAAGATTGACGGTCTCATCCGAACCGTTGAGACAGATAGCGAGGTCAGCGCAAAGGTGGTGTGGCATCCAGATGGCAGAGCATTTGCTGCTCCAACAGCCACCCGTGATATACAAGTAATGTCTACAGGCGATTGGGAAAATCAAAGAACTTTCTCCAATGGGCACACGGGAGACATCACGGCACTGGCTTGGTCTCCAAATGGAGCAATGCTAGCCTCTGCTGGAAAGGATAGAAAGATCCTCATCTGGGAGACGAAAACACAAAAAGTCATTGCCAGTTTCGACTACGCCAATGTGATGGATTTGGACTGGCACCCGACAAAGAATCTCCTATCTTTCACTAACACCGATGGTGAAGTTTACATCTTCAATGATTTCGTACCTGCAGAGCATGCGCATCTGGTCAAATTGGGACCTCAACCGGCCCCCTTTATTCACGATCCTTTATCAGAAATATCAGCAAATCCTCGGCGGCCAGTTGCCAATGGCCACAAGGAAGTTCCACACCGAGCTCGTCGAGGATCACTGGACAGCCTTCTCGGATCCGATCTTATGGGTGATGAGGATGACTTTGTGGTTGACGACGATGGAGCTGGATATGCTCTTGATCTCAATGGTAATGGCAAACGACCGAATGGAGATATCGATCCTTATGGCGGTCCCGTCAAGCGTCTTGCCCCGGCTTGGGAACCACAGTACCATCATTCTTTTCAACCAGGATCTACCCCGTGGCGCGGAGACCGAAAATATCTGTGCCTCAATCTAATCGGATTTGTGTGGACTGTCGACCAGGATACGCACTATACTGTGACGGTTGAGTTCTATGATCATGAATTTTATCGCGATTTTCATTTTACGGATACTTATCTTTATGATAAAGCGTGCTTGAACGAAAACGGGACACTTTTCTCCTCGAAGGCCAATGAAACGAACCCAGCTACCATTTTTTACCGCCCACATGAAACATGGACGACTAGATCAGACTGGAGGACCCAGTTGCCACCAGGAGAAGATGTCACGGCGATTTCGCTCAGCGAGTCATTTGTCACAGTGACCACCACAGCAAATTATGTGAGGATATATACTTTGTTTGGAATTCCATACCGAGTGTACAGACAAAAGAGCAGCCCGACAGTTACCTGTGCAAGTTGGCGAGACTATGTTCTCACTCTGGGAAATGGACCAGTTGGAGCAGATGGCACCACAAAACTGCTTTACACCATTCAAAACATCAAACGAGATGAAATATGCCAAAGTGAAGACATCGTAGCCCTACCAGACGGCGAGACAGTAAAAAGTGTCTTCTTCTCAGACAACGGGGTAAGTGACTCCCTTTACATCAACTCTCAAAACCAAATAGCTGACTCATCCCAGGACCCATGCATCTACGACTCAACCGGCACCCTCCTCACCCTCCTCCACTGGCGCACCCCCTCCCAAGCAACCTGGGTCCCCCTCCTCGACACCAAACTCCTCTCCCGTCTCGCCTCAGGCCGCAAAACAGAATCCTACTTCCCCATTGCTGTCGCCTCCAACAAATTCCACTGCATCATCCTCAAAGGCGGCGAACAATACCCCTACTTTCCCCGTCCCCTCCTCTCAGAATTCGATTTCGAAATCCCGCTCTCAGCTCCACTGAAAGAAGACGAAGAAGAAGAAGAGGGGAGGAAATTAGAGGGTGCTTATGTGTTGCAGAGCGTGTTGACGAGTCAACAGCAGGATTTGTGTGAGTTTACGAAGAGTAGTCATAGTCAGCGGACGGCGCTGGCGCGGATGGAGGTCGAGATTGATAAGACGCTGTTGCAGATGATGGCTGTGGAGTGTAGGGAGGGTGAGGAGAGGGGGATGAGGGCGTTAGAGATGGTTACGTTGTTGAGGGATAGGAGTGGGAGGATGATTGAGGCGGCTGGGAAGGTGGCGGAGAGGTATGGACGGGGTGTACTTGGGGAAAAGATAAGAGAAGTTGCGGAGGAGAGGCTGCTGAGTATGGATGAGGATTAGGTTGCATTGTGATGCTGGGTTAGGAGTTCGGTGTATTGTATAATTGTCTGTGTGGTTGGGTAATTATTTGCATGGGATCACGATAATGAAATGATGCATTTTCTCATTCAATTCCTGCTGAGTCATTCATAAACGCTCTACGCCTCATAAACACATCCTATCCTTTCTTCCAATGCTCGCTCGCTCTACGAAACAATCTGCAATTTGGGTATAGACGCAAAACGCTCACTCATGCTGTCAACAAAACCATTCAACCGAAAATCCCACCAAAGAAACTCGACCGCTTGACATGCTTCGTGGCTTGCTTCACCTCTGCGCTCTTCTTCGGACTCGTTCCATCACCATTACTTGCCGACTCACTTGGCGCCTTCACTCCATCCTCAGCACCGTTTCCTGGCTTGGAGTTAGGCTCGACTGTCGCAGGCTCAACTGGCCCAGCTACTTCGCTTGGCGCGCCCCTCGTAGCAGCTGCTGATACCTCAGCACCCTTCACGGATTCATCGACACTCTCGCTCGACTCTGAGTCCATGTCTACCTCACGTCGGGGCTTTTGGGATAGAGAAGATTTTAGCAAGGCGTTGAGTGATGCCTGCATAGTATCAACTTCTACTTCTTGTTAGCTTGCCCGCATCGACGCGGGTTTTTTTTTTCTTTTTCGGAATACGTACTCTCGTGTAGTTGCCAGACTCTATGAGCTGCAGCGTCAAAGAGGTTCTCTTCTGGCTCAATGACATCAGAGGCAGAGGCGAATATAGCTGCGTCTTCTTGAGCTTTCTTGTTGGCGAGAATGACAGTATGGATTGCGTCGATTTCTATGGGTTGTTAGTAGACGACCCTGGGAACATTCAAGGGAGCGTACTTAGATAGACATGCTCTACGCCAGAAGCTGAATTAGAAGCTGGTTCGATCGCGAGGGCTTCTTGCATCTTGTCGAGTTCTGAGACAATATTAGCTAAGCACTCGATCTGGGATTGTAGTCAGTTGCCATACTTAGATGGATTCTGTTCAGATCGTCCTGCGTGATCTTCGGACCATCGTCTTTAACTTCGATCTCTTGCGGCTTTGAGTTGGCGGCGAGGAAAGCGTCGAGTTCTGGGCAAAATTAGCTAGGGCAGGCAGGTAAGGAGTTAATCAATACGTACTTTCATGCAATTTCGCTAGGCTGTCTTGGTTATGGGTATCGACAGTAGACGATGCGGAGTCCTTGTCTGTTCTAGCTTCTGAGGAATTCGTGACAGAGGCAATATCTGCCTGCTGCTGCTTGTCAAGTTTCTCAAGCTCTACGTGACATCAGTGCCAGTTTGATATCATGCAGGGGAAATGGAACTTACTTTGATGGATCTCGGCCAATATCTGTTCTGAGTTCGAGGGAACGACACCTGTGTTTGGCGACAGTGCCTGAAGAACATCCGTGGCCACTTCGGGCATTGAAGCTTTTGCTTTTAAAACCACCTTGACGGCTTTGGGCTGCTCCACCTCTGCAGCCTTGTCATCTGCCAGTGTTGGTTTCTTAGATTCGGATACAGCCTTGGTTTTCTCTTTCTCCTGAGTTGGTGTTGAAGCTTTCGCTCCTTCCTCAATAGCATAGGTCTTTGTCTTGCTACTGCTTGTTGGAGTATCTTCGGTCGATTCTTTCTCAGACTTTGGCGGCAGAGTCACTTCTTTGGCTGGTGCCACCTCAAGAACCTCCTCTTCAGCTACCTTCTCATCATTGTCCTGTTTACCGACAGATATTGCGGTCTTGGGGTCAATTGTTGTTTCTGTCACTTCCTTCTTCTCCGAAGACGCATCTGTGCCGATAGTAATTGTTCCGTCGTCCGAGATCTTGACGGATACTTTCTTATCTCCACTTCCAGTAACTACCACAGAAGTACCCTTATCTCCACTGTCCTTGGAGGTCACCTCAGCTGCCGGTGATCCTGGCTTCGATTGGTCCCCGGCAGCACCCGGAGAAGACTCGTCGCCAGTCGCCTTCTCACTCTTCGATGGAAGCACTATTTTGACCTCTTTCCCGTCTTTTGATGTCTCGGTGGTTGCATTCGAGGTGTCTAGTGATGGTGGTGCAATCCCGCTAGCAACCACTTGAGTCTTTTGAGAAGACGCCGTAGTCTCCGTTTTAGTTACAATGCCCTTTGCTTCATTGACTTTCGTCTCATTCTGAGTGACCTCTGTCTTTGTTGAAGTCGCTTCGACCTTTGCATCCTTGGCGACGTCCTCAGTAATATCCTTGCTAATCTCAGATACAACATGAGTACTAGCTGTTACAGCGATATCACTAGCAGTCTTCGTCGCGGAATCCGCCGCCATTTTCCCCACCATCGCGACACTTCCGACTATGAGCCCCGGCGCAGCAATTGAGGCAACTCCGATTCCAACAGCCAAGGCAGCCCTGTAATATTTAGCTTTTTTTCTGGGAAACAGAACATTTCACGTACTCGGCCAGCAATTCGGGGTGAGCTTTTACTTGAGCTACCGCAACCTCAGCGCCTTCCACCACTTCCTCCGCAACAACTTCAACGCCATCGACAATAGCTTCTCCGATCTCAGATAAACTGGGGAAGCCCTCTTTGGTTTCATGCGCAACTTCTTGACTGAGACCCTTCTCGATATTCTTTAGATCGGCGGCCGTCTTTTGGCCTAGGTCTTTTGCAATCGCAGCTGCCGATTCGACAACAACATGTTCCGCCTGCAATATAAATCAGGCAATTGCTTCACAGATCGGTCGGTAAAAGCGCAAAACTTACAGCTTTGATGAGAGTCGCACTTGCTGATTCCTTCGCAGCCCCACTGTCAGTACCACCCGACGCGGCAGGCGTGGCTGGTTGAGATTTTGCTGCATCCGCCATCTCGAAATTGATATTTGATAAGGAAGCTAGAAAGCAAGTCGTAGATCACAACAAAATATTTATGATGCAGCAAATGTGTAATGAAGTGATGTCAACAAGCGAACGGAATACAAAAGAGATGAGGTTGAGACATGACTCGAGACATTTAGATAACGAAATTCACCTTTTTGGACGACAACAGAAGAGTCTACACCCTTTTGGCACTTTGATCGTCACGAAGCACGTGGGGTTTTGCGCCATGGCGCTGCAGAATCTCGAGTGGCTTGCTGTTTTCTCTCTAGCTTCGGAGGTTTGGAAGCTTGCCGTACTCCATGAAAATATAAAGATGGCTTCAAGACGAAGGAATGCAGAATTGGGGATGAAAAGTTGAAAGTTTGGGAGGAAGGAGAGAGCGATTCGAGCCAAGAAGATAATTTGATGCATATCAGACGTGTTATGGATGAGGATTGGAGAAATAAGCTTCATCTTCATTCAGGGGTCTTCAGCGAGACTCAAGCGCCCTCGCGGGGGATAAAAAAAGCGGCACTAAATACTGCCGATTTTGAATGTTCCACGCGGCCTGGGACATTCAAAATCAGTGCCGCTTTTTTTTGTCCGCCGCGAGGCGCGTTTCCGCCTGCACAGGCGTAATCCCAGTGTTGATAGTACTGTAATTTCCCATTACTATAATAATAGTACTATAAGCATACGAATTTCAAACTTTATGAAAGAGAAAGAAAGTAAATATACAGTCATGTGACTGCCTTTCAAATACCTGCGATGGCGGGGTCGATGGCGGAAACTTCGCACCTTCCTGCGTCTTTCTGAATAGTTTATTTCGGCTTCCGACTCCAAGTAATTGTTGACTTGCCCCTAGAGTGAGCTATGACAGCACATAGTCGAGAAGTGTGCCTGCTTTCGAACGTTCATTGTTATATCTGTCCTTGTTCCTTAGAAGGGCTCCCTTGCAAGTATGGCATGGAAGTTATTGCGGAAGCTACTGCTCGTGCCCTGATGATCTGCATCCTAAAGATCAGAGCCAAAACTCTATTAAAATCTACTGGGTTATAGTCTTCTCCTTTTCTCAATGTTTTCAATTCTCCGTATTTCGTACATTTACATCTTGGCGTCCTGCTTTTTAGGCATTCATATCGTTCCACTGAGAGCTGGGTAAAGAGGAAAAGAAGCCCTGGTGTATTTCGTCATCATGTATACCTCAATTTCTTGCCTAGTCGTTTTGTTCTTTCTCGCTGCATCGATCGCGGCATCATCACTACAAGCTGTATATTGGGTAAGTGCTCCATACTCATTTACTTCCCCTGAACTAATTCTTGCAGGGCCAAACGGACGGGCAGGCCAGCCTCTCACATTTTTGTTCCAGTTCCCAAGGAATCGATATCATCCCCCTTGCATTCCTCTCGCAGTTTGGCGCACCTTACACACCTGGAGGTGGTTTTGGCGATTGCAATGTCACACAGCCCCTACCAGCCACCCTCTCGCCAGCCTGCAACGCTCTTGCCCAAGACATCAAATACTGCCAGTCGCAAAACAAATCTATCATTGTGTCACTCGGTGGTGCCATCGGCACCTATGGCCTCAGCAATCAATCCGATGCCGAAAGCGTTGCAAGTGATCTCTGGAATCAATATGGACCCGTGCAGAGTGGCTACAAAGGCCCGCGGCCCTTTGGAGATGTAGTCGTAGATGGCTTTGATCTCGATATCGAAAATAATGTTGGGGCATACAACTATATTTTCTTCGTCGAGAGACTCCGCTCACTCTATGCTTCCGATAGCAGCAGAAAATACATCATCACTGCGGCACCACAATGTGTGGTTCCTGATGCGAGCTTGGGCGACGCAATCTTTAACACGGAATTCGATTATCTCTTCCTTCAATTCTATAACACGCCGACGTGCTCTGCTCGTGGAAAAATCAGTGGATATGGTCCAAGTGGAGGCCCTAACCAATACTTCACATTTGATGCATGGAAAGCCTTCACTAGAGTCCTCCCGTATTCGAAGAGCGCCCATGCAGGGTTGCTCATAGGATTGCCAGCTTCTGTGGACGCGGCGGGTCGTGATAACGAGAACAGAACTTATTACCTCAAGCCAAAAGAGGCAGCACAACTTATTGGGGATTACAAGAGCCACGAAGGATTTTCTGGAGTCATGTTGTACGATGCAGGAACGAGCGATGCGAATGTCGTCAACAATTGCACGTATAGTCAGCAAATTAGGAGGATTTTGGACACTGGAAGGACATGCTGAATAAAGCATCATTTTGGAGTTGCATGGGGCAGGAGAGCTCTGGGATCACCACCTTAAAAAGTTATTCACCAGTCTCTATCTCACCACATTCCACCAAAGGCGTTCAAAAACAGCAAGGCTATTCTCCATTTACTTTGCCGAAATTTCAAATTTATCCCCGACGCATATTCTCCGTAAATTTCAAGGGAATGACTTCTACTCAAGCAATTACGTTATTTTCTCTCAGAACTTGTCAAATTTCATCAAAAAATTCCAGAATACAAGTGTGCTAGAGGAGGCGCGGCCATGAATGATCGGCTTCGCGGCTCAACAAGTCTGATGCCGGCTTTTATGTCCCCTGCTCCCGCCATCTCCGACCAATAAGAGGCCTCCTTATCCATAAGTTCGTCGGATAGCACGTGGTCGGGTGCGAAATACGACCAATGCGAAGTCGCAATAAACGTCGGATTCTCTAGGTACCACTGTAAGGATGTTCGGATGAGGAATTTCCTCGTATGCCCCCTATAGTTCCTCGTCGTCTGATCTACGCACGCGATTGCTACGCTCATGTCATCACATGCGAGTGACCTAGAATTAAAGTTGAGAGGCGGAAATGAGGGCGATCGTTCTTCAATGTATAAAGACATACATTACTTTCCATGTGAGATAATGGGAGCCGGATCAGAACGTGGTTCGCTTGAACTTAGTTTCAATTTGGAGATCCCGCAATCATGGACCCCTCAATGATAAATTTTGCGGCTCCTGCACTCATTCCACCATTCGCCACCAATCTCAGTCTCATAGAGTCTGTTTATTTTGGAGCAACACCCATCCGACCTTTGCCAGATTGTAGTCAGGACCCTCTCAGGAGCCTTACGATCTGCAACACATCTGCATGTGAGTCGAGTCCGTCCCTAGCTTTCATTGACAGAATAAAAAGCTCATCATACAACAGCACCCTTCGAGCGAGCTTCATCTCTTATCAATCAGTTCACACTGGAAGAGAAACTCAATTCTACATCTTTCTATATTCCTGGGGTTGGAAGATTAGGAGTGCCTCCTTACACAGTGCGGCCCACCATCTCCTCGCTGCCAGACATCTAAACATTAACAATATTAGATATCAAACGAAGCATCCCATGGTCTTGCTACAAGTCCAGGTGTCGATTTTAATGGCAGTAGCTACAATTTTGCAACTTCTTTCCCGCAGCCTATCTTGACCGCTGCTGCTTTTGACGACGAGTTGGTGTTTGACATCGCCACCGCAATCAGTATTGAGGCACGAGCATTTGGCAATGTTGGAAGAGCTGGATTGGATTATTGGGCGCCTAATATCAATCCTTTTCGTAATCCTCTTTGGGGCAGAGGACAAGGTACGCACTACTACTTGTCCCCTCAGACCCTCACTGGTCGCGCTATTCCACTCCTTAGAAGTCGTGTCTAATACAAGGTTTCCAGAAACCCCCGGGGAAGATGCGTTTCGCGTCTCCCGCTATGCCGAAGCCTTCGTCAGAGGCCTCGAAGGACCATCTAACTCAACGTTCAAACGCGGAATCGCCACTTGCAAACACTTTGCAGCCTACGATCTCGAGGATTACAAGAACGTAACCCGCTGGGTTTTCGACGCAAAAGTTAGCACCCAAGATCTTGCCGAATATTATACACCCCCATTCCAAGCCTGTGCTCGCGACGCGAGAGCCGGTTCGATCATGTGCTCTTACAACAATATCAACGGAGTCCCATCTTGTCTGAACCCGTACATCCTGCAAACCATCCTGCGCGAACATTGGAACTGGGAAGCACCAGATCATTACATAACCTCTGATGGGTTCGCACTCGACGTTGCATTCGATTCACACAACTACACAACTACTCCTGAACAAACAGCCGCCGACGCTCTGAAAGCAGGAGTAGACACCGACGACGGCGTCTTCTTCCTGCAATTCCTCCCCGCAGCACTCTCGCAAGGCCTCGTCCAAGAAGCAGATCTCGATCGAGCACTCACGCGTATCTTCAGTGCTCTGATAAAACTCGGCTATTACGATCCCCCAGCCTCTCAGCCATACCGTCAGCTCAACTTCAGCGATGTCAACACGCCCACCACGCAATCCCTTGCTCGTTATGCCGTTACATCAGGCATGACTCTCCTTAAGAACGAGAATAACACTCTCCCACTCTCCACAAACAACAAAACGCTTTCAATAGCACTGGTAGGCGACTGGTCCAACGCCACCACCCAAATGCTAGGAGACTACGCCGGTATCCCGCCATACATCCATTCTCCACTCTACGGCCTGCAAAGAATCCCAAACGTAACCGTGAACCAAGTAATCGGCATCCTGGACCCAGCACCCGTCCTCGCAGCCGCGTCTGCAGCAGATATAACTATCTACATAGGCGGTCTGGACAACTCAGTCGAAGGAGAAGGTCTAGACCGCACATCCCTAACCTGGAACACCACGCAAGTCTCCCTCATAACTCGCCTCTACACACTCGGCAAACCCCTCATCATAGCGCAAACTGGAGCCGGACAGCTAGATGATACGGAATTCTTGTTAAATCCAAATGTTTCCGCGATTCTGTGGATAGGCTATCCTGGTCAAGACGGCGGTACAGCGCTCGCGGATATATTGTTTGGGAATGCGGCGCCTGCGGGTAGGTTACCAGTTAGTATGTATCCGGCTTCTTATATCGATGTGCCCGCTACGGATATGAGTTTGCGTCCTAATGAGGCGGGTGGGAATCCGGGACGCACGTATAAATGGTATAACGACTCTGTACTGGAATTTGGGTATGGATTGCATTATACGTCTTTCTCGGCCAACGCTTCGATTACGTGGCCGGCGAAGATGGATGCGGGGGATGTGGTGAGGAAAGCAAATGATAGTGGTGTGTATGCGGATTTGTATGAGGTGGGGAAATTGGTCGTTGATGTTAGGAATGAGGGGGATAGGGGGAGTGATTACAGTGTATTGGCGTTTGTGAGTGGGGATTATGGACCGCTGCCGAGACCGAGGAGGGAGTTGATGGGTTACGGGAGGGCGAGGGACATTGGGTGTGGGGAGACCAGGAGGGTGGAGCTCGGTGTTAGGTTGGGGGGATTGACGAGGTGGGATGAGAGAGGGAGAAGAGTGTTGTGGCCAGGGAAGTATAAGGTTGTTGTTGATTTGGAGCCGGGGCTGGCGGAGGTGGAGTTTGAGATTGTAGGGGAGGAGGCTGTGGTTGAGTGGTTTCCGGCTGCTTGATGAGGCCTATATTTGGACTCAAATAATGAGGACGGCGACTCTGAAGTTAGGCACGCCGGTGGATGTGATTAGAGTTGTCTTTATTCATGGTATATAATTGAAGAAAGACGCCGAAACCCAGTTTCGTGGCAAGCCCTTCCTCTCTGTGGACCTCAGCAGGTATCAATATCAGCGGGTCTAAGGCTCATCTAAGACTGCAGAATACCAAAGGGCATTCAATATGACGTGATTGTCTCATCTCATGCCCGGCATTTTTCTTCCACAGTCGTTCAAGCTTCACCCTTCATCTGTATCACTTAAGCCAGGATATCCAATTGTCATCTCTCCAAGACCCCTCACTCACCACCCGCGGTCCCAAACACCCTCCCCACAGCCTCCTCATCTCTTCCCTCCATCCCAACCTCACTCCCCCCACTACTCCCCATATCTCTACCCTTCTCCCTCTCAACATCCAACTCCTTCCCCTCCTTCCTCAACCTCATCTCCGTAAACACGGGATTCTCCCCCTTATTGTAAGCCTCCTCAAAAATCGCATCAAGTTTCTCAAGCGGGTACCCCTTAGTTTCGACAAACGTGTAGTAGATGATGGGTATGAATGCGAAGTTGAAGCACATGAAGACGAAGTAGGTTTTCCAGGAGATGGAGTAGATCATTATTGGGGCGAGTTGGACGACTGCGTAATTGCCCTATTTGTTGGAAAGGTGTCAGTTTTTGGTTTGCAAAATTTTGAATGGTGGGGAGAAGAGGGAGGAGAGTGACTCACTAGCCAGTTGAAGGAAGTTGAAACTCCGTTTGCTTCGGCGCGGATTCGTATTGGTGTTACTTCAGCCGGGTAGAGCCAAGTTGTGCCCAGCCAGCCGAGAGCGAAGAAAGCGATGAAGACGAAGATGAAGACCGTTGCAACGTAGGCTGGTGCTTTATACGTGTCTGTTGTTTGGGAAAGACACGTCCCCTATTCCAAGTCAGCGTAATTCTCTCAATACAAATATGAAATGAAAAGAAGACATACGATGATCAAGGCACTAACACCCATCCCAATACTCCCCACAATCATCATCTTCCTCCTTCCATACCGATCTACAATAAACAGCGCCACGATCGCCGCTGCAAGATACAAAGTCCCGTAACATGCAGTCAGGAGCCTCGAAAGAGCAGGACTGAACCCCAAACTGGATTCGAAAACTGTGGTTGCATAGTAGGTAACTAAATTTGTGCCACCGATTTGCTGAAATGCTTGTGATGTAGCACCAACTGTCACACGCCAGCGATTCATTTCCGGTCCATTGGAGTAGAATTCCTTGAGCGTTAGCTTTTTACCGTCTGTTATTTGCTTTATCTTTTTGATGTGTGCGATTTCTTCTTGGATTGCGGGGTCGCTAGGTGGGACTTGTTTGAGGCGGCAGAGAATTTCGATGGCGATGTCGTCTTTGTCATGCTTACTTTGAAGGGTTTAACTTGATTGTTTTTAAAATGGGGAGAGGGGCTTACAGAAGCCAGCGTGGTGATTCAGGGAGGGCTAAGATGCCGAAGAATAGGATGATTGCGAAGACGGCTTGGAAGGCGATTGGGAAGCGCCATTGGAAGGAGCCGTATTGGGTTACAAAGAAGAAACCGTAGTTGATCCAGTAGGATATCATGACTATACTGATTAGTGGCGAAGCTTTCGGGGAGCATGTTTTGACTTACTTCCACCAGCAATCAAGGCACCTTCGAACAGCACGAGAAAACTTCGAATCTTAGGCGGGGCCATTTCTGACTGCCACACTGGGATCGAAGAAGTGTTCATGCCATTCCCCACTCCCGTCACGATTCGTCCCACGATTAACTGCGCGATTCCGAAACTCGCCGTTTGGATAGCTGTTCCAATAAGCATTACAACAACTCCCAGCAGTACCGCCCGTCGTCGTCCAAGCTTATCACCATACCCAATGATGAAGATGGAGCCAAAGAGACATCCGATTTCGTAAATAGCAACCACGAGGGCTTGAATAGCTCCCCGTTTGTTATTCGGGTCCATCTTCGGGAAATAGGACAGAAAATCCGTCTCAGTGATGATTCCAGACATAATGCCCTCTGATTCTGCTTAGTTTTGGGAACGTAACACCTGCAGACAACTCACGATCGTATCCGAAGAGCAGGAAACCACATGCTGCCGTTGCGCAGACAAGACCTTCCAAAGCAGCGCCCTTGACGGAGTTCCCTAGGAATCCGGTATGGCTGAGAAGTCCTTTGATTCCCATCTTTTCGACGTCAAATTCGATGCTGGGTGGAAGTGGATGTCTCAAAAATTATGGGAAATCTCAGATCTATATGGAATTTGGAGTCTCCAATCATGAATACGGGACTAATGTTGCCCTTCCATGCTCGTCCACGAGATAGTCCTATCATTTTCGGATGCAGAAATAATTTTGCTCGCAGGCCCATTGTTTCGGATAGAAAAATGGAGCTTGAAGTTCCCAAATCAATAATATTGCGCTGTATCGAGAGTCATGGTTTTGACTTGCTTGGGTTCCAGCGAAAATACTTCGAGGACGGCTCACTTGTAGCGTCGGGACGTCGTCGGTGCTTCTTGATAACGCAGCGCGTGCGTCACTTGTACCCATATAAACCCAATATTTTTTCATGGTGGGTATGGGAGCTGCGTGCTGAGATCATTGCACTTGCGATGAGGCTCGATCCGCTAGAGATCACTGAAACTTTCCGCGTAGAAGTTGGAAGGAAGCTGTCTTCGAATGAAGAAGGAGAAATTGAAAATCTTTCCTCAACACAGTGCCATGCAGACCAGACCATTCGCGAAATCCGAAATGACGAACGGCCTCACTCTTGGAAGATAATCTAGTCAACATATAAATCGGATCGTCCCGAGGAGGTTCGATTAGGTTGCGGCTGCGGCAACGATGAGCTTGTTCTTGCTGCGGAGATGGTTGAAAATCCGGCGCTGGAGATGCGACCCGGTGGACACCTCCATCCCACCGGTAGGTGCGGTCGGCTAAGCGGCTCTAGTACCCACAGAAAGGTTGAAATAAAAGCGGCACTGTTTTTGACCGCATGGGTGATTCAAAATCTGCAAAAACCAACGCCGCTTTTGTCATCCATCGGGAGACCTCTTTCACGACGGACAGTTTTTGAAGTTTGAAGAGAGGAGGATAGTTTGCAATCAAATAATTGAAATCACCCTGGTTTTGATATCTACTTGACTTCAGTCGTCAGCTACTTTCCATCAAGGTCATTTATTTCCAGGTTGCTTTCCATTTGGAAAATTCAAGTATCGTCATTGAATCGTGGGATAAAGTACCGTGCATGCTTGTGCATTTACTCACGTAGGTATAGACTAGTCTTTTTGTCCATGCAAGTAGCAAGAGAGAAAAAGAGAAGCCAGCGCGAGTTGCTACTCGTTGGCGAAGAAGGGTGCCTTAAACTCAGACGGGGTTGGCACGGGCTAACTTGTTATAAGACTTTACGTTCTAGGCTGTATTAGCTGGAGGAAATGATTTGTGCAGTTCCAGTCTCTTAGAATGTTTGACACAGGGTGGAATTTTGGCGCCGAGATACCATGTGATCGATGATCGGATGGATGATTTGGTGGAGCGGAAGCATCAGATGAGTTAACTGATTGATTGGCGTCTGAGAAATCAGTAGATATTCGTTCAAGGGGAGAATGATATTGCTTAGCTTTTACCTACTCTTTGCTCGCGAGCCATCGGCGACTTCCATTTTGCCACTTTGAGTGAAGGCGTGGTGGCGTCGCGGCACCCAACTCACTCGACGTAGATGCCAAAACGTGATTCTTGAGCACTGAGCGCCGTGTAGCTTTCTGGTCCTGAATCTCCAGTGATAATGATGCTATTGATAACTCCCCTGACCCTTGTTCCGTTGTGCGCCTGCCACCTTTGACAGTGAAGGTTCCGGTTCGAGAAGCAGCATCTCTGCTTGAACACGCTAAGCGAGCCAATAACTTGTCTAGGGAAAAGCATCTAGGTGGGGACAAAAGTCTTGAATGGCGAATATAAAAGATGTTGAACATTGCAGACGTGTTCCTGCGACCGTTGTGGTACAGTTTATATCGTTACAGATATTTGGGCGCTCATATTGTTGAAGTGTTGATTGGGACTTGTAGAAGATCGATGTTTTATTCTCAGCTGAGAAGGCCGGCGCTCGGGCCGATCACGGAAGTTGCAATCTCGATTTCCAGAACCCGCAAGAGCGATCTGAGGCTGCGATTGCCATCATCAACAGACAGCAAGGCTAGGATTGCCCACCGCGGAGCAGCTTGACAAACCTGACGAGCTTTCTCTAGATCTGGCGAGTCTGTTGAACCGTCACAAAGACCCTTCAGGGTGTCAAGTTGTGACTGATTGTGCTGATATGGCGGGAAGGATAACGAACTTGGTGATTAGAACACTTCAACATAACTGGCGTGCGAGAAGAGTGGCTGCTTGGCAAGCTACAGTAAAGAGGTACACCAGGTAGTTGATGCTTCGTCTGCGAGGTCTGCGAGGTCTCCGATGGGTGTGCCTTTTGGAAGTGGATGTCTCGGGTTCACTGTTCAACTCAGGCTCAAAGGTTTTGCTCGTCGAGTAAAATCTTCCTGAGGTTCACTTCGTAAGATTCCTTTCGGCCCTTGGCCTAGGTGTGGGAATATTCGTCGCAGCATGTCACTTGACTACTGAGGAATCAGTGTACTATTCAGATTGCTTCGGCGTCATCCTCGTGGGGCTTCCTACTCTGGGCTGGAACCTCATCGTCGAGGAACCTGGCGAGTGGTTGCGGTTTTTAACAAACAAGTCCTCGTGTTTCCTGACAAAGCAAATCTGACTGGCCGCCTCATGGTATTCATTTTGTCATTGGACAGGAGGCTTGCTAGCGTTGAGCAAACCTTGACGGGACGTGCATCGCATCTTATCCAGATCTGATGCCATTCCGGATCTTTCGCTTGTAGATCCGGCCACCCCCGCATAATCAAGGGGCAACGAGATCGATTTTTCGAGGTGCCAGATGCTCGGAACCGCTGCCCCCACGGCGAGCCAACAGCAAAACCTTAATTCAACGTGTAACCATCGATGACACGGAGATGAGATTTGGGATTGGAAGATGCAATATTTATAACCAACCTTAAGATGATTGCAATATTTTGAGATCGATCAGCGCCGCAGGGTTCATGATGACGACCCACTCACTTGAGAGGAATCTGCTCTTGCTCTCCTTCCACGCGCGACGCAGCTCAACGAGAGGAGGAGTTTCAAACAGAGAAGAGGATCTTTCTCGACGACGCTCGAAAATCAGGAACAGGAATAGAAACGCCAACATGGAGGATCCCATCGCATCCCGAACCGCACTCCAAAAACCACGGAGATGCATACTCGACTGGAGTATGATTATCAACGCGCCGTCAGCCTTCAGGTACCCGTGAGTGCAGATGTTCCACGCCTTGGCCCATGGGGCAAAAGAGAATCATCCATCCGCTCGGAACGCGGGGAGGTGAGCCCCCCCACGAAGCGAAGGCCCTGTTCCTGACGCCGCTGCACAACGACGAAACCTTCGACGATAAGCATAAACACGATGAAGATATACTCAACAGCAGATGCTCGCACTCCGAGCCAGAGATGGGACGATGGTGTTGACACGTCACTCTCGATGGAGATGCAACGAGTGCCAGAACAATTGCACGAGTGCACAACTACTACTAATACGCATCGCATCGCATCGCATCGCATCGCATTTCTTTTCTTTTCATCTGAAGAGGATATCATGGCTGTCTTGTCGCATGCGATATCGACCCCAGGTGGATTGCGGCGTTTTTGATGCTAGATCAAAGAGGCTGAGTGGTGAATCGGATGATATGACCCACAAAAGTGGCCTTAGGCTACCCGATTGAGGAAGGCGCGACTGCTAGTGTAGTTCTAGATACTGTACCTTTACCGAGAATCTCGAACGATGTCCCAAGAATCGACTCTTCTCTCTCGCCCACCACCCCGTCGACAGCAATCTGGCAAGGCCAGCTCCCTTCGTTTGGAATCGGACAATACGAGGATATAATCTGGCACCTGTAATAACGACACCGGCGGACTCATTGCTGCTTGGCTGCTCCCGAGCACCAAGTTCGCCCCCGCGCACCAACCGACGCAATTCTCGACGACAACCTCGATTCACGACGCGAACACCGCCCGTACTCGGTCGCATGCAAAAACACAATGTCGGCAGACACGATGGTGGTTGAGGTGGCCACTGCCCCCCCTGTGGAGGCGAATGGCCTCCACTCACCCCCGGATTCCAACATGAAAGACGCCAGTGACAGCGAGCTGTCCGACCTCGAGGACGAACAACCAGCAGAACGACCAGCAGAACAACCAGCGCCTGCGAGCGATGATATTGGCGAAATTGAGCCCTCCTACTACTCCAATGATGGTGTCCCAGTCTTTGTGCCCTCTATGCACCAATTCAAAAACTTTACTCTCTTCGTAAGTTGCATTCGCCTTGAGGACGTGCCTTTGGTAGGCCATCGTGCTAAGAAAAACCATAGATGCACAAAATCAACAAATACGGCATGAGATCTGGCATCGTCAAAGTCATCCCCCCTCCCGAATGGAAAGCGGCCCAACCCCGCCTCGACGAGGCCGTGAAGACAATCAAAGTCAAAGAGCCAATCAAGCAGGATATTATGGGCACAAGTGGTACATACCGACAAGCGAATATCGTACACCAACGATCATATAACTTACCCCAATGGCGGCAACTCTGCGAACAGAGCGAGCACCAACCTCCGGCCAAGAGAGGAGAGAGACGTGCAAATCAAGACAAGCCTACCAAATCAACTCCAAGGCACAAAGGCACTTCAACTCCATCAAGTGGAGCATCAAAGCCACGAGGTCGAGGTCGTCCATCGAAAGGCAAGGCTACTAGAGCTGCTACGTTGGACACGGAGGATGGGGGCCAAAGTACCCCAGACCGACTTCCAACCCCAGTTTCCCCATCAATGAAGCCCGAGGAAGACAATGATTCTGTTAAGCTCGACCAGGACGATATAGATGACTCTCCAGCCAAACCCAAACTCGGCTCAAGGCAAGCAAAGGCTATTTCAGTGTCCTCTCGTCGGAAGAATAACCGCCGGGAAGTTGCTGGCAAAATTGACGAAGCCGCCTTCGTCGACTTCAAGTACGAGTTGGAAGGGGATGAATACACCCCGGAACGCTGCGAAGAGCTTGAAAGGGCTTACTGGAAAACCCTTACCTACGCTCCTCCACTCTACGGTGCAGATATGCCTGGTACACTTTTCACAGATAAAACAACTGCTTGGAATTTGGGCAAACTTGATAACATTCTCGATGTTATGGGATCAAAGATCCCTGGTGTCAACACTGCGTATTTGTACCTCGGCATGTGGAAGGCGACTTTCGCCTGGCATCTCGAGGATGTTGATCTATACAGTATCAATTATCTCCACTTTGGCGCGCCAAAACAATGGTACAGCATCGCTCAAGGAGATGCCCGACGCTTCGAGGCTGCTATGAAGACAATTTGGCCTACGGACGCCAAAGCCTGCGATCAATTCCTTCGCCACAAGACCTTCTTAATCTCGCCATCGCAACTTCTTTCAAACTTCAATATCAAAGTCAACAAGATTGTCCACAAGCCTGGTGAATTCGTCATTACCTTTCCTTACGGGTATCACTCTGGTTACAATCTTGGATATAATTGCGCAGAAGCGGTTAATTTTGGCCTGGAGGAGTGGCTTGAGTACGGACGCGTTGCAAAGAAGTGTGACTGCGACCAAGCTCAAGATAGTGTTTGGATCAACGTTCATGACCTTGAACGCAAGTTGAGAGGCGAAGAGACCGAGTACGAGGAGACAGATGACGAGGAAGAAGAGGAGGAAGAGGATGACGAAGGCCTTCCCACGCCTCCTGACAGCAATGGCGATGTGAAGCCAAAGACCCCCAAGAAGAAACGGAAGCGCCCTGCTAATGACAAGGGTGGCAACACCAATGTCAAGAGAGTTCGCATTCGCATCAAGGCACCGTCGAAAGAGCCTTGCATTTTGTGTCCGAACGACATACCGTCCGAGGATCTACTTCCAACTGAGGAGCTCGGCAGCAAAGCTCACCGGATCTGCGCTATGTACATCCCCGAGACCAGCGTCGATGAAGAGACTGTCACCGACGTCCAATACATCGATAAGGCCCGGCTTGATCTGAAGTGCAACTACTGTCGATCTAAGAAGGGTGCCTGCTTCCAGTGCTCTGAGAAGAAGTGTACTCGGGCTTATCACGCCACTTGCGCTGCTGCCGCCGGTGTCTCTGTTCAGCAAGGCGAAGTCCCTAGATTCGGTGTAGATGGAACTGAGTATAAGGTGTGGGATATTGACTTTAGATGTCGTTTCCATCGGCCCAAGCGCGATAAGAAGTTCGATGGAGACGCTCTTGGAGATGATGCACGCCTTCGGAAGGCTGGTGCAGAGTTGAAAGTTGGCGAAGTCTGCCAAGCTCAATATTACAGAGGCGAGATTTTTGCCGGTGCGGTCGTGGAGAACTTTGCTAGCGAGGAGTCGGTGCTTCTCGATATTCTTCCACGAGGGTGCGTCACCTTGTTTCCAACTAACCCCTTTATTCCCTTTGTTTCGTTTTGACTAACTTTTTCTCAGTGACCGCGTTGAAGTGGAATATAAGTGGCTTCTTATTCCTGACCCCGCCGATTATCGACTTGCCAAACCATCAGCAACGGCTATCCCGATGCCTAAGTCACACAAAGACAAGCAATCGCTCAATACGAGTGCGCGTCAAGCAGACGACAATCCAAGAGCAGAAGATCCATTTGTTGAAGGCCATACATGGGCTGAGTTCAAGAATGAGAGCATTCCGAGGAATGCCGCACAAGTCAAAGTTAACTTCGCAAAAGAAAACCAGATATGGCACTATCTTGGTCGCCACTCAACAGAAGCTAAGGCTCAGTTCACCGAGGACCCTGCGAATCCTCGACACAATCCAAAAGGAAATTTCTTGGATACACTTCCACGGCCAGCTCCACCACCACCGCGACAGTCCTACGCCGCCTCGTACCCTTCACACACAAACCAACATGTCTCGACTGTTTCAAGGGTCCCAAGCAAGCTGTCACTACCTCCAAGCACTACCTCTACTGCTAAGCCAGAGAAGCCATACGTATACAAGCCTCGCAATACTGGTGATGCATATCGTGTTGACCCACAAGCTTACCATTCTCAGCAAAACTTCCTGCAGCGATCAGTTCCTCCTTCAGTTCCTGCTCAACGCCCAGCTCCTCCGCAACCGGCCCCCTATAAACCGGCTTATAGTTTTGGCACCGATCCTCAGTACAAGACATATCCATCGTCTCAAGGTCAATACTCAACCCCCAAATCTACTAGTCCCCTAGCCCCACCACCTGTCGGTCCTCTTGCTCCACAAACTCACTATCGGCCCTCGTATCCGGCTGCGATGCCACCTAAACCCAATAACCCTTTCAGTGGCAGGGCACCACAAGCGACGCGACCAAATCCGTTTGCCAAATATGCATACCTGCAAAAGGAGCATAATAGGTCTCCTTTAGAGTATAAAAGTCCTTACCGACCTGGTGGTGGTTTTATGAACGGATATCAGGGCAATCTGGAGAAGCATCTGAAGCAGCAGCTATCTCAGAAAGCAGGCAGCTCGTCGTCCCCAAGTAGTATGCTATACAGCAGCCTACGGACGTCATACTCCACCAGTCAATCGCCGTCCAGTTCGTCCTACGGTCAAACATATAATTATGGAGGTGCATCGGCAACGAGCAAACATCAAACCCCACCTACGTCTCAGGGAACGCCAACACCAACGCAGAATAATTGGCAAAGGAAGGATAATTCACAGCTACACCCAGCTATTCGACAGGAATATCACTCCGGCTCGATGTTCCATGAACAATACCAACCTCCTCGTCAATCGCCCACCCAGCATCAAAGCTCTTCTGTTCTGCAACCCCCGCCGATGTACAACCAAGCCGCTTATCCACCACATACTCAGCATTCGCAATCACAACAGAGTCCAAGGTACAGCCCTGGCTCACACTCAGAGGCTCCACGTGCACAGCAGCAGTCCGCCACAAATTCACAGTCTCATTATAATGCGGCTGTGCCACAATATCCTACTCAGTCTTACCGGGCTCCACAATCTCAACAAGCCTCGCAATCCCCACAGCCCCCCGTTGTGCAATACAGCCAGCAAACATACGCTCAACCTGCGCAACAGCAGCCCCGACCACCAATTCCCCAACAGCCTCTAAGCTCTATTACCCAACAAGCTAGTCAACCACCTATCAACGGCGGGCAGACGTCCGATTCTTCACATTATAGGGGCCAAGAAAACAAGGTGTATCCCCACCAAGTACCCTTTCAAAAGCCTCAGATTCAGGCTCATGCCATTGGCCCGCTAGCACAGGCTCAAACTCCGTACAAATCTGAGCTAGCAGATGTGCCCGCAGATTCGACAACACTCGTCGAAAACATGCTGGCAAATCTTAAAAAGGCGAAGTAGGCATGAGTACAGGATATGCATGCTCGGTCGGGGGTCAAAGATTGAGACATGGATGGGCGTTAATATAGGAGGGCTTTGTTTGGGATGGACTGATGACTTGGACGGCTTTAATGACCTGGGAATAAAATGGCGTCTATATACTGGGTGCTTGTACTTCTATACCCTTGTGGCTCCAAATGCCGCACATTTATCTTCCTCTCACTGTGACGACGTATACAGGGAGCGGCGTTCTGGTGCCTTGAGGGTTTTGTTTTTGATGCATTCGCTTTCATTTTTAGTTGTCTATCTTCATGGGAGAACTCCTCCCCAGACGTACTTCTTCCAAGTCGGCTTGGTATTAGAGAGTTGGGATGTACATGGCGGTGGCTTATTTGTGAATACAAGCCCGTTTAGTTAATACTTGATGAGGAAATAAGAGGTGGTTCGGAGTGTAAACTAGTTTAATTTCGTGCGTGCATGCGATGGATGGGAATAATAAATCAACTCGAATTGATCTTCTAGTCCCTTTAGGCCATATGCAAGTGACTGACTCGTGCTTCGGCTGAAGACTACAGCTGTTAAGAATTTCTCCTAAGAAGAACCCCTTTTTTCATATTCTCGAAGTCATGACTCGCTTCTCATACTCATAACCCATCTCTTACTGGACCAATCCATACAATATTGCATCAGCACAACCCCACATAGGCAACGCACAATTAAAGTGCAGTCAGTATCAGGGGCGAAAATGGATTTCATTCCCGTTCAGGTGAGCGGGTTAGTTCCGCGCCGGCGGACCACGCCCCCGCCGAGGCCAAACTAGAAAGACCCTATCTACCCCACCATTCGTGTCTCCCCGCAATATGAAATTGGGCTAATATTTTGAACTCTAATTCTAGCCACTACTCACTTGATCTACAGATGCTCCCTTAACCAAATTTCAAGTGAAATAGGGGCGGGACGTGGCAGCGGCAAACGGCATTTTGAAGTTTACTTCGGCATGCACATGCAAAGTGGAGAAACATCGGCCGAGTCAGCACAAGGTATGTAGCAATTTCGGGAACTAGGGCCTCTTGTTACCAGCCTGGCCACAATGGACCCAAAATTGGAATAGGGCTTCCGAACTAAGGGGTCAGGGGGCCAACTTCGGGGGACAGGACTGGGAATTGAGGGGTAAGGATGCACGGGTAGTATTTAGTGTTTCGGCTGTGTTACGTGGGGATTACAAGCATTCCGTAGATAAAGAGACCTACCTTGTTGTCTTCTCTCCGCAGACTTTACTTTCCTTCCCTTTCCTTCCCTTTCCTTCTCCAATTGATTCCTACAAGTCTCAAGATACCCAAAAGAAACAGCCCACAATGTCCACCTACCAAGACTCCACCGGCGAAGTCGACATTATTTTCGCAGGCGGCGGCACAGCTGCCTGCGTTGCGGCTGGACGCCTCGCGAAAGCGAACCCGGATCTTAAGATTCTGCTTGTTGAGGGCGGGAGGAACAATTATCAGGATCCTACTGTTACGAACCCAGCGGTTTACTTGAGCCATTTGGCGCCTGATAGTAAAACTGCTCTAGTGAGATTGCTTCCCCTTCCACGTGAGATTAACACAGTTGCTGACAACGTATGTCAAATAGTTTTACAAGTCCAAGGCATCAGCACACCTCAATGGCCGCGAGGCTATCGTGCCCATGGGTGGTTTGCTCGGTGGTGGCTCCAGCATTAACTTCATGATGTATACACGTGCCCAAGGTGCTGACTTTGATTCCTGGGCCACCCCCGGCTGGACGGCTAAGGATATGTTGCCTATTTGTAATAAATTGGAGACATATCATGTTAAGGGGGACACGATTGATCAGAGTAAGCATGGTCATGATGGACCTATTCACATTTCGGATGGTGGGTTCAGAGGCAAGAGCGAGAATGAGTTTGCGAAGACGGTGGAGGGGATGGGGTATAAGATGATTGAGGACTTGCAGGACTTTGATGCTGTTGGAGGGTTCTCGGTGAGTTTCACTTTTGTGGTTTGAGAGTGATTGCGGGGACAATTGGCTGATTTTGTGTAGAAATGGGCGAGATATGTCAGTCCGGATGGGAAGAGACAGGATGCTGCGCACCGATATATCCATCCTCTGCTGGAGTCGAAGCAATACCCCAACCTTCACATCTTGCTCGAGGCCAAGGTCGTCCGAGTCTTGTTCGATGAATCTTCGCCACCCCGCGCTATCGGTATCGAGTACAAGTCCAACGAGGACCACACGCCCAGTCTGTCGCTCTCAAAACCTGTTCCACGGGTGGTAAAGGCATCCAAGCTCGTCGTCGTTACTGCCGGTGCTCTCGGTACGCCACAAATTCTCGAGCGTTCTGGAGTCGGAAACCCAGATATTCTTAAGAAGTTGAACATCCCAGTTGTATCTGATCTCCCAGGTGTTGGTGAGAGCTACCAAGATCACCATCTGCTCTTGTACCCATACAAGTCCACTTTGGACCCAAGTGAGACCATTGACGATATTTTGAGCGGGCGAAAAGACTTCGTCAAGGCCCTCGGAGAGAAGGACCCAAAGCTCGGCTGGAACGCCATCGGTAGGTCACTCCCCTCCTCCCTCCTGAATAACGCTAACAAGCCCAGACATCTGCGCCAAACTGCGCCCCACAGACCGCGAAATCAACGCCCTTGGGCCGGACTTCCAAGCCGACTGGGACCGCGACTTCAAGCCCTATCCAACACGCCCAATGATGCTCTGCGGCGTCGTCAACGCCTTCCTTGCTGACCCATCGCTCGTTGAACCAGGTCAGTACATGACCATGGGCACCTACACCGCATACCCTTTCTCCCGTGGCAGCATCCACATCACGTCCACCGAGGACGTCCTAACCGGCTACGACTTCGACGCCGGCTTCCTGAACCACCCATCCGACATCAAGAAACAGCTCTGGGCTTACAAAATGCAACGAGAAATCTGTCGTCGTCTACCCTACTACGCTGGCGAATTGGAACTCGGACACCCGAAATTCAAAGAGGGATCTGCGGCTACCCTTTCTACTGCGAGGGAAACGGGCGAGATCAAGGATATTGAGTATAGCAAGGAAGACGATGAGGCGATAGAGGATTGGATTAGAGGCAATCTGAATACGACGTGGCATAGTTTGGGCACGTGCGCGATGAAGGAGAGGAGTAAGATGGGGGTTGTGGATGGGAGCTTGAATGTTTATGGGACGCAGGGATTGAAGGTGGCGGATTTGAGTATGGTGCCGGAGAACGTGGGGGCTAATACTAATAATACTGCGCTGGCGGTGGGGGAGAAGGCGGCGATTATTATTGGGGAGGAGTTGGGGATTAAGGTTTAGGATTGGGATTTAGGAGGAAGGATGAGGGATGGGGAAATTTGTATATACCGTTTTTGGATATCGGAGTTAGGGGTTTGGAACAATGAGACGACTATTCAGTTAAGAAATGCCTCGAGCACGCGCTGCAGTCCCCTTCTTCCAGCTGAGAACATCACATTAAAGATCTCGCTTTTGGCAAAAATGTTTGGTCAACAACTACAATTCAATTTTTGTTTCCTAGATTTCGT
>Ga0247778_1000271_pt1 | contig 83594 bp, 96 predicted proteins | sample UWRJL049202B5_FD_179939 | JGI IMG/M metagenome (GOLD analysis project Ga0247778, IMG submission 179939) | Plant litter microbial communities from Arlington Agricultural Research Station in Wisconsin, United States - UWRJ-L049-202B-5 | ecosystem: Environmental > Terrestrial > Plant litter >... | reverse complement strand
ATCGCCAATGGGGGAGACTGCCCGAATGACGATTCAACAGTGGAGCCAAAGCAGGGCGGGGATGACGACAGTGTACCAGGGCAAGAAGACGAACAAGCCTGGAGAAAACGAATTGAGGCTAAAGACTTGGAAAGCCCTAACAGCGGCGCCAAAATGGAGTTACAGGAACCACATGCGGTGCATAGTCGGCTCCTCACGAAGAGGCAGCTTTCGGATATGGCATGGGGAGTTCGAGAATTAAGCAAGCGCTTGGGTAGCATACGGCTGAAGCTGAAGGTCAAGACTGTGTTTCTACTCACCAAGGCTTACGACGAGACGCTCATTGGAAATACAAGAGAGGTCGCCCGGTGGCTGCTCAGCCCGGATCGTCAGGTACGGTACACGGTCTGGGTGGAAAATACTTTGAAGGAGAACAATAAGTTCGATGCCAAAGGACTCTTGGCTGATCTTGAGAAAGATTATGCGCAGAAGGGCGGTGTCCAAAATGGCGACAAGCCATTAGAGAGGAGGCTGAGGTACTGGAACAACGATATGTGCAGAACTAGGCCACATACCTTTGACTTTGTAGTAACCTTAGGAGGGGATGGAACTGTTCTGTATGCGAGCTGGCTGTTCCAGCGTATAGTACCACCGGTTCTAAGCTTTGCGTTGGGGAGTTTGGGATTCTTGACAAAATTTGACTATGAGGAGTTTGAAGATACCCTGACCAAGTCTTTCAGAGATGGCGTTACAATTAGCTTAAGGCTAAGATTTGAAGGGACAGTAATGAGGAGCCAGAGACGAAAAGGTTCAGCTCTTAAAGATGGCGAGACAGCGAAAGACGACGATGAAATCGATCATCAACGAGATCTGGTAGAAGAGCTGGTTGGAGAAGAAAAAGAAGATGATCGAACGCATCGTCCCGACGGCACATATGAGATCTTGAACGACATAGTAGTCGATCGAGGCCCAAACCCAAGTAAGTACTCCCAATTCAGAACTCCAGCAGCTGCTTACATCCTTAAGCCATGTCCTCGATCGAAATTTTCGGCGACGACGAGCATTTCACTTCTGTCCAAGCAGATGGAGTCTGTATTGCCACCCCCACCGGATCAACAGCCTACAATCTAGCCGCAGGTGGCTCCCTCTGCCACCCTGAAAACCCTGTCATTCTCGTCACTGCTATCTGTGCTCACACGCTTTCCTTTCGACCTATCATCCTACCAGATACCATCGTTCTGCGCGTCGGTGTCCCTTATGATGCTCGTACTAGCAGTTGGGCGAGCTTTGATGGCAGAGAGAGAGTACAGTTGAGGCCAGGCGATTATGTTACGATCAGCGCAAGCAGGTACCCATTTGCAAATGTGATGCAACAGGGGAGGAGGTCGGAGGACTGGGTTAATAGCATTAGTGGGAAGTTGGGGTGGAATACAAGACAGAGACAGAAGTCATATAAGGAATGGTCAAAATGAAGCGGGTAAACTGGGTAGAGTAGAATAATATAGATTTCCATTTGAAGGGGCTTGTTGGGAGTTTACATTTGTGTCATTGTTTTTGCTCCAGTGAGAGCCCTGTTTCTTGGGCAATCTCAAATCCACCTCTTCTCAGTCACACCATCACTTCCTGATAAATCTCATTATTTTGCTCCCCTCAAACTTTTTTTCATTCGTCTCTGATGCTATCTAAGTAAGCTTTACTAGATCTAGTATAGGCGGCTCTAATATCGCATATGTCCTCTATCGCGCTTACGTTATGTATCTCAGATGTTGACATCGTGCGATTCTGCTTGCGGATATTCCAGTATTTCTTGCCAAAATATTCCGATCAGGAGCCATTCACTATTACTACCATGTCTACCACGGCCATAGAAATGGGAATTACACCAGGGTATACACACACTCCATCGCTCAATGCTCCTGGTATTCAAACAGCTAAGGAGGGACTCGGTATCTCCCGCGAATTCCCTTGACAGATTCACTTCTTCAAATCACATCCAATCACTACGTCCCTGCTGTGAGGAAGTCACTTTCCTGGAGACATTATAGTGACTCACGGACTCATATATCATTCAGAAGTAGAGAAACACAGGAACAGAATGAATCACAAGCTTTTGCTGTGCGAACTCACCCCTATATAAATTTGTTCTCGGTCATCCATGTCTCCCTTTCAGTCACCACCACCACGACGCCTGCAAAACAGAATTTGCCAACCACATCCCCCTTTATCTTCAGCATCCCCGAGTCGGCAGCCGGCCTCTTACATCTCAACACTCTCCCACCTCGAGAAGCAAGACGATATCTTACCAGGAAGTCCACATTCTCACCCAAATACTATTCTCGCCGGTAAGCTCCGGGGTCTTTTCTCAGTTCACAGAGTTTTTTTACAATGCCCCAAATCACAACATGTTCTCAGAGACAAGTCTTCTCGTCAGTCTTCTTTAAAATCATCCCCTGAGGGCTTTCGAAGGCCCCCTTTATCACTGGCACCACACTTTCGATTTCTCCAGTTCAATTCAATGTTGTTCCTATTCACGCCTTTGGGCTTCCTTTTCAAGCCATCCACAACAAGTCTCCGATAACATGTGCCTCCTATTTCGCTGCTTTTGGGCTTCTCACGACCCGCAATTTTGTTCTTTAGCTTGAAAACAGACTTCTGCGTGCGGTAGGCGTAGCAGCAAAGTGGGTACAAGACTTGGAAGAGGATCAAGCGTCCCATGCTAGTGTGTTTTACTTCGTCTTTTTCTTCGTTACACAATAATTCTGGCGAATTTTGGGTCAATGTCAGAGATGCCGCTAAGCTTTGCTCTTTCAAAGTACGCCGGCCTCTTGTGACTTCCACCACCTCATTCATAAAGAGGGAACTTGCCTAGTAGCAAGCTGAGACCTGACACCCTGACTACAGTCACTTGCACGGGATTTGGTATTTCCGCTGCCTCTGGTTACCGGTCATTCTTGCCCCTATTCACCCAGTCGCTGCGAGGCTAAGCGAAAATCCCCTATTTCGCTCCTCAACTCAAAAGATGAAGCCGTCGGCCCTTTCCAAGCGATTGCTGGCGAGGGATAGACTGATTCTACGGCTTTACCCGTGTCTCTTCGGCTTTGCATTTTCATAAAACAACCGTCTTTGTGCACACTGGCTGACAGGAATCCAGAAATCGCTTGCATTTCATAGAGTATCATAGCACTATTCGAGGATATCAGCACTACCACACAAATCTTCGACACACTACACAATGACAGCGATTTGATTATGAGTGTATCGTCTACTGCTGAGAGTGACTTTCAACCCAGATTGCGGGCATTTCTAGGCCTTTTGTCGCCCAGTTACCGCATTCCATCTCTACCCAAAACCCAAGCACGCAGCAAAGCAGCGAGAAGTTACATATCTTTACCACCAAGTAATTCTTCCATTTCCCACTGGCGATCTTCGACTGGTGAGTTAACCAGGACAGTCCATATTTCAAGTCAACAAGGGCCGAACCGGGCCGCAAACCACCCAGGTTCTTGAACGACGGCCACAATTCACTGCTCTTCGACCGTCTTCGCTCTTTCCATCAACACCCCCATCTACAAGATTTATATATCGTTATGGCAACACGTCGGTCTCCCAGATCAATCGAGCGCTTTTGCAGAGATTTGAAGTTGGAGAATCTCACATCCGAGCATACTGCCGTCTTGCTCTCGCTTTCTCAGCTATCTGGCTGGTCAGCCGATCGAATAGCATTGAAGATCTTTGACCTCTCGCGAGTCAAACTTACCGCGGAACAAGTTTGGAACTTCCATAGAAACTGGATATTCGCCCGAGGTGGCAAGGACGATCTTGATCGGGAAGAGCAGGAGATCGCAGAATACCTGCTCTCAGATGCGGGCATCATCTTGACAAATCCAAGTCCCTTGATTAGATTGGAATACTTGGGCAGGCCATTGAGTAAGACCATTGAGCCCGTAAGTTGTTTTTCGATCTGAGACATTGAACAGACTGCTGATTCACATGTATTCAGACAACCGTGGTGTTTGCCGATTTGTGGTCCCCTCAGGTATGCACTAACTCCATTATTATAAGCATCAGAATTTGTGCTGATCTATCGCAGTTACAAGCTACCAACCGAGAACCGCCTTGTTCCGGCTTTGACACTCAAGCCCGAGAAGAGAGCAAAACATGGCTTGGAAGCCGTGGCAAGAAGACTTGGGGGGGATTCACCCCGACCGAAGAAGTCGCTATTGCCCAATTTGGGACAAAGGTCGCCTCCATTATCAATGACATCTTGAAGCGTTACGTCAAAGCTCTGCGTAGAAAGCTCAGAGATGATGGCCCGCTTCAACGCATGATAGACGAGGATCACATCGCTCTGGTCTTTAGCTACCTGCATGAATTTCATGTCCAATTTGAGCAGTCGTTCGGATACATGGACGAACACCCCAACGCTTTGGGTAGTATCGCCGACGACACTCTTCGAATTCGAACCACCGCCTTCGGTGCCAAACTCGTCGCTGGCCTAATGATGGCAGATCGAATCCAAGCGGCCAAGCTACGGCAATACCAGGAGCGCAAGCGAATTGGTTTCTTGGAGGTAGATCTCGAAAACATTCCAAAGGATCGCAAAGACTGCCCAGTTTGCAAAGAGGAGATGAGCGTCAAGAGCCCGGACGGTACCCAGGAGTCATGTCTCCACTTAGTAATCTGCTGCGGGCAGTACGTTGGCGAAACATGTCTGAAGACGTGGTTGCACGCTGCCAGAAACGAGGGCATGACCAAGGCAAGCTGCCCTAACTGCAGATACATATTTCCCCCGGCTTTCATGGAAAAGCTTCTTGGCCCGGAAGATGAGTCGGAAGAGTACTATAGCTCTGATGACTTCGAAATTGCGGAGTCAATAGCTCCTGAGTTTGTCAACCTCATTACACCAAGCTCTTCGCCACAGATACAACTGGATCCCAACCAGGAATCCCAAGTCGAGCTAGCGGTCACTGCAGCGCCAGCGATGGTAGCTGATTCTGGTCATATGGAGATCGACCTAGAAATCCCGAGTGATGATGACTTCTAGATGGAAGGCTGAGGAGAGAGGAGTGATGACGGTAGCAGCTTTTTTACCCGATGATATATTTGATGGATGTATAGATAGGAGATATATTGGTTCGATGACTTCATTGGAATGGATTAGGATATAGGGATAACATTTCTTTGGGGCTGAGGCACGCATAGATGCGGCAGGATCTATCTTTAACCCCTCACATACACTTGCTGTGTATTATCGTCCTCTTTCACTGGCATTTTGCGAAGAATTTTGGCATAGCGGATATATCTAGAAATATAGTTAGACAGCGATGGAATATATCATTAACACTTCTAGCTTGGGACTTCCTGGATCAGGGATACTTTTGAAAGCGGATATTGCCCCACAAATAGCACCCTTTTGGTTTGGCTCCAGACTTTCTGCATAGTCCTTCGATCACGAACAGAGTCTTTGATCCTCGGTATGCGAACACCTCATATCCCACACGAAACGCGCAGTTAGAAGACTCTGGGGCAATAGATAGCGTTATGTTTGCGCAGAGCTGCTAAGACATAACATGCTCAGTGAAAAGAGAGAAAAGGCTGAGAGGACTGTCATGGAAAGCGGTTAGGAGCTTTAGTTTTAAGCGCTTGAGGAAAGCTTTGGGAAAAGGACAACTGAAATGGGTGGCTGGTGCAAACTTTGAGCTGGCCATTTCTCTATTGGGCCACTAGAAGCATTTCACTTCCCTCTATGAGATCGGAAACAGGCCAGGAAGAAGTTCCACTTAGGGAACACTTAAAACGGGGTTGGTTTACGCCTGCTTGGTTTCTTGACAAATGAATAGGCACTTGCCTGACCAAATTGACAAAGGGCACCAAGTTCTAGGCAAATCCAGCCGCAATTGAATAGGTGCCCCAATCCATCCTCCGGACCCTGGTAACCCTTCTACGTTCCTTATTCATGGCTCAAACAGATATCACATCGGCATTCACTCGTCTCGCGGGAAAGGCTGGCTGGAAAGTGAAATGGTACTGTCTGCTGCGCTGAGAAAGACGTGGCATTTGCTGAAGGAGCAATGTACAACCCGAATCCTAGTGCAAAAGAGAAGACTCAAGCATCAGCAATCCGTCTGTCCGGTAGTCAATCGACCTTCTAAAAGTCCACAGCATATCCATCCTTCCGAAAAGCCATCTGCAACGAAATCTCCCTCCATTTCGGTCAACCCATCCGTAAACTCCATGCCAATGCGTAACCATCGATATTTTGATTGTCACTTGCCCAGTTCGCAGAATTCGATTCGGTGTGCAAGGGAGGTATCTAACGGTGCTGCGGAAATCATCAGTTTCCGCGGTCTTCGAAATTGTTGTCCTCGTGAAAGGAAGCTCGTGTGCGCATACCTTGACAAATCCAATGTCCGCGGCCTTCTCTCGGAAGCATTGTCGGCAGATGTTCAGTCCATACTTGCGGATAAGACCAGCTTTGTGTGTGCAGACACGGCTACAGAACTGAATTAGCAGTTGTTCTTCTCCGTACCCAATTCCCCCACGGGCGAATTTATTTCTCCAAAACGTACCAGGCACGAGCGCCCTTGCCGTAGGTGCGAGGTCTTGAGTTCCAGACGGATTCGTGCGACATTTTGATTTTTTTGAGATGATCTCGTCGTTCGGCGGTGGAACAGGTGCTCGGTGTGCGTTGGTGATTGTCGAAGTTGTTGCAAGTTCTCGATTCTCGATCGTGGGCAAATTTTGGAGTGTGCGGGTGCACACTCGCTTGCTCTTGTTCTTAGTGCGCTTCTTTGGCTCGCCGCGGACCCATAAAGCGGCACTGAATTTTAACGTGCCATTCCGACCAGAACATTCAAATTGAGGAAATAATCAGCGCCGCTTTTTCCATGCAGCTTTAGCAAGCATGCCAGCAGCATGTGGCCCAAGTGCACTGCACTCTCCTGCGAACCTCCACTCACCATTCACATATTGATATTGATGGTTTCAAATATGCAAGTGAATTTTGGCAACAGATAAGTTAAGTTTTTATTGTTTCCTAGTTCCCGCTGGATTTGCCGTCCTAACCATGCCTGAGATTAATACTTTTGTTCCCTCTTCCCCGCCGAGCTACATTATGTCCACATTCTCCTCATGATCCATAGCTATTTTCCTGAGCCAGAACTCCTGCTTTCATTCGTCTCCGAATCAGCCTCCTGACCGCAGCCCGCGCTAGTGTGCAAAGCGACAGTGAAAGCTGCATATTGTCGCCTGAGTTCTTGTTCGTTGGAACAAGTGCTGTCAAGGTGGTTTCCGAGAAGCTCCATGAGCGCGATGTTGTGTTGTCTTAATCTAGATTTAGTGGTTAATCATATACTATTCAAGTATATCTCCGTTTATCAGATGAGTTGAAAATATTCGTTCTAGGGCGTAGATAGGACTGTATAGAGAACAAGAGATGAAGCGAGGTAGGATAGGGGACTACAATATCCCATGATAACTTACTGCGAGTTTTCGTTGTTGAGTTGGTCGTTAGCTTGGCCAAGCTGGCTGTTAGCCTGTTGCAGCTGAGTCCTCTCTTCAATGAGATACGTGTTGGCGTGGGAGAGTTGAGTGTTCACGTATGAGATCTGGTCGCGTTCCAGGCGAACATCCTCTTCTGCCTTCTTTCGTCTCTCCCTGTATTTCTTGGCATTAAGAGCCCTGGCTGCTGATTTTGTCGGGGCTTCAGACATCGCGAAGACCTGGTGTTACTCTGACCAACTTTGATTGTGATTGTTTGGGGGGTGACGTGTATGTTGTTGGGACACCGTGGATCCGTTGTATACTTCTTCGGAGCAATAATCCTATATGCTGATGTCTTTGAGCCTTAATGTGCCTTGTAAAAAGTCGAAGGTCGTGTGAATCATTTCAGTTATATTACTTACGCTCATTGTTGATTCAATTCTTTCTGTCGAAAATTTACGAAAATCCGATTGGCCCAAGTGTGTTTTTCTACCAGACTACAGGTCCATTGGATGCAAAGAGTGTCACCTGAGAGTATCAAGCTCTAGCGGATAAGAAAGGAATGTTCTTCTTATGTTGAGATGATATGAATTGAACGAGTCGAATTTCAGCCTTGTCGATGAATCAAGATTTAAACAGGCTATGTTACAAACGGAAGATGAAGTATAATCGAATGAATACATGGAACATATTTTCAAATTAGTAGTGAAGTAGAATGATACATCAATTTCAATCTATTTTCTCGATCTCAGCCTTGTCTATACATGAAATTCTGCTTTACAGAGCAAGAGGCTGATGACGAGACCTGTGATTAAGTCTAGAAACATTGATTTAATTAACGACCTAGGTATGACTAGATAAATAAGTGATATACTTAGGATAATATTTCAAAAACTTTGGCTGTACCTGTGCAGGCTGGGCTGGTTTGGGCGAAGCGTCTCCTCCGTAGCCGCGCTTGAATATCCCAGCCTTGCCTCAACACCAACACTCCAAATACAACACAATTTTCGCCATATCTAGCCTTGATTCCCAAACAGCGATACAAATGGTACGTGGCTCTAACAGCTGCTACTCGTATATGATGCCCAAGCTGACGTAAACAATAGTCTAAAGATTCCTCATACACCTACGTCCACTTCAACCGACCCCGCGACGCGGACCTCTTCGAGGATTTCTGCAAAGACAAGCTCCCCGATGACGAGATCTACGTGCCGCCGCATAATCAACCCATAAATCCCGAGGACGAGGACGATGTAGTGCCCGATCAGCACGCGGCGTTCGGAATCCAGCGCGCGACGCAGAAGGTGAAGGAGCCTGCTTGGAAGGACTTGGGGCTTGCGGACTTGATGAAGAAGGGACCGGATGGAAAGAAGAAGACGAATGGAAAAGGATTCAAGCCTGGATCGAGATTTATGCCTAGGTAATGAGTCGATAAGGGCACTTGAGATGACATGAAGACACCGTAAGGATGGGAGGAGAGGAGCAGGCAACTGTGAGACGTTTATGGTAATACCCAGATTGCACAGGAGTTAGGCAGGCATTCGATACACAAATAGCAGCAATCCACGAAGCAACGAGAGCAAGTTTACTTGGCCACAGATCTCTTGAGTATTTCTTATCTTTGGCAAGGAGGGGACGTCTGTTTAGACTTGTAAACCATTCATATGCATCTGGGAATCCAGAGCTCAGCCAGAGCTCGTCCATAACTCCACCCATGCCCAATACGCCGTCATATGATTATTTCCTTCCTTCTCAGCCTTTCTATCTTAACCCTTTCCTAGATACGCCTCCCTCTCTACAACCTCGGGCTGGAATTTCACCAAGAATACCGTCTTCCCAGGCCATAACTCACCCTCCTCTCCTTTACCCACACTATGTGCAGTGACCCTGGCCGGAAAGCCTGCTCCATCACAAACACCCTCTACAATACCAGCAACAAACGCCGCGCAATTCAGCTGGTTCATCTCCTTCGGCACACTGATATACTGATTGACCAATGGCTCGTTGTCCGAGATCATGTACTCGTCCGGCGTCTCTGGGTTTGAGGACTTTTCTAGTGCGTCCGCAGGCCGCGAGAAGAGGTGGCGCCATAGTACAGTGGTGATGAATTGTAGGAGGGCAATGATGTGGAGTGGGCGCGTTTGCGAGCGTGTGGGCTCGCGGTAGAGGAGGAGATCGAGGAGTTTAAGGCCGATAGGGTGACCTTGGACGTTTAGTCTAGACAAATCTCCTATTAGCTTATACCCTTGATCATTTCCAAATGTATTCGAACAAGCAGCTTGCTTTGGGGGAGCCATACCGCTTTTCCAAATCCTGAATGCCCGTAACACGCTTCTGCGCATAGCTCACCATCTCCCCAAATAGATACGCAAAACTTGCTTGACTGAGCTCCTGCGTCCGACTGCGATTTAAGGGCCGGTGATATATTGTCTTGCCGCTGGATGGGTAACGCAGGCCAGGTTGAGCACCTCGCTGTGCCTGCGACGGCTGGTTTGCCAGCGGAGGCTTTACCGGTTGTGAGGATGCCATGCTACTTGGTATGGTAAGCTAGGCTTGTTTGGCATCGGACCAGAGAGATTTCTCAGCAGTTCTGGCGCATGGGAGGTGAGTTTGGGGGGACTTGGTGGGACTTGGATTTCGTGAGGTTGGTGGTGATGTTCTAGCGAAGGAGAGCTTGAGAGCTTGGAGCATCGCATCGCAGGCAAGTAAAGAGTTTCTTTCAAATTAAAGTATATTACCATTCATTATTACTCGACGTATTCGCTATCATCTATAAGGCTGATTGTAACGCCTAACTCGCTTTTATGGTCATGTACCGTACGGCTAGGTTGGTAGCTTCCAAGCTAGGATAATTCTATAAGCAAAGACAATAAGCAGACGCTTCCAACCAGACCATCTAATCTACTCAAAGCATGAGCTTCGTGAATCTAGGCAGACGCCTTGATATCAGCAGACTCCGAGACGGGCTCTTTTACCGGTACCTCCTCTTTGGAGGTAGCATCCTTCAATGGAACATTTTCCTTCTCCTTTTCATTTTGAACATCCTCCTTTTGCGTAACCGCTTCTGTCGTGTTCTCTGCAGCACTATGCTCTTGCTCAAGTGCTGCTCCAATACTTGGTGCGTTTCCCCCCTTCAAATATATCTCGCTCTCTCCGTAGTGCTTTCCAGCCGCGACCCAACGTTGCCGTACCTGCGACTGTCTCTCTTCACAGAGCTTCAGGAGCGCCGGCCAGTAAGTTTCGTGCTCATACTCGAATTCGACATCTCCCTGGAAGTCCTTCCACAACTGCTCAGGAGGAACAAGCTCCCGCAAATTGGCATTGAACCTCAGCTTCTCTTTTGTCATGGGGTCAATAAAAGGGGTAATCAATTTGAAGAAACCATTGATGTACCAAGGAACTAGGAAGAATTAGTAAAAACAACGTGTGGAGTAATGATAATAACCTACGATTAATAATCATAGCCCGCCCTAATCTTTCTGGGTAATGAGTTTGGAGAATATTCAAGACCTCTCGAGCCTGTCCGATTCCTGGCGCTGTATTGGATCTACTCTTCGAGGCCTTGAAATTAATCAATAGGGCGAGAGTCTCCTGACCAGGGACCATCATATCAATCACCCTCTCCACCATGAATACCAGATGCTGCACTTGTCTTGGGCTCACTGCTGTGTTTTGTCTTCCTGGGCTGAGATACTGGCATGGTCTCGCCGCAATATCGTACCCCAAAATAAGCTGCTTGCCCGTCTCATTCTCGGGCGAGATATGATCTCCAGTGAGCTCCCCTGTGCCATATTCACGTCTCCATGTAAGAGTTCCCAAAACACGCTTTGCAGCCTCGGCCGTATTCCATTTGGTAGCTCGCAGATATCGGAGGAGGCATTCTCTTGACAGCCACATAATCTCGTTGTCGGTGATAGGTCCACCCTTGTCATCCTTGGCCGGAATTTCCTTCCATGACTTGCCGGTCTCCAGTAGGGATTCGTATTTGGCTTGTTGATCGGCTGTGAGGGTTGGGGGAGGATTCGGAACGGCGGACTCGACAGGAGCAACGATAGGAGTCTTCAATGGGCCTACAGGCTTTTCTTCTTGTGATGCAGCAATGGGAGAAGGCTCGGTGGCAGTGATAGTAGCTTCTTGAGCTTTGCCATTCTCTAACTTGACATCTTCAAGCTTCTGGTTCAAGTCTGCTTCTCCATTTGAGACAGGCGCGGCTGCCATGGTAAATCGAGCCGGAACAGTGGATTGAGATGTTCGTGACAAAGGTTAGATTCCTGAGATCTTGTATTATTGCTTTCAGAAAGGAGTGCTTCGACAGAAGAAAAAATCTGTGAGTTGGAAGGAATTACAGACAAGACAAGATTGTTGTTGATAGCACCTTCGCAATTTAAAATTGTTCAGCCTTGTCCTCGGATCCGAGACATCCTTGCAAGGGGAAAATCGTCCCACCCACTCACGGCCACGGTGGCGGCAAGTTTGATAAATATCTGGAAATTTTTGAGTAATCTTGGGCGGGAATAATATGACCAAATCGGCTTTCTTTTCAATTGAGTTATGTGAAGCGGTATGCCATGTCACCGTGTTCTACAGTACGCAACCAAAAATCGAGGAAACTTCAAAGCAGCGGAATGAGGTCGACATAGCCAGGTTCATAATTTGAGTTAAGACGTTTCCTCTTTCCTTCCTTTCCTTCCAGCTCAAGTGTGTGTCATCCGTGGGCAGATATCTTTGCCCACTGAGCCCGCGGTCATCCGTCGCCGTGTTGAAGGAATAGCAGAGTATCATCCGCTTGGTTGGTCCTGTACCATTGCAACAGCTCAAGGATTAGAATACAAAACCGGTGATAATGTCTCACATCCCTTGAGAATCATTATCACAATAACCCGCAGCTATGTTCAGCGTTAAGGAATCTCTCATCAGAAGTGAGGCAATGGATCAGTTCGTCAAACGAACATGTCTATTTTCGACTCTGAAGCTATCACTGCAAATGGAATCCTCTCCTGGCTTGCATTCTAAGCTTCACGATATTTGTTTCTAGTGTACTGCGTTACTGTGTCTGTATCAATGATCTAGCTTCAGATGGGATGTTTCTTATGATCAAAGGCAAGTGCCAGTGAAGAAATTGACCTGGTGTCATCGTTCATCTGTGCATTCAGACTCTTCTGAAGACTGCGGTATACCATAGAGCTCTCAGTTTCCAATTGCCTCATATATTTCAATAATAGAGTATGACTTCTCAACTTGCATCTCAGGTCAAGTCTCCTGTTTCGGTGCCCCACTTTTTAACCCCGCATTTCATCCTTTCAACGAAATACAGTAGCTTCTCCGCCGTAGAGAAGAGACAGCCGAATCAATTGCTGATTTGCTAGTAATTATCGAACCTCTTTGGCTGGTAATGGCGAGCACGGTACAAGCGTTAGTCAATGTGCCGCAAATGTGCTGTTCCAAGAAGGCTATATTTACCCGATTCAACCCCCGCCTCGAACCTAACGGAGTTGCTTTTCCAAGCCGATATCAAAGTACAAGTATTGTCATCAAGACAACAAAATGTCTCGTTTCGTTCACGTCTCCAAAATGGCATTCCCTGATTTTCCTGTCGTCGGAAAGATCGCAGTGATCACCGGCGCTGGCTCAGGAATAAATCTCGCCTTCGCGCGGATATGTATTCAGCAAGGTGCTAAGGTCATATTCGCTGATTTAAAACTCACACCTGAAGCTTCTACCTTTGTAGACTCCCTTTCGCCAAAGGAAGCGGTGTTTGTGAAATGTGATGTCATGAAAAGGGACAATTTGGAGAATCTGGTGGTGGTGAGCGAGAAGGAATTCGGCGATGTTCCAGATGTGTGGATTGCTGGAGCTGGTGTATTTGAACCTGTAAGGCCACCAAATTCAGATTGAGATGAGAGCTAATGAGAGTAGAGTTGGTCAAACTTCTGGGATGACACCGAGGGGGATGATTATGCTCAGGTGGCGATCAATATTAACCATCCCATTAAACTCGCTCGCATTGCTACCCGCGCACTTCTTCGAAAGAACAAGAAAGGGGTAGTACTCATCGAGTCTTCTATGGCGGGCTTCTCTGGCACGTTTTCTGCCCCCCTGTATTGTGCTACCAAACATGCCGTCGTGGGATTTGTGAGGAGTATGGCGGCTTTGGAGGACTATGGCGGTGTGAAAGTTGTGGCCATTGCTCCCGGGTTCGTCTTTATTTCCAATGTCATATACTCAAGAAAATTTCAGCTGATGGCAGATATAGCCTCGTCCAAACGCCTCTATGGACAGATTATCCCGAGAAGATGGAACAATTTGGCTATTCGACCCAAAATTCAATAACCCCATATCAAGTAGCTGAAAGCATGCTGAGCCTTGTGACTGAAGGGAAGTATCCCGGTGGTACTTGTCTTGAGCGTAATGTGCGTGGGACACGGGTTTTGGGGACTTGGAATATAGAAGCTCCTATTGTGGCTGGAACGGATGTCCCGAAAGGAGCTCTGGAGAGGAACCAGTAAGTCTTAATCTCCAGTCAAATTGATATGTATCGTGAGCCGGGCGCTTGTATTATGCCTTCAGAGCTATCTAGAGCTCGGCTCTCTAGATATAGGCTGGAAAACATGCTAACTTCAGTAAAGTGCACCGATGCGGGAGATTATCGAGCGGGAAAGAAGGGTTGGTAGTGGGAGCGCTAAGTTGTGACCACTTTGCGAATGAAAGTGGGGTTGAAAGAAGAGGCTATGTGTTGAGAGCGAGGAATGGCTGATCTTCATAGCTCGTACTTTTTATTCACACTATAGCAGCCGAATCAAGACCCCCAGAATGTCATGTTCTCAAGAGTAGATGACCCTGGGTAACTGAAAGAAGTATTAATGTCTAGCTCCCCATTGTCTCATTTCCGATGAGAAATCATTGTGAAGGTGAATATGGCCACACGATATAATGCTCATCCAGTCTAGCAAATTTGCGGGCATTCACACCAAAATCTAATCATCCATTTAGCAAAAATGAGTGAATTGTCGAATGAGCAAAATTCGACCCTTCTTATTTTGAACTTCCACTCGAAGCTTCCTACCATGAACTTCAGAGTCCCATCCTTCTAATACATCGCCGCTTTCTTCTGTTCCCACGACACGCTGAATATGGCTAACGATCAAAAGCGCTATGCTCAAGCAGAAGAAAAATATCGACCCCATCTCACCCTCCGCCCTAGACAAGACCAAGCTCGACGCGCCAACGTCAAAGCGGAGCAAGATGCCTTAAAGACAACCAAGACAACTGCAACCAAAGACCTCCTCCAAAAATGCCAGGCAGAGAAAAAAGACATGCTGGAGGAGGGACAAGCGAATACTAGGGAGCTGGCGGCCAAACATGAAAAAGAGCTGGCTGATTTGCTGAAGGTTCAGGAGGCTGAGAAGGAATCGGCGACGAAGCAGTGGAAGTTTAAGTTGGATTTGGCGGAGAAGAAAATAGAGGCACGGCAAGGGAATCTGGAAAGGGGGTTCAGGGAGGAGGAGGAGAAGATGGAGAAGGAGTGGGCTGAGAAGAGGGTATATTAAGATACAGATTCATGGGAGAAGCAGTACTGACTTTTGTTTTCTTACAGAAGCAGTTGGAGTCGGAATGGAGCAAAGAAGACGACCTATTCAACAGCCTGAGACGGGAGATACAGGCGAGGAGAACGCTCGTTACTCACCAAGTTGGGGCCGAGAAAGAGAACGTACGTCTAGGATCAGCGCCATACTACCATGGTCCATCAAAGAAACAACCTGATAGAGTGGGAGACTCGGACAGGTACCTGCAAGAGAGCGGCTCCAAGAGGCTTGTAGAGCGTGGACATTCGAGGGACAGAGAATCTGACCGAGTCGGGTACTCGAATCGATCAAGCCCGGGCCGCGATTGTCGTTAGGATGAGTCTCCACGAGGAGGATATTCCTATAGGCCTCTATACGAGCGCTCTCGTGGTAGTAATCCGGTTGTGCATGATACATGGCGTCCTCCTCCAAGATCTTAGGGAGAAAACCGCCGATTCTCGGAATACGAAGCGAAACGCGCGAAATATGAGGCCGCACACGCGAAATCTGAAGAGGCTCGTCTTTACCTAGAAATGATCGAGGCAGCCAAGGCAGCTGAAGCTTCTGGTGATGGCATCAGTCTCGCAGGTCCTCCAGGTCCTCCTAGATACGACGAGTTCGATGATTATCATCGACATCGCGGCCCCCCAGATGCTCGAAACGCATCTGCAACCCGCACAAAATCTACCCATCGTCTGAGTCCTTCAGGAGATGAAGGTGGTTCTAGAAAGAGAATTAGGAGGGCACCCCGTAAGGAACGTAAAGAAGCGGCTCGGATGGAAAAGAACAATCTCCAGAGTCGACCATAGAACTTTCCGATGCCCAAGAGACCAAGTCCATTGGTATCAAGGAATACATCGGAATCGCCAGATAACGACTCGTCATATCGAGCTGCGATCGTACCAAAGCCCGCATCCGGTGAGATTTCGCCGGTGAATCTATAAACATCTAGGAAGTAGGTTAGGAATGTGTGGAAGCTATGGTAGTCATATATTGTGCTATTTACCTATCATATGAAAGCCAGTTGGCAGGTATAGCTGTGGCCAAAAAATACGATGCCAACAAACCATTTTTCCTTACCCGTACTCACATTCAACCTCCTAGCCACCGAGAATGAGATCTTCGGGAAACAAATTGCATTTTTGATATCATAACATCCAACTCCGATTCAAGAAATACTTTGAAATGCACGTTCAATTTCCCCTCCAAGTAAACTCCAATATGCCCCAATCATCCACCAAAAATCTACAATCTAGCCCTCCCATCTCCTCTCCACCCAGCCTCAATAGCAATCAACTCCGCAGCCCGCTCCCCAATAGCCAGCACCGTCAACATAGGATTAATACTCGGCATGCTCGGGAACACACCCGCGTCAGCAATTCTCACACCTTTGAGCCCCCTGACCTTTAATTCGTAATCCACAACAGCCATCTCATCGTTCTTACCACCCATCTTAGTAGTGCCCGCAGGATGATACACTGTGTGTGCTACTCGTCGTCCGTATTCGGAAAGCTCCTCATCTGTCTGCACTTTAGGACCTGGAGCAACTTCTTTCTTTAGCCACTTGTTGAATGGGGCTTTCTTGGCGATTTCTCGTGCGGCTTTCAGGCCTCCTACGATGGTGGCGGCATCGTAGCCTTCGGGATCAGTGAAATACCTGAAATCGAGGGCAGGCTTGACAGATGGGTCAGAGGAGGTGAGGTAGATACGACCACGGGAGCGGGGACGGGGGATGTTGGGCGTCATGCAGAAGGCGTTGATGGGGACGTCGTAGCCGAGACGGGCGGTGTTAAGGCAAAAGGGGATTTGGTAGCAGTGCATCATGATATCTGCAATGTTGCCGTCTGGAAGACCCTCGGGGTTCAAGAAGGGGTCTGTGTTGGTCTTTGCAGCGTTGGGGAGCTCGCGGCGAAGGAAGATGCCAGCGTCGCTGTCCATGGTCGTTTGTGGTGGGACTTCAGCGTTCAGTTCCCACATGATGATCGATTCGGGGTGGTCGAGGAGGTTCTCGCCTACACCAGGTAGGTTTTGGATGACGGGGATGCCGAGATCTTTGAGTTGCTCTTGGGGCCCAATGCCGGAAAGGAGCATAAGTCTGCAAGTGTCAACGGCTCCAGCGCAGAGAATGGTCTCTGCTTTTGGAGAAACTGTGAGCTTGGTGCCGGATTTCAAGGTCAGGTTCACTCCAGTCACGGTCTTGCCAGAGACATTAATCTTACTGACCCAAGCATTGGTCAAGATGGTTAAGTTGGGGCGCTTCTCCTGACCTCGTAGGATAGGGTGAATATAAGCTACTGAAGCAGAGCTTCGGCGGCCGTCATCGGGGTTGTAAGAGACTGAAAAGAAGCCAACTCCTTGTTGCAACTTTCCAGTCTCTCGGATCTCCTCGTTGAAGTCTTTGATAATTGGAATATCCATCGCAGTGGAGCACGACTCAATCCAATCTTTACAAATCTGGTTGCGGTGGCGGGGGTGCACTGGCTGGATTTGGTTGCGGAGGTTGTCAATCAAGCGCATCATGGTTTTGAAGTTCCAGCCTTTGCAACCCATGCTCTCCCATACTTGGAGATCATACTCGAAGGGCCGGAAGGAGATCAGCGTGTTGTGGGATGAGCAACCTCCAAGTACCTTAGCACGAGAGTGTCTAATATGAGAGTTTCCTGGCCAATGGTCAGCTCAAGTATCATGCAAAAGTCGCGTTGGGTATACCATTGGGCTGCTCGACGGTTCCATAGTCGTAGTCTAGGTCACCACCTAGAAGTGTGAGCCATTCCTTGAGCTTGAGAACACGGTCGTCGTTGAAGTCGCTTGGGCCAGCCTCGACCATGAGGATCTTCTTGTGAGGCAAGTATTCGGAGAGTCTGCTCGCAATGACACAGCCGGCAGTGCCGCCACCGACTATGACATAGTCAAAGTCATTGACCTGGGAGTCGAGGATGATTTCGGTGGTCATTTTGAGATGCGGAATTCGGACCAGGTGCTTTTTGGTGTTGGTGACGAGTGCAGCACAGCTTGCATCCCCGATTCACGGACGCAAAATATTGAACTAAGAAATATATAAATTTTCGAGCAAGCTTTATTCACTGGGCCCTTATCGATATCGATAACGATAGGAACAGTTTTGAGCCGTCTCTCAGCTGTTAGCAGTACAAGATGGTGAATATACAAACGAGGTGAACAATAACAATGGCTGTACCTGCTCCTTTCATCAAAAATAAGGAGGCGGAACGGGGAATGACGGTGTGTAAGAAGATCATCCAAGACACGGAATAAGTCCGGAGTTTTCACTATTCTCCACTATCAAAACATATTCACGGACCGTTCTGTTCGGGACGTAGCCGGAGCTGCAAAGGCTGGGGCCACCAGCGCTGGCGGGTCAGGAAAGTTTTTCGAGAAGTCGACTAGCGCGGAAAATTGCCAAAAGATACGAAAATTATTGAAAATTGTTCCCCAGGGTTCCAGGGAAGGGCCAATGAATGTGCTACAGTACTGTACTACTGAAGAGAGTCATCCTTTCCACAGCAGATCTCGTACTTTCTGCTACTACTGCAACGGCCATTGCCGACCAGACTTTTATCATTATTCTTGGACTATTGTTATTGCGTGATGTTCTGCAAGAGCTGCGAGAATTTCTTCCTTGTTAGGTTTGAGTAGGATACTCGTACTCGTACTAAAGGGAAAAGAAGGTGCATAATCGAAGAGCCGATCAGTGCCGTTTTCTAAGTCGCATCCAGAGACCCAGCCCCTCAATTCTTTTCCCCACATCCACTTGCTACACCTCAACCTCCAAGACTAACCTCCAAGATCCCAAGCTCCTGCAGAACAGAGCTGGAAAAGAGATATAGTTCTGACGCCACTTTTCTTCACAGCAGAATCAGACATCAGGCCACAATGGCAAGCTACGCTGCCCAGCAGCTGTACTACGATGGCAAAGTTCAAACAGCCACATCGGGCAAGACAATCAGATCTGTTGATCCATCTACGGCCCAAACTCTAGCAGAGGTGCACACCGCTTCGCCCGCAGACATTAATACGGCTGTTTCGTCAGCCCAAAAGGCGTTCCCGGCATGGTCACAAACACCCCCCATGGTCCGATCCCGCATTCTCCTCAAAGCAGTGTCCCTCCTCCGCTCACGAAACGACGAAATAGCCAAAGTCGAGACCCATGACACGGGCAAACCTTTCTCAGAAACAAGCACCGTAGACGTGGTTACTGGCGCTGATGTGCTTGAATACTTTGCAAATTTGGTAGCAAGCGGAGGACTGAATGGGGAAACCACACAATTGAGACCAGATGCATGGATATACACTAAAAAGGAGGCAGTGGGAGTATGTGCGGGAATAGGAGCATGGAACTACCCCATCCAGATTGCATTATGGAAATCAGCACCTTGCTTAGCAGCTGGGAACTGCATGGTATACAAGCCCTCTGAAGTCACCCCTCTACATGGCCAAATACTGGCACAGATATATGCGGAAGCTGGAGTACCCCCAGGAGTTTTCAATATCGTACACGGTGATGGAGCTGTAGGTGCAGCTCTCACATCACACCCCGGAATCGCCAAAGTAAGCTTTACCGGCCAAGTATCAACAGGGCAAAAGGTCGCAGGAGCAGCAGCAGGGGGAATGAAATACGTTACAATGGAGCTGGGAGGGAAGAGCCCCCTCATTATCCTTCCAGATACGGATCTTGAAAACGCAGTAGACGGCGCCATGATGGCAAACTTCTTCTCTACTGGCCAAGTCTGCACAAATGGCACCCGAGTCTTCGTACACAAAAGCATGAAATCGGCATTCGAGAAGCGCCTGATTGACAAAATGGAACATATCCGCTCCCTAGAGCCTATGGACCCAAACAGCAATTTCGGCCCTCTAGTCTCAGAAATCCATTACAGGAAAGTCATTTCCTATATCCAACACGGTATCAACATCGACAGAGCGAAGCTCCTCTATGGCGGTGCTTCCAAACCCTCAAAATTACCAAAGGGATACGAGAACGGATTCTGGGTCCAACCAACAGTCTTCACAGATTGCACCGACAGCATGAAGATCACCACCGAAGAAATATTCGGCCCAGTCCTCTGCATCCTCACATACGATACCATCGACGAAGTCATCTCTCGCGCCAACAACACAAAGATGGGTCTCGCAGCAGGCGTCTTTGGCAAGCAGCTTAGCCAATGTCATGATGTGATCTCCAAATTGGAAGCAGGAATTACCTGGGTCAATACGTGGGGTGAGAGTCCGGCGGAGATGAGCGTTGGTGGTTGGAAGATGAGTGGCGTGGGAGTGGAGAATGGACGGAGGGGTTTGAATGCTTGGGTGAGGGAGAAGAGTACGCTGGTTGAGGGGAGTGGGATTGTGGGGACAGTGTTTGCCAAGTTATGATGAAATGAAGCGCGGATTTTCGAGGTGAAATGGAGTTTAGATGGCATATATGCAGATGAATTGAGTTTAGCATGGCCCTGGGTTTAAGGGCCTTGATACCAGCAGAAAATTTGAAATGTAAAATTTGGATGAACATAATCCTACTCACATTGATGTTTTCTACAGTGAGACCCAAGACCGCTTCTTGAAGAGTATCCCTTGGCCCAATTTTCTTGCAAAAAGTACTATCTAACTCGGGGATTATCCTTCTACAAAGGTTTTCACAGAAATGAGAAGCCCTCATCTCAAGGCAAGAGGCCAAGGTCGTGACAGCAAAAGCGTGGGGAAGCAATACCTACAGTAATTTGACATTTTGAAAGACCCTCATCTCCCGTCCCTCCGGAAAAGAATCGAAGCAGCTCAATACATGGTGAGAATAGTATTAATAATTTCTACATACAAGCCCATATATCCATCCCTCAATGCTATGCCAATGCGGGCAATGCAACATCAAAACGCCTAGCCCTTCAAACTCCATTCCCATTATCAAAAAGTCCCAATCAATCTGTACAGCTATCTCTTTCCAAACTTGCTTGCATTAACGCCAATAATCCCAAAAGCAATTATTCCCAAGCCCACGCTATGCAATGAAGCTCTTTTTATCTCCTCATTTCCAATTGATTATCCATCTCAGGGTAGACTTAGTATGCAAAACCCCCATAATTCGAGTTCCGTCCTCCGTGCTGGTTCGAGTGCGGTGGTGGCATATAGTCGGAGTTGGTGTCTTGATAGATGGTAGTACGTCGGTCGTCTTCTAGGAATGGCTCCTTCACTTCCCAGTTGTTTTGCTTGGTGCCGACGGAGAATTCGAGATCTTCGCGGGTGATGGAGTCCCAATACTTTTGGCATCAAGTTAGCTGTGCAATTTCTAATTTGGAGTGGGGGAAACGAACCTTGTAAACCATCATGACAGCCAGCAGGTTACAGATCGTAGCAAAGAAAAGACCGTCCAGGTAGTGTTGCACCGCATTGCAAATTGTGTTGCTGAAAACGTACAGGATGACCTGTCCAATAATGAAGAAGAATACTCCAAACGCAATATCACCCAATGGCCAGCGGTCCTGAAGTGTGTTTGTGACAAGAATAACTTGCATGATAACGTAGACCAACAATGCAATTCCGGACAAGATATACAAAACCACGAAGAGACCAACGGTGTTGGTAGGACTCAAACCAGCCCATCCCTTGAACGTAGCCAACGAAATCAGACCCGTGATGATAAAGAAGGCGAAGCTGACTGTTCGGAGTAGCCAGACTGATAATGTAGTGCCATCTTCGTATATTTGGAAGCCAACGAAGCCATTGATAAGCAAGCAAACGCAGAGGGCGGATGTGAAGCCATTCTGCGCAGCAGCGAAATAAGGATACGCTCCATTTCCAGGGGGCACGACTCCAGAATCGAGAATGAGCGAAAAGAAGGTCAGGAGCATGTAGATGTAAAAGAAAGCGATGATTTCCTTGCGGCCTATTTATAGAAATTATCAGTATGATGCTCCGCACTTGACGAAGATGAGGGGTGCACTCGTACCGACAGCTGTGAATTTACTCCGGACGTGCAAAATCATGATGACGGTCATGATCAAGGCGACGATGTGCATGAAGGATGCGGCGCCCTGGAAAATGATCGTGTTGGCCAGTTCGATGTTGCGCGCATAGCAGTCGGCTTCAATGCCAAAGGAGTCGAAGATGGTCGAGTAGTGGCCCACCACTGAGCATAATGGTATGGATGCCCGCTGGCAGATGTCCTCAAAGTCTCCGAAACCCATATTGCTTGTCGTTCCTCCCAAAATATGATTATGGCGTTAATTTATGTTTGGTTGATGAGTGGTCAGAGCAGCCTCGCCGGTGTGAGAAATGCCTCGACGACGCTCGAAAGCGATGGATATTACGATAGCGAATGTGGGATAGAGGAGAGAGCGATCGTATGCTCCGTCTATGTTCGTGGTGGAAGCAAGTGGTGGTGGAAGGTGGAAGGGTGGAAGGAAGGCTCGTCGTCGCTGCCAAAAGGGATACCATACCGTAGGGATGCCAAACAAATCGTGCCGGACGCTTGGCATTGGTCGTTGGCGGCAACCACGCTCGTGTTGCTTGTCAAAGCGGCGTCAATTTTGAAGGAATTTGCTACTCAGCACATTTAGAATTAGTGCCGCTTTTTCTGCCCCTCTTTGCCACATCGTATTTTTGACCCCCATAAAGACACGTGATATGCCTTAATATCTAGACGACGACGAATGTGAGCTTCATCTGAGTTACATAGTTGAACAGTTTTGTCACGACGTGTGGATTCTTGGTATTGATCTGTTAGTCAAAATAAAATAAAGCTATCATTATTCTATCTACAAAGTCATGTCATAGGGACGGGCCGAGTGGTGCCAAAGAACTAAGAATCGATGTGGAAATCCCTAACAGCTCCCTTCGTTCCCGGAAAGAATGCTCTCAATACGCTATTCTCGAGTTCGTCAAGTTTTACTGAATGGGTGAAATTGCCGTCAAGATCTTCATGCCCCGTGTGTCTGCCCGAGGCCAAGACAAGACATGGTACTTTCCTACAGCCTTGTCAGGAATTGAAATTCCATCAACTTTCATTCAGGAGACATTCGTGATTGGTAGATAGAAGAGGACCGGGAGCTATCGGTGTGAGAAAACGAGAATGCTTTCATTTGACGATGAACAGATCGAGGGGACGAGGCTGCCCCAAACCGGCTGCATGCATTCCTCAAGGTCAACAATTCAACACCCTCATATGGCCATGAAAAGCAGCCCGTGAGCTCGCGTAGAGGTTCGGTGACTACCGATCCTCCAATCCATCAGAAATGTTGCGATGTATTGGCACCGAAGAAACGAAGATATATGCAACTTGATGGCGAGACACGCGCGAAATATCTCGCGTGTCACTTGATGAACGGAAATTGCCTTGCAAAATCCTGCCGTTTGGAGGCATTGAAAATTGTTCTCTCAGTCTGAAGTGCTTGGAAACGCGGGCGTTTGCATTGATTAGATGCAATATAGACCAGGGACCGACAAGAGCGGAATGTATTCTGCAAGCTTGATGTCTAGGCTGCGCTTCCTTGTGCCTCACACACCAGTGTTGGTCATGAATGGAACTGTTGATCAGGCATGGTGTTGCCGGTTGTTGAGAGATGGCTGTTTGCATAGACTTGTAGCTTCTTATTAGGTACGTTGTAAAGTGCCCGGATGTTTCAGCAGCATAATATGGGGTGTGGTGAGCATCGGCGCAGCACCAGATTGAGAAGCATGAATCTGTGGTCATGTAACGCCGTCAGGATGCGGAGCTGTTGCAAAAAAAGCGAAAGAAAAAGTAAAATCATCCACCGCCAGCTGGCGAATCAATACCCACGTTCAACGTTCGGTCTCGTGTCGACACAAAATCAACTGCAAGAGTGTCAGCGTTCGTTCAACGTCGCATGCAGTGGGAAAACATGCTAGGAATGCCTGTTTCCAAGGTTCAAAACACCAGACCAGGTACTTACGTGGTGGCTCTAAGCCACCATAGCAAGAAGCGCGCATGACGGACCAAGGCTCCACGGGATGAGTCTCAGATAGTAAGGTCTAGAAGATCCTCGTGTTTGTGCGAGGTTATCTGAATTTTGCCGGATAGCTGGCTCAGATGCAGAATACGATGTCCGAGACGAAGTTTTGCCCCTCTTCATTTTGGGTCTAGGCTTCCAACCGCATCGCGGGTTGGATGCATCACGAATCGTTTGAAAATAAATCATCCGCCGACCATTCTAATCGTGACTATGGCTTGATGAGAAATTTTGAAATCGTCCGCAAACCCGCAAAAGAATGGGACCGCTGGGGAGAGCGCCCCGAGACCGCTGCCACCAAACAGTACGAAATTAGAAGGACTTCATAAAGGCTACCATCAATTCTGGTGTAAATGGACGTTATGTTCAACTTCGGTAGCACGACATTGGGAACTTTGGGTAGCCATGGGGGCCAATAAGATGCTCTCGTGGAAGTGCACATGTAACGCCAGCCTTGTGGTTGAGATCAGATTTAGATGCTGCAATGGATCGATCGTCTGGGAAACTGTTATCTATTTCCACAATGATGATTTGAAGCTTAATGCTATTATAATTAATACATTGCAATGTCTGCCATATACCGGCGTCTGCAGCTTCCCTTCCCGGTATCAACCATACAGCATACTATTCCGTACTCTCAAAAATACTTTGTCCTATCGGGACGCCAACGCCGAAGTTTGAACGCTGGCATCATTGATTCTGGATGAACTGGCATCTGGTGGATCAGCCTCGCAAGTCGCCTTCCTGATTGTCTCAAAGCAACGTAAGTCCGACTGTTGGATAGGATCTTTGTACGGATCTTCTTGCCGGCGGTACAGTTCCAGGTAAAATAAAGTAAGCACTTGATGAGCGTCGGCATCCTTCATGCTGGGGCCACAAGTCTTGGTAGCCGTGTTGTCATTATTGGAGGCGAGTATCATGTTCCTTGAATCAGCTGCAACTGAAGCCAAAACATCTTGCCCGGGATCTTGGAGTTACGTGGCCAACAATCACGGCCCAAACCTAGCAAGTGGGGTTGAATGTGCAGTATCCGGCCCGGGGGAGAGGATCCCATTATTCTCCAGCGAAGTTTGAAGGGGGTTGGTTGTCAAAGAGAGGCTCCGTCGCCGGAACAGCTGAAGGCCCATAGCGGTACAGCGCAGGAGCAGGCTTTGAGAACGCGAAGTCCTTTCGTTGCACTGGATTAGATTGGTGCACAGAAAAGTGGCGTTACGCTCGTTGCTGTCTACGAGTAGGACTCACAGGAGCCTAAGCCGGTGTGCCTCGAAACCCCGAGCTCATTCGTGTCCGCCTGGCAAGCAACCGCGAGATCTCGATGCTGTCGTAATTGTCATGATGCGGCACGGTGGTGTTTGGCGGGTTCACACCATAGATGGAGATAGATGGCAACTTGCGTCTAAACATCTCCCCCGCTTGTGTGCTCTGCAAATCACACCTCTTCTGACTCAGACGATGGCGCAGAAATGCAAGAGCACCCGGATCATCCTACGCACACACCGGCTTGACCGCCCTGCTGAATACCAGCCCAGCCTTGTCCCATCCGATTCTGCCGGTAATTGCCTTCAAACTAGAAATTCTGAGATCATCATTTATCAATGTCTCCATTTGGCCCATCAACGATGCCAGTGTGTCATACTAATATACTAATAGCAAATGTCATATCATATCATATCATATCATATTATACGAAGTATCATATACAAGGGTGTTAAACGGCTGCTTCTCCGGCGCCCCGCTCGAAACGAGGGCCAAACTTTGATACAGGACTCAGGAGAGATTTTTTATGCTTTGCCGACCAAACCAAAACATTACTGTCTTATGCGTCACTTTCTTGTAATCAATAATCTATCACCCGAACACAGACACGGCGAATCAGTGGCCCAAAGCAGACTGGAAGAAAGTACATGATCAGCACTCAGATTGTAGAGTTCAGCTCCTTCTAGACATTAACAGCCTGGTGCGCCTCGTTTCGCACGCAACGCACTTGAGCTATCAGCAGCCTCGTCCTTATTTGGGACTAGCTGAGTGTTCTCGAGATGCTGTTTGCTAATCATCAACTGGTCTAGAATTCGTCCTTTCAGGCCGTTCCCTCGAAGAAGGCTGCGCTTTTTACCCCACCGAGCTTCACCAACCCCAGTCTGTGTCTTTTGCAGCGCCCAGCCCTGTATCCACAAATACATCAGTCACTACCACGGCCCCAACGATACCGACGATCCAGTATTATTATTATTAGTTTTAGCCAGATGAAGTCAGAAACTTTACAAACTGGATCTTCAACGCCCGAGCTACTACTACTCTACGCGTATCATTTGCTTCTATTTCCACCGACCGTGACCGACGGCTAAACAAGAAAGGCAGGCACAGGGCAGTAAGATTATTGATAGAAGACCAAACTCAAGCAAGCAACGCTATCTTAGCACGACTTCCGCCGAACAAAGTCAGGAGAACAATCTCAAAATGATAGTCACCCAATAATGCAACTATCGTCAGCCCATGCCTGGTCTCCTGCTGGCTGCAACACTGATGCATCAGCGGAATTACTTCGTACTTCGTAAATTGACCTTGGGCTTGCTTCATTCTCCGAGTTGGCCCCTGTTTTGAGTGGGAAAGGCGTTGTGAAGATCGGCGTCAATCAAAAATCGGGAACAGAGGATGTACCGGTTTGAGTCTGAGCCAGTCGCCGGGATTCGAATACGCCATACAGCAGAGTGAAAGCAGAGTCATGCTGCGAGCAGTTTGGGTAATTCAGCCCAAACATGCACAAGTGCACAAGGGATAGTTCTCGGAATCTCGCGATCTATCACAGAGGAGCGGTATCAACCTGATTCAGACCGAGGCCCCGTCGATCTTGTAGCATACAGTTCAAGCCTCACAGGCTCACCCAAGGCCTGCTTTGTCACGTTCCAATGGGGATAGCTGCCTTACCGAGAAACACTTCGTCGGTGCTGCAGCACTTGCAATATCGACGAGGTTTTGTACTTGCGTCCCAATGATAATCATGATTGCAAATAATAATGACGGTTTCCTTGACGCTCACACTCACACTCACACTCACACTCACGCTCGCACATCCTCAGCGCCGAAGAAACTGGCATCTTCGCGGTTAGACCGGGCGCAGACGGACGGGCTCGTGGGACACTGGGACCAACTGAGAAAAGGATCGCAAGCTCCAAACATCGGCGCCTCCACGCATCCACGCGGGCATCCACGCCTCTAACTTCCAAGGGAAGAAGGGGACCAAGGAATCAAGGATTGTGGATTGTGGATTGCAGTAGTCAAACCAAGACGATCGCAGTCTCCGGAGAAGCAAATTGATCACATACCACTACTCTCGCGGCTTGCTTCGCTGCTTGCACCTCTTCCAGATTCGCACCCCCAAATCCCGGCATGTCGACCTAGCGAATCTCACTACTTTCGGTGGCACCAGAAGTGCGCAAGCAAAGGAGAGCAGATGGCACGGCCAATCACGCGGATGCCTCTTCTGTGCCCGCGACACCACCATGCGGACATCATGTCTGCTTCCTCCCTGAGTCCAGGACACGAGCTACAGCGATGTTGCGATTCGCCCTCATTTTCGGTCTGTGGGGTTTTAATTTTTACATGCCTGGTGGCCGGGCTGGCACCGTAGAACAGAACCGCCGTGTCCCTCTGTCCATCCCTCCATTCCCAGCGCTGTGTTTATTATTGTACCGTATGTGCTGCGTTGTGCTGTGCTATGCAGCATTATTTGCTGCTGAAGAGAAGGCACTGGCAGCACAGTACTGTAGGCAGGCAGGCAGGCAGGCAGCGGCGACTACCTGCTCTCCACAGTCTCCTCTCTCAAGCAGCAACGGTGAAGGCAACCGCAGCAGCCACTTTGACTTGCCTGCCCAAGAACCAAGACAAAGCCCCGTTTCTCGTTTCTCAAATCCCAACAAGTTACGAAGTTCAACCCGCGAACTTTCCTGACGGGACGCGCATTTCTCAATAATTACTTCGTAGAATACCACGCGCTCCACCGCGCCGCAGTGTACGCTACAGTATTACTGGTCGAACGCCAACAAAATGCCCCCGTCTCTTTTCCCTCCTCACCTCATTTTCTGCCGCTCCCTACCTCTACTACCTTGTCAGACTGCCAATGCCAGCCTGCCCGGCCCTGCTCTGCTCCTCATGTCCCATGCCAGCGTGTGCTTTTCTGGTGGTGCCGAATGACATTTGCTGATTATTGACCCCTTTCCTTCCCTGCCTTACCGTCGCCAGCAGCTGCTTTTGTTCGCGGATTGCCCTCCCTAACACCCTAAGATCGGGACGCCGCAAGCGGCAGGGCAGCGTCTGGAAATGCGCACGTAAGTGGTTAGATTAGCTGATCCCAGGACCGAATCACCGATGACTTTACCAAGTCGGTAGCGCGTTGAACTGTCGATGAGACGACTCAGACGAGGGGCGGCGATATCAAACTAGCATTTCTGGGTTCCAAACACATGGCATGCCAATGCCAATGCCTTCCAGGCCGTGAATAGATGATTACCTAGAGACACGCTCACCGAGAGGGATGTGGAGCTCAGTGTGGAAAGGAAAACCTAAACAGACTGCGGATCCATGTTTTCTGTACGAAAAAAAATAAAAAACACGAGAGGCACAAACCAATAATCTAATGCCCTCGTTATTCATGGCATCCCTTTGCTTCGCGTTGCTTTGCTTTGCTTTGCTTTGCCATGGCCTCGCCTTCCCTTTGTTTCCCGCCCCCATGCCTTGCCCCGTCTCTGCCTCTGCGTCTACGCCTCATTGAAGTAGGGGTAAATTTAGTAGAATTAAGAGTAGCAATTGGACTTGGACTACAGTATCTACTAGTTTGATCCAGTACTAGCTACCAACTTTCACTTGCCCAACGCAGCAGCACCAACACTGTACCATACGGCCTTGGTAGCAAGTTCGTACGACCCTGCCACTGCGCTCCTACTACTGTCCACATCCACATCCACATTCACATCCACCATCCAACGCCAGACTGGCCAGCCACGACGACAAGGGCTCACGGGCTCAAGGGCTCCAGGACTGAACTTTCCAGGGCTCCAGGGCTCCAGGGGCCACACACCCCGGCCATCCCCTGCACACTAGCAGCCTGCCGTCTATTGGCTCCTCAGCGTCGGCGGCCTGTGACACTGACATCAACCGAGTGAGAGTGAGTGTGAGAGTGCAGCTGCAAGACTGCAAGTCTGCAAGTAGTGAAAAGTGAACGACTTCTTTGAGATCAGCCTCCACTCTTTGCAACATACCAGACCATTGACCCTCTGTCTGGAACCCAAAATCACCGACCCCGTACCGCACTGCGCTTGTAATTTTAGTTTTAGTTTTAGTTTCCATTTGATTTTTGTTATTATTCGCATTCCATTCCATTCCTCATCGGTTTCTCCACCCACACGCTTGCCATATCCCCCCTGCCCCATTTGGAGTAGTCCCGAATTCGAATCCCATCATTACCAGATAATACTTACGACAAACTCTCACCATCATATACAGACTCTCATTCCACACCCAGCCTTCTCTTCCCACTGTCCAGCAGCCATCGTCCTCTACGCGAGATCGAAATCGAAATCGAAATCCTTTCCTTTCAGACAGTCCATACTATCCAAGCTGATACACGGACGAGTATCGGCAGTACCCTTCATGGCTCTCCGGTGATCCAGACATAGATTAGGGAATCGACTTGCAGGAAACGAAGGGGGAAACGATAGATTTAGGGTTCTGGAAGCTCTGGGAGCAAGTCGTAGGAGACGCAGCCTCATATCTTTGGTGTTCGAATTACTCCCAGTATTCACCTTTCTGCTACCCTACTCTCGAACCACCCCACTACGCACCGAAAATTCCTCTCCATGCATCGAACAGCAGGACGACCGACTCAGCTCAATTTTTTTGTGCCCTCTGAGCCAGCCTACGGTATTGACAGACGGAAGGATAGTAGTTATCCCCAGTCACATCTCTCTCCAGGATACCTCGAAGCACCGATCCGCGACGGACTTCGAACTCCACCAGGAGACAATATGGGGACTACCTATCAGCAGCCACAATACACAAATTATCCTGGTCGACAAGAGTCTGCCTATTCCGTGCCATCGGTGGGGCCAGATAGTTATGCTGGGGCATATGCTGCTCCAAGGCAATATTCTTCACAGAGCCAGCCAGCTCAGGTTCCAACTTCAGCTCTTCGGAATGAGATTCAGAACCCACTGCCACCCTACAGACGACAACCCTCGAGTCCTTTACCTTCCAGCAGATCGAATACTCTAGGAACGGTAGCAGAACAGCCCAGGAGGAAAAGCACGAATGGAGATGTAATTCTGCCAAATTTGCAAATACCCTCTTCGATCAATAACAGCGGGGGCAGTCTTGCAGAATTTGCTGCTCAGGTAGGGCTCGGACCATTTCGTAGCTTGAATTGATACTAATTGAGATCAGATTACATGTCTTTTTTGGTTTGAAACGACCGATACGTTAAATAAGGCCGAGAACCTGTCGTCTCCTTCATCGCCAATACAACGACTCCGGGATGAGGCCATCCCTTCAAGTGGATTCCGAAAATGGGTTGTTACCATTCTTTCGACAACTCAGGTGACGCAGAATGTCATTTTGTTGGCTCTGTTATTCATTTATCGATTGAAGAAGATCAACCCAATTGTGAAAGGCAAATGTGGCAGTGAATACAGGCTTCTCACTGTAGCCTTGATGCTTGGCAATAAGTGTAAGCTGCTCGAAAGATTTTTGGTATTGATGGTTATACTGACAAGTGACCTAGTTCTCGACGACAATACTTACACCAATAAAACATGGGCGGAGGTATCTGGAATATCGGTCACCGAAATCCACGTTATGGAAGTCGAATTTTTGAGCAACATGAGGTACACGCTGTTGGCATCAGAAGCACAGTGGAAAGATTGGCAGGCGACGCTTGGGAAATTTTGGACCTACTGTGACCGGGCATCGAAAGCTCCTCAACTTCACATCTCTCCACGGGCAGCGGCGGTCGATCCAAATTTACCTTCACCCCCAGCCTCCATGCAAGCGTCACCTCCTTCACATACACCCTCACTCATTAGTGGGCTCTCATCGAGTTCGACAAACTCGAGCCACTACAACCAGCAATGGCCGGTGAATAATTACGCGGCTACTCTTTCGTCACCTCTACCTTCCATGCCTGAGCATGATTTACGAGCAACTCGAAAGCGGAGCTATGATGGTGACGCAGAAGAACCCGCTCCAAAGCGTATCACGAGACCATCCACCACTGTGCCGGTGAATTTCCCTCAGACCGCTCCTCCTATGAGACACGATGCTCCCCGATTACCAGTTCCAAATTTGACCATCTCAACCAGCCAACCTATGAGCACTGGTTACAATTCTGCATCGAGCTTGAACGGTCCAGTGCTGCCTCCGATTGGTGGAAGAGCAATGTCTTCAGTGTATCCTACCACGCCTTCATGGACTCCGCATTTGCCAGTATTGACACCCACTGGTCCCCCGAACCATGGGCCTCATAGCGCCAACGGATACTCAACACCATCTCGCCGACAGAGCCCTCATTCCGTGCAAGAATTATTATCACTAGGGTCCTCACCAATATCGGCCAACTTCCCCCATAACCCAGGGCATATCTCGCCTTCACTCTTCCTTCAACATCGAAACTCGCCTTACAAACCTGTTCGACACGTCAACACGCTCTTGTATCCACCGCCATCTGCTTCAATGCAAAATTTCTCCACAAATCCGGGTCAGATGCACTATCAACCACTCGGACAGAGGAATGAGTACCGTTCAGGTGTTGTGCCAGAGTACGCATCGCACCATCCCTACCAGCTCCCTCAACCTAATTTCCACGCCTAATTCCACCGGCTGCCCTTACCGAAAACTGCCAGCTCAGTCCCGGTCATAGAACTACCTTTCACCAACTGTCTTTGTGAAAAACAGAAAGTCGAGCCAATGAGCTCGCAAATAAGCATTTGCATACCACCGGCGTTCCATCATATTTTTTTACCAGCGGAGAACGGCGCTGATATACCATTACCATTGCATCATGAGGTGTTTGGGATATAGTGGCACTTGATTGCCACTATTTGTATTGCTGAGAACATTGCATTCATGGGAGGCGCTAAGCGAAATGGGCTTTGCAGATTAGAATTTAGTTAGCAGTCTAGTAATTGACGCGCTGGATTTTCTGCAATTTTTTGTGTGTCATTTGATTTGGATATTTGTGACAAGGTATGATGTGATGCCGACGAACTCGACGAAAAAAAGCAGCACTAAATTCAAGCCGTCTCGGCTCGCTCAGGGGCTAAAATTAAATAAAGTTCATGTGATCCCTTTTTTTTGTAACTCCTTCTCTAGTCTAGCCAAGGGCTATCCACTGTGTACTCTTTCTGCTTTCACATTTCAGCTCAATCACTATTTCCCAGCCTCAATTTTGCACCTCACTTCTCCAGCCTCAAATTCACCAACGCTCTCGCTTAATACCCCTTTCCAACACTCCGCCAATCAAAACAACCGAATTTGCCAGAAATCCATGCACATCACTCAACAGCCTACATGTATTGAAATAAGCAAAATGTCTTTCAATAATCAGGATCCAAGTACCCGCAGCGGTAGAGAAAGACACCTCGGATCACTAGATCTTGCATTGGACGAATAAAAAATCAACCTTTCCCTGAATTGAAAGCTTGGTTTCTCTTGTAATTCGCTCTCTTCATTCAGAGGTGTGTGTTTAGAGTTTTGCGGTTTTTTGAGCTTGGATTCGAGAGTCATAGATTGATGGCCTTGGGGTAATCAGGATCTGGCTAGCGAGGCAAGATCCAATTCACAGTTCATATTGATAGCAGTCGCGGCTAGAGTTGCTTATTTTCGTAGCCAATGGCTCCTTCGTTGACATCAAGGAATCCATGGGAGCCGTAACTTGGCCTTGAGTTGAAGTCGGATCTCGGTGCCCGAGTTCGCAATTGTCTTTCGGACGGGAGCGTGACTTTAGTTTAGATATACAAACGTATTGGGAATTGCTTTTGTGAGTTATTGGCAGCAAAATTGCAGCTCAAAGTTCGAGGTGGCGACGGAGTTCAGGTGAGCTCTATGTTCTACTTCCCAAGTATCGCCACACCATGGTTCAGATCATCTGAATTATGGATTGGTATACGATAATCTCGAGAAAAAAGCATTAAGCCGAAGCGGACAACGATATTTCTTTCGATGCTATATCTCTTGCTCACGGAAGTAGAAGGATCTCCGCCACGTCGCATATTTCATGAACATGTGAAATGTAACAGCTACAATGGCAACTTTTGGCGCTCTTCAAACATGGGTCTTCGTCATCCAGCATGAAATTCTAGAAGTACAATTGAATGGGAACTTTCAACTCATATTGAATTCCTGTCGAACCTTCTCAACGCCGCTACTAATAGGATTAAAAATCATGGCCCCAGCCTCAAATATCTTTGCCACAACAACCGTCACGTATTCCTCACCAACAACCCCTACGATGGCGAATCCAAACAACAATAACGCGACCGAGGTCAAGTACAACGAGGGCAATTGGGTTTCCTGGATTCGACAGTACCAAGAAGTCTTCGTCCAACGAAACGAAAATGACGATCATAGGCGCATGGGGCGAAGATACGAGATCGCAAGTGCCCTTCAAGAAGCGGGCACTCAGGATCACATAGCGAAAAGAGTTCTCGATATGCAAGCCAGGCACTACGATGAGGATCAAAAGATTGGAGCTACTCGTTACGAGGCAGACTTACGAGCCCACCGCAAATTCTTCATACATCTAGTAAGGCTTAGTTTCAGTGAATCATATCGATTTCGATCTTTGAAAGACAAGGACTCGGAATTTCCAGACTCTAAGATGGTGTCTGAAGATGCACATATATATCAGAGAATCCACGCTAATTCTATATCTTTCATAGGCCAAGCAATGTGGAGTAAGAGTTTTGGAACGCGACCTGCCCCTTGCTGTCCCAGATGATCCCGTTCCCACAACTAGCGGCAACATCAGAAACCCGGATTCTCACCCATTGCCGTCTCAAATATACGGCGATGTGGACATGCAAGACTATCCCTCCACGTCGTCCGACCGGCTGTTCCCTGCTTTCGCAGGTTTGCCAACAGATCCGCAGAATGATTACTTTTCTCCCAAACAAGTTGTTCCTTCCGCTGCACTCCCAACACTCGATACCACTCCCCAAATGGGCTACGGTGGCCAGCGTCCACTTCCGAAGGGCCAGCTTCCTCTCCCGAATGGTTTGACGAATGGTGTTGTGAACGGCCCGCAACGGTATGTGTCGGTTGACAGTAGCTCTCAAGGCTTTGGTCAACAAGGCACCCACACTCGAGCAATGTCTGAAGAAGGTCGACCCTCTAAAGCAGCTAAAACGCACGCCTATCAATCTCCGGGATCGGCTCAGCAACTCACCGTCGCAAAGGTTCCTGCCGACTTCCCTATCATCGAGTATCCAGCAAAGTCCGGCGCCTACTATATGCTAGCGTGCCCTCATTGCCCAGGTCGAAGATTCACAGGTGCCCATGGGCTCTATGCTCATCTCAATCAGTCAGATGAAGTCCATGCTGCTATGATTGCGGATGAGAAGTCATTCAAAAATGCGATTAAGGTTGCGGGAACGAGGGTCGTTGATGCTACTAAGGCCAAGGTCGATGCACACAACATGGTAAGCTTGATCCTTGATCTGGAAACACTTTACTGACTTTTTAATAGAAGGTCTGATACGCATGCGATTGGGTCAATAAGTAACCTTTCCTTGATATCTATCGGCAGTCTACAGCATGAAATCTTCAAGAATGGGCTTAGGCGTCGGCAAGACATTGTCAGTATTATGGGGAGGTTTGCGAATGGTTACAGGGGGCGTTGATAGTTAAATACACAGCATGCGATTGATATTTCTGTGAATATGCTGTTGTCGTTGTGCAGTGATCCGTGTCCCTGTACCTTCATTCAGAGCGCCGGCTCTAAGACTTCCCCACGCCTCCCTCCTATTGACACCTCTTCCATTGTGAGACATTTTCCTTAGGAAGCAGGCGAACTCAACGACGACTGCTATGACTAGACAAGAAAGCGCAAACTTTGATAATATACTGCGAGGCAGGAGCGAGGGGTGTCGGACAGAAGGGTCACGACACTTGCATGAGGCAAGTTTAAGAATCCCCTATTACTTCCTTGCGAATGAAAAGAGATGAAATCATCGAAATGCTTGATCGTCAAGAGAATTGCATCCAGATCGCTCACTTACGAGATGCCAGACGTGAGAGGATCGAACCTGCTTCCTGATTTCTGTTGAGGTTGTCATCAGGAAGGCTCCTCCCCCCTTCCATTCCTAACGTAACCCCATCTCGTCGCTAGCCCTTTCGCTCACTTTGAGCTTCCAAGCACCTTCCTCCACAACTTTCTTGCCCATTTGAGAAGTTTGCCCCTCGTCGATTATCCATCTCTCCTTCGCAAACTTCTTCCGCCATCAACAATGAGTCCCTCTCGTCATTCATCTTCAGCGTCCTGACCCTCGAAGCAAAGCTCCGTCCAGGCCGACTAGCTGTACCAGTTCACCTCATTGAAGCGCCAAACATTATAGCCTCTCATGATTTGTTCTCTACCCGTGCAGGAGGTTACTGGCGGCAGTGGCGTTGACGGACGAATTCGTTGCCTATTTCTCTCGATGCTCTCCTTTCGGACTCTTTTCAAATTTGACTTCTATCGCTTCTTGAACTTGTACTTTGAAAAAGGAACAAGGCATTTGCTGATAATCTGCTCTTGTTGCTTACAAGAATCGTTTGTTGATAAAAAGTAAACTCTTGTGCATGGCACAATGTCTCATCTCTCTTGAGAACTTATTATGAAATCGATCGACTCCCGCTATTCGATTCCGAATCTTAATCTCTCACAAGAAGTGGGACAATGAGACTGCATCAAGTGGGCGATTCTTTCTTCAGCTCCGAGGTGAACACCGCAGAAAAAGGGATAGTCTATGGGCGTGTATGCCTACCTTTACGGTACTCCTAGTCTTTGAAAGCCACCACATTTCCTTCCCATGGAATTCGAAGTTCTGGAGACATAGGTACAACATCAGGTACTTTGGCGTTCTAGTTGTCAAAATTGATGGCCTGCATACCCCTTCCGCGGTGGTCGCTGGATTCCCCGTTTGAGAATGCATCTTCTTGTAAAACTCACAATTCCTTGAAAAAGTCACTACGACGTCGTCTCCGTAAAGGTCCAGGCTAGGGAAGCTCTCGGCGGTCGGCAAAACAATTATCCGGAGGGGCACATCTCGTCCAACATCGGGAGGCCCATAAACACACAGACATGCCGAAACAAAAAGGAGGAAAAGAAAAAGTATGAGGAAGACACTGTTGCTGGTATTCGTGCACGGTTTTAAGGGAGGGGACGATACATTTGGCGGATTTCCCGAGCATCTGCGAGCCATCGTCCAAAACGGCCTCCCAAAGATACGAGTCCTAGCCATGCAGTATCCAAAATTCGAGACTCAGGGGGATTTAACCAAATGTGTATCTAAATTCAGGGAATGGTAGGTCTCTAAACCTCATTTTTGTCTCTCGTGGAGCTAACCAGAGCATGGCCTAGGCTACAAGAAAAGGTCATAGATCTGGAAGTCGAGAATGCTGCGCCATCCCCAACGATCGATCCCAGCGTGAGAACACTTTTGATAGGGCACAGCATGGGGGGAATAGTCGCTGCGGATACTGCCCTCCTGATTACCTCTGATAAGATGATCGAGTCCTCCGAATCGAAGGAGGATGACCATCATCCGATTTCGACCTTGATGTTCCCATATATCCAGGGTGTTCTCGCTTTCGACACGCCGTACTTAGGAATTAGTCCTGGAGTCGTGGCACATGGAGCGGAGGGCCATTACAATACCGCGAGTGCGGCTCTTACTCAGCTGAGCGGTCTGACTACAGCCATATGGGGAACTAAGGCTGCAACAGATGCGTCGAAAGAGGTACAGAAGGAGCCAGTAGCGGCGTTACCAGCACCTCCTGCCAAGGAGCAACCCGTGTCGGCTTGGGCGAAATGGGGTAAAATTGCGGCTGCTGCTGGAGGGGTCGCTGCGGTCGCAGGAGCTGGAACCGCGGCGTTTGTCAACAGGGATAAGATCACGGAGGGATGGTCCTGGGTTGGCTCACACCTCGAGTTTGTGGGCTGTCTCATGCAAGGGGAAAACTTGAGAAAGAGAGTGGCTGGTATTGTGGAATTACATGAGACTCTAGAAGTTGGGTGGGCGAACCTGTACACCAGACTCGGAAAGCAAGCCCTTAGCAAGAATGATGGGAGTATGGTTGGAAGTGTGATAGGAAACCAGAGGACGTTCTGCAACCTTCCGAAGACGAGCGTAAAGAACTTCTGGCAGGAAGCCATTAATGATGCCGCCCATGATGAAACGGGGGCTCATATGGGTACGTCAAACTTCTCCCTAACCTCCAAATCCTGCTGGCTAACTCTGATTTAGCTATGTTCTACCCAAAGGATAATCCCGGGTATTACGCAATGGCTGATGCCGCCAAGAAGCTTGTGGTCCAATGGACGACGAATGAGTGGTACGAATCAAGTACTGGGGAGCAATTTGCTATACATGACATTGAGCATGAGTTGTAGGTACTTGGGAAGGGAAATATGGTCTGATATTAGCGTTGGCGTTCTGGAAACCTTGGAAATACCCTGATGAGTAACACGGCTCACTCTGTGGTGCAAGTCGGGGGTTATTGGTTTGTCTATAAACAGTCACCCAGCGGCTTATTTGCCGACGAGAAATAGGGAAACAGAACAACTGTCAATCAATAGTTATTGTTGACTTTGCCATTGCCCTCTAATCCTTCTTTCCCTTCCTCGAACTTGACTCACTCCCTGTACTATCGACAGAGCTATCGCTCACATCAACCCTGAATGAAAAGTCCGTTTCCCCGACCAGATCTCGCACATTGTCTACTAATCTTGCTAGATCATCTGTGATTAAAGAGCTCGCAACCTGCATGACAGCATAAGCAGAATATCCGGGCTCCTCGACGTGCCTTGCATCTAAGATTCCCCTGTCCAATTTTTCCAAGCGCTTGGAAAGGTTGTACGACTCAGGAAGAACCAAGAATGGGGGAAGAGCAATTCCTTGCGACACGCTTGCCGACAGCAGGGAGAGTATGCTCGTAATGGAGTGCGAGGTAGGACCGATCGTGTCGACGAGCCGGCTAAGATCATCAAGCCACGCTCTTCGGGTGGCAGGAATGGTATTGGGGTAGGCGGAGCCGCCGTCTCGTGACCAGCTTTGGGTAGCGTACGAGATGAGGGATAGGTAGTTCATAATGCTGAATGGATGGATCGGGTTAGTTACCGTATTGGACAGCGTGGAAGGCAAAGAGTTGTAACGTACTTTGTGGCTCGAATGGTAATACCGTCGTAGGTCTCGCGAGGAAATTTCCCTCCGATTGTCGGTTCCCATTTTTGCCAATCGGCGTGTTCTGTTTGATTCAGTATGAGGATCAGCTCAAAATTGGGCATATACTTACGTTGTAATGAAGGAAGAAGCAGGAGTAGCTTGCCAAATATTTTGTGCCGTACTTTCTCTAATCGCTTGCCTGGCGAGGACTTCAATTCCATGTCGCCTTCCGTGCCATGCATTCTGGCTCCTATGGTAGAATGGACCACGGAGTAAAAGTTGGCAAGCAAATAGAGCGTGGAACCTAGATCCCTTCGAAGCCAGGAACGATCTGATAGCGGGTATGGGAAGATCGTCCAGATGAAAGCAACGAACGAGCCTCCGGCAACGCAAGCCAGTCGATAGGGAGCCAGTTCGTAGATGGGATAGTATGGCTGTCCACTTGCAGTTGCTCTCGCAATGCCGATTTTTCTGACTTGTAATTCGTATCCAACGATGAGTACCTCCGTCACGATTGAGATGAGCCACACCGCGATGAAACGGGGAAACTTCATGAAGAAGTACATCTCGAGGAAGATGAAAAACCAGAGCATGACGATTATCCCCGGAGTCTTTTGATCGACAATGTACCATATGACTATAGAGAAAACCCTGGTGGATAGAGTCAGCGACAAACTGTTTTCCCGTGATGGGGGTATGTTGAACTCACATCGCCAGGGTCGTTCCTGCCACTCTACCAAAGAAACCAAACATCGACTGCCCACTAGTCATTGTCATACCGATAGCCTATAACCCTGTTAGTCTTGGTAATAAAGAGCTGTAAAAGATTGACAGACAATGATAATCATGGCCCAAACAAGCCTTTGCTCAATGAAGAATGCCTGGGTATCCTTCAAGAATGCCACAATTCCAACAGTCAACGTAGCACATGCAACCCTAAAGCCAAATGCTGATTCCGTCGAGCCTAAGAAATGTGGAATCGCTCTGATGCCATTACCTAAATGCTGCAATACCGTTGAAGCGGGTAGGTGTTCGGGATCCTTGATGGGATTGAACCCGGAGCCCATATAAATGTTTCTGTTGCCATTTTCCATGGAATCTGGCGATTCGTTGTCTATGGAAGTGTCTTCTTTGCCTATCGAGAGCACCCATTTTCTAAGTCGGCGTTCTCCGGGCCAAATGAAGCGGGATTTCTCCATGGTTCCGTCAGAGACCTTCTTGTCGGCAAATTCAACGAGCTTCAGGATTGCAAGCCCGGCTGAGTAGAGCTATATTGTGTCAGTCGCTGTGAAACACTCCAGGAAGGAAGCGATGTATGACTTACCAAAAATTCCATGTAAAGGATGAGATATAGTTGCTGTTGGTCTCGCGCATGTTGAGCCTCGTCTCGAGTAGGTTTCGTGCCCTCGGGGTTGGTGTTGAGGCTGTCAAACATGTCCTCAGATAACCCTTTATTTCTTGCCCAAGCTTTGAGAGTCTGCCCTCTCTTGCCATAAAACTCTTTCAATTTTTGATCCAAAATCTTCGCAAAGCCCGGATCTCCAGGCTTGGAGTCCGAGCCTTTGGCTTCGACATCGGTTTTGCCCTGTTTCGTCTTGGCCGGCTTGTTGAACTCCAAAATAAGACCAACATGCTCAATACCTTCATCCATAGCTGCTACCGCTACAGAGAATGGCTCATGCAACGTCTTCATCATTTCGTTCCACACGCGCTTTTCCTCATTCTTGGCAGATGCATCGTAGTCCTCCCACGCCTCTGATTCGTCATGACGGGAGTCTGTAGATTTAATCCATCCACGCCTCTCAGCAATCCTCTCAAAAATATCCGTGATCGTGGAAAGGCCAACGAAGGGGATAAAAATGCTGCGCAAAAGAGTGTACATCTCATCGATATCCTTAGCGTCCAATTTTCCCCAGGCAGTTTCTCTTTTAGCAAAGGGAAGGTCGCCATAGAGTTTGCCGTGCAAGGCCCTCAGCCCTGCAATTCCATCCTTGAGAGCCTTTGCTTGCGGTGTCTGAGCAGGATGAGCATTTTTGTCCTTCTTGTGCCTTTTATTATTATCGGCGGCCTTCCCCTCTCCCTCCGTCGCTCCCGCAAACATATCACTATTTTCCAGACTCTGAAGATACCCGGTTTGTGCTTTCCTATTTTAAGATTAGTTTTTCATGTTGTTTGACGCAATATGAATCGTTACATTATGCCCCTCACAGCCCCCAGATATCCGGCAAACTCTTTGAAGACCACGGTCCTGGAGTTGACGGGTATGATAAACAAGTTGACACCAGTAGATATCGCAAAAGCAGTCAAGAATCCTTCAAGCAATTGCTTAATTAAGCTCTCGCCTGCCGCCATGGTTGGGAAAAGGGGCCCATAAGTGAACGCCACATTCGTGAAGATACTATACATAATGACTGGAAATTGCAACGCAGGTAGCTTTGCTCTGAGTACGTTGACGAAGTAGATGTTAGCAAACAGCCAAATCGCGCATACTGCTGATTCTGTAAGGTCTCAAGGTCAGTCTTGCTTCATAAAAAAGAAGGATTTCGAGTTCCTGAATGCTTCGCAGTATTCATTGCCTTTTCTTCTCGTTTCAGACCTTCGGTGACATTGTGAGAGGATAGTGAATACTGTGAAACTTGCAGATGAGGGAATGAAAGCTCTGGGAATTTACATACGAGATGAGTTATATCTAGCTGTTGAGCCCACAGGGCTTGTATGTAATCTTGCTTGGACAGCAGACCATATACCTAGCAAAGCAACTGCTGAGCCTATGCAGATACCGAGCAAATTCAAAAAGATAGTCTGGAGGAACTTGGCCCTTGGCATTATGGGAACACACAGGACAGTAATGATAGGAATGAGATACCCAAGCGTGCTGAACGTTGAAGCCACCGAATCAGCTTGAAAAAATGCCTAAGAGAAGTTAAGATCATAATCATATAGCTGATAAAATCAAAATCGATAGAAAGTACTTACAACTGCAATCAACGGTGCCACACTTCCTCTATTTGAAAATATTAGCCTTCTTCCACCTCGTCCCCAATAATAAACAAGCTTACTTGAACATCATCATAACTGTCCCAACATCCAATCCAATCTTATCAACGATCTTTCTGACAAAAGAATCTTTCGGTTTCGCGTCCTCTCCCTCCCCAGCATCACCAGACTTTTCTCCATCATGACTCGAGGATTGAACTGGGCTTTCCTTTCCGTTCTTCACAATCTTTGCCTTCGCATTTTCAGACTTTTCAGCCCCATTCCTTGAAGATTCCCCATTTCCAGCTAGCCTTTTATCCTCATTCCGGGCCTTCCGCTGCGAGTCCCCGGCGTCTCCAGCGGTGACTTCAGCCATGTTCGCGAGGCTGTGGACTACGTCACAATGTTGACCGCGAATTGAGTTTGATTACTGCATTCTTTTTCATAAAAATTTACACAACAGAGTGCTCTCGGCGCCCAGTGACACAAATGTTTAGATGAGAGTGAATGAAAGAAACCAAATTTTGACAAGTAACGTCGACGGGCTGAGCTGTTCGTGGCTTGGCGGAGAAGGAGCTAGCCTCGCGCATGAAGGCTTGCACAAAATTATGCAGATTATGTGCCGGACTAATAGGAATTACCGGCTTGCAGGATCAATTTTGAAACGGCATCACGAATGAATTTCGCAGAAGAGTACAGAGACTAAATATTCATTTCAAAAAAATCCCGGGCCATGAAGCCTGCATTGTCTTTGCGCCGCATAGTCATCCCATACCCGTAATTTACAAAATTAGATTCTTACATCCTCCCGGCCTAATGAAAAGCTTCCTTGAAAAGATCGCCGCACTCAGCTGAGATTCGAGTGGCCGGACTTTAGGTGTGGCTTGCATATTTGCCCGTCCTAACTAGGAATCTCGTTCGATATCTATCATAGCGTGGGAGCTCTTTTCAACCCCTTACAGTATCGAACGAAAAGTTCGTCCTTAAAGTGCGAATGTTTGATACCTTTCGGACGCTTCTTTGCAAACTCAGAAATGGCTTCTGAAACACTATAATTATCTTTTTCAATGCAATAGCAGGCCACAAAAAATCCTGTACGATTGAAACCATAGTGACAATGTACGCCTATAAAACCGGGTGTCTTCTGCTCTTCACGGATTCGGTCGATTAGTGCGATGAAACCTGCTACCTCAGACTCCGTAGGTGGGATCTTTGAAACCTGCATGCAGTGAGATTGGGACAAACGAGGATATCCGGGAGAACATACAGTGGGAAATTTATGGTAGCGGATGCCTCCCTTTTCCAGGCCTCTTGGATCGTATACTGGATTATCGTGAGAGATATCTACAATGTCCGTGATCTGAGAGCCCCATTCTTTCACAAATACTTCAGGAGAATGGCTTTCATCGACTTCTCGTAGTGTTTTCATAGCTCTGAATATATCATTTATAGGCTCCGATACTGGCTTGACCGCTTGCCATTTTGCTAAATTCTTCACATCCCATTTTCCAGCATCGGAAAGATACTGGAGTTGCCAGCCCAGAGATAGACGTGGCGAGACCTGGCTGGAGAGGAAGTCTGAAATAAGCCCTGCAAGGATCCTGACAGTTGCTGGCTGGTAAAGTAGAGCGTGGGAAGCAGGCTTTGGTAGGACTGTGGTCTTTAGAACCTTCTTTGGTCTTGATGGTTGCGGTGGGACAATTGAGAGCCTGGAAGTTCTCCGAGTCAGTGTTGCTTGACCAAGGAGTATCGAAAGGTACTTAAGGAGTCTATAAGATTTGCTGTCCTATCTGATTGTCTCGGATCTCCCGAGACATTCAAAAAAGAATAGTAAATAAACTAAATAAGGGAATGAGAAGCTCTAAAAATTTACATACTCATCATTGGGCGTCGACGGGTCTTCGTGCGAATCTTCTGCTGTGTCTGGATCTGCTTCTAGAAAATCCTCGGTTTTAATAGACTCGATCATCCTGCTTGGTTTGGGATCGGCTGGTGCAATCGAAGTATCAACTGGGGCAGCAGCATCAACAATTGGCTTACTGTCTTCATCAATTTCAATCTGAACCGGATGCGATTTCCCTAAAAACGAGGCAATCTTTTCGATCTCACTGGGCTTGGTAATGTGGTCGGCTTCGCCCGCAACGAGAAAGACGGGGACTTCCAGCCCGCCCCAAACATCACCTCCCGGAAGACCGCCCTTCGCGATCCCATTTTCATAAGTCGGTAACGTTCCCCATGCCATACGTCTCCATACTGGAGTCCTACTTTGCTCGTTGAAGCGATGCTGGAGTGCTTTCGTCTCATCGTCGGCATCGGCCCCCACAAATCGAGCAACACTTGCACTGTTCTTTCCGCCTCTCCTATCGTAGTTTCTCCAGAGGTTGAAAATTGGCGTTGGAATCCACAGGAGCTTCCGGAACATAGATACTTCGTCTTGGGTGGGTGGTGCTGCTCGAGGGCATACCGCCACTAAACCTACGACATGGTCTGATAACGAATTCGGAAAGCTGGTGCTCTTGCTTGCAAGCATCGCAGCTAGACTAGCCCCCATGCTGTGTCCAATGAGAACAACATTTTGTGTCTCCCTTCTATGCTCCTCTATTACCACTCCTAGCAGCTCCGCCAAACTTTTTACAGTGTAAGCATCCCAAGCCTTTGGCTCAAATCTCGATAGACCACATCCTGGCAAGTCAATTGAAAGGCATGACGACAAGTTCACCAGACTGGTCAGCAAAGGGTTGAATTGAGAGACACTGCCACCAAGTCCGTGTATAAAAACGAGTAGCGGCAAAGGAGATGGTGTCTTGGGCAATTTTTCAAACTGCGGATGTTCTCGAAAGAATACCCGCAGAGAAGGGTATGTAAACCGGCTCGTGGTGTAGGATTTGCTGGTAGAATATTTTTGTAACAGGCTGGGATCCGAGGCTTCCGCATCTGTTATTGCTCGACCGTCAGTTTCTCGTTCTATAAGTCGTACCGGAAACTCACTGTTGGTATCTGCGTCTTTTCCCTCATTCTGTCCATTCCTTGTGCCATCACTTGTGTCATCTGTGGAGCTCGATAACAACTTCTGGGCATTCCGCCTCCGCCCAAAATGCCAGCAAACCAGGGTTGGCAAAGAGGCACAAAGAACCATTTCCAAGATGCTCAATTTTCCTTGCAACGCCCGTGAGAATAATTGCCGGACACTGGATGCGAAAGCTTCAATATGCAGGCTCAATCTGGTCGATGCGCTCGATATCCGCGAAATGCTATTGTTCGGCAACGCCATGGTTTTTATGAAGGAGAAAGAGCGGTCTATCGAAAATAAACAATTCTCTAGGTTTGCAGACGTATCGCAGGGCCGCCAATGATGTCCTGACGGACCGGCTGCTGGTATGCTGCTCAACCCCAGTGGCTTGGGAGGTTAAACGTCGAAGGCTTGATCCCAGGCACAAAGGTTGCTGCTTGTACAATTTTGGCATATGAAACGGCGTAGCCTCTCGGAGAAGGATTTTGGTTCCCGTGGGTGGCTTTTGTACGAAGGCTGGCGGAAGTTTGGGCCAAAAGGTTTGCTGAGCGTTGACTCTTTGCTGGCCGATGAGGACTGAACCAGCGAAACGTGCGTCATCTGCCCTTGGGGATTCGTTGTGCCATGGTGAATAAGGAAATGTGATTTTGAACAGAGGAAATGTGACACAAAAGAGAGGAAATGGGTGCGAAGGAAGAGAAGATTGAAGAGAAGATGGACTCAACTTCTTCGGCATGTCATGTCATCGTATAAGACTGTTTTGTTTATAGTACGCGCACCTGTGAAAAGGTGATGGAAGGCAGAGCCTCGAGCTCGAGCTCGAGCTCCAGTTCTGCTGTTTCAAGTGCGGGCCGACCATCTTGCGGGTGGCTTTTTAGTTCTAGTCAGGGCTCCGAGCGGCGATGATTTTCCCCAATGTACACGGTGTGGGAAAGTCAAAATCAGTGCCGCTTTTTGTCACTTCTTACACCGCGCTGCACCGCACTGCACCGCACTGCACCGCACCGCACTATCAACTCTGGAGCCTTGCTGATGGAAGATGATTTTCTATGAAGGTACTGTACAGCCAATTACAACCGATAGGAAATCCCTCCGCAGCTTATCGCTCGAATGATCTTCCCGAATCGCCGACCGCTGCTGCTGCTGTTGCTGTTTAGACAATTTCATATCTTGGAGCCTGCAGCATCTCATTCTCGTCTGACCTCGCACGAATATCAGCCCTTGACTTGGACCCTCCATGGCCAGCGTCTCTCCCCTGCATCTGCTGCCGATGACGGACATGTCTTTCTCAATCCAGAGCTGTCCTCAATTTCTCAGCGACACAGACGATAATTGATTCTATACGTGCTCCTTGCTGTGCCTAGGTAATCGCCCTCAGGGCATTGGATGTTCGTAGCGCCATCAATAGGTGGGGCAGGGCGGGGACGACCAGAGTCCAGAAAAGTACATCTCGTGGAGAGCAAAATCAGAGCACCTTAACTGTCGTCTCCCGCACTCAATTTTACTTGTGTTCTTAAAGTTTATGTTTCCTATATCCGGAGTCGTTTCCCACTTTCTCAGTCCTATGTTAGCTGCATAGATTTCAGATTTCCTCTGCCCCGACACTTTAAACTTTCTCCTGCCAAACTCTCTTAAATTCTCCCTCGGCAGTCGAACAGACTTGCAAATTCATCATGGAGCCTTCCAACTATGAAAATATTCCAGATCGACCCAGATACATCGATTTTCCTTGTCTTCAACCCGGTACTACCACCGCGGACGGAAAGCAAGCGCTGAACAAATGGTCATCCACAATCACAAAGGGTATGAGCTTCTATTCTATTTGGAGGAGACCTGCTAATCTGATCTCAGGTCATGATTTCCCTGGTGCTCAGGTATGGTATCATATCAGTTTTTGGAAGCTGCGTCTTACTCGATAGGCTATGCTCTACGCGGCGGGCGTCCCGAATCGAGAGATGATGAAAACAGCTCCTCATGTTGGGTGGGTTTCTTCCAACTTTGGCTCCTTAGACTTACTTATTGGCACAGAATTTCGACAGTTTGGTGGGAAGGAAATCCATGCAAGTAAGTTGTCATTCTAAAGATAAGGAGGTGACACCGTTGTTGACCTGTGTGACAGCATGCACTGTATGTTATACAGGAACAAGAACTTATGAGCCCACAATAATGGCATTATCTATCTAGTACACAACCTCGGCAAGATAGTGAAAGATGCAGTGCAGAAGCAAGGCATGCTGGGATGGCAGTTCAATACGATAGGAGTTAGCGATGCCAGTAAGCTACCCCACGGGGGTGTTCCCCTTTTGCGAGTCCACGCAATGGTGGATGTAACATCCAGAACAGAGCATTATTTTAGCATTGAACATGATACTGACAATCTCTAGTCACAATGGGAGGCGAAGGTTGGTCTACTTGGCCATCTCCTTTGAAGTCGACTAACGTGAGCAAGGCATGAGATTCTCACTGCAGACCCGTGAAATTATCGCCGATTCGATTGAGACTGTTACATGCGCGCAGCATCACGATGCCAACATCTCGATTCCTGGCTGTGACAAGAATATGCCTGGTGTAGTGATGGCCGCTGCCAGACATAATCGTAAGTCAATTGAACATCAAATTGCTTTCGTTTTTGGATATGGCTGCAATACGCGTATCATTGCATTCTCTTCTTGCTTTGAATACCTAAAGATTTAAAGCTCTATGATGAATATTACTGACTTCGCATTGTCACAGGCCCTTTTGTCATGATCTATGGAGGAACAATCAAGAAAGGCTTTTCCAAGCTCTTGAATAAGGAAGTCAACATCTCCACTTGTTATGAAGCAGCAGGTGCTTTCAACTACAATAGACTCCACGCGGTGACCGGCGCCGGTGAGAAGGGACGCACTCCAAGCGATGTCATGGATGACCTAGAGCAACATGCCTGTCCTGGTGCTGGTGCGGTAAGAATGACCTCTCAAAATCTTCTTCTGGCCCTCAACTTCTATGATGCTCATTACTTCTAATAAAATCTCGTCTGCTAGCATTACTGACTTTCGTAGTGCGGCGGCATGTATACAGCCAATACTATGTCTACAGCCATCGAGGCCATGGGATTGTCCCTTCCCGGGTCATCCTCGTAAGCAAACTCCCAGACGTCTTATTCCCTTGCTTGGCTATCCTTCATAAATTCTCTTGATCGATCTATTGCTAGTTGCTCAAGCAATGCTAACGCTGAGGATTTGCAGTAACCCAGCCGAGTCACCTGCCAAGATGCGCGAGTGTGCAAAAGCAGCCGAGGCCATCAAAATTTGTATGGAGAAAAATATCAGACCTCGAGATCTGATGACTAAGGAGTCTTTCGAGAATGCTTTGGTCCTGACCATGGCCCTTGGTGGTTCTACGAATGGCGTTCTGCACTTTCTAGCTATGGCTGGTACCGCGGAAGTTCCACTCACATTGGATGATGTTCAGCGTGTTTCCAATAAGATTCCATTCATAGCGGATTTGGCTCCGTCTGGCAAATTCTATATGGAAGATCTCTACAACATTGGCGGGACACCCTCTGTACTCAAACTTCTTGTTGCAGCTGGGCTCTTGAACGGTTCTATTCCGACTGTCACCGGAAAGACTCTTGCTGAGAACCTGGAGCCGTTTCCTTCATTGCCCCAGGACCAAGTCATCATCCGTCCTCTCTCCAACCCGATCAAGAAGACGGGTCATCTCCAAATCCTGCGAGGAAATCTCAGCCCGGGTGGAGCGGTTGCAAAGATCACCGGCAAGGAAGGGCTTGTTTTTACTGGCAAAGCTAGAGTGTTCAATAAGGAACACGAGCTTGATACAGCACTCAACAAGGGACAGATTCCACATGGAGAGAATCTCGTCCTGATTGTCAGATATGAGGGGCCAAAAGGTGGTCCAGGAATGCCGGAGCAATTGAAGTCAAGTGCTGCTATCATGGGCGCCGGGCTTACTAACGTGGCTTTAGTCACGGATGGTAGATATTCTGGTGCAAGTCATGGGTTTATTGTCGGGCATGTTGTCCCTGAAGCTGCTGGTGAGTCTCTTTTCTCGGGACCCCTTTTCTATTTGATGGATGCTGACTTTTAGCAGTGGGTGGACCTATTGCTCTGGTGAAAGATGGAGATGTCATCACTATTTCAGCTGAGACCAATACACTCAGTATGGATGCGAGTGATGAGGAGATTGCAACACGACTGAAGGCCTGGAAGCCACCGAAAAGTGCTGTCAACAGAGGCGTTTTGGGAAAATATCAAAGACTCGTCGGCGATGCTAGCCACGGTGCCATGACCGATCTCTTTTGAAGAACTATAGACTAGATAGATCTATTAGGCTTAGACTACACCCTCCGAATAGAACTAGAAGCTTTTTGCGAACACATAAGCCCACCATGGTGCCCCTTTTCCAGACCCCTATCACGTGCTCGGCTTTGTCATGACGTGCAAGAAGTTTTGGAGCTTGAAGAGCTCGAGCTCCCAGCTTCAACAGCAGAGCAATTGTATCTCTTCAACGCCCAACTATCCATCTCGACCCCATTTATCCAGCCGCAGAAATGCCACCTTTAAGATCCGCAATCGCACGCCCAAACATCCACGACCTCTCGCGATTCCTCTTCTCCACCCCGCAAACGCGCTCTCGATGCATATCTCACATATCCCGTCAATATAAACCCTCACCTACCTCACGCAATTTCTCAACCTCAATTCCCTCCCAGCTCGCCTCTCCCAAACCCAAAACCCACGACCGCGGCCCCGTCTCCGACGAAGACACACAAACCGACTTCTCTTCGCTCAATGTGCTCGGCAACACACCAGCTCCAAGCACTAGCATCGACGCCTGTGCATGGGACGGCTTCCATTTGAATAGCGGGCTGAAGGTCGTGGGAGGGAAGGGCGTGTTACTTGTTAATGGGGAGGCGTTTGGGTGGTGTCCGTGGGCTGCGGGGGATGGGAGTATGAGGTTGGTTAATGCGAAGGGGCAATTTGAGGTAGAGGAGGAGGCGTGGGGATTGCTGGGGTTGGTGTGGCCTAAACCTGGTACGTTCTATGCTCTTAATGGAGTAAGATTTAGAAAGAGGGGCTAACGGTGTGATTACGATAGATTTACTGATTTTGGGTCTTGGGAAAGAGATGAGGCCGATTAGCCCTAAGACAAGACAGTATATTAATAGCCTTGGTATCAGGGTCGATGTACAGGATACGAGGAACGCGGCTGCGCAGTTTAATTTGTTGGCTACGGAGCGTGGGGTTGGGAGTGTTGCTGCTGCGTTAATACCGATAGGTTTCAGGGAGGGGGTTGGGGTGAAATGATTGCGTATTCATGGGAATCAAGGGTCGATTATAAGAGGTCCAAGAAGCGTATGGAGAGTCTGAGTGAACCTCTGACATGAGTGCTCCGGGAGGAAGCTGTGATCGAGTGTCACGAGGCTGGCTTTGAGAGGAAAGTCTATTGATTTCAGAAGTACGTGCTATAATTTCCTATACCAACAAGAGAATCCAGCTCTGCTTCACAGACCCAGCTTCTCGATCTCGGCCCTCGCCTCCCGCGAAAATATGCATGTCAGCGGCTTTACCATTTAAGTCCATGGTTTTTGCAGCTGGGTGTTGGTTTGTTTCTTATTGGCTTCCTATTGGTTTCCGTGCGTTTATAGCATGCATTTGGAAGCCAAGCAGAGCTAGCCTCGACCATTTTTTATCAGTACGAACAACATTTTTTCATTTGCTATAGGGGCTATGTATTTCGCCTAAACGAACGGATAGGATGCTCTTTGAAACAGTCCAATGAGCGTCCGCTTGCTTCACCCCCGCTTTCCAGCCGTTATTGCAGCACATGCATATTTCACATATTGATTGTCTTGTAGTAACTCGGCTGTGCTTTGTTGGTCCCTAGTGGGTCATTCAGTTGATATCTCCGAAAATACATTCTAAAATCCGCCGAACTAGTGTTCCTGACGTTAAATGTTTATATAGAAGGCAGGGGAGCGTTTTTTGCATTTATTCATGCTATTCCTCCGTAGCGCATATTCACCTTTATTTCCCTGGCCAATTGTTCATTACTAAAACCCACACTTCGCTCCATCACAATTTCCACAATGTCATTGCCAGAACTGTCCATCTTTCCCAGATCGTCCAAAGACCGAAGTAAGAAGTTTCCGGTCGAAAATCCTGCAACTGGCAAAGTCATCACCAACGTTCAGGGCGGCGATGCTGCGTCTGCAGCAGAAGCAATCGAAGCTGCCCATAAAGCTTTCCAGGAAGACTGGCGTTGGCGCGCACCAGCGGAGCGTTCGGCACTTTTGTTCAAGTGCGCCGACGAAATAGAGAAGTATGCCACTGAGCTCGCAGAGTTATTGTGTCTCGAGAATGGAAAGCCAATGCAAGACGCTCTTGTGTTTGACGTCGCCTTCGTGTCCCAAATCTTCCGGTACTATGCGAGTCTTTGTGACAAGTTGCCAAGCGGGATGTATGACCGGGGAAATACTTATGGACTAGAGTTTAGAGAGCCATTCGGAGTTTGCGCCGGCATACTTCCCTTTAATTGGCCCCCGATCCACACAGGAGGGAAGATAGCTCCCGCTATTGCTATGGGCAACACGTTCGTTCTGAAGCCAGGCGAGCAAGCTCCTCTATGTTGCATGCGAATTGTGGAGATTTTGCAAACAGTTCTCCCGCCGAATGTGGTACAAAGCGTACCAGGCGCTGGTCCCGAAGTACCTCAAGTTTTGGCCTCGCATCCTTTGGTGAAGAAGGTCTCCCTCACAGGCTCCACTGGGGCCGGAATCGCCGTCAGCAAAATCGCCGCCGACAATCTCACTCCACTCACTCTCGAGTTGGGAGGCAAGAACGCGTTTCTTATCTTCGAAGACGCGGATCTTGACAACGCCGTAGCGGCTTCCCTCGAAGGAGCTTTCTTCAACAAAGGCGAAGCATGCACCGCATCTTCTCGTCTTTTGATCCACCAATCGCTCTACGACGAGTTCGTCTCTCGTCTCGGAGCGGGCGTGAAGAAACTTGTCGTGGGAAATGGCATGGACAAATCAACCCACGTCGGTCCTTGTGTGTCCAAGATCCAGCAGCAGAAAGTGCTGAACTACATTCGGATTGGAGAGGAGGAAGGAGCTATTATTGAAGCTCAAGCGCCGCTTTCGACGGATCCGGCTTGCAAGGATGGCTTCTTCGTCCCTCCTACGTTGTTTAAGAACGTCACCAAGGATATGACAATTGGAAAGGAGGAAATATTTGGTCCTGTCGTGACGGCGACATCTTTTGCGACGGAGGAGGAGGCGCTCTCTATTGCCAATTCGTCCGAATATGGGCTCACTGCTGGGGTATTCACGAAAGACAGTGAGAAGGGCTTGCGGGTAGCGAGAAAGCTTGATGTTGGCATGTAAGTCACTCCGGGACGATTTCCTGAAACGGAATGCTGACTCCACGCCTTCAGGGTGTGGGTCAACAATTATTTCAGATCGACAGTTGGTCTTGCTTTCGGTGGGACGAAACACAGTGGTTTTGGGCGTGAGCACTGTATTGAGACGTTGCATGACTATACCTTTTCGAAGAACATCCGAATTCCGAGTGGGATAGGAGCTCTACCAAACTGGCGTGGGGTGGCAGATGTCTTGGGAGCGGGAAATTGAATTGTGAATCTTGGATTCAAGAATCTCTAATCAGAGGATACGTTCAGATTTTAGGAGTTGAGATGATTCGGATGTATGCATCCTAAAGCTTTTGTAAATTGATCTACTTATCGCTGGATGTATTTTAAGTGATCCGGAGGTTTTTGCACTTTTACAAAGTTGAAGTTTCCACTCTGTCCGAGTACACTTGCTACGGCAAGTGCCACTCTTTTGCATGTCCATTTCCCGACTTCATTTGAGCAACTTCTAATTCTCACTGCTGCGTCAAGGCACTGTTATTTCGGAGTCATTTGTCAATCATTTACATTGAGTGAGTGGTGAATCTTCCTAAGCTATTTCACCCCCGTGGCTGCGTAGTAGCTGAGCCCATATAAAGCCTTCCTTTTGTGTTTTCAAATCAATCAACTACCAACTTTTACTCCACAGAAAAAAGAAACCATCCATGTACGCGAATAACATGCTTGCGTTCGAAATTCGATCCAGCTCCTGCGCTAGAACAATTGTTCAATGAACCATCCGTCCCAAACTCCTTTCCGAAAGATCCTGCAAAGGGAAAAAGTCAAAGCAAAACCAGCGAGACACTCCGATTTGAAACATTTGTACGAGAAATGGAAAGATGCCACCGCCATCTTACCAGCCACAAAGTTCGCCAGATGATAGCTGAATAGTAATTGCAATCGAGTCTGAAGCCGCCAGAGAAGGCAGGGGAGAAGTCAAACATTTCGATCCTATGTATATCTTTAGCCTTTAAAAGTCATACAAGGTCTCCGAGCTGCTGCTTCTTCGTTGTTTTTTTCCCGAATTTGGGGTAGGATAGTGAATTGAATCTCGCTCACGTTTTCGTTTCTCCCTCTTATCTCTGTCAATTCCGTCAGATTCTTCCTGATTGGAACCCTCGGATCTCGTGGCTTTTCTCGAAGCAGCTTCAGAACGCGAAGAGCTATATTTGGACTTTCGTGTTGTTGGGCTGGATGGCTGATAGCCGTCATCTTCTGACTCGGATGCATCAATAACGAATGGTCCTAACTTCGTCCTTGTTGTTGGCGGAGTAGCTGGAGTGATATTATTGTTCCGATTTTTTTGCTGTCGTCTGATAAAGTTGTTAAGTTTGTACTTGGCGGAGAAATCGGCCATCGACGTCGGTTCCTTGGTGACGTTGGCATCTCGCTGGGACGAGATTGGCGCTGGAGTCATAGAGTGCCTGCGGATGACAACCTCAATATTAGTCTTCTGCATCTCCTCATGTACCTGAACCTCTTGAGGAATCTCCCGCGGAAGCCCCTGCTGATTCGTAGTTCTCTCTATATTCTCTCGCTCTTCATCATCGCATTCCATGACTAGCGTTGAACAAGTAACATATTTGAAGCTTAGGCCCGTGTACCGCTGGAAAAATCTTCTGAAGCGGCGACACGATTTGCATGGTGCTTTGCTCAAGATTATTTCAGCTTCGACATTCTTAACAAGGTCTTTGAGCTGATGCAGGCGGCCAATCTTAGCTTTCCATGATGAAAGTTGTAGAGAGGGTTGAGTTTTGACCAGCGTGTAACACGCAAACCAGATCATCAACCTCAGCTCAACGTGGCATCGGTAGGTATGACCGTGTTCTTTGTTGTGAATATCATCCCAAACCTTCCTACCAAACTCCAAATCATGGAAATCGGTGAAGAACTTCACATTCTCGGCCCATACAACTGAATCTAGCATCCTGGGGTGAGGATCCGTGCATTCTGACCAACCCGGGAGCGCGAACATCAGCGGGAAGCCTGCCTTGCGTCGAATGAAGCCAAGAACTTTAACGTCATTGAGTCTGCCATTACCGCGGAAGACCTCGACGGGCATGTTGACATACAGAAATTTCGAAGCAGCCTTGTATACGAAGAAGTCATCATAGGAAGCGATGGTACTCGGTACCGATGATGTAGCAGATATGACCGAAGTACAAACTCGAGTCGATGGAATCTTTGCGGCAAGCAGCTTAGCAATGGTAGAGCATTGTTCCTGCAATCCCCTGAGGCGTTCTTCGTCGAGCTCACCGTCCTCCGCGAGATATGTTTCCACGTCCTGAGCATCTCCCACGGATTCGATAGCCTTAGCAGTATCCTCAATCAGGGCAACAATATCCGAACTCTTGGGCTTTGAGGGAGTCTGTGGCACGCCGCCGGTTTCATCATCCACATCACTCTCACCATCAGACTCGATGGGTATCAAGCCGTGTGGCGTCTTTATCCGACCTTGTCTCTTGACTTTCTTTTTCGTCGTCTTGCGAGGTCGCTCAGGTTCGATCGATGACGTTTGGTTTTTTGGGGTACGGGGACGTGAGGGCGACATAATTTCTGTATGAGGTGGAGGAGGTGGCGTCGATGATTTCAAGTGTTTGTCCAGGGAACCTCCAGAGGATAGCGTCTCAAGGAAGCTCAGACCTCTAGTGAGGGCTTTTTTAGCCTTTAGCCCCGAAGGACCCACTTGCACTAGAGTTAGATCGATCTCAGCTACGAATGGGTGTTACACTTACTCGAAATAAGAGCTGAGAGTTGAATGTCAGCTATGTCTCAACGTGGGAGATAATTTCGATCTGACACGAAAGTGAATATTGTGGCGCTTCAAGCGAAATCTGCCCCGGAAGGTGAAGCAAGAAGTGAATGGGTGGAAGGCGAAGTTTCCGTGCAGAGACTCCGTGCTTCGGCTTCAGCTTCAAAGGTCAGAAGCTCTAAGCTCTATTTCCAAGACTGAGAAGATCCAGATCTTTGAAGTCTTAAATTTAGGTCTACACCTTCTTCGACGATAGCAGAAGGGAGGACTGAAGTTGAAGTCCTCAGAATATATGATGTGGTTGCCCGGAGGTGGTTGAGGAAGACAGCTGTTGAAGAAGATCGAAGTTGAAGAAAGCAGGTGCTGTGAAAATTAACGTAGCAGGTGCTGAATTATCAAGCTAATTTAGCTGTAGAAGCAACCAGAAGTGAAAGAGGGCGTGAAAAGAGGGGTTCAGGGAGATGCGTGAACGCCAACTGGATTTGCCTAGGCTCCAACGGTGGGTGGCTCGAGTGGCTTACCACTGACAAAGATCAAATATCAGGGGTGATGAACACAATTTTCAATTATGGTCCTCAACATGAGTTGTGTTGTGTGTAGAACGTCGAAGTGTGGAGGTTTGTAATGGTGTAGAGGTGAAGGAAGTACTGTAGTAGGAAAAGAGCCTTGAAAATTTACTTGAAAATTTAATCGGCTAATAAGTGAATCTAGTGCAACTTTTTCGAAGGTACGAAGAGCTTAAAACTCCCATTTTCACTTCTGCTTTTCAAGCGACTAAGCTCATGATAAAATGCACTTAGGCTTGCTTTTTCTAATTGTCAGGCCTAAAGCGCTTATTGCTAGTTCCCAGTTCCACGTTGCTGCCTGGATGGATAGACTTGACTTATTGAGAGACATCGATGATATAACTTAAGTAATATAATTAAAGTTATGTTACATCGTGATGAGAAGGCCAATACATAATTGTGACTGGTGAAATTGCCCTAGGGAAAACAATCACATGACATCCCCTCCATAACTTAGGACGCAAGGCCAGACACGGGGGGGGGGAATTAATTGCTGAAATCATATAAGCTATATAGGGCATGGAAAGGGTTATATGTCACGTGTAAAGCACATGGATGTCTTCATCCGTCTCATCCTTTATAATTAGATCTATACTTTATATATGACCAAATAAATTCGATCTTGCCAAGAGATCAGTCAGGTACAGATGCCCCTTTGCTTAACCTGCGTTATCGTTTTGCCTTATCCGGATAATCTGGAATGTGTTCCGCTTCTGAGCTTCCTCTTTCGACGACCCCTCATCATGCCGAGACTTCACAACGACATTCTAGAAGATAGGCAATGCGGGGTTCAAGTGTAACCAAGAGTTCGGTGAAGTCATAGATGTCGAGCTACATCCCAGAAATATAATGATGCGAGACATCTCAAACCCAAGTGGGTGCGTTTCTCTCAGGTCTTCGTCGCAGTCATGGTTTTAGCAAAGTTGTGTTTAGCAGAATTTCTCCTACCTTTCTTCTTCGTTTGCAACGCTAGTCAATGGCAAGGAAATGCCACTACCAGTCTGCTTCCGTTTCCCAGCGATTCTTGCGCGATCAATGCATGGCCGACCGGCCAGGAGGGAGAGCCATACGCTCCGCAAGCTCCAGATGCAGAGCTCACGTCGATGCTGAATGAGATTGACCCTGTGCGGATAGAAGCTATTATCGAGAAATTGGTTTCATTCGGTAAGCAACCGAGGAGATTTTGGCTTATTTCTGGAAGGGTTTCAAGAAGTTCTCCAAGCTATGAAAAGCTCATGGCTTCTTGAATCTTAGAATCTTTAACGTGCAGTTTTTTCCCCACCAGGCGCCCCAGAAATGAACTAACTCCGCGTTCTTGACCAGGTACGCGGCATACTCAAAGCACGCAAACAGATCCGGTACGAGGAATCGGCGCGGCCAGAGATTGGCTTTTCAGCCAATATCAAGACTTTGCAAAAGCCAGCAATGGCTCTATGACAGTTGAGCTGCAGAGCTACATCCAACCTATTTCGAGTCGAATTACTGCCCCTACCAACATCTCAAATATCGTTACGACTCTGAAAGGAAGTAGCGATCCGGATAGAATCATCGTTGTCTCGTAAGTCAGTGCTTTTGAGAAGACAAGACAATTACTGATTGATGGTTCCTCAAAGTGGACATTATGACTCAAGAAATACGGATGTCATGAACTTCGTCGACGACGCACCTGGAGCGGATGATGACGGTAGTGGAGTTGCCATTTCAATGGAATTGGCCCGGATCATGGCCACACATCGACCTGCTGCCACCATCAAGTTCGTTGCGGTTGCTGGCGAGGAGCAGAATCTATTCGGATCTGGGTACCTGGCACAAACATTGGCAAATGCTTCAGCCAACGTCCAGGGGATGTGGACGAATGATATTGTCGGCTCTCCTATTGGCGACGACGGGAAGAATCAGTCAAACATAATTCGGCTCTTTGCTCAGGGAATCCCTTCAAATGAGAGTAAGACTCTTGCCGCTCAACGTATATCGGTCGGCGGAGAAAACGACTCTCCAACTCGGCAGCTCGGGAGGTTCACTCGGGACGTAGGCTCCAATGAGGTTACTGGAATGTCTGTGGAAATGGTGTATCGAACAGACAGGTACCTGAGAGGTGGTGATCATGCCTCCTTTCTCGCCGCCGGCTATCCAGCAGCTCGTTTCACAGAGCCGCGAGAGAACTTCGCTCATCAGCATCAGGACGTGAGAGTACAGAACGGAACTCAATATGGTGATCTTCCAGAGTTCTGCGACTGGTATTACATTTCTCGAGTTGGCAAAGTCACAGGCGCTGCTGTGTGGAGTTTGGCAAATGGACCTGAAAGCCCGAAAAATGTGACAATTAACACTACCAACTTGACAAATCAGAGTACATTCTCTTGGCTGAAAGTCAAGGGTGCTGTGTCCTATGAAGTGGTATGGAGAGCCACCGATCAACCGTTTTGGACCCATATTATTCCTGTCGGAGATGTGACGACAGTCACCGTGGACATATCCAAGGACAATGTAGAGTTTGGAATTCGAAGTGTTGCTGCAAATGGGTACACAAGTCCAGCTGTGTTTCCTTTCCCAGGGTAGTTCAACAGGGGATTGGCGTCCAAAGTGCGGACTATTAGGTTCAAAGACGTGAATGGCGTAGAATAATAGGACTTACCTAGATAGTATAATTTCCAATCAGGAAAGAAGACTGTTGATATGCGACCCCACCTTAGTGAAGCTCCACATAGCTGCAAGTCAAATCTTGAAACCACCATACTGGCTTTGTCAAAATGAAGGAAGAAAGAAAAGACTGCCTAGCTCCGCATCTCCTTTGAAAAGTTATTAGCGAGTACATTTCACCATATAATGTGTTTGAAGCTCTCTCTGAGCATGCTCGCTGGCGAGAAACATAGCGCCTAAATGTTTGCAAATTCCCCGGACTACGCCAAATGGCCTATATGAATTTCTCCATTCCTGTTTATCTGTGGCATATCCTGATCGACCAAAGCCCCTAACGCCTCCCATAATTAACACCCCGGGTATTAGCATTTCTTCTATAAACAAACTCCCTTCCCATACTCGTACACCTCACTTAGGCTTAACCTTAAGCCCCCTCATGCCCAGACTTGTCCACACGCTGTCACTAACCCTGGGTGGCAGTTTCCGTCCCTTCAACCACTGATCAATAAGCCACAACCCACAAACAAACGACTCCCGATCCAACATCCCATCATTTGTTTTATCAACCAAGGCATACACTTCTTCTAGTACATCATGATGAAGACGTGACCGAGACCAGATATCCTTGACTACCAGATTCGATACTAAATTCTCGGCCCCGGGGATTGAGGATAGATGTAAGCCTTTATTTGATGCCCAGACAGCTTCATAGCGTTTCCGTTCACGCTCGGTTATTTGGTCCCTCCAACGCTTGCGATTACCCTCGTGGTGTTTATTCGGGTGTTTCTTCATAAGATGTGCCTTTTTTGTACGCCTCCTTTCTCCCTCATCAACCTCCTCTTTCGATTTCGTTTTCCGCAATGTTGTCCGAAGCCCCGTTTGTTTTGCCGGACTAGGTGTCCTGGAGCTGCTGTTGTGGAAGAGATGGTGGTTTCGTGGAGTTCGACGGGTTGGAGGTGGTGGAGGTGGGTAGAGGGTTGTTTTCGAAGGGGAAGCGGCCCGTGAGGATGCTAGACTGCTGGCTACGATGGCATTTGCTAGAGAGTCGACTGTTACTGAGGAATTGACGGACACCGCGGAGGTGGAAGTCAGGCGGCGGTTTTGGTTGTGGAGGGCGGCTCGGAATGAAGGTTTGTAGTCTGTTGCAGAGACGAATGAGTCCTCTGACGAGGCATCATCGCCTTCTTCTTCGACCTGTGGTGCAGGTCTCTGTTTCGAAAGGGTTGATATTGGTTTGGCAGCAGTCGGGGGAGGTTTCTGAGCTGCTGGAGCGAGTCTTGGGACTTCGGATAGCCGGGAAGCTGCCGAGAGCTGTGCTGAAACGGGTTTCGGTGATATGGCTGCTGGCTTTTGAAGTTTGGAAGGTGATGGGGAGGGCGTACGAGCTCCGCGAGGTAGAGGAGATCTTTGAGGACTTGGGGACGCCCCCCCTCTTTGTGAGGCTGAAGTTATTGACCTCCTAACTCGTGGTCGGATTTTTGGTGACGCCCCTGTCTTCTCAAACATATCAATCAAGGAGGTCGTCGGAGGTATTGGCGTAGTATCTAAATGATGATCTAAACTGTCCCTGGATGAGCCTATACTGCGCGCTGGAGATGAGGACCTGTTGGCGAGGCCAGCCAGCCTCGCCACATTTGCAGGCGAAAGTTGTTGAGGTCCCGTTGGATTTGGACTGATAGATGCGGATCTTGATGCTGCAAGAGTCGCCGCTATCAGCGAGGGAGACCTTCCCTCCTTTTCTGCCCCGGGAAGCTGGAGAAGTCCATTTCCACCATTTGGACGGCCCAGTCGCTGTCGGGATGTATTGTAATCCGCATAGCCCGTATTTGGCCTACTAGCTGTACTGCCACCAGTACTCTGGTATGCCAATCTTTGGTCCTCTTCCGGGCCTTCCAATCTCAACGTGGATGCATTGTTTGACACCGTTCTTGGATGACCTCCAGCCTTCGTCGCGGCCGCTAAAGCTCCATTATTGCCACTGTAGGTGTTTATCTCGGGCTTCGGTTTGACGGGTGGTTTCCCAAAGGCCAGAGAAGCTCCTCTCAAAGCTACGTTCTGCGTTGTCGAAGCTGTTGCATCCTTGCCAAGATGGACTTGGATGGCTTCTGGTCTATCGGCGGTCATGGAAACGTTCTCGCGAACGAGATCCGCTCGTGGTCGTATTTTGGGAGGAAGTCGAGCATGTAGACGGGGACTCTCATGAGGTTCGTCTGTCTCCGTTGATCGAAGTGGAATTGCCTCGTGGTTTGAAGCTATCTCCTACAATGTAAGCAGTTCACCAGGGTCTACACGAGGCCCACGAGGGCTACGCACGTGATAATATTAAAGATATTTTCATCTTTCCCAGAGTCATAACATGGCCATTTAGAAAGATCGAGACGTAATTGTTAAGAAAGCATAGTTAATAGAGCATCTTTGACTAGTCCCCGTTTCCGCAAGGCTGAGCCGAAGGTACAGTAGTAGTTGCAGCCCCTCACTAAATCCTTTTCAAAGTTTATTTCTATGTATCTCTCTTTGAGCGCTATTCCACTTTCATGTACGGGTTGTATATTCCTAAATATATTCCGGATGTTGGTTAATTGGATGAGAGTCTGATAAGGTACCAGGGTGGTCTCCTACTCTCAGTGCCAATTTACTCACGGACCTGAAGAAAATATAATTCTTCTGGCGTCAACCTTATAATGTTTCATTTTCCGTCAAGAATGTTTATGATTATAAGTGCTGTCTCACCATACGGATCTCCATGAGATTCTCACACGAACGCACTGCAGGGCCTCGCAGGCAGAATTTTAAGGTATCTGATTTCATTGTCGTTCTAACTCATACATAATTTTTTCATTTTTATCCCATCTGCCCTGGTATTATCGATTGATTGACACAAATGAATGCATTTGTTATTAGGCCGCAGATGCCTACTAATATTACTACTAAACGAAAACGCCGGATCTTCCCCTTTTCCTTTTCTTCGTCTTTTCAATTTCCCCCCACATTGTGAAATAAAGAGTTGTGATGATCTTAATTACATGCTTCTCTTCCCAAACTCCCCTATTGATAATACTGCATGTCATCATCATGGAAATCAATTTCCTCGTCGTCAATGTTTTCTTCCTTCTTCACATTATTCTCGCCATTTTCGTCATCCTCCTCAACCTCACTATCTTCGTCAACATCATCCGTGTTGTCGTATGACCGACGAGCATAAGTAAACTCGATATCATTGGACTCGCATTCTGTTTTCATTTTTCCCATTTGCTCCGTCAGGTGAGCTGGAAAAAGATCTTCCACTGCCGTACTAAATGCACAGTCGCAACCAGTGACTTTGAAGGTATCCCAATTTGGGTAGAATTCGCTTTTTCGGTGGATGATATCTTTCATCTTCACGAGGAATCTCTGGTATAACAACTTCATCTCGTGGCCTTGGGCGTGGTGACACAGATCAAGCAACGAGAGATGTTTTATGGCCGCAGGCAACCAGTCTGTCATTGGTGCAGAGACTTCAATCCAATTATCGGAATATGTGTCGTACATCTCGCCCATGAATACATCCCAAGAGAGAGATATGGTGTGCAACACAGAAAAGGCTCTTAGGCTCCCGATTGGATGCTTCACCATATACCTTGATGCATATAATACCAACACCTCCAGGCTGTCTTGGGCGTTTCTGAGGGAACGTGGCAGCCTCCGCATATCGTAAATTTCAAGCTGATCGTGTTTCAGGGCCATATCGATCTTTTTAAGATGATGCATGTTCTGGAACAACCGCGCAAAGTGTATGTCGAGTATTCGACCCTCGGTGATCTCTATTTCTTCGATGTTGGAGGAATTAACCGTGTAAGGCGCCACAGTCGTTAGCCTGTTTGAAGCTGGACAGTAGAGTTTTGCGGCTTTTACGGATGAATGCTCGAGGAATGCAGACACATAGTCTATCGAGATGCCATGTGTGTTTTCGCTGCTGTACCTGGCGTTGATTGTAACGTCGCGAAGTTTTGTTAGGATAGTTCCCGGCTTCTCTTCCGCTTCTTTGAAAGCCCATTCAATGAATTTGGGAGGCTCTTTGTACGCAGGGTATCCCATCTTGTTGTAATAGGGGCGGCAGAAGTCATGGAAATGGAGTTGATACAGGTTCGGAAGGTATAACAACAAGATTCCCATCACAGCCCTCCAGTTGCCAGCTTTAATCCATGCCAGCCATTGTTCATCTATTTCTGTATCCTTTGTTTGAAGATTCATACGGGCCATCAACGACTTCTCTTCGTCTTGGGTATACAAGTCCGTAGAGACATACCAGTCGGAGAATTCGGTGCTGTAAATGGCGTGGACTTTTGCCGCCAGATTCGCATTGGCAAGCACAGTCTTCAGAAATTGATGTAACTTTTCCATTTTTCCCTTATCTCCTGGGCCTACCATGCGGTAGAGTTCTTCATTCGCAATATCCCACAACCTTTTGCAAACTTTGGCGTGGCTAGCCAATTCTGCAGCCCTCTCATCGAAGGAACCGTATTCGAACTCGTTCGCCAGATACCAGAAAATATTTGCAATAACCTCAGTCGGACAATCAAGGAGTACGGAACCCGTCTTGATTGTGCTCTCAGAGATTTCTCCATTCTCTGGTCCACTCTGCGGAGCCACCAATACTGCTCTGGGTTTGCGAGGTGCTCGTTTCGTAGGCTTGAGCTCTCTGCGTCCTTCGATTTCCGCTTGGAAAGCTTGCGCTATCTTGCCGGGTCTGGTTCTGGTAGAAGTAGCTCCTTCGGAAATTTCGCCGCCGTCTGCTGCGATCAATCGAGCAACGAGTTCAGGCTTGACTCCAGTCTCCGGAAGCCCTCGCCTCTTGAGCTCAGCTTTGAGAGCAGCGACCTTAAAGGTATTCCAATCTTTCTTGGGTTTTGCATCTTCTGGTTCCTTGCCTTTGGAGGTCTTCGTTGGCGCCATCGCAGCTAAGGAGCTTTTTGCGGAGTTCTGGGATGGAATCGTTTGGGTATTGTCCTAAGAAAAGCAGGTTAATATTGAGTACGGTGAGGTGAAGAGGAGAATTTGTACCGTGAAGAGGAGAGATTGTATTATTCAGAGGAGAGATCGTGTTGTGAAGAGGAGAAATCGTACTGCTCAGAGCTTTATTGTTATGTGAACGATCTCGAAATACTTTGAAAGAAGATGTTAGGTGGAGAGTTGTAAAAGTTGAAATGGAGAGGGGAGAAAGTGAATGGTAGGAGAAAGTGAATGATAGGTGAAGTGACTTAAGCAACAAATTCACTTTTCCGTCAATATGAATTTTAGAGGTGAAGTTATCAGAAAGGTCAAAGGAAATAGAAACAGGGAAAAGGAGTGTTTCAAGATTAGTAGGGATATTAGTAGATTTTCTTGATCTTTTCACAAACGAAAGGAATGTAGCAAAGTGAAAAAGATTTGAGAAATTTTCTATTCCTAGCCTGCTCAATCTTCCACCATAACTCAATCTTACCCTATTTCTTCTGGCGTATCGGCAGCATTGTTAACATATTCATCAAATGTGCCTCCTTCGAAAACCCCATCAGCTTGAGCTCATCATGACCGGGGTAAACAAGATTATAATCCTCCGGCACATCTCTTGAAAAAACCATATTGTATGCGGCTTTGTACAAGCTCTCAACATCTTGCTCATCTCCGAAGATTTCTTCGCAATGTAATTCCCCTCCGGCTGTCTCACTCCACCAGCCAGCGGGACCCGGGAGTGTGATCCATTCTTCTTCACTATACTCGCTCCAAGCTTGATAATTCCGCCAAACGGCTTTCTCTCCGTGGGTGAGGAGGTTTCTTGGAGTTGGGAAATTGCGCAATGTCCTAGATTTGTTAGTTCCAAATAATCGAATTAAGTAACGGACGACTCTACCTCTTCAACAGAATATTCATAAAGCCCCGTCCTTTGTCACTAAAGTTTCCGTCCTCATCCCAAAACCGAGTCATTTTGTGCAAAATGGCCTTGATTGACATGTTGTATTCCTTCGAAAATTGGTGAAGGCTTTTTCGAATTGAGAAATCGATAAGATAGTCCCAATTCTTCGATTCCAGAGCTACATGCTTTTTTCTTAGGTTGTTGATATTTGTGAGCCAATATTTTTGCCAGGTTCTGAATCCGATAATCGCCAATTTCTGTGTATAATATTAGAAAACCTTTCTTTTTTTGGGCTCAAAGTAACAAAACTCACGTTTTGATAGTTGCTTTCTACACTGCGATTGTGTGCTTTGAGACTGGACACGGGTACAGAGCCAATAGCTTTTTCGCCGTTATACCGATCGTCCTGTTGTTCGAGGTGGTCCAGCTCCCAATCAACATCCAGGTCCTCCCACGCCGAATTCCCATCGTCAATAGTTGCATACGCTCCACCGATCTTGCCATATCCCAACTCACGAGCCAGACAATCTGCGTGTATACCATCTACTTTTCTAAAAATATATTAATGAAAAGTTCCTGGGTTTAAATATGTCACTTACAACTTGTGCATAACTGCTTCTCTTTCAGCCTTGAGCTTCTCCTTTTGCTCGCTCTTGCTTAGTTTATCGAAGCCGGGGGTCTTCTTCAGCACCTTGTAGGCAGCTGTGACTTGTGCTTGATCTGCATTTTTACGCTTCTCGATAAGTAGCTCCACACCAGACAATGCTGCTGCTCTAGCCCGAGCTCTCACGGTGTTTGGGTTTGTGGAGTAAATCTTCTGCTTCGCAGCTGCCTTGATAGGTGGTGGTGCTCCTTCAGGATCCTCTGATGCTGCTCGTTTTGGCATCTTGAAGGGGTTTGCGAGATCAATTTTGTGGAATAGAAGTTTGGTGAGGAGTATTGGGGGGAGGAATGGGAGAGATGTGAGATTTACTTCCGATCTCGACCCCCAAAAGTGAATTGGGCATCGGTCGTTCTTTCTTTTTCGGTTGTAAGCTCGAACGTGAATGTGGATAGAATATCTAAAGTCAATCCATACTTTTCACTCCTTCACATCTACTTTCAAACCACCAAGGAGTGAGTACCTTTCAAGTTATACTATTGTGACTCTACCACTCACTACACGTATAGATTGATGGCTACCCCAGAGCCTCCAGCCCATCGAAAAGCCGATCGAACGCCCCCTGGCTTCCCGCCCCCGCCGCCAATGCCCCCCAAAAATGGTCGTGGAGGCAAGCAAGCAGCCAAACAGCCACGTAATCAGGCAGGAAAGCAATCCAAAGGCAAGCAACCCGCAGGCAAGCACCCTCGCAAACAGCTGCCGGCCAAAAACCCAAAAGTCAAAGCCAAAGTGAAGGGCAGGATCAAGGGAAAGCGTCCGCCCCTTAAGAAGCAACAACAGGATGAGGATGGAGATTATTCAAAGAAGAGGCGATACAAGCCTGGAAGTAGGTATTATTGCTTTGAAACGCTGTAACAATTATTAACTCCGGATAGCGGTCGCACTCAGAGAAATCAGACACCTGCAACAATCAACGGAGCTTCTGATACGCAAGATGCCCTTCCAAAGACTCGTTCGTGAAATCGCCCAAGACTTCAATGCCGGTTTGCGATTTCAAGCAGCAGCAATACACGCACTTCAGGAAGCTTGCGAAGCTTATCTGATTCGTATCTTTCAAGGTGAGAAATTTTGTCCTACTAAGAAAACTACTAATCAAAAATTCAAGGAACAAATTTGCTCGCTATTCACGCAAAAAGAGTGACGATCCAGAGCCGGGACATGCGTTTATTCCAGGAATTGAGGGAGATGTGGTAGAGCCGATCGCGAGAGGAACTCAAATATACTCTCTAATTATCAGAGGTCAAATGCAAAATGGGGCGCTGATCGTGGGGTGAAAGATAGGATCTGGCGCTGAATATGAACATTCATGAGAATACAAACTTCTATTTGAAAAGCAAATGAATTGTGATTCCTACTTATTAGATTGAAGAACTTATAATTTAGAATTCGTTGGGAGAAAAAAAAAACAAAAATAAAGTTGCAAAATAGACTGGTCTGCTTAATAGGAAAATTAGTAGGAGAGAACATTTTCATTCTACTCTACATAGCAAGTTCTCCTTTTGACCTTTTCGATGAAATTCAGCAATGTCTTCCTGACCCTTTTGATGCAACTTATTCCTCCTCAATACTACTGTCTGCAACTTTGTTCTTCGCATCCCTCTTGGCCTGTTGGACCTTTTTCATTGTATCAGATTGTTTTTTCTTCGTTGCGTCTGATTTCTTCCTGCCAACTTGCGCCAAACCGATCTTCCCCCTCGCCTCCATTGACATCACCTTGCCTTTCGCCGCTTCTGACATATTCTTCCTGGCCTCTTCAGAACGCTTTTGACCAGTAAGTGCTGCAGAGAGTTTCTTCCTCGCCTCCTCAGAAACTACTTTACCCTTATGCGCCTCAGACATCTTTTTTCTCTGTTCCAAGGTACGCTTCTGACCAGTAAGTGCTGCAGAGAGCTTCTTGCTCGTCGCTTCGGAAATTATCCTACCCTTGGAATTGGTATTGCCTTGAAGGGCTTGCGATATTTTGAGCCTTTCTTCGTCTGACTTTACTCTGGTGAACCCTTTGCTTCTGGTATTGCCAATGAGGGATGCGGAGATTTTTGCTTTGCGCTCTTCGGAAGCAGGTATTGAAGCTGTGCCATTTTTTCTACGCGACTCCCACAGCTTTCTATCTCAAAGTCAGCACAATAATCAACAATGTGATCTGTGAAATCCATACTCCATATGTTCCGCGCTTCTGGGCTTGGAATGCTTTACTGAGGCTGTACCATTCTTCCTGCGTGTCTCCCATATTTTCCTATAAGTTTCTACAGTCAGCACATAAACAACAGCATGATCTGTGAAATCCATACTCCAAATGTTCCTTGCTTTTGGGCTTGGAATGCTTTACTGAGGCTGTACCATTCTTCCTGCGTGTCTCCCATCCTTTCCTATAAGTTTCTACAATCAGCACATAAACAACGACATGATCTGGGACATTCATACGCCGACTGTTCCAACTTCTTGGCCTTCTTGTCACTGAGTGTCTTGTCGCTGAGTGTCTGCTTCCAGGCTTCGAGCTTCTTTGGATCTGCTTGGGTCTGCGAATTCATCTGACTCATGATTTGAGCAACTTGGTCGTCCAAAGACGCGGGAGTGGTGTCAAGACCGGGAGATGCTGAGGGGACCGCCGCGCGAGCTGCCTTTTCAGCTGCCTTGCGAGCACTTTCGATTGCTTTGGCTTCAGCCCTTGCTGCTCTGGCGGCTGCTTTGCGAACGTCCTCGATCTCTTTGGCTGCAGCTTTGGCTGCCTTCTTGGCTGCGTGAATTGCTTGGGCTTTCGCTATAGAGGCTGCTTCTGAGGCTGCTTTGATGGCTGCTTTATTAGCACGGTCCACAGCTCTAACCTCCATCCTGGCTGCTATAGAGGCTTGAATCTCGGCTGCTTTGCGGGAGGCTTCAATAGCCCTGGCTTGCTCCTTGGCTGCTTTTTCCGCTGCTATGGTGGCTGCTTTGCGGGAGGCTTCAATAGCTTTTGCTTCCTTCTCGGCTGCTTTGTCGGCCGCTTTGGCTAGTGATTTGGCTTTGGAGGCGCGCGCTATGGCAGAGAATTCTAGCTTCGCGACAAAGTTCATGTCAACCTCTACACCAAGATCGCTGAGTTCCTGCATCTGTGAAGCGTACGCATGAATCCTTTCAGCTGTCCCATAGTGAAAGATGAACTCAGGATGTGGGACAAATATAATGTTTCGCTGGGACACTGTTAGCCAAGTAGCTTGTTATGGAAGAATTGGGGCTTACCGAATCGTCTTCTGCTCGTGGAAACTCTTGTTGAAAGAACTCCCGTGTGACGGCGCCATGGACGATGATTGTTTTTGCTTCCAGAACTCGAAAGAAGTCCTTGAAGCACTGCTTGTGCAATGGGAGGAGAGGATCGCGTCCGTAAATCTCATCATTTGTGCGTCGCTTCAGAACACCATTGACTCGAGCATTAATAGGTTCAGTCTTCAAGTATAAATCGGAAACGAAATGTTGCCCAATGGATGGGAACAAGTTCTTCATGAACACGATGGTGGGTGAATAATCCGCATCTAATATCGCTTGATGAGGAGTCTGCTTCGGATGCGACGGGCACCAATGCAACAAGTGGGCCACAGAAGCTGTGATATCCCCAGATGGAGCATTGAACGTACTCAGATCTTGGATGTTGGAATAGGGAGGTGAGAGCGGGGAGTGGACAACGTTGTACAAGAAAGTGGAGTAGGCATTGATGAATTGCTGTGTTTTTTTGTTGATTTTGTAAGTGTTAGTGACGACATTAGTGAAATGAGCAAAAGCAATATGTAGCAAATGTGTTTCTTGAAGAACTGGAGACGAAATTTTGACTGTTGTTATAGTGACCGGGGGAATGTGTTCGTAACAGGATATTTGGACGGTCTAGAACGTGTCCAGAGACCACGTCTAGACCGTTGGGTGTTGTGAATTGTTCTCGATCAAGTGTGTTGTGATGGTGTTGTTGATGTAAAGAAGTTCGTGAGGGAGACGCGACTTGAGGGTTTATGACGCGAATTGTTGTGGGCGCTAAAGATTAGCGAGGCGCTAATGGCACGCAACCACGTGACTTTCTTGAGCAGTCGCGGAAACCATCAAACTTGGAATATTACATCAGGATTTCATTTTATTTCACCTATTGCTACTATCATATGACATTTACATAGGATCTACATGAGGAAGAATATATATATATGACATTGTGCACTATGCAATTAAGATCTATGAAATCATTTGCCTCCATCTTGGTAAGCAAATGAACTATTCATTTAACTGAGGAACCCACCGTAATGGAATTCCATCTACGCCTATCTTATATGCTGTATTGCTAACCTTTTTTGGCGGTAACACCCATTTCGCCCTTCCTTCTTCTATCTTTCCCCTCCGGCGCATAGCCAACTCGCATACAGCAACCCTTAAAAAGTCGGAATTCTCCCGGTTTTCTCTTCTTTTCAGGATGGAAACCATTCCAACGACTTGGACAGAGACATCCTCAGTTGATTGAGAGCGCCGACTGATCACAGGTGGTGATGAACTTTTTCCCGACCGAGAAACATTGTATGTCTGCATCTGTATAGAAGCAGTACATTTGGTTGCGGACATGGTCTGGGCTAGAGAAGTAGGAACGTGAGCTTCGATGGGGGCGTTCGTAGTTGGGTTTAAGTAGCGACGTAGTGCGGGAGTCGGGGTGTCTTCGAGTCGAGGTGGCATGCGCTCATCTGTAAAAGGTACCTGTGGATCGATAGTAATGATTGATCGAGTTAAAAAATCATCTGGTGTGATCATTGGTGTCGTGAGAGAAGAAAATGACTTTGCAGCGGAGCGTAGAGCTCGTAGCGAAGCTGTGAGGTTGGACTTAAAAGCCGATTTGCGTCGAGGTGTATCAGCCTCCGTTTGGAAATTCTCTTGCTCTTTGACTTGCGGTTTCTGAAAGACCCTGAAATCAAGCTCTTGGATATCGATTTCTGATTCCGATAATGGATGGTCATCCACAGCACTTTCAGCTGGAGGAGACGACAGGACCCTCCGCGAGGGTAGAGACCTTCTTCCTCTTGAATTAGGCGTGACAAGAGAGCTTAGAGACGGTGACGCCTCACCAATGGACTCATCCTCCAACGAAGGCATGGACTCGCATGATACCGTCCTTGTTGAGACGACCGACTCGTAGCCAGTCTCACTCGTAGCGAGGTCATCTTCTGGCGGGCTCAGTAGATAGTCCAGCGGACTCCTCCCCAGGGACATGCTCAGCTCTTTCTCTGAGACATCGGCATGTTGTAGTATCGCGTCCACTGTCAATCTTTGCCCGGCATAATCCCTTTGTCGAAGGCTTTGACTTTGTTTCTTAGTTGGTATTTGCGTCATCGCCAGAAGGGCCGCGACGGAGGGCGAGATTGTGTCCGGGGAATGTGTCCGTTCCTTCCTTCCACTGCGACGGCTTTTGGGTGCCGGCATTCTTTGACCTGCATCTTGGTTGCCTCGCATAGACGGTATCACGACGGGAGAGGAAGGAGTCGTTGGTCTTGGAACTTCGTTCACCGCGCTGGTAGTTTTGGCTGGTGTAGTGGGGGTCGGCGTCTTCTCTCGTTTTGCTGGAGACCGCCGGTTTGCCATGCTGGGCCGGTCATTTCTGGTCTCTCTCGAATGTGCAGTAAACAAGTAGCTCCTTGGAGCAAGCATTGCTCCGGCTCAAGGTTACCTAGGTATGTGCCGCGGATGGATCCTGGAGGCTATGGGAAGCCGAGCTATTACTAACAACTTTATGAGAACCCAGCAAATAAACAAAATAACCGTTTAAAAGACGATTCAATACCTTTGGAACGTAAGGTGGTATGTGAATCATCCAGCAGATATGTGTATGTGCTTATCGATACAACACACCCAGGACGGTGCCCAGCAATTCTTCACAGAGCGCGGTTTGATGGTCCCGGTGAGGCATGTCAGGCTTGGTGGGGGCTTCAAGAGGAGGGCATGAGGATAGGCTGTAGTTGCAGTTATGCTATTTGAACGGGCGTATGGTAATAGAGTAGTAGGAGAGACGACAGGTCACTTGGGCGAAGAAGAAAGTAAGCAGGAAGAAAGGGATGAGGACGACGACAGCAAGTGAGTGGGAGGAGTGATGAGGGCTGATAAGACAAAGGTGTCGGGAAATAATGGAATGCTCGTGTGTTCGTTTCGCTGCCTGGTCCAGGTCTCCAGCCTGATAAAATGCACCCGCAGAGGCAGATCCGCCAACAAACTCGCTACAGTGCCCAGTCAGATCCAGGGCCCCTGCATGGCATCCAACATGAACATGCCTGGTGGGTGTGGGATTGCTGCGGGAGAGCTGCGGGATGGTGCCTTGAATTTATTTTGCTTGTGAGATTCACGAAAATATCGGATATGGGGGTCATCAAGCTGAATGATGATTATGGTAACTTACCAAACTGAATTATTTGCATCGGCGTCGATGTATCAATTTTTGCACAGACAGAACCACGCCACGAAGCACGAGTCTCTGTCTCACGGTGTCTCACTCAAGTCTTTCTTCTTGCTACGTGGGGGATTGATGATCTCCTCTCGTTTGGCTCTTTCGACGCCCTCTCAGGCAGGTGCCCGGCGCTGCCAAACCAACTCTGTAGATTTCAAAGAAAAGGCTCCATACAACGTGTCCAGTCAGAGCAGCTGCAATGATAACCAGTTTTGGGGGTTCAAGAATCGAGTAACCGACTTACAAATCCGCTTTTGGAGTAGATTACGCCGGCCAAGAAGATTTTGGCCGTAACGACTCGACCAGAGAAAGGCTTCTTCCACTTATCAGACAACCGGGTATCTGTGCTGTTGCAGTACCACCCACCGCCGAGTTCGCCGGATGACGATGCACCGTTGTCCATTGCATTGGGTGGGTTTGCTTCGGTACTTGCAGCCATTCCTTTTCTCCTTGAAATTTCTTCAGACGGGGCTTTTTTCCGTCCCACGTCGCCATGCAGTTTCGCGGTTGGCGCGGTGTGCGCCACTGCAACCTCCACTGTAGACTCAAGCAAAATTGTTCCTCTGTTTCAATAATAATCCAATCTCGAAGGACACAGTCGCCGGGTTTGTTGTCCAAAATAAGTAAGTCCCGTATTTTGGTAGCCTCCGGAGTCGGTACCGGGGCCATGATTAAGGATGTGGAGAACCCAGACGTTGAAGAACACCCGCGGCTGCCATCTCTTGGCAAGAATATACAAAAATATGGAAAAGTGGTGGGTAAAACGCGTGTGTTCCTCTGGGTGTTCTGCAGTTCTGAAGATGGTTGTCTGTCCATCAACGTCATTTGCCCAAACCAGAGTCTCGAGATCTCTAATATCTTGACTAGGCTATGTTCGAGCATTCGAAGACCCTTCCCCAGATCTGAGAGCCAATCCAAGGACCTCACGTGGCCTCTGAGCACCGCACCGCACCTCCCTGAACCATTTTAGAATTAGAAAGCTGATCGATCTGACTTGGCGTCTGCATTGGCGTCTGCAAGACGCTCCATTTGGAAAGGTGTTATCTTTTGAGCGATGACTTCGTCTGAACATCTTCAAGACCTCACGCAGAACAATAATGAGAATCAAATCCCGTAGTACAAGCACGCCCCCGTGCCAGCTGCACATTTGGTGGTACGAGAAACAAATAATGATATACAGGAGTAAAGGAGTACAGGAGTACAGGAGTACAGGAGTACGACATGCGGCATCGTATGATGAGTTGGTCCCTTGATAAATGATGTACCTAGGTACTAGGTACATAAAGTATCATGGTCACGTGGGAATGAGAATGGGAACATGTGCTTTCGCGAAAGTGGGGCTCGCCTGCCTAAAATCAACGACACTGGACTGGACTGGACGCGTTGAACATTCTCTTGACGGTTCACATACTACATCCTACATACCACCTTGGATGCTCTCATAGACCTTGAGCATGTCCCAAAGGGCATCTGCTAGAAGTTTGTGTCACCATGGCTCCGAGTCAAAAGGATCTCGACCTCGATGAGGTGAGGGAGAGCCAAGACCGAAATGCAGAACTAACGCGTCAAGAGCTAGAAGAACAGTAGGTCTTTATTATATCTTTTGGCGTAGAATTCTTGCTGAAGTTGGAAGGTATCCGGATCGGCCGAAAAATGAACATGACACTTTCTTCTTCCATGAATTGTTGGTCTCGCTCTTCAACCCTCTGAATGACAACAAGAAAAAGGCCACAGGCCCCTCTGTAGCTCGCGCGAAAAGAGGACCGCAAGGACCGAACAAGCTCTCGCCACATGAGGCTCGTCAGAATATTATCGAGAGATTTATCTCTCGATGGCGGAAAGAAGTCGGCAATGACTTCTATCCCGCGCTCCGTCTCATCCTTCCTGAGAAAGATCGTGACCGACCTATGTATGGCCTGAAGGAGAAAGCGATAGGCAAGTTACTCGTCAAGCTTCTCAAAATCAGTCCAGATTCTGAAGACGGATTCAATCTCCTTAATTGGAAGCTTCCGGGCCAAAAGTCTGCCACTCGTATGGCTGGGGACTTCGCGGGGAGGTGCTTCGATGTTCTGTCGAAGCGACCCATGAGACAGAGTTTCGGCGATATACGGATCGAAGAAGTCAATGATCTTCTAGACAGGCTTGCTATCACGCAGAAAGAAGAGCACCAACTGCCAATCTTCAAGGAATTCTATCAAAGAATGAACTCTGAAGAGCTTATGTGGCTTATTCGAATAATCCTCCGACAGATGAAAGTAGGAGCTTCCGAGAAAACCATCTTAAATGTGAGTTCCTTGGCACGATTGATCCATCCTCGCTGACCAAGTGATAGCTTTGGCATCCAAATGGCGAAGCTTTGTTCAACGTATCCTCCAGCCTTCGGAAGGTCTGCTGGGATCTTATTGACCCTGAAGTCCTACTCGAAGGAGAGGATGCCGGTGTCACGATCATGCAGTGCTTCCAGCCCCAGCTAGCACAATTCCAGAAACATAGTTTTGCAAAGATGATCGAGAAACTTGGCACCGCTGTGACCGATCGTGAGTTTTGGATCGAGGAAAAGTTAGATGGAGAAAGAATGCAGATGCATATGATCGAAGATGAAGATATCCCGGGAGGACGGAGGTTTAGATTCTGGTCAAGGAAGGCTAAGGACTATACTTATTTATATGGAAGTGGCTTCGAAGATGACAACTCGGCACTGACAAGGCATATCAAGGATGCTTTCAACCCCAAAGTTCGCAACATCATTCTAGATGGCGAGATGATCACTTGGGACCCGGATAAAAACAAGATTGTTGATTTCGGGACACTAAAAACCGCAGCAATTTCAGAGCAGAAGAATCCATATCAATCGACTGGTCATAGGCCGGTGTTCCGTGTCTTCGACTGTTTGTATCTCAACGATAGAAATCTCACTAGGTACACGTTGAGGGATCGACGAAAGGCGCTTGAAGGAGTTATAACCGATGTTCACCAGCGTCTTGAAAAGCACAAATATGAGGTAGCGAAGGAAGAATCAGCAATCGAGCCTGCGCTGCGCAAAGTTGTTGCTGAGGCTTCCGAAGGCCTAGTGCTCAAGAATCCGCGATCAATGTACCAACTTAACTCCAGGAATGATGACTGGATGAAGGTGAAACCAGAATACATGGAAGAATTTGGAGAGTCTTTGGATTGTGTGGTGATCGGTGGCTATTATGGCTCTGGGCACAGAGGTGGAGGTTTGTCTTCGTTCCTATGCGGTCTTAGAGTTGATCAAAATCATATACTTTCTGGTGAGTGCGCTCTGGCTGAAACCAAATTTTAAATACTAACTTTTGTCTCTCAAGGTGCAAACCCAGAGAAGTGCTGGTCTTTTTTCAAAGTCGGTGGAGGTCTAAGAGGATATGACTACTCTGAGATCAAGCATCGTACCGAAGGCAAGTGGATAGACTGGGATCGCAACCATCCACCAACGGAATACATCGAGCTTGGGGGTGGCGATCGACAGTACGAGAGGCCCGACGTCTGGATCAAGCCAAGTGATTCGGTGGTCCTTGAAGTCAAAGCAGCCTCAGTTGGCGGGTCGGATCAGTTTAGAACAGGATTGACATTGCGATTCCCACGCTTCAAAAAGTTGAGGACGGATAAAGACTGGAAGAGCGCCTTGTCTCTCTCCGAATTTACGGCGCTGAAGTCCAGAGTTGAAAAGGAAGCAAAGGAGAACGAATTCAAAGTCGAGGGGAAACGGAAAACGACGAAGAGGATCAAGAAGCAGCCTACCATCGCAGGTAACGACACAAATGTCAAGACGCCCTACGCCGGCCCAAACACCAAAGTCTTCGAAGGTTTGAACTTCTGTGTCTTCAGTGATATGGTCACTCCTTACAAGAAGTCCAAGGCAGAAATCGAGCAGGCTATCAAAGCCAACGGAGGAAGCATATTTCAGAGCGCCACGACCAAGGATAGCATGATCTGCGTCGGCGACAAAAGAGTAGTCAAGGTCGCGAGTATAATCAAGAGCGGCCGTTTAAGTGTCGTGAAGCCGATCTGGGTGCTCGATGCTCTGAAGCAAGCTGAGATTGATGGCCCGGAGCGACCGAGGTTCTTACTGCCTTTTGAGCCGAAGCACATGTTTCATCTGACGGAGGATATAAGAGAAGACGTTGAAAACAACGTCGATGACTACGGTGATAGCTATGCTCGGGATGTCACGGCGGATGATCTCAAAGTCGTGTTGGATGATATGATCCACCCCAAGAACTATGACTTCTCGCCGAGCAATTTCTTGAAGCAACTCGAAGAGCATGGCCATGGATTGGGAGAGCTGCCTGGCTCCCTGTTTGCAAGATGTGTTGCCCGATTTGTTCCCGCAGATGAAAATGCGAGCGACCCTGAAGCAGACCTTGATTTCGTAATTGCCAGAAACCGGTTTATCTTTGCGGGAGGTGTCGAAACTACCGATGACGACGACGACGAGATCACTCATTTTGTGATTCGCGATAAATCTGCCGATATGATGAGGAAATTGAGGGGAGAGCTTGCTTTGCGGAGAGGGAAACTGCCACGGATCGTTGGCTTGAAGTGGCTGCAGGATTCTTGGGACGAGAAAACGCTGCTTGATGAGGAAATTTATGCGGTCATGGCGTGATGTGTGTCATGGTTATGAATATATGTGAATAGAATCTTTGGAGGATATCAAACAGCGAAAGTAGCTGTACTCTGACGAAATATTACGACGGCGTACAATTAAGCATCCACTTTGCAATATTCAAATGAAACCATTGCAGTCACTAGCAGTGAGACACATCATATTCGGGCGACATTTTGAAGCAAGTGTGTTCCTGGTTTCTCCAATGTATGGTTAAATGCAGCCTCCCTTTTACATTCATCTATGACATTTCCCTTTTCGTATCTCTTCATCTCCCATCGCCATTTCCTTCTCCGGTACATTCTTCAAGCACCCAATACCAAGAACACCAAAAATAAACGAAGGCAAGGCCATCTAGATGTCCAAACCTAGACTGCGCAAACTGAAGGCACGTTTCAAAGAGCAACAGAGCTGGAATGAAGGTGCACGGAAGAGGAAGGGTGGATGGAAGCAAGAAATTCTTAGAACTTTGCGGAGATGTAAACGCCTCTAAGATCATGCCTTTGAGTTCACAAACAAGAACCTAGCCCTGTACTTCGTCAAAGGCGCTTCCCCTGAACACGGCCCTTCAAATCACATGAGCAGCCTACAACTCCCACTCAGTATTTTCCTTGGCATCGTTGCATGGCTTCTTGGAATGAAGGAAAGGAAATTGAAATGGCAGTAAAGTAGAGATTGACAGCAGATTACGGCTGCAGGTACATGTAGAATGTCTAGCAACAGTTACAGACTACAAGCTACTGAGAAATCAATTCCACGGGACTTTGCTGCGCTTGCGGAATCAAGATAGACTGGCGGGCATCAATCTTCTGATTTGGTGTCGCTGTGAACTGTCTCGCAACAGCGATGTTGCTTCAGGCTCTAGTGGAGGTCACGATAGATTAGTGAACACACCAATGCGAGTGAAGTTAATGCTCCCAGCCTATGAGTTGCCTCATAGTAGTCAGGAGTACTACAAATAAGAACTGGCAAAGTCTGATAATATCATGTAATTCTGCTTATGTCTACTTCGGACAATTAAGTATCAGAAGAAGCAACCAATCAACGCCGCGATAAATCCCAATCGATCCCTTCGCAGGTCCCCTTTTGACTCCAAAGCAATTCTCAACCTCCAAGACACAAGATAAACCGCGCAGGAAACCAGACCATGATGCTGATATCCTTCCTCAAAGTAGACTAGTCAAACAACAATAAAGAGATCCATGCCGTTAACAAAATACAAGAAATGAATTGCGACTTTTTATGCAGCTGACTCGTAGGAGGGCATGCTCGTAAACAATCGATGACACGGAGCGTAATGAAAAACTAGGCCGTCTTCATGGTATCCAAGTCATCGTGATCGTCGAAAGCGTACCTCATACCGTCGTGTCTATCCTTCTAAATCCACCAGGATGTGAGGATACAAAATACAAGTAAGGAGATAGCCAACGTGCTTCAGAAAGCGTCTTCATCGGTCCACTCGCTGCCAGATACAATGCGGTTGCCTTCAGCGTCCGTGAGTGCATGTCCAGCATGGGCTCCGTATGGTGGCAAGCCTTTTTGCTTCTTGATTTGACCGCCTTCTGGTGGAGCGTAGCCATCATCAGGGGTGAAGCGCTTTCCACGAGCAGCACGAAGTCTAGCATAATAGTCGTCAGACGCGTCTTCCTCTGGCTCGGAAATCTCGGAGTACGTCTCCCAATTCTCACTGCCTGAAACAACCGTAGAATTGTTTGAAATCTGGCGACTTGACGGCGCAGAAGGGTATGAAGTGGATTGAGTGTAGCGTTCATTTTGTCGCATGGAGTTATTGAATTCCTGGTACGATTGGGGTCGACTGCGTTCTTGTGGGTAGCCATATGGATCCTCGGGCGACACATGTCGTACACTTCCACTTGAGAGAACGCTTTCAGCGCGGGGGTGTGAGACAGGAGTTGGGGCTGGTGGAGGTACAAAGAGATCCCTCATCTTTGGCGGTGGTGCTCGGGATGGAGGAGGTCCCATCTTCCCACGAATAGTACGTTCAGTAGCCGCCTCTGCGCGAGCACGCCGTTCAGGGGAGTTGTTGCCGTGGTTAAGATTTGACAACGGAGCTCGCGCCGGAATCTTTGAGGGAGATATCTTGCCAGCTGCAGCAGTGGAAGTTGGGAGAGGGTTGCGTCTAAGAGTTCCTCCGGCGGTTGGTGTCTTCGCACCAGCCCTTGGAGGTGGTGCCTTCATGACACTATTGCCTCGACTAGGTGGAGCAGATTTCTGGCTCTTGGTTGTGGATGGCGGTGGACCTGCCGGCGTCTTCGATCGGGGACCAGGTGCTGGTTTAGATTCCGAAGCATCGAGCTCATCGATATATCGTTCTCCATGGACCAAAAAGGGTCGGCCATATTCGTCCTCCCACTTCTCCAGAACCTTTCTTAAATTGACCGCGATCTTAGGCAGGTCCTTCGCAATTCTCTTTCTCATCTTCTCCTCGCGTAAAAGTCTTGTTGGGTCGCGCTTCTCACCCTTCTGGCCTCGTCCAAGTAGTCGTGAGGCATCTTGACTGGATGCTTGTAAGTCATTTCGATCCTTCACAAGCGACCTGTGCTGTTCAATGAGCGCCAACGTTGGTGCACGTTGCTCCTTGAGAGCTTCCAAGCGGCCGATTTCTTGCTCATGCGCCTCGAGAAGAGCATCGCTGTACACGTCTGAGAATGCGGGAGTAAATTCCAACATCTCTTCCTCAGAGAAGTACAATCCATCCCAAAGCTCCTGCAGCTTATAGCGCGCATCTTCCACAAACAAGTGAAGATTTTGTCGCTTCAGCTCATTTAATCTCGATAACTCGTCCTCAAACTCATTAATTTGTCGAACTCCGCATCCGCGATTGCCATTCAAGAATTTCTTTCTCTCATGCTCCTCCACTCCCAACTTCTCCCATAGTCTCTCAACGGTCATCTTAAGATCCTTAAGGCGCTTTTCACGTGATTTCTTTTCATCAGCCAGCTTATCCCGCTTCGATCGTAACCTAGCGATATCTTCCTCGTGTAGTCCGAGCTGTTCGGGAGAGTCGCGGTAATATTTGACAATCATCCCATCGGTCTGAGCTTGTGGAGTTCCCAGCTCGGCCCAGAGCTGAATGATATTTTCGGACAATGCCTTGACGGTGGCAACTCGACGCGTGTATTCTTCGTAGACCCGTGTAAATTCGTCGTCGAGGGCAGTGACATAAATTGGAGAGAGATCAAAGGTCGGTGGGACAGTCGAGTTTGGGGCTGTGGGTGGAAGAGCAATCTTGATGAAAGATGATTCGAGATGTGAAGAGTAGGATTCAAGGGCCTGGACCAATTCTATCAAATCATCAGCATGTTTCACTTACTTTACGGACATGTTAGATAGTGCAGAAAATTGCATACTCTTAACTTGCTCGAAGCGCTCCTTGTGTAACCTAGAAATTTGCTTATGCTTCTCCTTCAAGACCTGTAAGCAGCGCAACAACGGATAGGTAATCTTTAGATCCTCGTCTTCAGCTTCGTATTGATGATGTTGCTTGTTGTCATCGAGCGAAGCCTCCATTTGTTGGATCGTGGTGATGATGCGTTGTGCCTCGTCGGTCATCTCATTCTTTTCGGATTCGACCTGACGGACTTGATTATGTAGAGCTTCAGTGAGTGCAGAGAATAACTATCTAGAATTAGCATGCGAAAATGCAGATAAAAGAGTGTTAATAACGTGCCTCTGACTCTCTAGTCTCCCGCTCATGGCTCGGAACTCCAATCTCATCGAAGAGGCCGTGGAGTTGTCCAATGATTGTCGACACCTGCGTGGACAGGTAACTGGAGTCCATTATGAGTAGATACAGAGAAGCGCGTCAAATGAATGAGTTCTTTGCTGTATGTTCCAGGTGTAATGTAACGGTTCAATATTCAGGTACCGAAAACGGGCAGGCGGCGTAAATGGCCAGTATTGATTGCTATCGAAGGTTGGAGACAATTTAGCAGTGATCGATACGTGATCGCGACTGCGAAACCTCGAGAAACCCGGATTGGCAATTCATCAAAGATGGGAATGAGTGGAAGTCGCGCGGCTCTTGTGTGTATAGACCAACGATCGCAAGCGGGATCTCGTTGTGTTATGGCTCTGGGCCATTACGGTTTTCGTTGGCCCAGAAACCACATCGGCGGGGCCGGGTTTCAGACATCGACTAAATTTAGCGTTACGAGGGTTAGTACATACTACGTAGTTCCAAAGCCTAGGTAGCTAGGTAGTATCACGAATATGCTGCTGTTTAAATTAAAGTTGCACGATTCCTGGGGCTTTTAAATTACTTTCTGAAACTGCTGAGCAATACTGTAATAGTTAAAGAAAAGTATGGTTGCTTTGTAGGGGTTTGGATTTGGCTGCCAAAGCTGGTGTCTGGTGTCTGGTGTCTGGTGTCTGGTGTGTTCTCAGGCTCCAAACCCCGCTAAACAGCTGCAGCCTTGCGGCAGCTCGACTTCACAACCTCATAAATTTGAATCTTCCACATTAGCTCGTCCATTTAGACCCCTTCATACATTTTGTCACCTCTGAGATCTGCCGAAACTCGGAGTCATCATGGATACTGCGCGCAAGACCTGGGGTAAGTGATCAACTAACCAGCTTCCCCGCTCTCATACTGATCTTATCGCAGAGCTTGATAACAACATAAAGCTGGTTGATCCCCAGCGCGACGCCCTCTATACCTACGATACCGCCGAGCAGAAGAATATCAATGATGCGAAGCCATGGAGATCCGACCCCCATCATTTCAAGAATGTACGAATCTCCGCTGTAGCTCTCCTCAAGATGGTCATGCACGCCCGATCCGGCGGCTCTATTGAGGTCATGGGCTTGATGCAGGGCAAAATCTCTGGAGATACCTTCATCGTTACAGACGCCTTCAGATTACCTGTCGAAGGAACAGAAACCAGAGTCAATGCCCAGGATGAAGCAAATGAGTACATGGTTGGATATCTGCAGGCATGCCGTGAGCAGGGGAAGTTGGAGAACGCTGTAGGATGGTATCACAGTCACCCAGGCTATGGCTGTTGGCTCAGTGGGATTGATGTCAGCACACAGTCTACGCAGCAGACGTTCTCCGATCCTTTCCTCGCTGTAGTCATCGATCCAGACCGCACCATCTCAGCCGGCAAAGTCGAAATCGGTGCCTTCAGAACCTACCCTGACAACTACAAGCCTACGGATTCTGGTGCTGGAGATGGATATCAAACCATTCCTTTGGCGAAGATTGAGGACTTCGGTGCACACAGCAGCAGATATTACTCCCTAGAAGTCTCCCACTTTAAAAGCACACTCGATACCCATCTGCTGGAGCTATTGTGGAACAAATATTGGGTTCAGACCCTCAGCCAAAGCCCCTTGTTCACCAACCGGGAGTACAGCAGTAAGCAGATGCTTGATCTCAGCAACAAGATTGTAGAGGCTACCAATATGGTGCAACGCTCCTCAAGAGGACCGACTGGCCCGCATGGAAATAAGGCTGTGGACGAGAAGATGGATAAGGCGGTGAGGGATAGCCATAAAATTGCTGGGGAGGAGATGACGGGATTGATGGCCGGTGAGATCAAGGCGAAGCTCTTCAATGGACTTGGAGATGCGGACAAGGCGCAGAAGGCACCTGCGGCAGATATAGAGACCGAGGCTTCATGATATTGGTTTGTGGGTTGAACAGATAGGGGAGATGTGGCGACGAAATATGCAAATCAACGAGACCTCAAAGGCTCATGAGCATTGCTTGGCGTATTTTCACGAGGCGTTTGGGGTGGAAGGACACATTAGTAAAAGTCTAGATTACAGAGAATGAGATTATGATGATACTAGTATACATTTTGATTACGATACAATTCTCTAAAATACATGATCCCTCAAATATACCTAGTCGAACACGGTCTAAGGTTTAGTCTCCACTGTCACCGCCATCACCACCATTTTCGCCATTTTCAATACCTCCTCAATCTCACCATGACTTTTCTGATTGTTGGACTTCGTCCTCCAGAAAGCTTTGGGCAGGGAAAGCGTCATCCTGAGCCCATCCAGGCGCGCGCCACCATCTTTGCATGTACAACCACTCACAGGATCCTATGTCCAAACAGGCCAAAGCAACCCTGGGGATGGTCATGCACCCGTCATGAGAGCACCATCTACCGGACTATCCTCTTTCTTGGCTTCCCCATCTTTCCTATACGTCTCTAGCACAACTTCCTTCGCAAGCTCAAGCCGCCTGAGCGCCTCCTCCCTCCCCAATATCCCCATAGCAACACTTCCATCCGGCCCAGACTTGGCTCCCATAATAGCCCATCGTATATACCTATGCACAAACGTACTCCACGCCTTCGAGAACCGTAGAGTCAAAGCCTCATCCTCCTTAAGGTGGGGCGCCTCATCTATGCTTTTCATAAGCATTTGCTTGATTATCGTATCCGCCCAGAACTTGAGCTCGTCTTTGTTCCAGGCTGTGTCAGGGACTTGGTCGTATACTTCGAGCAAGGTGAGGAATTCGGTAGGGGAGACTCTGTGTTCGGTATCTTTGGGGACGTGGTGCAGTTTCCAGCTCCAGAGTGGTATGGTCGTTTGGAGTGATTCTTTGGTAGGCGGGCTGAAGAAGCTGATGCTGCGGTTGACGAATTCTTCTGGATTGGTGTAGTTTCGAGCATCTGCTCTCAGTAGCGAACGCACGAAATTTTCTCGAGAGGCGCCTGGTTGGAGCGCTTCATAGACGGGTAGTTCTTGTCGGAAACTGCGTTCTTCGAGGTACTTCAGGACGGGCTCTGCGGCTAATTTGTCGAAGTCCTGGCGTGGGTTGACAGGGGTTGAAAGGTCGAGGGAGGCGTAATGCTGGGCGTGTTTTCTTTGGAGATACCAGAGCTTCTCGAAGGCTACCTTGGTGTCGCCTCTGGTAAATTTCAAGCTGGCCTGGTCAGGAGTTTAGTAGATACACCAGCCATGAGTACAGAAAGAAACGTACACGTCTGATGAGATCTTCCATCTCCATAAAATCATCAGCTTCGTTGTGAGACCATCCAAGCAAAGCAGCAAAATTGATCAGAGTCCCTGGGAATATTCCTTTCTTATCTCGCCATTCTGCCAGGTCGATGGATCCGGTTCTTTTGCTCAGCTTTGCACCGTTCTTGTCTACAAGGAGACTAACATGTGCAAAGGCCGGAGGTTGCCATCCGAATGCTTGATACAGCTCGAGATGTTTTGGAGTGGACGACATCCATTCCTAGATTGAAATTAGATGAAGAAAGGTTAAGAATTTGTGAAGCACGCATACTGAACCTCGGATCACATGAGTTATCTTCATGAGATGGTCATCTACCACATTTGCCAGATGGTATGTAGGAAAGCCATCAGATTTCATCAGAATTGGGTCATAGTAAGAGCCCGGATGTGCAGAGTTATAGTAAGAGCCCCTTACAGGTTTTGACTTACTCTCTAACTCGCCGCGCTGCCGGACTCGCCCAAATACCAAATCATTAAAGACAGGAGATTTGTCTGGAGCCTTGAGCCGAACAACATGAGCCTCTCCTTTTGCAGCTCGATCATCTGACTCTTCTTTCAGGACATGAGCGCATTTCCGGTCATAATCAGGTTGCTGGCCAAGACTTTCTCGATGCTGGGCAAGTTGTCGTAGGCGCTGGGGGGTACAGAAGCATCTGTATGCATTGCCGGACTCAAGCAATTGCTCTACGTGTTCTCTGTATATAGCGGTTCTTTGTGACTTTACAACATTAGGGAAAATAAATGTTTCGGTCTGAGGTTGACTTACCTGTTTGTAAGGTCCATATTTACCCCCTATTTTGGGCCCTAACAGATTCTGAGCTATCGCTACTTGAAATAAGGAGAATAAATTGCACCTTCATCCCACTCAATCCCTGCCCATTCTAAATCCTCGTACAGCCTCTGCTCGGCATCAGGCACCGTTCTTTTCTATAGAAAGTTAGTACCAGTGATCACGGGGTTGTTAAAGCAAGGGATGAATACCTGGTCCGTATCCTCTATCCGCAGAAGGAATTGGCCACCAGTTGCCTTTGCAATAAGGTAATTGAAAAGAGCAGTTCTCAACGATCCGAGATGGAGATATCCGGTGGGAGATGGTGCGAAACGTGCCCTTATGGGACCAAGCCTGCGTAACTCCTCTGAAGCCTTTGACAAGGGTCCAGCTGCAGCAACGTTGGTTGAGGCACGCCTGACGCTATGGCATGAGAAGCAGATCCACCGAGATGAAATAGTTCTTCT
>Ga0247778_1000270_pt1 | contig 83763 bp, 63 predicted proteins | sample UWRJL049202B5_FD_179939 | JGI IMG/M metagenome (GOLD analysis project Ga0247778, IMG submission 179939) | Plant litter microbial communities from Arlington Agricultural Research Station in Wisconsin, United States - UWRJ-L049-202B-5 | ecosystem: Environmental > Terrestrial > Plant litter >... | reverse complement strand
TGCTGAGCTAACCCCAAATTTCCTCGAGCTCTTCGGTGTGGTGATGCGTGATTCGCCGCTCCGAGCTCTTGGCGATCTTGGTAGTCTTGGCGATCTTGGCGACCCTCTGGGAGCCGTTCAGGGGTGGCACCGATCCGGGTGCCGTTCTCATCGTTAAAATCCCGACGAAACGACGTGCTGAGCTAACCCCAAATTTCCTCGAGCTCTTCGGTGTGGTGATGCGTGATTCGCCGCTCCGAGCTCTTGGTAGTCTTGGCGATCTTGGCGACCCTCTGGGAGCCGTTCAGGGGTGGAGAATGGTCAGGGGGCGGCGAGGTCGAAGCTGGCGCGGGTTTGGACTTGCACCATCGGGCGTTGCTTGGCGTCGGCGGCGCCCAGTGCGGCGCCGATCATCGATTGTAGCTCGCCGGTCTTCGGTAGCGATTCGCCGGCGGTGACGCTGATCTTGCCTTCACCGGCGGCGCGGAACTCGGCCATGACCTTCGGCGCGTCGGGCGGCAAGCCTTCGATCTCGAACGCGGGTGACGCCGCGTAGCGCTTGGTGTTCACGCTCAGGCTGACCAAGCTGGCTTCGATCTTCTCGACTTTGACCATGCGATAGGTGACGACATCCAGGCCCATCAACACGTCACGGCTGGTGACCATCCAGAAGCCACCGACACCCATGGGCTTGCTCGGAAAAGGCATGGCCACGCCGACCAGCAGATCGCTGAGGGCCTGAACGGGATCGCGAAAGCCCGGATCGACACCTTTGGGGATCTCGGTGTGCAGATTCAGGGCCGTGCCGGCGGCCCCCACCTGGTACTCCACGCGCGAGCCCTTCAGTTTGCTGACGGCGTTGGCGAGATCAGCGGGCACGCCGGGCGCGTTGATCTTCGCGCCCGTCACCTTGACCACGATTTGGGTGAGCGCCTCCGCGGGGGGAGCGCCCTCTGCTTTGGGCTTCGCGTCGCCTTCGACTTTGGGCTTCAGGCTTTCGATCGTGACCGCGAATTGAATCGGAATCGCGCCTTGCTGCGGATCGCTCTGAGTTGCAAGATCGATGGTGCCGGTGCGCTTGAGCCCGGGCTTCGGCGAAGAACCGAGCTGGACGCGCGGCTCGCTGCCGTCACTGCCTACGGTGAGCGTTGCCGGGCTGCCCTTGGCCGCGGCCTTGTCGGCTTCGCCCGGTCCGAAGATGCCGGTCGGAGGCGGGCCACCGGCCGTGCCCGCGGCAGGATTGGCGCGAGCCGCCGCCACCGAGCCCATGGCCTTGGCCAGATCGGGCTCGTCTTCCGCCACCTTGCTCGCCTTGCTCGCTCCGGCGTCGGCCGCGTTCTCGCTCTCGGAATCGCGCTGCTTTTCTTTCTTGTCACAACCCAGGACGAGCGTACTCGCCAGAGTTACCGCGGACAGAACTAGGGCGGACCTGATCGTCGGTGTCTTCATGTCTAGGGCCGGGATTTACTTCGGGTCGAGGGAGCTTGGAAGTGACAGCTTGGCAGTCAGCGCTTAGAACGGCGGCGGCGAAACAACGGGCGCGCCCGTTTCGTTCCCGGGCGGCGGCGCGGCGTCGGAAATGCCGGCATCTTGCGGCGTTTTTGCGGCTTCGAGCTCGTCGTTTGGACCTCCGTCCGGGGCCCCGGCTTCCACGCCCGCATCCGGCTTCGACACTTCCGTCGGCACGGTCCCGTCGAGGAACTCTTCCTCGATCGCGTCGGTCTGACCGGGGTACGGCAGTAGACCGGTCGCGGGATCGACGCTGGCGGTGACGATACTGCCCGGCTTCGGAAATTCGGTTGGCGGCTTGCCCTCACTGGCCACTTTCATGAAGCTCATCCAAGCGGGCAGCGCGGTGGCCGCACCCGCTTCGCCCCAACCGAGCGGCAGAGGTTCGTCGTAACCGACCCAAACCGCGGCCGCGATGTCCGTAGAGTAGCCCACGAACCAGGTGTCCTTGGCTTCGTTCGTCGTGCCGGTCTTGCCGGCCAATGGCCGACCCAAGGAGCGCGCGCGTTGCGCAGTGCCCCGTTCGACGACGCCGCGAAGTAGGCTCGTGATCAAGTACGCCTCATCGGGAGCGAGCACGCGGCGTATCGGCGGCGTGGAAGGCAACTTCAAGACTCTGCCGCCCGGCGCGACGATCCGCGTCACGAGCTTGGGGAGTTCGAATTCGCCGCCGTTGGCGAAAGTGACGAAAGCGTTGCAGAGCTCGATCGGAATCACCTCATACGCGCCCAGGGCGAGCGAGGGCGTCGGCTTCAAAGTGGTCGTGATGCCGAGCGCGCGGGCCCACTCGACGACGTTGGCCGCGCCCACTTCTTCGATCAGCTTATCGGCCGCCGCGTTGTCGCTCGCGGCGATCGCGGTGCGCACGCTTTCGCGATAGCTGACCAGCTCTTTGCCGTTTTTCTTGGTCAAATCCAAGACACTGGCGGGCGTAAAGCGACGCGAATGCAACGCATAGCTGTAAAGCAACGGCTTGAAGGACGACCCCGGTTGGCGCCGCGAGTGTGTCGCGCGATCGAGCCCGCCGCTGATCGCTTCGTAGCTGCCCACCAGCGCGCGTACTTCACGCCCGCGCACGTCGAGCGCGACCAACGCCGACTCGGGGCCGAGCTCGAGCCGCAACGCGACGGGGGGCGCGCCTTCCGGAGCTCCGAGTAGCCCCACGCGCAGCGCCGCCCCCAGCTTGGCAAATTCACTCGGGGGCAGATGCTTCGGGTTGTAGCGCTCTTCGCTCGCGAGCGTCACGCGACCGAGCACGTCCCCGACCTGCACGTCGATCGTGCCTGCCGCATCGTTGACGGCCACGACCTTGCCCACGTAAATCTTGTTTTGGCGTGGCACACCGCTGAACAGCGGGCCCCACAGCTTGCGCGTGGTCTGGGTGAAAGGCGGCACCAATTTCTGGCGCGTCGCGTAATTGTCCAGATTTTCGCGAACCGCGCGGCGCGCGGCGGCTTGCAACGCGGGATCGATGGTCGTCTCGATCACGTAGCCGCCGTGGATGGCGTCTTCACCGGCCACGTCGTCGAGCAGCTTTTTGACGTAGGACACGACCTCCGGCGCGAGCTCGGATTCGCCGTCGGAAGCCGGCGCGAGCCGGACCTTCGAGGCCTGGGCCAGGTCGTGCAAATCTTGGGTGATGAAGCTCTTTTCGAGCATTTGATCGAGCACGTAGCGACGCCGAGCCAGTGATTTGGCTTCGTCGCGGCGCGGCGAATACTTCTCGGGTGAAGCCACGAGCCCCGCCAGCAGCGCCGCTTCCGGCACGTCCAAATCCTTGGCTTTCTTGCCAAAGTAATAGCGCGACGCCTCTTCGATGCCGTAGCGGCCGTGGCCGAGGTAGATGGTATTGAGATAGAGCGAAAAGATCTCGTCCTTGCTCAGCTCTTTTTCCAAGCGGCGCGCGAGGATCGTCTCCTTGATCTTGCGCTGATAGCTGCGCTCGGAGTCGAGCAGCACGTTCTTCACCACCTGCTGGGTGATGGTGCTGCCGCCTTGACGCTTGTGGCCGGCGCGCAGATTCGCCACCAGCGCGCGCAGCATGCCAATGTAATTGAGCCCTTGATGCTCGTAGAATTGCGCGTCTTCCGCGGCCAGGAATGCGAGCTTGGCGTGGCTCGGCACATCCGCGAACGGAATCACCGTGCGCCGCTCCACGAACAAGCTCGCCAGCACCGTGCCGTCACGCGAGAGCACGCGCGTGACTTGCGCGGGCTGATAGTGCGTCCGCAAGTCGTGCACGTCCGGCAAGCCGCTCTCGAAATGCCGAATCACGAGCAGCACCGCGAGCACGCTCGCCGCCGCCAACCCCAAGAGGGCGTACGCGGTCAGCTTCGCGTAGCGAAGCACCGCTTCACGAGAAGGAAAACGCATCAGCGGCCCATAAGGCGCATCACCACTACGGCTAAGAGGACACCAGCCACCAAGCACAACGCGGCAACGCCGATCAAAAGTCCCGGGCCGCTCGATTTTTCAGCCACCGCGGCCGGCCGATTCTCGCGCTCTTCCATGGCCGGCAAGAGCGGACGCGGAGCGGAACCGTCTGGTCGTAGCGAAGGCAAGGCTTGAGCGGCCGCGCCGCCGAACGGGCGCAGCGCCTCGGCGAAGTCAGCCGCGGTCTGATAGCGCTGCTCGGGCTTCTTCGACAACGCGCGGGCCAGCACCTCATCCAATCCCTTCGGAAAGCGCCGCTCCGGCACCCGCTCGCTGAGCGGGATGATCGCCTCGGTGACGTGCTTCTGGATGTACTCCATCGGCGACTTGGCCGAAAAGGGCAGCTTGCCCGTGAGCACTTCGTACAAAATCACGGCCAGCGAATAAATGTCGCTGCGGGCATCCAGGGTTTTGCCCTGCGCTTGCTCCGGCGACATGAACTCGGGCGTGCCGAACACCATGCCCTCTTGGGTCAGGATGATCGAGCCCGGCTGCATTTGCCGCTCGGTCACCTTGGCGAGCCCGAAATCCAGCACCTTCGGGTAATCCGCTATGCCGCCCTGCTTGGAGAGAAAAATGTTCTCGGGTTTGAGGTCACGGTGCACGATACCGAGTTCGTGCGCCTCCTGCAGCGCTCCGCAAACTTGAATCAGAATCGGAATTGCGCGCTCGGTGGGGATCGGGCCGTCTTTGCGCACCGCTTGATTCAGATTTTTGCCCTCGAGCATCTCCATCACGATGTACAGCGAGCCGTCTTCCTCGAGTTCGCCGTACACGAAGACCTTCACGGTGTTCGGATGGGTGAGCTGGCTCATGGCACGCGCTTCGCGCCGGAAACGCGAGGTCAAATCTTTGCGATTCGCCAGCTTCGGATGCAGGATCTTGATCGCCACCATGCGCTTCATGGCAGGCTGCGAAGCCTTGTACACGGAGCCCATGCCGCCCGTGCCGATCTTCTCCAAGATCAAGTATTCGCCGCCCAGGATTTCACGGCCGATAAAGGGGTCCTTGGGGGGCATTCAGCCTGACAGATACCAAAACTTACTGCCCGCTACGAGCACGCTGAACGCAGAACTGGCTCAGGATCTCGATTCGATTGGCAAAGCGCACTTTCCGCAGTGGAAACTTGCATCACGGGGCCCGTGGGCCGCATGAATGACCGGCCATGACGGAACAGGCCGAATTCTTGGAGAGTGCGCTTTTGCGTGGAGCCGGCTTTCGGCACGCCTTCTTCACGCGTCAGGGCGGCGTCTCGCAGGGTCCCTACTCGAGCTTGAGCTTCTCGGTTGCGGCCGGCGACAGCGAAGCCAACGTGAAGCAAAACTTGGAACGCGCTGCAGCCCAGCTGGGCATTGCCAGCACGCGCATCCATTTCTTGTCCCAGGTGCACGGCCGCGTCGTCCACACCTTGAGCGGCAGTGAACAGCAAAGCGAGCTCATCCAGCGCGAGGGGGACGCGCTCGTCAGTCGGGCAGCGGGTCTCGCTTGTGCCGTGCGCAGCGCGGATTGCGTGCCCGTGCTATTGGCCGATCGGCGAAGTGGCGCGGTCGCAGCCGTGCACGCCGGCTGGCGGGGCGCCGTCAACGGCGTCGTGAGCAGCGCGGTCCACTCCCTGCGGGCCATCGCGCCGAGCCCGGACTTGCTCGCCGCCATCGGCCCGCACATCTCGCAGGCCGCATTCGAGGTCTCGGAGGACGTGGCAGAAACGCTCTTGAGCGCCTCACGCGATGCTCGGATCGTGGATCGTTCGCGGCCCAAGCCGCACGTCGATTTACGGCGCATGTTGCGCGCCGAGCTGCACGCGCTCGGCCTCGAGCAGGCTTCGATCGATGACGTTTGGGGCTGTACGGTCCTCGAACCCGAGCGCTTCTTTTCGTTTCGGCGGGATGGCAAGGCCAGCGGCCGCCACCTCAGCGCAATTGTGCCCCAGCTGTAACCGGCCAACGAGCATCATCACATCTTGCGGCAAACCTGGATTCGATAGATCCTTCGCGCACGGGGTGGGGAGCGAATTAGCCCGGCCAACCCGGGAGTTTTGCGGAAAATGCCCATCACTGTTTCCTGTCCAGCTTGTGGTTCACGGTTTTCGCTGAGCGACGACCTGTACCGGCGCCGAGTCGCGGGCAGCCTGGTGAAGGTGAAGTGTCGCACTTGCAACGCCGAGATCGCGGTCGACGCCACCGAACCGGCGACGATGCCGAGCAACGAGGCGCCACGTAAGCATCCGCATCCGCATCCCCCACGCCCCAGAGCGATCACCGAAATCGGCTTGGGCACGCCGCCACCGCCCGCAGCGCTCGCCACGAGCACACCGCTGCCCTTCGAACTTCCCCAGCCACCACTACCCTTGAACGCGACGGTCACGCCCTTGCCACTCAATCCAGCAACCGTCTCAGCCGCTGACGCAGACTCGAGCTGGAGCGACGAAGAGACGATCGCGATCAACCTGTCGAGGACCAAGCCACCAGCAAAGCCCGCGCTCGCCCGGACCGCGTCCATCGCGGCCGAACCGGATGAGCCGGAACTGATCGACGCCGAGGAGATCCCGGTGAGTTCCTCGGGCGCACCGACGCTCGATGCGCTCACCGTGGAGGCGGGCGGCGCGCATGTACCGCACGGCAGGCCCGCACCGGATGAGTTCTTGGTCAGTTTGAGCAGTGGCAATGATACGGCGCTCGGCGCCCCCACGATCGACGTGACGAACTTCGCTTCGGAGATCGATCCGCCGAGCGTGGATGTCACGTTGGACCAAGAGCCGGAATATCGCCCCGAGCGCGCGAATACGATGCCGCTGTTCGACATGCAGGCGGTGCTGCCGACGGCCAGCACGAGCGCGGCCCCGCACCACGCCGCTCCGGCACCGCCGCGCAAGCAAGCACCCGGGCCGGAGGTTTCCGAGGTCTCTGCGCGCGAACGCAAATTCGTGATCGCGCCGGAAGTCGCAGCCGCAGCCAACCGCCGTTCGCGCTCCCAGCGCACGAGCCCGCTGGTGTGGGTCGGGTTGCTCGCGGCCGCGGGAGCGGTCGGAGCGGGGTTCGGGTACCGCGAGCATCGCATGAAAGAGCAGCTCTCCAATGAGGCGCCGATGGCCGTGGCCATGCCTGCTTCCTCGCCGGTCGTCAGCACTCAATCGGCCCTCCCAGCCGAGTCTCCCAGCGCCGAGCCGAGCGAAGCCGCGAGCGTTGCGGCCACGGCGAGTACCGTGGTGCCCGAAGCACCGGCTGCACCCGTCGCCCCCCCAACTGTCGCGCAGAACCTCACCGTGGGCACCACCCGCAATGTCGCGCCCACTACCGCGGCCGCGGTCAAGAGCAGCGTGAACACCGCGACCACCACCAGCGCGCCGCCCAGCTCTACGGTCGAGGCGGCGGTCGACAAGCCCGCCACCGGCGCCAAGCCGGTGGAAGCGCACAACGCGCCGCCACCTGCCCCGCCGGACACCGAGTTCGATCGCGCGGCGGCGCGCAATGCGCTGGCAAGCGCGGCTACCCAGGCCTCGTCTTGCCGCAAAGAGGGCGATCCGTCTGGGACGGCCAACCTCACCATCACCTTTGCGCCCTCGGGCCGCGTGACCAGCGCGCAGATCCAGGGCCCGCCCTTTTCGGGCACGCCCACTGGCGGCTGCATCGCGAGCACCATGCGTCGCGCGAGCGTGCCCGCGTTTTCCGGGGACTACGTGACCGTCAGCAAAACCATCGTCGTTCAATAGCGCGGGGGGGGCAAGGCCCGGCGCTGAGTCCTTCGCTATACTGCTCGCGATGGCTACTCACCTCCTCGTCGGCAACCCGACCGCTCAGAGCGGCAAAAACCAGGCGCGCATCGATCGCGCGCTCGCGCTGCTGAAGGAAGCGGGGCTGGCGACCGATCTCCTGCCCACGCTGCCGGGCGGCAAGACCATCGGCGCCGTGCGGGCAGCGCTGGAGGCCAACTCCTACCGAACCGTGATCGCGATGGGCGGCGACGGCACGTTTCGCGAGGTCGCCGCCGGGCTGTACACCAGCCAGCGACGCGAACAAGTCAGCCTGGGCATGCTTCCCACCGGGACGGCCAACGATCAAGGCAAGAGCTTCGGCCTGCAGGCGGACGAAAACGCGCTGCCGCGCAACATCGACGTGATCAGCGCGGCCCACGAAACCCGGCTCGATGTGGGGATTTACCGCGCTGGGGGTGCGACCGGCGCTGCGGACTACTTTTTCGACTCTTGCGGTTGGGGGCTGTCGGCTCGGGTGCTCGCGCAACGCAACAAGGATCGCGCGCTGGTCGATACACTGGGCCCGTTGAAAGAGCTCTATCGCGACCAAGTGGTGTACGCCGGGGCGTTCCTCAAGAAGTTTCTAGAATCGTACGTGATCGAAGACCGATTGCGCGTCGTCGCCACGCTCGACGGACAGCGCGTCGAGCTCGACGGCCTCAGTGATCTGATCGTGAAGAACACGCGCATCTACGCGGGCGCCTGGGTATTCGACGAGACCTCCCGCCACGACGACGGCATCTTCGAGCTGGTGCCGTTCGTCGGCAAAAATGACTGGGTATCCAAGGCGATCCGCGATCTCGAGTTCGTTCCGCTCAACGAAGAGATGCTCGCAGAAATCGGGATCGAACACTCCAAAACCCTGAAAGCGAAAGTCATGGATTTGGAATTCTTCGAGCCTGAAGGGGGCGCGCCTCTCGCCGCCCAGTTGGATGGCGAAGAGTGGCCAGCCAGCCCGCAAGTCCGGATCGAGGTCGCCCCGCGGGGGATTCGACTGATTGTCCCGGCAACCTAGTCTAAACGGGGCTTTCGCCCCGGAGCCTCACGCCTGCTTCGCAGTCTGCTCCGATACACGTGGAGATTCGGCGAAGTCGAAGGCAGGCGCGTCAACCAACGCTGCTCGAGCGGCGGCATGTCGACGCAGCAGAGGCGAATGGGGCGCGAACGCGCCACGCCTTGCAGCCCTTCGAGGAAGCGTTGCAGACGCTCTCCCCCAAATGGGCAGTACAGAAAGAAGACGGTCCCCGGCGTCATCACGCGAGTCGCGTCCGCCGCATCTCCAACCACGAATTGCACATTGGTCAGTCGAAATCGATCCGCGCGCTCCTGCGCGAGCTCGACCAATGCGGGTTGGATCTCGAGCCCGACACAGCTGGCTCCCGTTGCGAGATGTACCAGCAGCGCGGCTCTGCCCGCACCGGACCCGACATCGACGAACACGTCGTCGCTCGTCACGGCGGCTCGTTGAACGGCATCCAACACCGTCGCCACCGCACAAGGCAGGTATGGCACGCAGCCACGCGGGAGCTCTGCATCGTCGACTGGCACTTCCTCGAGGTCGCACAGCAGGTCGAGCCACTGGTCGCGAGCTTGCGGCGGGATCTCCGCCAGCGCAGCGCTGAAGATCGCGGGCGTCACCCGACCCTCTGTCAGCTCGGACCGGAGACGCAGCGCATCACTCAGAAACGTTGGTCGCACGCCGAGTCTCTCTTAGCACCCGATCGGACCACTGATCGAGTCACCTGAGCCGACGAATATCGCGGACGAGCTCCGGGAATTGCGGTTGATCGAACTCATGGCCGCGCCCGTCCAACCGGCGCACTTTGGCGTGAGGCAGTGCGCGCCGATAGCGATCGAGGTGCTCGGCTGGGATCTCGGCGTCGTCTCGGCTGTGATAGAGATAGAGCGGCGACACGTCGCGCAGACGTTGACCAAAATCCGGCGCGAGCGCGAATTCGGGCAAGTCGGATCCCCAAAACGGCGTCGCGATCAGGAACAGGCCCGCGAAAGCAGGTCGGCGGACGGTCTCCGAGAGGTACTTCAGCAGGACCGATGCGCCCAACGAGTGACCGACGAGCACCGGCCTTCGCGTGCTCGCGATCAACTCATCGATGCGGCGAGCCCAGGCCCAGTACTGGGGTTGCCCGGGCCGGGGCATGCGCGGCGCAGTCACTCGATAACCTGATCCCAGGGCATCCGCGAGCAGCGGCTCCCAGTACACCCTGCCGCGCCGCCGACGAGGCTGACCCGCGCCATGGATGACGATTACGCTCCGCACCAGCACCAAGATACCCCTAGAAGGGCGCCGCGGGTGGAACAAACCCGCCTGGGCGTGGTCACCGTGCTACACGTCGCGTCCCAAATGAGCAATCCAGACAACTACCTGATCGTCAAAGCTCCAGCCAAGGACCGCAGCCGCGGCGCGGTTGGCACGAGCCTCAACCTCCGCAAGCGCGGCGCCGCGAATTGGAGCCTGTCGGTCCCCGACGCTGCTTTCGACAGCGGTGACAACACCTGGGAAGAAAGCCTCACGGCGACCGTCAAGCGCTCCGGAGAGTCCGTCGAGTTTTCAGCCAAGGTCTTGGAGCGCCTGCGCAGCGAGGCAAATCGCATTCTGCACCCCACGGTCAAGACCCAACGCTTCGACCGAGACTGATCGAGTCACTCGGAGCCGCAGTTCGAGCACTTCCGAATTCTCGGTTCTCGTTCACGGGTGAGCGGCAGAACTCACCCGTGGCGAGAACGGTGGTCGGAGTCAGGCGGCTTCGACTCGCTCGTAATAGGCCGCGACCGTTTTCTTCCACGCCGGGCGCTCGGTGCAACGGGCACGATAAGCGAGCAGGTTTGGATGGGGTTTCAGCATCTCCCGCTTCGTGCCGGCGTCCAGCACGTGGCACATCAAGATATCGGCAACGGTGAAGTCCTCGGTTGCGATGAACTGACGATTTTCCAGCCAACCATCGAGTTGCTTCAAGCGCATCTCGGACCAGCCATGCAGCGCCTCGCTCGGCTTACTGCCCTGGCCGCCGCTCAGATTGACGAACCAGAGCGAGAGCACTGGTAACTCGATGGTGGTGAGCGCGGTGAAGGACCAGCGAAGCACCTGGGACTCCCCCGCGAGATCGTGCGGCATCAGCTTGCCGCTCTTGCGCGCGAGGTAGAGCAAAATCGCTCCCGACTCGGAGACCACGACGCCGTCGTCGTCGATCACCGGGATCTGACCAAATGGGTTGAGTGCGCGGTATGCCGCCGAATCGAGATCGTGATTCGGATGGTCCATGCCCACGATCTCGTAGGGCAGACCGATCTCTTCGAGCGCCCACAACACACGCAAATCGCGAGTGTTGCCCCGCGCGCCGTCGTTCACTCGAGCAAAGCCGTACACCTTGAGCATGCCGCAGCTTACCGCGATCATTTCCGGTTGTCCCGACGTACTCACGCGCAGTCGAGGCCTCAATCGATCGTGGCAATCATGCCCCCCGGCCAAGTTCGTTCATTGGCTCTCGTCCCGTTCGAGGCGCTTTCCGAAACTGAGCACCGCGTCCTCGCTGAAACCGATGCGCTCGTAGAAGGCGACCGCTTCCACGTTCTCACGTCGGATTTGCAGGTTGATCTTCGAGCAGCCAAGACTCTGAAGGCGCTGCTGAACCTCTTCCATGAGCAGCCGACCGAGCCCCCGCCGCCGGAACAGCGGATCCACCGCGAGGTAGTTGATCCAGCCGCGGTGCCCATCGTAGCCAGCCATGACGCTGGCAACGAGTTGGTCGTCGACCTCGCACACGAGGAAGAGCTCGCGCTGAACTCGCCGCTTGCGAGCGATGTCTTGGTGAGGATCATTCCACGGCCGAAGCAATCCGCAGCGCGACCAAAGAGCCACCACGGCAGCCTCATCGACGTCTTCGAACGGCCGGATCGGCATGTCAATCTCCGAGCAACAGCGTATCCGAGGCGCTCGTCATCTGGAACCCAATCCGACTCGACCGGGCTCGGCGTAGCGATCCGCGTTTGACGGCCGTCCGAGGCACACCTAGCCCGCAGCGATCTTCGCCCACTTCCGATCGTCTAATGGGAGTCGAACCATCGACCCCCCCATGGAGCACACGCGCCATCCAATGGAAAGCAAATATTTCCACCTTCCGGGCACGGGCACGCTTACGGGAGGACCTGAATTCAGGGACAGACCTTACTGTCAATTCCGCGCATGCAAAGCTCGATGGCGTGGCGTTTCGAGGGCCGGCTAGTGGTGGCCGTTCACACCAAGGCGAATCCTTCGAACGGGAATGGCAGCGCTTCTTGAACGAGGCGGTGCGCGCGGGCGTCGACGGCAATTTTCGACTTTTCGTCGTATCGTTCGGCGGTGGTCCGAGCGGCGAACAGCGGGGCGCGCTGGCCGAGATCGTGCGCAAGGCGAGCACCCCGCCCATGGCCATGCTCACGGACAGCAAGCTGGTTCGCGCCCTGATGTTTGCGTTCAGCTTCATCAATCGCTCCACCAAGGTCCTGGGGCTCAACGACGCAGACGCCGCCTTCGATTTCCTCGGTCTCGATGGCGAGCAGCGCAATGTCGCGCGCCGTTTGCGCCGCGAGCTCGAGGCACAGCTCGGGCTGACGGGCAAAACAACTCGAGCGTTTCGGCGTCGCAGCGCGGCTGAGGAGCCACTGCCTCAATTCGGTTCGAACTGGTCGGGCCACCCCGGGCGCCAACGCTTGATGACATCGACGAGACGCCAGATCGGCTGCGCCAGATCCAGCTCCAGGTCTGCTCTGAAGTAAGCGCCGAAGCGCATCCGGATATCAATCGGGTCGGTGGGGACGGCATCTAGCAGCGAGGCATCGTCAGTGAGGACGAAGGGTTGAAACTCCGGGTCCGGCTCTGCGATGTTGATCAGCAGCTGCACCTCGCGCCCACGCGCAATCGTTTCGGTCGACGGCGTACGTTCGATGTTGGGCGGAGAAGACGTCATCGCTGCCCGCGAACGTATCAGGTTTCAGCTGCGCCGACCGAGTGAATGCGAGGGTCGCGTCTGACGAGCAGCGTTGACGCGCTCGGAGCTTTGTAACGCGCTGTGTGCGCTTTGCCCGCTTGCCAAACAAAACCCTCGCCGGCGGTGGTGCCAGACGAGGTTCGCATGGTTTGGTTAGCGGGCGTGGAGCGCGCGGTTCGTCGTGTAGCCCGCGGGGTCGGGTGGCTCAGGGTGCGACGGGCCCGCTCGTGGAGCTCGGCTGGTTCGTCAGGTCGGTAGGGTTGCGATCTTTGGCTTCGACGCGGGAGGCTTGGCTCAGGATATCGGGGTTGACCGAGATGTCGGTTTCGTAGCCACTGAGGGAGCCGTGACAGCCGGCGCACAGGCCATTGAAGAGCGGGCCCCGGAAGCCTTGGCGCACGACTTCACCGGGATAAAACTGCATTTCTTCGCGTTGGAAGTGGTCGGTGGGCTGTTTGTCGTTGGCGAGTTTGACGCGCGCTTGGAGCACGAGCGGGATGCCGCCGCGGATGGTCGCGCTGGCCGAGCCGTCGTAATACATCGTGGGCGAGCCGAGCAGGCCGCGACGCACGTACACTTTGCCGTAGTCGTCGCTGAAGACCGAGTTGGGGTTCGCGCTGTCGAAGCTGTTCACGTTCGGTTCGGGCGGCAGATCTTCCCACAACGAGAGCGCGAAATTGCTGGTCGGTACGACGCGGCCGGTGCGCGTGTTCTGAAACAACAGGCTCGAGAGAAGCGGCGCATCGAGGAAGGTGATTTGGGAGCGACCGCGCCGGGCGTCATCGTCCAAGATTTGGGTCGCGCCGTTGGGCTCGTCGAGCCGCGACTTGAAGAGGCGCAGGTTGTAGCGCGGGGCGATCGCGACCGGCCACAGGTCGTCTTTCGGGTCCGTGATCAGGGGGCTGCGCGCGCCCGTGCTGGTGTCGACTTCGACGATGTCGAAATTGCCGTCGAAGTTGTCGAGGGCGACGACGTTGCCGGCGTAGCTGGCGAGCAAATTCTGGCTGGGGAGAGGCGAGGGGCTGCGATAGGCGCCCTGCGTGCCCGAGAGCTTGCCCGTCGCGTCCGGGTCCAGGATGCGCACGGAGTGCTGGAAAAATGCCGGATTTGGCCAGCTGATCGCGCTTTGGTTTTGCGCGTAGTCTTCCGGCGTTTCGCTCAATTGATCGACGCCTACACTGCGGTTGATGAGGGCCAGAGTGCCGCCGCCGTGGACCGCGCCCTTGTCGCTCAAAATGGCCGCGAAGTCCTTGTCGCTCAGCTCGACCACGTCCGTCAGTTGCTCGAAACCAATCGTGCTGCGTTGACCGAACAGCGGATGGTAATCCCCGCCGTCGAGGTTCATGCGCCGCCCCGCGAGTTGATAGAAGCCGGGGGCGCGCTTCTCGGTCACCATGATCAGACGGCCGTCTCTCATGAAGGCGGGTGAGAGCTCTTGATTCAAGAGGAAGGTGAGCTGGCGGATTTTGCCCGATTCGAGCACGTACAAATTCGAGTTCAGCCGTGAGGGATCGGCCGGCGTGTGTTGCGGACCACGATAACTGAAGGCTGCACCGTTCTTGGTATTGCCTCGCGTCGAGGCAAACACTAGCCGAGCGTCGGGTGCAAACACGGGATCGAAATTGTGCACCAGCTCACCGTTGTCGGTGAAGGCGTCGCCTTCGTCCGTCGTGGGGGCGGCGTTGATCGTGGGTTCGAGCGCGCAGTTGCCGCCCTCGACCACGTACACCTGGAACGGGCTGTCCGCGGATTTACGGGCGGAAAACGCGATCTTGCTGCCGTCCCAAGAGACGGCCGGGCGACGAGCGTCCGTACTCGCCGGCGATAGGCCGCATAGGGCGGACAGGCTGGTCTGCGCGCCGACCGTGACGTGATTGGTCGCGTCGAGCGAGGCCGCCACTTGCAGCACCTCGGCCCCGGGCGAAAACACTTCGAAGCTTTGCGGCGTGTCTGGCAGCGCCGCGGGCGGGCGACGTACGAACACGATGCCGGTGAGCGCCGGGGGAGTGGTGAAGCGCGCCGCGCGCTCCTTTTGGAACCAAGCCTTGATCACACAGTAGGGGAACTGGCCGTCGAGCGGCACCGTGCGATCGACCGCGTCCGCCAGTTGCGCGTCCGTACAATCGTGGTGTTCGGCGAAGAGCGGGCCACCGCGATGGACGAGGCCGCCATACTCCGGGACCGCGGGCAGGTTTTTACGAATCAAACGGCTGGCGTTCACGTCCGCAGACTCCAGCGCCAGCTGCTCGAGCGTAAAGTCGTAGTTCTTGCGAGTCGCAGGCAAGCCAAAGTGACCGCCGCTGCCACCCCGTAGGCGATAGTCGTGGAACATCGAGCCCGAGTGGCAATTGACCATCATGCAGCCGCGCTTCACGAGCATCGGCTGGACGCGATCGGCAAACAGCAAGAGGCCGTCGTCTTTGCCGGGCACGACTTGATCGGTGGGGCCGCCTTTTTCGGTCGCCCAGGCCACGAACCCTTGATAATCCGGGTCTTCCGTGGATTCGAAGATGGTGCCGCCCTCGTGATACACGCCGCCGGATTCCGGCGATAGCGCGCGGCGCAAAATCTCGCTCGCGCCGGTATCGACCGACACGTAGTCGCCGAGCGCGAAGTAATTCCAGCGTGCGGCCTCGGGCGTGCTGCCGCAAGTGAGATACAGCGAATTGGCGGCCGCACCGTGGCAATTGCCGGCCGAGCAACGCGAGCCGATGGCCGGGTTGACTCGACTGACGAAGGTCTTGAAATCCTTGGTCGTTGGATCGGCGCTCGGGTCGAACTCGGCATCCGTACCCACGGTGTTGGAGCACGGGGTTTGATCGAGCACGCGCTTGGCGGGCGGCGCGTTGTTGATCGCGTGCCCGTTGCTGATCCAGGTATCGAGCGTAGTGAACGCGGGGCTGGTGAGATCGAGCAGGCGCCCGCCGACGTGGGCGATGTCGGTGGTGACCAGCGTTGGCTCGGCGCTCTGCCAGGTCGTGATCGAGACTGGGTACGGCTTGGCCACCTTGAGCAAAAGCGCTGGGAAACCATAGGGGCCGTAGCGCAGTAGCAAATCCGGACGCTTGCTGAGCGCATCGTAGCTGGTCACGTTCAGATTGCCGAGCGCGTTGCCGTGGTCGTCGGCGGAAACATGGCAGCCGGATTTGGTCGGGCTGGTCGCGCAGGTTTGGACCAGCGTGACGGCGATTTTACGATCGTAGTAAGTGGTCCGACCCGGGTCGTCGTCTCGGTTGCAGGCCGAGTTCGTGAGTAAAAAGCCGAGAGCGAGGCCCTGCAAGAGAAGCCCGCTCCTTCCGCCGAGACTGCGAAGCCTGTCGCGCGCACGCATGAGACGCTCAACTCTACTCGACCAGCGCAAACAAAGGGAGCTCGACTCGCGGCTCGCTTGGCCAGCAAAAACTGGGCAAATTCCGGATGTGCGCAACAGTGCGCGTATCGAACTCAGAGCCGACGGGCCGCAAAGCGAGCAGCGTCGCGAACACCCGAGTCGCTATCGTTGGCCGCCGACGACACGGCGTCTCGCGCTTGTGTATCGGCAATTTGGCCGAGGGCCCACACCGCCGCCGCGCGTACGCCCGCGTCCGGTTCGTTGTCGACGGACGTCAACGCGATCAGCCCCATGACGGCATCGCCGCTCCGCAGTGTACCGAGAGCCTGCGCAGCGCGCCTGCGCACCAGCGGCGAAGGATCGCTGATCAAGTTGACCACGCGGTCGAGGTTGCTGAACACGTTGATGTGCGTGACACCGTTCAAGGCGGCCAAGCGCACCTCTTCGTCGCTGTCCGAAAGCGCCGAGGAAAGCTCGGAGTTCGGCCCCTGGTTGTTCAAGCGGATCAGGGCGTTGGCCGCGGCCAGCCGCACCTTGGCCGATGAGTCGTTGAGCAAGGCTCGCGAGACGGGCGCGATGCCTGCGCCCTCCAAAAACTCACCGAGCGCGTTCGCCGCGTAGGTGCGCGAAAGCTCAGAGGCTTTCGAGTCGCTGATGGTGTTGATGGTCTGCTCGTAGACCTCACCCTTGCCGAACACGCCGAAGATGCGACGGCGCAGCCACCAGGCGCTGATCTCACGTGACTTGGCGTTGCTCGCGTAGAGCAACTTGGCGACGTACGGCACGCAATCCAAGCACTCCACGCGCTCACCATGTTCGAGCATGGTCCAGTACTGAGTCGGAGCGAAGCTCGTCTCGCCGTTGGCGACGACCTTTTTGGTCGTTTTGTCGGTATGCGTGAGCAGGTTGAGCAGGCGTTCCGAAGTGCTGATCGCCTCGAGGGAGCTGTTGTTCAGGTTCCCGTACACACTGGAGCGACCGAGGTGAGTGGTGTCTACATCGGCACCGGCCGCGCTCGCGACCGAAACCAGCGCCGCAACGGAAAGAGCCACTGAAGATCCGAGAAACCGACGAAATTTGCTAGTCATGGTCTTATTCCTCGCACGCTTCTCAATACTTACCGCTGACTGGATCGCCGTCGCTGAACGGTTTGAAATCGGAATTTTGCCGCGCGTAGTATTGGCCGCCCATGTCGATGGTGCGAATCAACTTCACCAATTCATCGCGAGTCAGCCCCGCGACCTTGGCGTGGTCGGTGCGCGTGCCACCGGCGACATCAGGGTCGGTGAAGGCCTCGTCGAGCGGCCACGCGTAGGTCGACGAGTCTTTGATCGACGTCACGTTCAGCTTCTCGATCAGCACGCTGTTGCGGGCGTCGCTGGGCACGGCCCATTTTGGCGGAACCTTGCCGGTCACGGTGACCTTGCCCATTTCCATGGACATCGCCGCTGGGTAGAACAATGACACGTAAGAGGACGGCCAAGTCGCCACGCGGCGATCGTAGTACACGGTGACCGGCGTATCGGTCAGATCCATGCGCGCGACTTTGTACTCGGACATGGTGCCGAGCACCTCGTTGGTCATCGTCAGCGTGTAGAACTCTTGCGGCTTGTCGCCGTTGGTGGTCCCGTTGTGGCAAGACACGCACTTGGCGTTGAGTAGGGCCTGAATCTCGTTCGGGTTATCGGCGTCGTTGGCCTTCGCCCAAGGGTATTCCGTGCGGCTGTCGATGGGCTTCATGAAATTCTCCGGCCCGCGCCCCGCCGCGATGGTCAGCGCGCCTGCGCCCACGCTCGGCAGGTTCGCTTGGTTGCGGTCTTCGTGGCAGCCACCGCACACGCGGCTTTCACCGGGCATGCCTTGGATCCAGGTGGTTTGGCTGCGAATCGACAAGTCGAACTCATCGATCGGTTGCAAGTGGACCGGCACGTACGGTGGAATGTTCGCCAGCCACGAGCCGTCCGCCTCGACCTTGGCTTCACCCAAGATGGCCGCACCTTCCGCCATCGTGAGGCCGAACATGGTGTGGTTCGGTGAGCCTTCGGTGGAGAAGCCCTCGATGATGCGCACGCGATTGGCCTGCGCCAGCGCTTGGTCCGTCGGCGTGCTGGTCGTGAACTGCGCGCCCGACACCGCGTCGTTGTGGCGCGCGGCGAGCGAAGTCTCGCGGATATTGATCGAGCCAAAGGTCGTGGGCTTGGACGAATCCGCCGTCACTTGGCTGGTGGGAATGATGCGCGGCTCGGTGCGCACGGTGATCGGGTGCGCGTACAACTCCCAGACGTGCTCGTCGTTGACGATCAGCTGATTTTCGCCGTTGCTCTCGTTGTACCAATACACCCCGTAATCGGGTGGGCTGAGCGAGAGCTCGTTCGACTCGTCGACGTTGCCCTTGGCCCAAGACACCATCACTCGACCATCCGGTAGGGTCGTCGGCGAACGGTAGCGGCCGATCGGCGACGGTTCATCACCGCGCGGAACCCCCGGCGTGAGGATGTGATACGCATCTTCCTGCGTTTTTTCTTCGTCGAATTGGCCCACGGCCAGTGGATTCGCCGAGCGCGCGTCGAGCTTGACCAAGGCGCCGGCCTGAATCGTATTTTCGCGGTTGGTGACGATGCCGTAGAAGACGTTCGGGGTGGTGCTCTCGGTGACTTGCACCATCGAGTTCCCCGGTTTGCCGTGCTGGCCGCTCAGCGCGACGATTTGCGTGCAGTCCGGATTCATCGCGAACACCTTGACGTCGTTGACGTTCTCTAGGTGCTCCCAGCGAGAGAAGCCGACGCGACCGTCGTGCATCGGAAACAGCGTGATGATGTGCGAGAGATTTTGCGAGCACAGCTTGCGGTCGGCATCACCTCCGGTGGTCGTGATCGTCGCCAGCTGCGTCACGGCGCGCGCGTGGTTGTACTCATCCGCGCGCGTGCCCATCTCCGTGTACGCTTGATTCGTCGTGAACACGATGCGATCGCCGGGCGCGAAGATCGCTTGCTGGTCGTCGTACGGGCCGAACGTGAGCTGGGTGACGGCAAACTTGCCGTCGACACCACGATCGACGCCCGCGGAGTACACGTGGTAGCTGTCGTGCTCGTCCTTCTTCATCGTGAACAGGACCTTCGTGCCGTCGAAGCTCACGTCCACGCTGGACACGTCGGCCGTCGCGTAGTCTTCGATGATGTTGGCCTGCGCCTTGCCCGTCTTCAGGTCGAACACTTCCAGCTTTCCGCCGGGCATGTAGCGGCCATAATCCATCACCTGGCCCATGCCGCCCGCGACGTCGATCTTCACGGTGCCATCCGCGTCCACGATCGTGTTTTGGCGGACCGCGTACACGATGCGCGACACACTGCCCACGCCGTCGTCGTCCGTGCTCTTGCTCGAGCAGCCCGGGAGCAACATGAGCCCTGCGAGCAGGGAGAGTGCGCCGGCGGTACGAAAACGGGAAAGGTGTCGGGACATTCTCGAAGCTCCTGAGGTGGAACGCGGCAGCGTGCAGCCGCGTCAGTGATAGCTAGAGCAGGAATCGGGCCAAGGATAAAGACCAATAATTTCATGGATCTAATGGCTTAGCGCGTGGGCCTGGACCCCCGACCGCCTGCACTTCGGCGGCCCGCAGCCCCCAGCGTACATCGCCTGATACCGTAGCTAATCCCGGCGAAATGACGAAAAACTGCCGCGGATGGAAGCCGGGGTCATGGTCAGCTACAGGGATTGCCGCAATCATGACTCTTCAGTTCAACGAACAAGGCTTGATCCCTGCCCTGGCGCAGGACCGCTTCGACGGACAGGTGCGCATGCTGGCCTGGATGAACCGCGAGGCGCTCGCGCGCACGCTGGAAACCGGCCTGGCTACATTCTTTAGCCGCTCGCGCGGCAAATTGTGGGTCAAAGGCGAAGGCAGCGGGAACGTGTTGCGGGTGCATTCGGTCACTGCGGATTGCGATGCCGATACCCTGCTGCTGTTGGTCGAGCCGGCCGGCCCATCGTGTCACACGGGTCGCCCGAGCTGCTTTTTCAAGCGTGTGGCGGCGGATGGCAGCCTTTCGGATGAGTCCTTCGAGGTCACGCCGTTCATCGCCGAGCTCGAACGCACGATCCGCGATCGCCAAGCCAGTACCGCCGAGAAGAGTTACACGAAGAGCCTACTGTCCGGCGGGGTCGCCAAGATCAACGGCAAAATCAGCGAGGAAGCGGCAGAATTGGTCGACGCGCTGGCCAACGAAAGTGACGAACGCGTGCTCAGCGAGGCCTCGGACTTGCTGTTCCACGTGCTGGTTGGCCTGCGCGCGCGGGGGCTCGATTTCCGTGGAGTCATCGCCTCACTCGCGAGCCGCACCAAGCAGAGCGGCCACGAAGAAAAACTGAGCCGCACTAAAGCTTAGCTAAGTGCACTCAGGGGCTCTACTTGGACTGCGAGTGGCCGTAGTTGCATGTAGGTGCAAACATTAGTCACGAGTGAGCTTCCATGTTGCGGGGGCGGTTGACCTCAGCGGGTTTGACCCTCTGCGGAGCGCTCGTTATCGTGGCGTTTCTCGTTCCAACGCGTCCGCCACGGGCGCATCCGTCTACGGGGGTTCACCCCCGCCCCGCTGAAGTGAATTCATCGGGGCCCACCCTCTCGTTTCGGGGCCCCATCCCGAAACGCATTTCGACTTCGCAGCTAGCCCACTGATTGACCGCGATGCCCATCAAGATTCTGGTTTTCGAGAGTGATGCCACGTTCGCTGAGCAGCTCAAGAGCGGGTTTTCGGCGCTCGGCTGCGAGACCACGGTGGTGGACGACGCCAACCTCGGTCTGCAAGCCGCCGCGCGCGAAAAGCCGGACCTGATCTTGCTCGCGATCGAGCTGCCGCGGATGAACGGCTTCTCGGTGTGCAACAAGCTCAAGCGCGACGCCGCGTTGAAGGACGTCCCGCTGATCATCATGAGCTCGGACTCCACGGAGGAGACCTTCGAGCAGCATCGCCGCTTGCGAACGCGGGCCGAAGATTATCTGCACAAGCCGATTGGCTTCGACGCTCTCTTGGCTCGGCTTCAGTCGTTCATCGCGATCGGTGAACCTGCCGCGGCGCCGGCATCCGGCTCCGATCCAGACGATCTGGGCGCCGAAGCGATCGTGCTCGATGACGACATCGAGATCGAAGAAGCGGAAGTGGTCGACCATTCGCCCGACGTCGAGACCTCGGTCCGCGAAAACACCGTGGACCAAGACGTCAGTGACTTCACGGAGCAAGCGTTCGGCGCGCTAGAAGCCCCGACCAGCGTGCGACCGGCAGGCGAAGTCGTGATCGACGAACCCGAGATCGCAGAGCCCGAGATCGTAGAGCCCGAGATCGTAGAGCCCGAGATCGTAGAGCCGGAAATCGCAGGGCCGGAAATCGCAGAGCCGGAAATCGCCGAGCGTCGGTTCTCTCGCCTGCCCTCCACTCACCCTTCGATCGCCGACGCGGAGGTGACCGAAGCGGAAGTCACCGACGTCGAAATCGTGGATCCCTCGATCGCCCCCCCCGCTCCGTCGCAGCCCCCCGAGCCGGAGACGGCGCCGCCCGCGCCCAGCGAGCCGGCATTCGCGCCCGCCAGCGTCGCGCCGGAAAGCAACGCGATCAGCGTCCAAGCGGCGGAAGTCGAGCCGCAATCGTTGCCCGCAGCCGATCTCGAGCCGTTGGCGGTGCCACCGCCGGTCGCGACCTCGCGACCGCCGATGCCGCCCGCGCGCATCCCGTCGCTCCGCCCCTCTTCCACGCCGCGCGCGGCCGAGCTGGGTGACACCAGCAAATATCGCGAAGAAATCGAGCGCCAACGCGCGCGCATCCGCGAGCTCGAAGAGCTGGTGCGCGGCGCCGACGCCAAGAGCGCAGAGTTGGAAGACGCGCTCAAACGCGGCGGGGCCCGGGACAGTGAAGTTCAGCGTCTGCAGCGTGAGCTGGATGAAGCCAAGGCTCGCTCGGCGTCGATTATGCCCGGCAAGGGCGCCGGCACGGCGCGGGAATTTTTGGATCTGCGCGAGCAACTGAACAAGAAAGACAAGGAGATCCTCGAAAGCCGCGATCAGCTGTCGCACAAGGACAAAGAGCTGATCGGGCTACGCGACAGCGCGATCGCGCTCGAGCGCGACAAAGCCGATCTCCATGACCGAATCGGCGAACTGGAGAAGCAGGCCTTGGAGCTGCAAAGGGCCGCCGACGCAGCCAAGAACGACAAAGAGCAAGCCGCCAAGCGCGCCGACGACTTCAAGCGCAAAGCCGAGAAGACCAAGACCGACTTGGACGCCAAGGCAGCCGAGCTCTTCGAAGCCCGAAATACGCATGAAGCGATGCTCGCCGACTACGATGCGCGGGTCGCCAGTACCTTGGCCGAGCATGAAGCGCAGCTCGCAGAGGCCAACGCCGCGCAAGCGGCTGCCGCGGCCGCCCTGCAAGCCGCGGAGAGCGCACGCCGTGAGGCAGAAGCCGCCCACGAGCAAGCCCTGGTCGCTCAGCAAGCGGCTGCCGCGTCGGCCCAGCGTGAGGCGATTGTCGCGCGTGAAGCGGAGCTCAAGCGCGAACTCGACAACAAGCTAGCGACTCTGCACCGCTCCAACGAAGACGCGATCAACCGCCTGCGCGCGGAGCACACGCAAGACATGGCCGACGCCGAAGCGGCGGCCAAGCAGTTCCTGGCCGATCGCGAGCAAGAGCTGGGCGGGCAACACGAGCGAGTGTTGGCCGCACTCAAATCGGAGCATGGCACGACCATCGCTTCACTGACCTCGGAGCACGGCAGCGCGCTCGCGACGCTGACCGCCGAGCACGACAGCACGCTTTCTACCCTCACCGATCAACACACGGCGGCGTTGGCCGCGCTCCGTGCGGAAAAGGAGCAGATCGAAGCCGCGCGCGACGCCAAGGTGGCGTCACTCGAAGCCGAACTCAATGCCCGAACCGAGGAGCTGGCCGCCGCGCACGACGCGATCACGGCAAAGGATCGTACCATTGGCGATTTGGAGGCCAATCTGGTCGCGAGTAGCGAGGAGCTCAGTGCGGCTCGGACCAACGCCGAGAGCCAAGCGTCCTCCATTCAAAGCTTGGAGAGCCAGCTGTACAGCGCCAACGCCGAGCTAAACACCGCGCGAACCAAGCTGATCGACTACGAGTCCAAGCTGACGCGAGGCGAAGCCGCGCTGGCGGCCGCCAACGACGACCTACGCAATGCGCAGAGCGCGCTCAGCACGGAGCAAGGTCGTGTCAGCCGGGCGCAGGCCAAGTGGACGGAAGATCGCAGCTCGCTCGAGCGCGCGAAAGATGCGCTGGCCGCGGCGCTGGCTCAAATCGAAGAAGCCGAGGGCCGCCCGCTCGATTGAGTGAAGGGCTTTGGCGATGAACGAGCGCCGGGCGGATCGTTACGCCGCTTGGGGGCTGACCTGGCTCGCGTATGCCAGCTATTACCTCGGGCGAAAGGGGTTCAGCGTCGCCAAATCGACGTTGCGCCATTCGCTCGGAGTCAGTGAGAGCGCCTTAGGTCTGATCGACACGTTTTACCTGGCCGCGTATGCCGGCGGGTTGTTCTTCAGTGGCTACGTCGGCGACCGCGTCGGTGCGCGACGTTTGATCGCGTGGGGTTTGGCGGTGTCCGCGCTGTGCTGCGTCGGGTTCGGCGCGCTGAACACCGCGCTCTGGTTCGGCGTGCTGTTCTTCGTCAATGGCTTGGCCCAGTCGACCGGTTGGCCCGGCACCACGGGCGCCATGGCGGAGTGGACCACGCCCCAGAACCGCGGCACCGTGATGGCCTTCTGGTGCACTTGCTATCAAGTGGGCAGCATCGTCGCCAGCGACTTTGCCGCCTATTTGCTGCATCGGTATAGCTGGCGCGCAGCGTTCTTCGGGCCGGCCGCGGGCATGTTGGGCGTAGCGCTGCTGATTTTTGTTTTCTTGAAGCAGGGCGATCGGCCCACGGAAACCGCAACGGTCGGTTTCCAGCTCGGGGGGGAAACTCGGCAGGCGGCGCAACGTGCGGCGCTGCACAATCCGGTGCTGTGGGCGTTTGGAGCCAGCTACTTTTTCATCAAATACGTGCGCTATGCGCTGCTGTTTTGGCTGCCGTATTACCTGCACGGTACGCTCGGCTACGCGGTGGACCGCGCGGCGTACGTCTCGAATGCCTTCGAGGCCGGTGGCGTCGTGGGCGTGATCGTGATCGGCATGCTCTCCGACCGCGTGCGCCGCTGCTCACGTGCCGCGCTGTCGATGCTGAGCTTGTTCGGTTTGGGGCTCGCGCTGCTGCTGTGCGCGGCATTGCCGCAGCACGACGTCTGGCTCACCGTGGGTGCCCTGGCCTTGGTCGGCGCGCTGCTCTTTGGTCCGGATGCGCTGCTTTCGGGCGCGGCCGCGCAAGACGTGGGCGGGGCCGCAGCGGCTGCCACCGCAACCGGGCTCGTCAATGGCGTGGGTTCGTTGGGCGGAATGCTCGAGGGGCTCACCTTGCCCAGGATCAGCGCTCATTTCGGCTGGCAGGCCATGTTCCCTCTGCTCGCCGCGCTCGCGATCTGCGCCGCTCTGGCGCTAATTCCTGCGGCGCGACGGCCGGATACGCGCATGGTGCTCAGTGCCGGATAGCCGAGCTCGCGTTCGGTTACGTCTCCGTTACGCCCGATGACAGCTGTCAATCGCAGCGCCTCGCACTTGTCGCTTAAGCTCCGACAAGGGCCGCCCGTATGAGGTTGCAATGCCGCCTCACGACGCCTCCGACCGGAACAGCGATTCCTGGACTCGCCTCCGGCAATACGTCGAAAAGACGAACGCCGTTGACAACGGGCGCGCCCGGCCCGGGCTTGCGAGCTGCAACCGTCCGAAGCCCGCTCCCGAGCCCGTCGCCTACGAGCCCGACGACGAGGACGACGGGCCGATCACCACTCGTTGGGCCGTCGGCTGAGCTCGCCGCTCTAGAACCGGCCCGGCTCGTGACGCCGCATCACGAGTGTCGTGCCGTCTGCCCGGGTACTCCGCGCCGCCCACGCATGAAAGAGTGCGGCACATGATCGGTGATGAACCTCACGCGACTCTGGGGGCGGGACGGGCGGATCTGGCGGACGAGCGGGAAATGGTCTCATTTCATCGCCGCCGCGAGCTTTCGGGTGTCGAAATCCGTTCACTGAAAAACTCCGCCCGCGCATTTCACGCCTACAGCACCGATTTCGAATTTTTCGCACCGACCACCTGGCACGGCGAGCTTTGGCACCGGCGACGACAGGCCGTAATCGAACCCGGGACGGTGCTCTGCGCCCACCCCGGTGAGGTCTTTTTGGCCCGGCGTGTGATTCAACCCGGCGCGGGCAATTTCCTGACTATCGATGCTCGGGTATTTCACGAATACCTAACGGATCACCCGCAACCCACGAGCAAGCTGCAACTGCGCGCGTTCACCAAGATGTCGCAAGCGCTCGAAGAAAAGCTACGCGAGCTGGTGCAAGTGGTGCGGCCGGGGCCGAGCGCGCTCGAAATGCAGAGCGCGATGGTCGAGTTCGTGGCGCTGATGGTCGCGGAATTGCTCGAAGAAGCCAGCGCCGAAGCGAGCAGCATCGACTCCGGGCTGCGCACTGCCGAGCGCGTTCGCGAATGCTTACACTACGACGCTTCGGCGACTGTCGATCTTTCGACCCTCGCCAAGCAAGCCGGGGTCAGCCGTTATCAAGCATTGCGCCTGTTCAAACGGCGCTACGGTCTACCTCCGCACACGTATCAGCTCAGCGTGCGCCTGGCGCTGGCCCAGAAAGCCTTACGCGAGGGGCAACAGCCGGTACACGTGGCGACGCACTACGGTTTCGTGGACCAGAGTCACTTCACGCGCCATTTCAAGCGCTTGTTGGGCGTGACACCGGCGCAGTATGCGCGGGTCGGCGCGCGCCCGCACACTCCCCGAGCGCGAGCTTGCGCCGAACCAGCACGGGGCAACGGCGCGAAGGAGAGCGGCGCGAGCGGCGGAACGGCCTCTAGAGCGCTTTGTTGAAGCCGGGGACACCGATCAGCAAGCGGTCCCAACTCGGCGGATCTTTCAGATGTTCGGCCAAGAAATCCACGGTCGCGCGGACTTTGGTCGAGAGCTGACGCGCCGAGGGATAGACCGCGAAAATAGCGGTATTTTCGAACTCCCAGTCGCTGAGCACGCGCACGAGTTCGCCTGAACGGAGCGCGGGGCCAACGACCAGCGTGGCGCCGATGGTGATGCCGTGGCCGCGTTTGGCAGAGGAAGCCACGACGTCGGCGTTGTTCGATGCCATCCGACCCGCCACGCTCACGGTGACTGGCCCGTCCGCGCTCAGCAGCTTCCACTCGCGGGGTCGAGCCAGACTGGTGAACAGCACGCAGTCATGGTCCACGAGCTCGGACGGATGCGTGGGCACACCGCGGCGCTCGAGGTACGCGGCGGAGGCCACGAGCACGCGGTGATTCGTGCACAACCGGCGCGCCATCAAGCGCGAGTCGGAGAGTGAGCCGATGCGAATCGCCAGATCCATCCCCTCGTCGATCAAATCGACGAAACGATCGGTCAAACTGAGCTCGACGGTGAGCTCAGGAAAAGAATGCAACAGCAGATCGAACAGCGGCGCGACGAACAGCTGGCCAAAGACGACCGGTGCGCTCACGCGCAGCTTACCCCGCGGACGAAGCGCCGTCTCTTGCACCTCTGCCTCCGCGTCCGCTAGGTCGACGAGGATCTGCACCGTGCGCGCGTGAAACGCTGCGCCGGCCTCGGTCAAAGAAAGCTTGCGGGTGGTGCGCTGCACGAGGCGCGCGCCGAGACGCTCCTCGAGACGCGAAACGATGCGACTGACTCCGGATGGACTCAAGGCCAGCTCTTCGGCCGCCTTGGCGTAGCTCGAATGCTTGACTACGCAGTGAAAGACCGTCAGTTCCAGGGTTTCGGTGACCATGCGCCGTTCGCGCGCCAGTCTAAACCAAACCTCGGGCGCGTCTCTACCGGAGAGCCCGCGGCGCGTGACCGTCAAAACACTGTTGCTGTTCTTTTATCGATGGTCACGAGCCACGGCCCATGGCGGCCCAGCCTTCGGCGGCAAGTAGCGAAGTGAGCGCAAATCAGCGTTCGAGGCCGGGCCTGCTGCGCCATGATCGGTCACGAATGCGTGTTGCGATGGGCAGTGCCGATTCCATGTCGTGTGTCTACCGCCACGGCTCTAGCGACGAGCCTCGGAGCGCCGGCCATGGCCCCGAGGCTTGTCAGTCGATCTGACCGCTGTTCGGTTCAGCCGATGATGTAAGCGAACGAGGAGTAGGTGATCGTGTAGTACGCATCCACGGGCGTGCCGGTCGCGCTAAAGCAAGCGACGTTGGCGAACGCGTCACTTCCGCTCGTGTACCAACCCGTGACTTTGCACGTGTCCGAGCCGGAGCCGTAGCCCGTCACTTTGACGTTGGACGGCGACGCAGAAATCGTTGCCAGCCCGGGAAACTTCACGTTGTAGGAGCCCACGCCGTAGCGCGTGATCGTACCCGGCGCTTGCGTCGCGCCGAACGGATAGCCCGAGCCATCGGTGCAGCACGAAACTTTGCCGATTTGATAGGGGCCGCTCAGCGTATAACTGGCCGCGGTCGGAGAATAGGCCCAAGCGTAGCTGAACGACCAAATGTTGTTCGGCGAATTGGACCTGAAATCCAAGGGCGGTGGCGTCTGCGTGCTGAAGATTAGATCGAACTGCGACTCGGCAGCGAGGCCCGTCGAGCCGTTGAAGCAGACCACGGTAACGCTGGTGCCGCCCCAGCCGCCCACCTTGCAATAGGAGTTACTGCTGCCGTACGCGGTGACCTCTACGGTGCCACCGGCGAGATTCTGACCTCCGAGCGCGACCGTATAAACCCCGCTGCCAGGCGTGTGGCCGATCGTGATCGCACCGCCCGTCGAATTCCACGAGTACGTCGACGATGGCGTGTACGAAGCGCTGGATTGATCGTTGGCCCACACGTAGCTGCCTTCGATGCCCGGGTGATCGCTGCGTCGCACGTAGTTGGCAGTGAACAACGTATTTGCCGGCGCCCCCGTCGCCGTATAGCAATTGATGTAAGCCTGTAGTGTGCTGCCCGATGAAGTCCAATAGTAGACTTTGCAGCGTTCGCTGCCACTGCCATAGGCCGTCACTTGCACGTCACCACCGATGATGCTGCCGAGCCCCGGAAAATCCACGCGATACTGGCCGGTCGCCAACTGCGTGATGTAATTCGTCCCACCGGACGAGTTGTGCGAGTAGCTGGGAGACGCCGCAAACGCCCCGGTGGGGCTGCTCGACCAAACGAAGCCCGCGACGCTACCGGGCGCGAGCGCTTGCTCCGTGCGTTCGAGCGCTTCGCCCCCCGGCTGTGCGTCTGCACCGCAACCGACGAGCCCGAGAACCAGTGCGCCCAGTGAAAGCTGCAATGACCACGCGAATCTGCTTTGGAGCATGACGACCCTCCTGAATTTGAGAACATTGCATACGACTCGGTCGAACTACCGAGCGCAGCACTCTTAAAGGATGTCGACGCAAAGGCTCAACCCGTCAAAATGTTGGGTGTGCGTGACGCGCGCGAGTGCGTTGCGAGAACCGACAGTGTGGCATGCAGCGCACCGACCCGAGCCCGCAAGCAACGGACACACTGGCGGCGAAATTCGCCATGAAGTGAGTGGGGAACGCCGCCCTGCGCGCGATGCGCCGTGCTCACGGCCACGTCGAAGCGTCGTGCATTCACGCTAGCTTCCGCTGTTCGCGTCGGCTAGTTCTCTTCCTTCAGCGGGAGATGTGGCGCGAGTTCGAGGCATGGAACCAACTCGACGGGCGCGCAACAGCTACGGGAAAGCAGATGACCGGAAATCATTCGTCGCACGAATTCCCTTCGAAGCACGATTTGTTGCCCATGTTCTGCGATACGCACCGGCTCAGCCAGCGAGAGCGTGAAGTGCTCGATTTGCTGATCGCGGGGCGAGCGCCGAAAGAGATCGCGGGCGAGCTTTGCATTGCAGCCTCGACGGTTCGCTTTCACGCCGTCGGCCTGTACAAGAAGTGCGCCGTGCACGGCCAACGCGAGATGCTGGCCCTCGTAGCTCGCGTGCTGCGGGCCGGGAACGCCTGATGTTGGCGCGCGGTAGGAGCTCAGAGGGCGCCCGCGTCGATCCAAGAGCTGATGATCGAAATGTCACTCGTCGCGAGCGCCGGGTTGTTGAGCGGCACCTGCCCGACCCTAGGCCCGAGGAGTCAACGAACGTTCGACCTGGGTGCCCCCGGGTGGGATGATAGGCCCCCGCGTGCGCGATGCCGTAGGATAAATGCGAACCACCGATCGGCGAGCAACGGCGAGAGTCGCCCACGCTGACGATTCGTCAGTCTTGGCTCGGATGCACTGTGCTGCCCCAACAAACGAGGCGCGCGTCAGCACCGACGGCACAAGCGTAGCTCGCGGAGCCCAGCGAAAGGGTCCCGAACACGCCGCTGGGGGGCGTGCTCGCCGCCGCTCCCCAACACGCGATAGTGCCGTCTTTCTTGATGGCGCAGTTCTGATCTCCGCCCGTCGCGACGCTCGTGAAGGAGCCCGCGGGTGGGCTCTGCTGTCTTGCGCCCCAACAGCTCACGCTGCCATCGGTTCTGACACCACAGCTCGCGTCAACGCCCGCGGCCACACTCGTGAAGCGGCCCGAGGGCGCGCTCGCTTGTCCGCTGCCGTCGCTTCCCCAACAACTGACCGCGCCATTCGAGCGCACTCCGCAGCTGTGGCGCGTGCCCGCTGAGACGGCGCGAAACGAACCACTTGGCGGCGAGGCTTGGCCCGCGTCGTTCTTGCCCCAGCAGGCGATGGTGCCATTGATCTTGAGCCCGCAGGTGTGTGCGCTGCGCGCGGAAATGCTCAGGAACGATCCCGGCGGCGCGAGCGTGCGGCCGTTGACCGGCGAACCCCAGCACACCACCTGAGCGTCCGAGCGAATGCCGCAGCTGTGAACATCGCCGGTTGCCAGACTGCGAAAGCTGCCCTCCGGCGCGGTCGATTGTGCAAAGGAATCGTCGCCCCAACAGTGCGCGCTGCCGGCCGAATCGATGGCGCACATCTGCCCGTGATCGGCTAAGAAAACGCCGGAAAAAGCGCCCGCCGGCGGGCTCGCCGCGCCCGCTTCGTTGCTTCCCCAGCAGCTCAGCTTGCCGTCGGTCCGTACGCCGCAACTCAGCGCGTCACCCGCCGCAACACTCTGGAACGAGCCAAGCGGGGGGCGGCTCGTGGCACAAGCAAGACTACCGTCACTGCCAACTCCGCACACCTCGGTCGCGCTGGACGACAAGCTGCCGAAGGTGCCCGCAAGCTGTTGCCCGTTGCTGGCAACGCCCCAGCAGGCCACCGTACCTTCGCTCCTGAGCCCGCAACTGAAGTAAGCGCCGGCCACGACGCTCTTGAAGCTACCGCGCAACGGCGAGGCTTGCCCGTACAGGTCACTGCCGCTACAGACGATGCTGCCTGCGTTCGTGAGTTCGCAATTGTGATAGCGGCCGAGCGCGATTTGCACGTATTGACCGACAGGTGACGGTGCCTCGCCCGGGGCGTTGTCACTCCAACAAGTGACGGTACCCGCCGTGCGAATGGCGCAGCTCGTGTGCTCTCCGGCCACCACCGCGCTGAACGTTCCCGTTGGCGTGCTGGAGTCCGCGGCAGTGCCCCAGCAGGCCAACGTGTCATCCGCCCGTCGCCCGCAGGCGTGCGTGAGCCCGGCAGAAATGCTTTTGAACGTGCCAGGCGGCGGTTGAGACTGACCGAAGCCGTTGTCGCCCCAACACCGCACCTGACCATCGCTCGCGAGGGCGCAGGCAAATGTGGCTCCCACCGCAACTTGCCGTGTGGTCAACTCGCACGCTACACCCCACGTGCCAGCGGGGCAGTCGCAGACGCGCGCGCCACTGGGCAGGCTGATTAACGTGCCACCGTGAAGACAGCTCGGAGCACAGTCGGCGCAGCTAGCCGCGCAGGCGGCTGCGTTCGGGCCCGCACTCGTCGCGCCGTTGACACAGGGCGAGCACTCTCGATCGTAGGCAGCCGAGCCCACACGGGAAACGTAGCTTCCCGCGGTACAGATCGTCCAGGCGCGGCAGTTCTGTTCGCCGTCATCGACCGCCCAAGATCCGGGCGGGCAGGGCGGCTCAGCATCGGGCACGCTGGCGGCACCGCCCACGCTGCCACCCGCGACTTCGGCGTCGCTTTGTCCGCCGATGCCCGCACTCCCCACCGTTGGGATGCCGGCCTCGGCCGACCCCGCAGCGCCCGCGTCCGCGTTGAACGCGCCGCCCGCGCCTGCACCGGGCAACACGCCCGCGCCCGCGCTGAGCGTCTCGCCCGCCGTACCGGTCGGCTCCACGCGGGTGCCGCCATTGCTCGGCGCTTCGGAAGCGCTCGACCCTGCGCGCCCAGCCGCCGCCGAAGCCGAACCGTTCGCATCACGCGCGGTTGAGCAAGACGAGCCACTGGTTGCCAGCAGGCCGGCCAACGCGCAGCGCACGAGCATGGTGAGCCGCTTAGTCATCGCGACGAGCCACCCGTCGCCGACGAGCGGCGATCAGCAGCGACAACAGCGCGCCGCTCACACCGATTGCGCGAGGCGACGACGCGCCAAAATCGAGCGTACAGCCGCCCATGTGTGACGGCGCAAGGGAAGGGTCGCCGGCGGCGGCTTCGGGCTGGTCGGTCGCGGCATCGCCCGCCGCCGAACGATCCTCGGTCGATCCTGCGGCCCCCCCCTCTGCCGCGCTACTCGAGGCGGTCTTCCCGCCGCCACGAGTGCTCGCTCCGGCGCCCGCACTGGTCGCCGGCGAATGGGGCGAACCGCTTGCGCCCGCTCCACCGGAAACGGACGAGGTCAACGTTCCGCCCACGCCAGCAGACGCACCGTGGCCGGAAGTTCCGCCAGAGCCTGCAGAATGCCCGGGCGCGCCGCCCGGAGTCGTATCCGGCGAACCACCCGTGCCTGCGCTCCCTCCGCTGGCTGCGGGCGCCATCTTCCCGTAAATGTTGACCAGCACACTGTCGGTGTAGTCGTGATCGAGGTTGACCTGCGTGACCATCAGGTAGCAGCCGACGCACCAGATGTCCGGCACTTGCCAATCATAGCTGTGCACGCTGGTCGGCAACTCGTGCACGATCGGCGCCAGAATTTGCTCGTCGGCACCGAGCAGATCGAGATCGTAGCCGATGCCGTCGTGCAAGATCGTATCTTCCCAAGTCACTCGCACGCTGCTGCCCACCGCGAACGTCAAACCCGACCTCGGCGTGTCGAGCCCGACGTGAGCCAAGGTTGGCCTCGCAAACGAAACGGCGCAGAGCAACGTAGCGCCGAGCGCACCCATGCAGCGCCAAGACGGCGAGCGAACGATTCGAAGTGACCACGGCATTGCCGCCGAGGCTCGCGCAAACCTTGTTTCGGCTCGAAGTCGCTGTGGTACGACCTTCTTCTCTCACCTGCCCGATCGCGGGAGAATTCAGCACATTTCCTGCGCTGGGCGCGATTCTTTCTGAATTTGTCTAAGAAAGGTTCTGGGGCGGCGTTGTCCCTTCGAGGCGACACGAATGAGGTTGGTCGACACGGAGCGCGAGCCGGAACCCAAGTGGGTGCTGGCCGCGCTGCAAAAGCACGAGGGGGCGTTGCTGCGCTATGCCGCTTCACTGGTCGGCGAAACACGCGCTCAAGACGTGGTGCAGGACGCCTTCTTGCGGCTGTGCAGTCAGCCTGCGGAGAGCGTCCAGGGCCACCTCGCCGCATGGCTGTTCGCGGTCTGTCGCAATCGCGCGTTCGAGCTGCGGCGCGCCGACCGCCGCCTGGCCAGGCTCGAGGAGAAGGACGACATGCGTGAAACACCTGAAAGCGGACCTGTCGCCAAGCTCGAGCGCGCCGAAGATCTGTCGCGCGTCGGCGTAGCCATGGCCGCGCTTCCGCGAAAGCAGCGCGAGGTGCTGCGACTCAAGGTCGAAGCGGGCCTGAGCTACAAGGCCATCGCCGAGGTCATGAACCTGACCGTCGGCAACGTGGGCTTCATCCTGCACCAGGCCATCTCTCGCGTGCGAGAAAGCCTGACCGAGCAGGAGCGCACGCCGCATCGCGCCGGGAGCACACCATGAGTATCGAGGAGACGGATCCGCGGTTGACCGCCTATGTATTCGGCGAGCTCTCGGGCGAAGAGCAAGCCGCGCTCGAGGCCGAGCTAGCCAGTGACGCGGCTGCGCGAGCACGGCTGGCAGAGATTCGAAGCACGTTCGGGGTATTGCAGGCTGAATTGCTGGGCACGAAACCGCCGCAGCTCGAAGCCGGGCGGCGCCAAAAGATTGCGCACGTTTTGGACCAAGCTCGGCGCAAGAAGCGCGGCCGACTCCTCTGGGGCGCGGCCGCGCTCAGCGGCGCGGCCGCGTCGCTGCTCCTGCTCACGACGGTGTTGCGCGGGGGCAACTCGGAGCTTGGATACATGAGCGCGCCACGCGAAAACGCACCGCTCGTGCTGCCGACGGACGCCGCACCAGTGACAGCGCCTGTCGACGAGGTCGCGGCGAAGCCGCTGCCGGCATTGCCACCGCGGCCAGAGCCCTTGCCCCGTGCGGCAGCTGCGGCTGCGCCGGCACCATTGCCGCCTGCGCCGCAGGGGCTCGCGGCGGCTCCAGCCCGGCGGCCTCTTGCGTATGATGGGTCGTCACCAGGTTTTGCCTATCGGGAAACAGAGAACCCACGGCCAGCGGTGCAGCCGAAGCCGAGCTTGGACAATGCGGTCCGCGCGGCGGCCAGCGTGAGTGCGGGCGAGTGGGACGACAACGCGAATTACCGCGAGTTCATGCGCTGGCTCGCGACGGAGCCCGCGCCCGCCGCACACCGCATCGACGTCCGCGATCGACGCTTCCTGGTCGTGCGGGACACGGCGGGTCTCGGCGTTCCCGGCTGCCGCGTGCTGATCGCGGACGAGAGCGACCGTCAGACCGAGCTGATCACCGCCGCGACTGGCCGCGCCATCTTGTTCCCACACGCTGAAGGGCTGGCAGGGCGAATGCTCACGGCGTCGACCGACTGCGCGGGAGGAGCCCGCAAGCATTTCTCGCTCTCTGGCGCGGATGGCGTCGTCGAGCTGCGCACCTCCGAGCGGCGTGCCCTGCCCATGGCGCAAATCATCGACGTCGCTTTCATCTTGGACTCGACGGGCTCGATGGCCGAGGAAATCGCGGCCGTGAAAACGACTATCCAGAAGGTAGCGAGCGGCCTGCGCGATTCGAACGTGCGGATTCGGATTGGCTTGGTCGAATTCAAAGACCGCGGCGACCCATTCGTGACCCGCATCTATCCAATGTCCACGGACCTCGAACGTTTTTCAGCGCAAATCGCTAGTGTCCAGGCAGATGGTGGCGGAGACACGCCCGAATCGGGGAACGAGGCGCTGCACGTCGGCATCAAGCAGTTGGCTTGGAGCGATGCAGCCCTCGCTAAACTCGCCTTCCTGGTAGGAGACGCTCCGCCGCACCTCGATTACCCAGACGACTACGACTACGCGCTGGAGGCTCGAGCGGCGGCGCACCGCGGGATCCAGGTGTATACGGTAGCGGCCTCGGGCATGGACCTACTGGGGCAAGTCGTTTGGCGGCAAGTCGCGCAGTACACGGGCGGGACGAACTTGTTCGTGCTGCGAGGGGGTGCCGGCCCGCAGTCAGCCGGCGCTGGGGATCCCAAGTCTAGCTGCGGTGGAACGCAGACAGCGTACACGAGCGGCAACTTGGACGCTCTGGTGCTGGCCAAGATCAACGGTGCCATTCGCTCGCTCCAGCGAGATCCGCTGCGCATTCCCGGTCTGAACGTGGACGAAAACGCGAAACCCTGCGCCGATCGGCTATCGATCGCACAGTAGCGATCTGGGCGCCGGTCCACACGGAGCGCGCTGGCGTGCCCACCAGTGTCGTTTCGAGACGACAGAGCGCGGACAACAGGCGACAGCTCAGCCAACGTCTGCGCACCAATCAAGCTCCTGACCCGCGCTCTGCAGCGCCGAATTTGCTGGCACAGTGCGTGCTCTATCGCGGGTCGTGCCAAAAACGAAACGTCCGAAGGGAACCTCGATTACGGCCACGAACCTGCCCGCCGTCAAGAAGCCGGGCTCACTCCGGCCGCCCTCCTCGCGCCCCCCGGTTTCGGCGCGCGTCGATATCGTCGTCGCGGATCTCAAGCGCGACCCGCGTTGTAAGTGATCGCGAGCGGCGCTGCCGACCCTCCGCGGCGCGGGCCGGGTAGACCGCCATCCGACGTTGGTTTTTTTCGGCGCATTCCGCCGAGCACAACGAAAAGGGGCGGCTGACGACCGCTTGATTCGACCCGAAACGGCAGGCACTCTGCGCTCGCTCGCTGGTCGAGCAGGAAAGTCGATGAACAAGATCAACAAGCGCACGATGCTCGCCGCCAGCGTCGCGCTCGGTGGCACCGCGCTCACTGGTTGCGGGGGCGTGAGCGCCGCGAGCCCGGCGAAGGCGCCAGCGAGCGCCCTCAAAACGAACTTCGTCCGCCGTGATGGCATGCGCTTCATGCTCGACGGCAAACCGTATCGCTTCGCGGGCGCGAACCTCTGGTACGGCGCGTACCTCGGTGCCGACGCCGCGTATGGCGACTGCGCGCGGCTGGGTCGGGAACTGGATCGCCTGAAGGCGCTCGGCATCAGCAACCTGCGGCTGCTCGCGGGCGCCGAAGAAGGTCCGCTCAAGAACTCAATCAAGCCCGGCTTCCGCAGCAAGGACCAATGGAACGAGGTGTTGCTTCGAGGCCTCGACTACTGCCTCGCCGAACTCGGCAAACGTGGCCTGAAAGCGGTGCTTTATCTGGGCAATTTTTGGGAATGGTCCGGAGGCTTCGGGACCTACCTTTGGTACGCGACCGGAAAGTACGTGGACATGACCGATCCGGCTCACCCTTGGCCCGAATTTCCGGACCACAACGCCGCTTTCTATGGGTCGCCGGCCGCGGTCGCGATGTTCCACGACCACGTGCGCAAAGTCGTCGAACGCGTGAATCGGATCACCGGGATCGCCTACCAAGACGACGCGACGATCATGGCTTGGCAGTTGTGCAACGAACCACGGCCGGGGGTGACCGAGAGCGTGATCGACGCCACCCTGCCCGCTTACTACGAGTGGATCAACGAAAGCGCCCGGCTGATCCGATCACTCGACCCGAACCACCTGGTTTCGCTCGGGCACGAAGGCACCATCGCCATGGCCGGTCGCGAGGCGCGGGTTGCCACCGCACACGAGCAGATCGACTACGTGACCGCGCACATCTGGCCGCTTAACTGGGGCTGGGTCAACGGCAAGGATTTGCCCGGAACTTGGGACAGCGGCGCAGCGAAAGTCACCGACTACCTGCAGACGCACGAGCGAATCGCCAAAGCCTTGAACAAGCCGTTGGTGTTCGAAGAATTCGGCTTCCCCCGGGATGGCGAACTGTACGACCCGAACGTCAGCACGAGCTTCCGAGAGCGGTACTACCGCATGATCTACGACGCCGTAGAGTCGAGCATCCAGAGCGGCGGGCCGATCTGCGGTTCGAATTTCTGGGCCTGGAACGGCGAGGCGCGCGCCCAACACGCGGACCATCGCTTCCTCGACGGCGACCGCCAGTACATGGGCGACCCGCCGCACGAACCGCAAGGCTGGTACGGCAATTTCGACAGCGATCAGCCGATGCTCGACCTCATCCGCAGCCACGCGCAAAAAGTGAGCACCTAACCGAGAAGAGAGTGGGCGATCGCGATCCAGCAGCGCACCTCGCAGTTTCGCGGAGAGCCCGGCACGGTCAGGTTCGAAGCACCCTCAGGCCAGGCCCGGTAAATATCGGCTCGGTCGCTCGAGATCTTCGAGCTCGCTCGAATAGACGACATCCCCGCGGGGCGCGGCTGAAGCCATGACGATCGCATCGATCAGAGTCGCTCCCTTGATGGCGGCAAGCGCTTCTCCGGCGCGCTTGGCCAAGACTTCAGTGAGCGGTTCGACGTCCACACTCTCGAGGATACTGTCTCGCAAATCCGTCCGGCCGCGCCACCGTCGCCTACGACGTCGGCGGGAACGGTAATCGGCTGGTCTTTCGCGAGCGCATGCTCGACGATCGCTTTCATGCGCTGCCGACGATGTTCCCCGCGCGATCAAAGGGCCCGTGTCGAACGTGATGCCCGTCATGCAGCCCTCGTGCGCCGCGTTTTCTTCGGCTCAAAGCGAGGACCACCCGCCTGTTCCGCGTCGATCGCGGCGGAATCCCCCATGGTCAGGGTTGACAGCCGAGCGCGTGGCTCAAGCGCTGGCGCGCCTCTCGCTGACGAAGCCACTTGGCCGCCTCGCTGAAAGCCGCTGATAGGTTGCCGCCATAAGCTCCTTGGCCCGCCGCTTCAAAACTGCGACGTGCTCGCGCTTCGATGAAACGCTGACTTTGATGGTCTTGCCTGCGCGTTTCTGAGCCATTGTCCGACGACGGTAGCCCAGTCTGGGCCGCGCACAAGACGAGTCGGGTCTCCACCAGGGCGTCGCCACACTGGCGCACGCGGGGCCCTCGGAGGCGACCCCAAATCAACGCGCTCGAAGTTCGAGCCCCGTCAGGGTTCGCGGTCGAAGGTTTGCCACGTGCCGTCGATGCGGCGTTGGTGCGGCAGAAAGCGCGCTTTGTATTTCATGCGCTCGGATTCGGCGATGTACAGGCCAAGGTACAGGTAGCGGAGACCCCAGGTCTTACACAGCTCGATTTGCTTGAGCACGGAGAAGGTGCCGATGCCGAGCTTCTCGTAGCTCGGGTCGTAGTAACAGTAGACGGCGGACAGTGCTTCGTCGCTGCGGTCGACCAGGGCGACGCCGATCAGCTGGCCGTCGAGCAGGTAGCGCAGTTCGAAGGTCTCACAGCAGCTGACGACCAGAAACTCGCGGTAGCCTTCGAGATCGATGCCGTCGCGGTCGCTGGCCAGCCCGCGCAGCTCTTTGTGCCGGTTGTACAGCTCGACGCGGCGCGCGTCGGCGATGGGATCGGCGACTTCGACCGTGAGCCGCGCGTTGCCGCGTTCGAGCGCGCGACGCTGCGAGCGATTGGGCGAAAATTGCCCGACCTCGATCCGGATCGGTTCGCAGGCGCGGCAACCGGGACACGCCGTGCGGTAGAGGAAGATGCCTTGCCGGCGATCGCCCGTATCCAGGCGCTGTTCGAGCTCGGTTCGTTGCAGCAGGCGCGCAGGAATGCGCAGCGGCATGCGCGCGATCCGCTCGGGCAAGTAGGGGCACGGTTGCAAGCGGTCGTACACGATCAGCTCCGGGGGGTCGCCGGGCAAGACGCGGTCGTGCGGGAGCAGGCGCGGCTTGGTCATCGATCGAGCACGAAGGGTTCGGGAAAGATTTCGGCGAAGCCGAGCACGCGCTGTTGCCTCGGGTTGGCCACGACCAAGCGCGCGTCGCGCTGGAACTCCGAGATCACTTGTCGGCAGAGGCCGCAGGGCATGGCCAGCGTGTCGGCGTCGGTGAACACGGCGATGCCGGTGATCGAGCGCTGGCCGGCGGCGACCATAGCCAAGACGGCCGAGCGCTCGGCGCAAATCGTCCCACCGTAGCTGGCGTTTTCGACGTTGCAACCGACGAAGATCTGGCCGTTCTCGGCCCGCACTGCGGCCCCTACCCAGAAGCGAGAATAGGGCGCATAGGCCAGCTCGCGCACGGCCCGAGCGCGGGCCACGAGCTCGGCCAGGTCTGGCGTCAGCTCTGCCTTCGGTGCGCTCACGAGCCGTCCGTTCCGGCGGAAATGAGCCAGCGACTGAGCACGGCCGTGAACGCGTCACGCGCGCGACGTGCGGTCGCCTCGACCTCACTGTGATCGAGCAACTGGGCCGACAAACCGGCGGCCAAATTGGTGATGCAGCTGATCGCGCCGACGCGCACGCCGCGCTGGCGGAGAGCGATCACCTCCGGCACCGTGCTCATACCCACGGCATCGGCGCCCAGGGTGCGCAGCATGCGGATCTCCGCGGGCGTCTCGTAGCTCGGGCCGAGCATGGCGGCGTATACGCCTTCACGCAGTGTGACTTCGGCGTGACGCGCGGCCTCGCGGGCCGCCGCTCGTAGCCGAAGGTCGTACGCCTGACTCAGGTCCGGAAAGCGCGGCCCATCCCCGAAGTTCGGACCGCACAAAGGATTGTCGCCCATCAAGTTCAGATGATCGGTGATCAACATCAGATCGCCGGCGGCGAAGCTCGCGTGGATGCCACCTGCCGCGTTGGTCAAGAGCACGACACTGCAACCGAGCTCGGCCAGCAGCCGAACGCCGAACACCGAGCGAGCGAACGTGTTGCCTTCGTAGACGTGCGCTCGTCCTTGCAGGCACGCGACCGGCACCGAGCCGAGCGAACCCAAACAAAGATTGCCAGCGTGACCCACGACGCTCGAGCGCGGCATTTCGGGGATCTCGGCGTACGGAATGCGGAGACCCCCGCTCAGTTGGTCAGCGAAGGCACCGAGACCAGAGCCCAGCACGACGCCGACACGTGGGCTTTCGGAGAGCGGGGAGCGCTCGGCGACAAAAGCAGCGGCGAGTCGCACGCGCTGAAGTTCGCCGTCGGGCATCGCCGTATCCTAGCCCGGGTTCGGCCCGCGCGGCCCGAAGCTGGCCATTTGTCGATAAAATCGCACAGAAACCGGGCCACGAGCGGGCGGCTGGACGACTCCGGGGCTTCAAGCTAGGTTCCGCGCCCCCGCCGGTCCGTTGTGGATGGCGTTTGGCATCCTCTCTCACGGGCGCGCAAGAAGAAATCAATGGCCACCAAGTTTGCTCAATTCCTCCAGGACAACAAGATCGACCCGCGCCGCATCGTCGTCGCTTCGCAAGAGCTCGAGCGGCTGCGCCCCGAGGATCGCAAGGTGAAGCACCAAAAGCGCGCAGCCAAGAAAGCTGGCACCAAGCCGGCCGAGGGCGAGAAGCCGGCCAAGCCGCGCTCTGGTCGCGCGGTCACCCCGCGCTTGATCGAGTCGGTGACCGTGGGTAAGCCGGTCTCCGGCCCCGCGAAGACACGCTTGCTGCGCGCCCTGAATCACGTGCTCGTGACCAAGAAGAAGACGGCCGTCGAACTCAAAGCCGTATTCTGAGCCGAGCACCCCTGCGCGGATGTAGGGGTGAGTCGTCGGTAGGTACCCGGAGTCGTCTCCAATGGCGACTCCGCGTATTAAAGTTTTGAAGAGATCCGGGGTGTGGCGCATCTGACTAGCTCGTGGTCGCCTCTCCCCAGATCGGTCGGGTTTCCTTCGGCCGCTCCGAACCTCCGCCAGACCACCGGCAAGTCAACGTGGTACCGGTTAAGCTACGCGCTGTGACTGACCTCACGGACTTGGTCGAACGTTGCAAAGCTGGCGACAGCTTGGCGTTCCGCGAAATGTTCCGAAGTCATCGCGCCGATGTCGCGCGGCTCGTCCTGCGCATGACAGGCCGCCCCGCGGACCTCGAAGACTTGGTGCAGGACGTGTTCCTGCAGGTGTACCGCAGTATCAAAGATTTCCGAGGCCAATCCCGGTTTTCGACCTGGCTCTACCGCCTGACGGTGAACGTGGTGTTGATGCACCGGCGCGCAGCGCGCAGCCGCCCCGTGCTGCAAGCGGCGCCGGACGACAGCTTTGGCGCCGATGTGCGCGACCTTCCGGACGATCAGCTGGCACGAGCGCGACGCATCGCGGCATTCTACCGCCTGCTCGATCGCATGAGCGACAAGAAGCGCGCGGTGTTCGTGCTGCACGAGCTCGAAGGGCTGGCGCCGAGCGAGGTGGCCAAAGTCGTCGGCGCGCCGGTGCTCACCGTGCGCACGCGCCTATTTTACGCGCGCCGCGAGCTACTCGAGCTGCTCCGCGAGGAGCCTGCGTTGGAATTCGTCGCGCGCGAGTTGCGCGCGGAACAGCTGCACAGCGAGAGCGCCGAAGCGCTCACTGAAAGAGAGCCGACGTGACAGTGGAACGACGTCCCGAAGAGCGTGCGCTCGATCGCATGATCTTGGAGCTACGCGAACAACCGAACCCCGTGCTCGATTGGGAACGGATCGAAACGCGCTTGCTGCGCGAGCCACGGCCGGAACGAAAGAGCGCGGCCCGCTCTTTTCTGAACCGATTGCGTTTGCCAGCCGCGGGTCTGGTCGCGGTCGCGGCGGTCGCAACTTTGGTCATGGCTCGTCAGCAGCCGGTGCCCGTCCCTGCCCGGCAGACCGCCAAGCTGAGCAGCGCGCCGGTCAACGGCGATCAGCTCGCCCTCGGCACGCGCATCACGGCGGGCAATCAGCCGCTCGTGGTCGATCATCCCGGCCGTGCACATTGGACCCTGGAACCCCACGCGACCGCGCTCGTGACCAACGCCGGTGAGTTCCTGACGGTCAAGCTCGAGAGCGGCGCACTCTCTGCGGTCGTCGTTCCAAACCCGAAACCCGAGACGTTCGCGGTCGAAGTCGAGGGCACACGCGTGGCCGTGCACGGCACGGCCTTCCGCGTGGAGCGCGTCGCTGAGCGTGTGCAGGTCGAGGTCAGCGAGGGAACGGTCGCCGTCGAACCGAGCGGCACGCACTCTGCGCCGGCATTTCTGCTGCGCCGTGATTCACGGGGCGACTTCGCACTCGACGGACACACGGGCAGCGTCGAAGGCAATGCCTCTGCAGTGGTCGCCGACAGCGGCAGCAAATCGCACCGCACCGTCGCGACCGCCCTGCCGAGCACGCACGGACACGGGCCCACGCCTGCGGCTCCACGGGCAAAGCCGGAAGTTTCCTCCGAGCCGGTTGCGCAAGTGCAAGCTTTGCCCGTCCAACCCTCGATTTCCGACATCGAAAGCGGCGTCAGCTCGGCCCTCGTGCTGATGAATCGCTGCTTTCATGACCAAACTCGCTCGACCGGAAACCGAGTGAGCGCGAGCACCGGCCTCACCCTCAGCGTGGCGGGCGATGGCACGATCCAGAGCGTCACCTTCGCGCCGCCGCTGGCTCCGGCGGTCGAAGACTGCGCGGTGACCGGCCTGCGCTCGCTCACGTTCGCGCATTCCGTGGAAGGCGTCACTTTCACCCGCTTGCTCGAACTCAGCCGTTGAAGTCGCCGTATTTCGCCACGATTGCCGCACGCCGCACGCTGGCGTAGGCACGACCAGCCGTGACGGAAGGTTCGACCAGCAAGCAGGACACGCCGAGCAACGCCTTCGTGGTGAAACCGCCACCGTCGCCGCCGGAAAACGTGCGGCTCGCGTTGGTTGCTCTCGCGCTGACCGGGAAGTCGAACATCACCGGCTTCCTGGCGGTGTGTCACGCCGTCGGGGCGCGAGAGTCCGGAGCGCGCCAGTTCACCGCGAAATCCTTACTCGAGGCGCTCAAGCCGTATCTCGAGGCCGGTTGGGTCGTGCACCATGCGAGCACTTATGAGTGCGCTTACGGGCTGCGACCAAGATTGCTGCGCTCGCTCTCGCCCGCCCAGCTCGTGCAAATCAGTTCCGCCTTGAAGACCGGGCCGCGCGGGCACTACTACGGACACGAGGCGTTGCTCTCGGGCTACGACTTGGAGGTGACGCTCGGCTTGGCGGGCGGCAATCCCGAGTGGCCTCTCGCTCTCGAGCGTTTGCTGAGCTTCAGCGAGCCGCCGGAAGTCGCGGCACGCCTGATCCAGGAGCCGTTACACGGCGCCTTCGAGCGCGAGTGGTTCGACAATTTCTCCCACGAAGAGCAGCAGCAACTGACCGGTTTGCTGCTCGGATGGTGCGAGGTTTCGGCGCTGCGGCTAGGGCTGTTCCAAGAGTACGCCGCGGAGCCGAGAAGCGTCGTGCAGTCCACGCCCGAGCTGCGCGAGATCTGGGCGCGTTTGCAGCTGTTGTATGGAGGCGCGGCAACGGTGTCGCCGGCGCTCGCGGCGGAATGTTCGGAAGGCAGCGGCGTCGCGTTCCTGCGCTCGATGGTTGCGGCCGACTACGATAGCGCGCGCGCGTGGCTCGAGCGCGCGTTTGGGGGCAAGCGTCAACGGTTGCTTGCGGGCTGCGCGGGTGTGTTTCAGGTTTTGCTGCTTTTGCGCGGCGCGGTAGCAGGAGATTTGAATCACGCGTTGCGCCTGGCGACGGCTGGAGCAAAAAAGGGAAACGGCTTTCGCGAATCGTTCGCAGCGTTGAAGCGTCTGCTCACCTCGCATGTGGGTGGCCGTGGAGTGTGGTTCGATGTCCTTGAGCCGCGTGGCTCGTATTTGAGCGATTCTCTGTTCGAGTTGGTTCAAGGCTGGAGCACCTTGTGGTTCAAAGAGCTCGAGCCGGGCGCCGAGTTCGTGCACCGCACGTCTCGCGCCCTCCTGCAGAAGATCGAGAACCAGGGCTCGACTTGGGTGTCGGAGCAGTACCGTGACGTGGTGACAGAGCTCGCACGGTCGCTGCCCAAGGCGCACGTGAACCGGGCGCAGATCGCTTATCCGCCTTTGCGCCTGCTGTTCGTGCAGAAGCCCGCGTGGGAAACGGCGCTCGGCCGCCTCGAAGGCTTGGCGGTCGAAGCGCCCGGCGCGCAGGAACAAACCTCGGGCGAGCGCGTGCTGTGGCGCGTGGGCCACGAAATCGAGCCCTATTTGCAAAAATTGTCGACCTCGGGCTGGACGCGCGGGCGGCGCTTGGCCGTCAAACACCTGATGCCGGGTGCGGCTCAGCGCGCTTCCTTACCGCCCGAAGATTTGCGCGTGGCCGATCACGCGCGTGAGTCGGTATCGCAGAATTACAGTGGCTACCGCGAGGTCTCGTATTCGTTCGACCGTGGCGCGTGGGACGCGCTGATCGGCCATCCGCGCGTATTCATCGGCGAGAGCGACACACCCACGGAGGTCGTGCGCGGAACGCTGCAGTTGCTGGCCGAAACCAAGGGTGAACAGTTCAAGCTCTCGATGTATCCGGACGACGTGAGCGAGCAGCAGCACGTGCGTCGCGAGGGCGACCGTTTGGCGGTTTACCCGATCACCAGAGCCACACAGCGCGTGCTGGAAGTGATCGGCAAAGGGCTCGTGGTGCCGGCGGCCCAACGTGAGCGCTTACTCGCCGCCGCCGCGCGCCTCACCCACCTCGTCCCGTTGCAATCGAGCGAACCGGCCCTCAGCGACGCGCGAGTCGGCGATCCACAGCCCTATTTTCGGCTCACGCCGCGCGGCGCCGGGCTCGGCATTGCGCTCGTGGTGCGCCCGCTGGGCGATCGCGGCCCCGCCTGCTTACCAGGAGCGGGGTCACCGCTGATCCTCGCGCACCTGGCGGGCTCGACCGCGCAAGCACGGCGTGATCTCGCTCTGGAAACCAAGCAAGCCGCGGCCGTGATCGCGGCCTGCCCGAGCCTGGGCGGCTTCGAGACCGCCGAATACGAATGGTCGCTCGATACGCCCGAAGCCTGCTTGGATCTCCTCGGCGCGCTCGAGGCACTGGGCGACCGAGTGCGAGTCGAATGGCCGCAAGGCAAGGCGTTGAGCTTGCGCGCTCGCCTCGACCGTACGAGCTTGCGCGGCCGGATCAGCCGCGGCAAGAGCGGCTTCTTACTCGAAGCGAACCTGAACCTCGATCAAGAACTCGATCTCTCGCTCTACGATCTGCTGCGTTTGCTCTCGGAACAACGCGGCCGCTTCGTGAAGCTCGCGCAGGGTGATTTCGTGGAGCTCAGCGCGGAGCTGCGCGAGCAATTGTCCGCCATCGCCGCGGCCAGCCCCGAGCTCAGCGAGGGCGGCTCGGGCCCGATCGAGTTGCCGGTCACCGCGCTGTCCGCCCTCGAGGGCCTGCTCACCCCCGGCTCGGGCATTGCGGTCGACGCCCCGACGCGGAAATGGCGCGACGAGTTCAGCAAAGTGTTCGACAGTAAGCCGCGCTTGCCACGCGGCCTGAACGCGGAACTGCGCGATTACCAACTCGACGGCTTCCGCTGGCTCGCGCGGCTCGGCGAGCTCGGCTTCGGCGCGTGCCTGGCCGACGACATGGGCCTGGGCAAAACCGTGCAATTGATCGCGCTCCTACTCCACCGCGCACGCACTGGTCCCGCCCTGGTCGTCGCTCCCACGTCCGTCGGCGACAATTGGCTGCGCGAACTCGCCCGCTTCGCGCCCTCACTCAAGGCCCACGGCTTCACCGGCGCCGATCGTGCGCGCCTGCTCGAAGATCTCGGACCACGCGACGTGATCGTCACCGGCTATGCCACGCTGCAACAAGACGCCGCGCGCCTGCAAGCCATCACCTGGGGCACGCTGATCCTCGACGAAGCGCAGTTCATCAAAAACGCCCAGGCCCAACGCACCCGCGCCGCGCTCGCCCTACGCGCGAGCATGCGCATCGCCGCCACCGGCACGCCCGTCGAAAACCACGCCGACGATCTGTACAGCCTGTTCCAGTTCGTCCAACCCGGCCTCCTCGGCTCTGCCGCTGCTTTTCGCCGCCGTTTCCCACTCGACGAGGACTCAGCCGCGGGCCGCGACAGCCGCCGCAACCTGCGCAAACTGATCCAGCCCTTCCTGCTCCGCCGCACCAAAGCCCAAGTGCTGGCCGAGCTGCCCCCCGTCACCGAAATCGAACATCAAGTCGAACTGAGTGCGGAAGAAACCGCCATCTACGAAAGCATCCGCCGCGCCGCCGTCGAGAAGCTCGGCTCCAACGGCAACAGCGCCGGCCCTCGCAATGAAGGCGCGAACAAGTTCGCCATCCTCGCCGAACTCACCAAGCTGCGGCGCGTCTGCTGCGACGCGCGCTTGGTCGTACCCGAAGCGCGCATCGAAAGCTCCAAGCTCGCCGCCTTCGCCGAATTGATGGACGAATTGGTCAGCTCAGGCCACCGCGCGCTCGTCTTCAGCCAATTCGTGGATGTGCTCGAGCTTGCCGCCAGCTCGCTCGAAAGCCGCGGCAAAACCTACCAATACTTAGACGGCTCCAGCACCACCAAGCAACGCAGCGCCGCCGTCGACGCATTCCAAGCCGGCGAAGGCGACGCGTTCCTGATCAGCCTCAAAGCGGGCGGCTTCGGCCTGAACCTCACCGCCGCCGACTACGTGATCCACCTCGACCCCTGGTGGAACCCCGCCGCCGAAAGCCAAGCCACCGATCGCGCCCACCGCATCGGCCAACAAAACCCGGTCACCGTTTACCGCTTGGTCGCCAAGGGCACGATCGAAGAGCGGATCGTGAGTCTGCACCGCAGCAAGCGCGATTTAGCGGATTCGTTGCTCGCTGAGTCTGATCGGGCCAGTACGCTCTCGAGCGATGATCTGCGGCTGTTGCTCGAGGGGTGATCTTTGGCAATCTTGGCGGCCTCAGGGGAGCCGGAATTGCCGTTTCATTGCGCGGTTTGCCGTGCTGTCGCGATCAGGCGAAAACGGCGCGCGCTCCGAGGTGCGTTGCTGGATCGCGATCGCCCCCCTCTGAAACTACTGTCCGCGGCGCTCGAAATCCTTGCTCAAAAGCGCGCGGCTTCGGCTTCGCTCGACGGTTCGATTGGGCGATCGTGATCCCGCGACGCACCCCGCGGTCTGCGGTTGTTCCCCCCGCGGCGCGACCAGTCGCTTTCTCGCGCTGCGCTGAACCTGCGCCGGCGCCTCAAGCTGCAAAGGATGGTAGCGAAGCCGGCGAGCGAGACGAGACGCTCGCTCGTGTGGTGGCTGCCGACACTACGAACACTGCATGAGTGACCCTTCGTGGCACCCCCGCTGTTACCGGCACTTGTGCTCGAAACACCGGCGCTGGCGACTGCGACGGCGCCAGCGCCGACACCCGCGTCATTGGTTCCCGCGTCGCTCACCCCTTCGCCACCGCTCGCAGTACTGCCGCCACTGACCTCGGTGCCGCCGTCGCCGCCAGTTGCGACGTTGCCGGCATTGCCACCAACGCTGACTCCGCCGCTTGCGATGTTGCCGGCAGTACCGCCACCGGCGCTACCGCCACTCGCGACGTTGCCGGCAAGTCCTGCCGCAGTATCGCCGCCCCTTGCCACACTACCGGCGTGCCCGTCGCCGCCGTTGTTCGCACCGGCAAGGACTTGCGAATCTCCGCCAACCGCGACGGTACCCGAGGTGCCACCTTCGCCGCTAGTTCCGCCCGTGGTGTTGCCGCTCCCCGCGCCGCCGCCGGAGCCACTCACTGTCGAGCACGCGCCCGCCACGCAGTATCCGCTTTGGCATTGCCCAGCGCCGCTACATGGCACCCCGTCTTCGAATGGCGTGGAGCTCAGTAGTTGCGCGTACACGCGGTAAGAGAAATCGCTTGCTAGATAGCGCGTATAGCCGACGAGACTTCGGCCGTGATCGCCAACGGCAAGCGTTACTTTGGACATCTCGTCGAGATCACTCGAGATCAAAAACGGTGCCGCGTCTGTCGGCACGAGATTTTCGGAAAAGCGGCGACCTCGCAAGCTCGCCAGGGGACTTCGCGCCCCGCCCTCACCGTCGGCCCACACTACCCAGTCGTAGCTGCCATCCCAGCCGAGCCCCACGCGACGCGTCACCAGCCCAATCGGTGGGAACGGTTGGCTCGAGACCTGAACGCCGCCCGGGTCGAGCACATCGAGCACGTTCGAAAGACGGGCAATGCGCAGCGTTTCAGTGCTTCCAGTTGCACTTGCCCAAGCCACCAGCCAGTGATCTCCCGATGCGATCAGCTCCAAACCACTGTCCGAGCTCGAGCTATGCCCTGGGTAACTCTGGATCTCTGGTGAAATGAAACGGAATAGTTCTTTCGGTGGGTCATCGAGCAGCTCGAGTTCAGCGCTGACTCTTGCGCCATAGACCACTCGCTCGCCGGTATCACCCGCAACGGTCCAGAGCACCGCGTATCGGCCGGCGTTGAACGACACCACGGGGGCGGTCGTGGTTGAGTCTGCGATTTGAGCAGCCACCGTCACGGCATGCGGCCAAGTTGCCTCGCTGCTCAGCTGCATCAATGCGATGTCATAGTGGTTGTCGAACGCAGCAACCAAGTGTTTGCCGTCGGTCGCGATGCCCCACACGTTGGTCAATGTCGAGGGCGCGGGGAACGGCGTCATCACCGGGGGTTCAGCGGCGCTGAGCAGTGTCCCGCTTCCGATGGTATCCCAGGCAACGGCAGACCAGTCAGGGTTGCCGGTCGTCAGCGCGTCGCGGTGACTCTCGTTGACAGGACTCAGCTGCAAGCTCGCACGGTCCAAAGTTTCGCCTTTCGACGAGACGAATTGCGCGAAGATCCGATCGACAGTGTAAGTCGCCGTTGGACCGTTGGGGACGACCTCGGTCCACGTCGCCAGATAACGTGAGCCAGCGAAAACGAACGATGGCGTGAATTGTTCGTGCGACTTCGATATCAGTGCGATCGGCGGATCGTCAATCGTGTGCAACGCTTGATCGAAACGTACGGCGCGTGAGTTGCTCGTTAGTAACAAGTGCGTTCCGCTCGTGGCCGCCACGCACGAGGCCGGGACATAGCCCCAAACGAGGCCGCTCGCCAGAGATTGCGTCACGTTGGGGATCGCTGGAGCCGAGCTCGGATAAATCAGTTGCAGGCCAATGCTGTCATGGGGTCGACGCGCGACCACGAAGTGGTCATTCAACACCAGCGCGGTCGCCGAAAGATCGTCAGGAGCTTCGTAAGCGTGAGGCGCTCCCAGCAGGTAGCGTTCAGCAGACAGCGCAAACGTATGATCGCTCGCTTCTGTCACGGTTCGATAGCTAAAGTTGCTAGCATGGATCTGGACTTGGCTGAACAGCGCGAGGAAAGTGCTCCCGTTTGCGACCAGGCCCTCTGGAGCCACGAAAGACATTCCATCCGCGACTGTCGGCGTGGTGATCGTAATCGGAGCCCCTACCAGGCCGGCAGGCGTGATCGGAAATCCCAAAAGCTGCTTTCCCACGAATGAGGGGGTGGCAGTCGTCCAAAAGCTATAGAGCACGAAGTAGTCAATGCCGTTGAATGCGAGTTGACCGCCATACACCGTGTATCCAGTATCTTTCTCTGGATTTCCAAACGTGTCCGCGGTGGCGATGGTCAGCGAGGTCAGGACATTGCCGGCGAGATCCAGCAGGAGCGCGATGCCACAACTGTAGGTGAGCAAGACCGTGCTGCCACCCCGTACGAGCCCAGCCGGGCCGTTGTCGCCGCCGCACACACTTGGTAGCTGAGTCGGCGACCCTAACTGCCCGCCGCGCGTCAGTTTCACGGCATGATCCATCCACGTCCAAGTGTCACCGCTACTCGTGGTTTCGTACACGACGAGCCAACCATCGCCGACGTCCGCCGCATGCGCCGAGGTCAGGGCGCCCGATGGTTGCGTGGGGATGGGAATCCGCCCGAGCGTGGTCGGCTCACCGCCCGATGCGTCTAGGTACACGAACACGAGCTCTGTTGAGCTGTGCACAGGCGCCCGTCCCGCGAGACCGACACGCGAAGCAACGTCTGCCGTGTGGATCAGCTGGTAGCTCAATAGGTAACCCCCTGCCGAGCTTGGCGCGATGTTCAACAGCGTCGCATTCGGATCGTAATCCGGCGGCGCGTGATCGGCCGCAAACGCGGGTGAGATCTGCGGCGGTAGAACAAGCTGGGCTGGCGCCGCCATCACCTGTTCTGATCTGGAGCTGCCATTCACTCCGCAGCTCGCCAACACCAGCCACACGACCAATACCAGCCATCGTTCTCGTTGCATGAACCTCCGAACTCCCGCGCGGCTCGACCCTATGGCCTATGATCCGCCTGTCTCCGCCCCAAACCAAGCACGGAAAACAGGAGAGCCGCGTGCCAAAGTGCAACGTGCCTCGAAGTGGGCATGACCTGATACGGGCTCGGGTCGCCTTGGTCCGAATGCGATTAGAAGGGTGGCATCCGGACGAACCGCAGCGATTACGCGCGTCACGGCGAGTTGAACGTCCTCTCGTGCGCGCTGGCGACTGTGTATTTGCAGGTAGCCCAGCCACCATCGCGCCCATCCGTTGACAAACAAAAACGTCGTCAGCCTGCACCGCAGCAAGCGTGGTGGCTGGGTACTTTGGACATGATGGCCAGTGCGCGGCACTGGCACGACCCGTCGGGAACGGCGCGCGCGGTGAGGTGCATGGCTGGGGCGCGAGCGCTCCCCATTCTCGTTCTGCGGGAGTTACGATTCTCTGCGCAGCTTTGCCGCGGGGGAGCACACACGACCGGTATCCCCTTCGACGCCCACCCGTGCGAACGATTGCAAGTCGGGTTAGCTTCTGCTTTTCATCGACTGGGAATCTCGGGGCGGGCAGAATTGATAGCTTGCCCCCGCCACCCCCAACCGCCGGCTAATCCCATCGTGCGGGCGCTACTGCTCTCTGCGCAGCACGATCGCGCGCGTGTCGCCGATCATGAAGCGGAGGCTGCGTTCGTCGTCGAGTTTGAGGCTCGCGGTGTCGACGGCACCATCGGCGCGAGTGACGGCGAGCTCTACGTCGTTCTCGTGCACGCTGGCGACTTTGTATTTGCCGGTGCGCGGCTCTTCGGCGGGCACCGCGACCGTGAGCCGGGTCCCGGAAAACTCGAGGCTCAGGCCGCGTGCCCAGCCGGTGGCGGCGGCCACGTCCTTGGTGTCGAAGTTTTCGACGCTTTCGCCGAGCCAGCGTCCCTCGAGCTTGCGCTGCACGGGGTTACCGCAGCCCGCGAGCACCAGCACACCGCTGAGAATGAGCGAGATCCGGAGGAAAGTCCGAGTTGGGGTGGGCATCACGATCGAATCGTAACGACACCCACCTACAGATGCCTACATTTATGTGAATGTCGGCCGTCGGGCCTAACGAGGTGGATTCGTTAGCGGCAGCAGCGAGTTCCGAGGCTGTAGTCAAAGTACGCGCGCGGGTGGCTGCTGACCTTCGAGTCGCAGCCTTCGCGCGTGCTTCGGGCGTAGAAGCCGCCCAGAAAGGCACCTACGGGGGCGTCGACCCATTCGTCGAGATTGCCGACCATGTCGTAGATTGCGTCGCTGCCCCAGTTGCTCTTGCAGGTCTCGGTGGCGCCGGTTTTGCGCAGCAAGGGGCCGTTCGCGCCTTCGACGAGATTGAGGCGCGGGTCGAGGTGACCGGTGGACATGTCGTGATGCAAGATTTGTCCGGGGTGTGATTCGCGGAAGACGTTGCACCGCCCTTCTTGGTACTGGTCGCCGTAGGGGAACTTGTGACCGCCCTGACCGCGGCAGGCGAGTACCCACTCGTCGAGCGTGCACAGTCGCTTGCCTGCGTTGCGACACGCTAGGTCGGCGATGGCGGCGCTCAGGTAGCCGCTCGGCGTCACACTCGGGTGTGATTCAGCGCGCGGCTCGAAGTCTTCTGAGAGCTGAAAATCGGGCGGCGGGGGCACGGGGACGTTCGCGCCTTGGGTGCTGCGCGACCAATCCTTGAACGAGGCCGCCGTCTGCGCGCGCGTGGGGTGGTAATAGGGCGACAAGCGCCGGCCTTGGCGCTGATCGACGAGCGTAACTTCGTAGCGATCGATGCAGAAGCGCCCGCGTACGTCGACCATCTCCGCGGGACAACGCGAGCTCGCCTGCGGCATGCCGGGGAGGAGTTCAGGCGCCGCTACGAATTCGGGCGCGACTCCGAACTGCACCATGTCGCCACCGTCCGGCAAATAGAGGAGCGCAGGGGCCCCCGCATCGAAGCGCGGCGCGCTCGCAGTCGCCGATCCGACGGCTGCGGAGGAGGATGAGCTCGGTCGTTCGCGGTCGTTGGACTCGGGCGCTCGCGAACAAGATGACGCGAGCGCCAGCAGCAACGATACCTGCAGCGGCAGGCAGAGGCAGCGGGCGAAGCGCGCCCTGCTGCCCTTCACTTGCCGCGGTAGACGATCAGACCGTGCGACAAATCATACGGCGATACAGCGACGCGCACGCGGTCACCCGGGAGCACGCGAATGTGGTGGCGCCGCATACGACCAGAGAGCTGGGCACGAACGATGGCTCCCCCTTGGTCGACCTTGATGTTGTATTGGCCGCCGCCGAGAGCGTCTTGAATGACACCCTCCATTTCCAGAAGATCGCCCTTACTCATGTGTTACGACTCATTCGGTCCTTTACGGCCGCGGAACCTGACACAGCCGGACCGCCAATGCAACCGCACTGACGGTAGGCTCGTCTCGCATTCGGCAGCCACATCTCGCGGAAAATGACCGTGTTTCCTGCCAATAGCCTCCAAACCTTTGCCGCCACCTTGTTCGATTACAACGGCGTGCTGGCCAACGACGAAACCGTCCACCTGGCCGCATTCCAGGACGCGCTCGTGCCGCTCGGGATCACGCTCAGTGAGGCGGATTACTGGGCGAAGTATCTCGGCTTCGACGATGTAGGGGCGTTCGGGGCGATCCTGACGGACTCGGGCCGGCCGCTCGATGCCGCGCAAATCGCCGCACTGGTGGAGGCCAAACGCCCCCTGTACCGTGCACGCGCCGAAGCCTCATTGCCGCTCTTTCCGGGTGCGACCGAGCTGATTCGTCGGCGGGCGGCGGCGGGCCCGGTGGGCATCGTGTCCGGGGCGCTGCGCGACGAAATCGAGCTGGGCATCGATGCGCTCGGCGTGCGCGACCTGATCGTGAGCGTGGTCGCGGCCGAAGACACCCGCGCCTCGAAACCCGATCCGCACGGCTACCTGCTCGGGATCGAGGCCTTGTCTCGGTTGGTGCCGGCGAGCGTCGCACAGCGCGCGCTGGTGATCGAAGATTCATTGGCGGGAATCGAAGCGGCCAAGTCGGCGGGCTTGCCCTGTATCGCGGTGGGACACAGCTACCCCGAGGCAGAGCTGTACGCGCACGGGGCGGATTTGGTCGTTGCCGATTTGGCGAGCATCGACGATCAGCGGCTCAGCGAGCTGTATCGAAAGCTGTATGGCTAAATCGCGGCTGTGGCCGATCGCGCTCGGCTGGCTGGGGTGCTTCAGCACGACAGCTCTGGCAACGCCTCTCCCGCCGGGATCCGATGCTTGGAGTGACGGGGCACGCGGCACGATTCGCGGCGTCACGATCGGCCCGATCGAGAGCGCGCTGCACCCCAAGCGCGGCTATGGCAGTGAGCCCTTCGAGCGCACTTTGCTCGAGGCCAAGCGGCTCGGTTCGAGCTGGATCAGCCTGACACCGTTTGCGCGTGTCAATGATCTGAAGAGCACCGGCATTTCGCTGAGCTTCGAGGCGCCCTTCGCCGAGACTCGGCGCGCGATCGTGCGTTCGGTTCGCCAAGCGCACGCGCACGGTCTGCGCGTCTTGATCGTGCCCCACCTATGGGTCGAAAGCGGCGAGTGGCGCGGCGAGCTCGACCCGGGCTCGGACGCGGCCTGGGACGCATGGAGCCAGAATTACCGCGCATTTTTGCTGACCTGGGCCGAGGTCGCGCGCGAATCACAGGCCGACATGCTCTCGCTCGGTGTGGAGCTCCGCAGTTGGCTCACCACCGCGCACGCGCGCACCTTCCAGCCCATCATACGTGACGTGCGGCGCGCCTATCCGGGGCTCCTCACCTACGCCGGCAACTGGGATGACATCGAGCAAACGGTGATCCTCGGTGATCTGGACGTGATCGGCTTGAACGCTTTCTTCCCGCTCGCCGAAAAAGACGGCGCGAGCTTCGAAGAGCTGTCCGCGGGCGGCCGCGCGGTTCGTGATCGGTTGGCCAAGTTGGCTGCATTTTGGCAAAAGCCGATCTTCTTCAATGAGTTCGGCTACACCACGCGCCCCAACCCCGCGATCCGTCCTTGGGAGTGGCCGGACAAGATGAGCCATGTCGTGCCCGCTCAGGCCGCGCAAGCACAGGCGTATCGAGCGCTGCTCTCGGCCTTCGTCGACGAACCCTGGTTCGCGGGCTTCTTCGTCTGGCGCCTCTATGCCGATCCCGACGACATGTCGCAAGAGGCGGAGTGGGGCTTCTCCCCGCGCGGCAAGCAAGCCGAACTCGTCTTACGCGATGCGTTCGCAGCGCACTGGGCCGGCGACGGACCACGCGAGCTGGGGAGCGCGCTGTGGCGCGACGCGGCGACGGATATCGGGCGGTTTTGAGGCAAAAGTCAGAATACGTCATCCGGGCGCTTGGCCTCGCGCGGCAGATCCAAATTCAGTGCGGACACCGCGGGCGCGCCGCCCGCGAGGTACTGATAGCGCGCCAGGTTGCCGAGCACGCGCTCGACATAGGTGCGCGTCTCTTCGAACGGGATCCGGGCGACGAAGGCGTCGATGCCGATTTTTTCGGGCGCGCTCAGCCAGCGAAAGACGGCTTCGGGGCCTGCGTTGTACGCGGCGGCGACCAGCGCCAGATTGCCGTCGAAGTAGCCACTGAGCTGCGCCAGGTAATGCGCGCCGTAGCGCACGTTGCTATCTGGAGAGAGCAGCGCGGCTTCGCTGAAGGGCTCGTGCAGTTGCTCCGCCACGCGGCGCGCGGTCGGAGCGATCAGTTGCAAGAGGCCGCACGCGCCCGCGGGCGAACCGGCACTCGGATCGAACACGCTCTCTTGGCGCATCACGGCGTAGATCAGGGCCGGGCTGAGATTTTCACGCGCGGCGGCGGCTTGCACGATGCCCAGATAGGGCGTCGGGTAGATGCAGTCCCAGGCCCAGGTGTTGGCGGCGCTGGGCGCCACGTCGAGCGCGTCCCCCCGCACCACGTCTTGCCCGACGCGATAGCGGCGCTGCGCGACGCCCAGCATGCCATAGGCCTCGCACAGCGCTTCGCTGCTACGCGGCGCGTAGGCGCGGCTGAAATTCGACTCTTGTTGCGTGAGTTGGCGCTCGGCGTCGCGCGCGAGGCCGACGCGATTGAGCGTGGCCACGTCGCCCGGCAGGGTCAATGCGAGCGGGGTGTGCGCGCTAGCCGCGCTCTCGGCGATCAGCGCCGGTTGCGGCGCGCCGACGATGCCCAGCCGCCCGCGTGCCGCCAATCCAAAGAACGACAGCGGCTCGTTGCGAGCGACTTCACTGAAGGCAAAAACCGCCTTTTCCTTCTGATTTCCGAGCGCGAGCGACAACGCTTCGAGGTAGCGCAGACGCGCTTTGTTGCGCCGATCTTTGGCCAGCGCGCCGAGGCGCGCGAAGGTGGGCGCGGCGGACAACGGCTGATCCGTTTCGAGCGCACACAGTGCGCGTTCGTAGCTGGCGTCGTTGCCGAAGCGCGCCCGCTTGCCGAAGGCGGCTAGGTATTTGTCGTATTGGCTGCGGGCCTTGAGGTAGTCGCCGGCGATGAAGCGCAAACGCGCGGACAAGTATTGCGCTTGCTCGGCCCAATCGGTTTTCGGAAATTGGCGAGCCACGCGCTCATAGCCGGCGATGGCGCGTTCATCGAGCTGCCCGCGTGACAGCGCGCGCGCCGCGTAAAAGAGGGCACGCGGGGCATTTTCGGGATCTTCGCGGGCCGCGCGTTCGAACAGCTCGGCCGCTTTGGCGTAGTTACTGCGCGCAGCATACAGCGCGAACGCGCGCAGGTACGTGAGGCGGCCGATCGGTGCCGGTGAACCGGGCGCTTTGGCGATCAACGCCAGTTCGGCTTCGGTGTCATCGACACGGCCCGCTTCGGCGAGCTTGCTCGCGCGGTCGAGGTGCTCGGACTTCGAGAGCTGAGTGGCGGCGGTGCCGTCCAAGACTTTGAGCGCCAAATCCGCCTCGGGACGCAGCGGCGCCACTAGAGCCAGCCAACGATAATCCGCGATGGCAGTGCCGCGATCGCCGACTTGGGAGGCGAGCGTGGCGCGCAGCGCGCGGGCGCGAACTTCGGCGCTGCGCGGGCGCTTGGATTTGCCGAGCCGCGCGATCACGCGATCGAGGGTGAGCCGCGCTTTGGGCAGCGCCGAATCCTGCTGGTATGCGGACGCCGCCGACAAGAGCGACTCGGTATCGCCGCGTTGCTCGAAGTACAGCGCGGCCTCCGCGAACGGGCCAACGCGCAACTGCGCTCGGGCCCGCAGGGCCGCGATCTGCGGCGCGAGCTGGGGCAGCGCGGTGTGCAGGCCTTCGAGCAAGCCGAGCGCGGCGGCCGCGTCGTCGAGCTCGAGCGCAACGCGCGCGCGCACGAAGCGCGTTTCGGCCTGCGTGCGCTCTGCCTCGGGCAGTGCGTCGAGCGCGACCCGCGCATCCGCCCAGCGCTCCGCGCGTACGAGCGCCGCGTAGCTGGCTTCGGTCGCCGGAGCAGGTGCCGGCGCTGTACTCGCGGCGGTGATCGGCGCTGGCGCGCTGCGCGCGAGCGGAGGCGACGCGCTGGTCGCTGCGCCGGGCGCGCCGTGTGCGCCGCGATCACAGGCCGCGAGAAAAACCCACGCCCACAGCCGTGGCCTCAAAACCCCCAATGGTACTCCGCCCGCAGCATGGTCGTGATGGCCTGTCCCTCGTCGAAGCTAGAGAGCAAGAAATTCATTCGCAAGGACACGCCCAAGCCAAAGTTGCGGCTCGCGGCGTAATCCAAGCCGAGTACGCCGGCCACGATGGCATCGTCACGGCGAAACGGTTCTGAGACCGGCAAAGGGCCCGCGAAGTGCTGGTAGCCGATCAGCGCGGCGCCGTATGGGATCCACTGCAAGATATCCAACTTGTACGACAGGCCGGCGACCGCAGAGTACGCGCTGCCGTGTTCGCTCTCGGTGTTGGCGCTGGCCTGGTAGTAATGGGACGAGCCGAGCAGCTCGAGCTTCAAGTCGAAGACATCCGACAACCCGTAGGCTGCGTTCAGACCGAGTGCTGGCCCGGCGCTGTAATCGTGCGGGTACGCGGTGACGCCGAGGCCACCGCCCAAGTGCCACTCGCGCTCGAAGGCTCGGGCGTGGTTCGGCGCGAGGCACGTGGCCACTCCGCAGAGGATCCCGAAAAGCAAGCCGCGGCTCATGAACGGCGCGAGTGTAGCCCCAAATTTCTGTGCGCTCAGAGCATATTTACGGGATCGACGTCGATCGCCATGCGCACTTGGCGGTGCAAACTGGCACGGGCCACGGCGAGCAGGGCGTCGCGCAGCGGTTTGCGCTCGGCCGCGCGCAGCACGAAGCGGAAGCGATAGCGATTGCGCAGCCGTGCGAGCGGCGCGGGCGTCGGACCGAGCACCTCGACACCCGAGGCGACGGCCGCGCGCGCGATGGCCGCGATGCGGGTACATTCGGCCAGCGCTTGGCCTTCGTCGAGCGCATCGAAGCGCACCAACGCCAACCGTGAAAAGGGCGGGAAACGCAGCTCCTCTCGATCGCGCATTTCCTGCTCGATGAAGCCAGGGACGTCGTGGCGGAGGGCAAAGGCGATCGCCGGATGCTCGGGCTGCCGGGTCTGGATCAGCACCTTTCCCGGCGCGTCCCCGCGCCCGGCCCGGCCTGCGACTTGGACCAACAAATGAAACGTGCGCTCCGAGGCGCGAAAGTCAGGCATTGACAGCGCCGAGTCGGCGTTGAGTACGCCCACCAGCGTCACGTTCGGCAGATCGTGGCCCTTGGTCACCATTTGCGTGCCGACCAGGATGTCGATCTCGCCGGCGCGCACGCGCTCGATGATCTGCTCGCTCTTGGCGCCCGCCGCCACATCGCGATCCAGGCGCGCGACGCGGGCCGCAGGCAGCCGTTGCTTGAGCGTGGTCTCGATGCGCTCGGTGCCCGACCCTTCTTCGGAGAGCTTGGCCGCACCGCACTTAGCGCAGCGCTGGGGCACCTCGACCAGGTAATCGCAGTAGTGGCATTGCAGTGATTCGCCGCGCGCGCGATGCAAGGTGAGCGAGACCGAGCAGTTCGGGCAGCGCACGATTTCGCCGCACGAGCCGCAGATCAAACTGGGCGAAAAGCCGCGCCGATTGAGGAATAAAATGGCCTGTTCACGCCGCGCCAAGCACGCTTCCAGCGCGCGGAACAAGGTCAAGCTGAGCAGCCGATCGCCGCCCGGCCCGGCCCCGACGTGGCGCAGGTCGACAATCTCGACCTGGGGCAAGACCGCGGTGCTGCGCGCCCGCGCGGGCAGCGTCAACAGCTCGAGCCGGCCGCTTTGCACCAGAGCCACGCTCGACAGTGATGGCGTTGCCGAGCCGAGCACGCACACCGCACCCGCGCGATGCGCGCGCAGTAGCGCCATGTCGCGTGCGTGGTAGCGCACGCCCTCCTCCTGCTTGAACGAACCATCGTGCTCTTCGTCGACGCACACCAGCCCCAGATCGTGCACGGGGGCGAACAGCGCGGAGCGTGCGCCGACCGCGACCTTGAGCTCACCGCGGCGCAGCGCGCGCCACATGGCGTGCCGTTGAATGTCGGTGAGCCCGCTGTGCAGCACCGCGATCCGATCACCGAGCCGAGCGCGAAAGCGGGTCACGAGTTGAGGCGTGAGCGCAATCTCCGGCACGAGCACGATTGCGCCGCGGCCGAGCTCCAGCGCGCGCTGGACCGTGCGCAGATACACTTCGGTCTTGCCCGAAGCGGTCACCCCATCCAGCAAAAACCCCTGCTTTTCCCCGGTTTCGAGCGCGCGCGTGATGCGCTCGACGGCTGTGGCCTGGGGCGGCGTGAGCTCGGGCGGCGTGTCCGGGGCCACCTGCGCGAAGAACGGATCGGCGTGCGCTTCGATGCGTTCGATGCTGACCAGCGTGAGCGCTTCCAGGCGCTTCACGGCCGCCCGCGCGTTGGGCCACCGCTTGCTCAGCTGAGGCGTGGTTTCTGGCCCCGCTTGCCGGAGGTGCTCGAGGATTTCGCGAGCCTGCGCGCCGAGCTTGGCGCCCGCCTCTACGCCGTCGACGGCGCTCACCCGCTGCACCATGCGTCCCAAAGACTCGACCGCGAACGACTCGCGCTTGGACAGCGCCTCGGCCGCAGTGCGTTCTACGGCGGGCAGCGCGAGCTCGATCACGGCGCCGATGGGAGCGATGTAATAGCGCGCCAGCTCCTGCAAGAAGCCGAGTAGCTCGTCTTGCAGGACCGGCTCGGGGTCGACGATGGCGCGCAGCGCCTTCAGCTTGTGTTCAGGAAAATCAGGCGGATCCGTGCCGACTTCGAGCACCACGCCGAGCACGCGGCGGGGACCGAACGGGCACAGCACGCGCGCACCGCGGCGTACCTCGGCCCGCAACTCGGCGGGGACGACGTAACTGAAGGCCTGCCCGAGGGGGACCGGGATCGCGACGCGCGCGAAGACTCGTGTCGGGTCGGCTGCGGTCACTGCGCCCTCAGCTCAGCGGCTGAGTCCCAGGTAGTACGCGCCCGCACCAATGGCGATGATCAGCAGCACGACCCAGGGCCAGTTCGGACCTCGCTCGGTCGTCAGCGCGGTACCCGGGCGACCGCGCACCAGGGCCTCGAGCGATGAAGGCGGAGGATCCATGCGCGGGACGTCCACCGATTCGGGCGAGTCGTCCGGCGGTGGAGGCAGGTAGTTCCGGCTACCTCGCGGCGGGTCGGTGGGCTCTGACACGGAAACCGAGCGTCCCAGGCGGACCTGCTCCGGTCAAGGAGCAAGACCCGCCCGAGCCGCTTCAGGCGACCGGCGCCTTGTCCAAACCGAAGCCTTCATGCAACGCGCGCACGGCGAGCTCCGTGTACTTCGCGGCGATGATGCAGCTGATCTTGATTTCGCTGGTGCTGATGGCCTGGATGTTGATGCCTTCGCTGGCAAGGATGCCAAACATCTTGGCGGCCACGCCGGCGTGCGAGCGCATGCCGAGGCCCACGATGGACACCTTGACGATGTCCGGATCGTACTCCACCGGCTCACTGCCGTACTCGGCGGCGGTCTTCTCGATCAGCTCTTTGGCGCGCGGCAGATCCGACTTGGCGACGGTGAACGTGACGTCGGTCGTGTCTTTGCCCCCGCGGGAGGGGCTCTGGATGATCATGTCGACGGAGACGTTGTGCTCGGCGAGCATGCCGAAAATCTTGGCCACTACGCCCGGCTTGTCCTTCATGCGCACGAGCTGGACCTTGGCTTCGCCCTTGTCGTAAGCGACGCCTGCCACTGCCACCGACTCGAAACCTTCTTCGCCGACTACCATCGTACCTGTCCGATCGCTGAAGGAGGACCGCACGTGCACCGGAACTCCGTATTTCATCGCCACTTCGACGGAACGGATCTGAAGCACCTTGGCCCCCAAAGACGCGAGCTCGAGCATCTCTTCGTAGCTGATGCGGTCGATCTTGCGCGCCGAGGGGCAGATGTTCGGATCGGTCGTGTAGACTCCGTCCACATCCGTATAAATTTCGCAGACGTCGGCTTTGATGGCCGCGGCGATCGCCACCGCCGTCGTGTCCGACCCACCGCGGCCGAGCGTGGTGATGCTGCCGTCCGGGTCGATGCCTTGGAAGCCAGCGACGACCGCAATGCTACCGCCCTGCACGGCTTGCAGCAGCTTCTCGCCTTCGATGCTCTGGATGCGCGCCTTGGTGTACGCGGCATCCGTGCTGATGCGCACCTGGTGCCCGAGGAAGCTGCGCGCCCGACCACCGAGTTGCTGGATGGTCATGGCGACCAACGCGGCGCTCACCTGCTCGCCCGTGGAGGCGAGCGAATCGAGCTCACGCATGTCGGGCGTGGGCGAAATCTGATGCGCCAAGCCGAGCAGGCGGTTGGTCTCCCCAGACATCGCGCTGACGATCAGCACGACTTGGTTGCCCTCTCGCTGACAGCGCAGCGCGAGCTCGGACACGTTTCGCATCCGGTCCAGGTTTCCGACCGAAGTACCACCGAATTTTTGAACGACGAGAGCCACGGGGTTTCGCCTGGTAGCCCCCAAGACGGGGGGCGTCAAGCGTGAGAAGCGGTGATAACGTCGCAGCCGGGATGTCGCCGCTCGCGCACTATGTGGTGGAGACGCTGGTCACGTTGCTGGCAATCGTGGCGCTTTCGGTGCTGGTCCTGCTGGGGGCCCGGCGCGCCGGCATGGGGCGCAGCGCGGGCCCGCTGTCACTGGTCGGGCGGTTGCCGCTCGATGGCCGGCGCGCGGTCTACCTCGTGCGCGTGGGAACCACGATTTATGTGGTGGGGGCCAGCGAGGCAGGCATCGCCAAGCTGGGCGAAGTGAGCGAAGGCTCGCTCGAGCTGCCCGCCGCGCCGAACCAAAACGAGACATTCCGGGAGGTCCTGAGCCGTGCGTTCGCCAAGAAGCCCTAGGCGGCGAGCCCCGCGGGGCGGCCTGGCGCTGCCGCTGCTCGCGCTGCTCGGCCCGGGGCTCGCCCAGGCCGCACCCGCCGCCGGCAACGGCCTCGATGAAGCGTTCATGCGTCCCATGACGCTGGTTGTCGTCTTGGCGTTGGCGGCACTGTTGCCGTTCGCGTTCATGACACTGACCGCGTTCGTCAAGATCTCGACCGTGCTCCAAATCGTGCGCGGCGCAATCGGGGCTCAGAACATTCCCTCCAGCACGGTGATCATGGCGCTCGCGGGCGCGCTCACCTTGCTGGCGATGGCGCCCGTGGGCACGCGCATCGAAGCACGCGCGCGTCCGTTGTTCGAGCCGGGCGCCGAGCGCGAGACGAGCAGCTGGGTGATCGCATTGACCGAAGCGACACGCGAACCCATGCGCGATTTCTTACGCGCCAACGCTTCCGGCCGAGAGCGAGCTCGATTTTTCGAAATTGCGCGCGCCGCCCGCCCCGTCGCCGAGCGCGAAAGCGTGGGCAAGGACGACTTCGTGATCTTGGTGCCGGCGTTCGTCGTCAGTGAGCTGATCGCGGCGTTCGCGTTGGGCTTTGCCCTGTACTTGCCGTTCTTGGTCATCGATCTGGTGGTCTCGAACGTGCTTTTGGCGCTCGGCATGCAGATGATGAACCCGACCCAGGTCAGCTTGCCCTTCAAGCTGCTGCTCTTCGTGGCCATCGACGGTTGGGGGCAGCTCGCCCAAGCGCTGGTGGCCGGCTACCGCAGCAGTTGAGCCGCCTCGGCGGCCGGAGCAAGCGTCGCTGTCGCATCGCGCCACAGCGGTTGGCGCGGGGCTTGGCGACGGGGCAAAGCGCCTCGAGAAAACAGGGCCGTTGCCGCGCTAGTGCCGGCGTTCGAAGGCGGCCTGAGTCCTGCAATGGGGTTCGGGATGAGTCGCTTGATCTTGGTCGCCAATCGTCTTCCCGTATCGCTCGATTTGAGCGACGGCGAGGTCAAAATCCAGGACAGCGCGGGCGGTCTGGCAACCGGTATGCGGGGGCTCAGCAAACAGGAGCAGACCTCCTGGGTGGGCTGGCCGGGGGCCACGCCAAGCACCGACGAACAACGCGCGCTGATCGATCGAAAGCTAGCGGAGCACTCGGCGACGCCGGTGTACCTGTCCGCGCAGGAGTCCGAGCGTTTCTACGAGGGCATGTCAAATAGCGTCATTTGGCCGCTCTTTCACTACCTCGTCGACCGTTTGCCCTTGTTCGTGCGGGATTTCGACGACTACCGCGCCGTCAACGAACGGTTCGCCGACGCAGTGTGCGCTCAGGCGAGTGAAGAAGATTCGATTTGGATCCACGACTACCACTTGTTGCTCTTGCCCAAGATCCTGCGCGAGCGACTGCCGCGCGCGCGGATCGGCTTTTTCCTCCACATTCCATTTCCATCGTCGGAAATTTTCCGCCTTCTCCCCCATCGCGAAGAATTGCTACGCGGCATGCTGGGCGCAAACTTGATCGGCTTTCATACCTTCGGCTACGCACGCCACTTCTCGGATGCGGTGCTCGGCAATCTGGGTATCGAACCGGAACTCGATCGCATCGACGTAGAAGGGCGCAATGTCTCGATCGGTGCGTTCCCGATGGGGATCGACGTGCCAACCTTCGAGCGCCTGGCCGATAGCCCCGAGCTGCCGGATCGGGTCGCCGAGCTGCGCCGGGCCCAAGGGGTGGAGCAATTGATCTTGGGCGTGGATCGCTTGGATTACACCAAGGGTATTCCTCGCAAATTGTTGGCGATGGAACGCTTGCTCGAGCGCAGCCCGCAGTACCGCGGCAAAGTCCGGCTGTTGCAGGTGGCAGTGCCTTCTCGCGAGAACGTCGCCGAATACAAGAGTCTACGCGCCGATGTGGAGGGCCTGGTCGGCCGCATCAACGGCTCGAGCGGCTCGCTTCACGATGCCCCGATCCACTACTTGTACAAGCCGCTCTCACCAGAAGAGCTGGTCGCGAGCTATCGGGCCGCAGACGTCATGGTGGTGACCCCACTCCGCGACGGGATGAACCTGGTCGCCAAAGAGTACGTCGCATCGCGCACCGATGGCGATGGCGTGCTCGTGCTGAGCGAGCTGGCCGGCGCGGCGAGCGAGCTCGGCGAAGCACTGACGGTGAACCCGTACGACGTGGAGAGCCTCGCGGCCAGCTTGGATCGAGCCTTGAGCATGCCGGAGCTCGAGAGACGCGAGCGGATGTCCGCGCTCCGCGACAAGGTGCGCGCACGGCCGGTCGAGCTTTGGGCACGGAGCTTCGTGGAAACTCTCGAGGCCGCCGAGCGTATCCCGGAACCCCGAGATGTTCGCCGAGATTCGGCTGAACTCGAAGCCCTGGCCGAGCGCCTCGCGGCACGCCCCAACGTGCTGCTCGCTCTGGACTACGACGGCACTTTGGTACCGATCTTCAGAAATCCCGATCTTGCGCGCCCCGACGCCGCCCTGCGCGAACTCTTGGGCATGTTGGCCGGCATGCAGGGGGTCGAAGTGTGCGTGGTCAGCGGCCGAGCGAAACCGTCGCTCGCCGCATGGCTTGGTGAATTCCCGATCGACCTGGTTGCCGAGCACGGCGTGTGGTCGAAACGCGCTCTCGCGAGCGACTGGGAGTGCCACATCGACCCGGGTACCCTCGGCTGGCTGGGTGACGCCAAGCGCATCCTCCAAACCTACGTCGAGCGTGCCCCAGGCGCATTCCTGGAAGAGAAAACCGCCGGACTCGCTTGGCACTACCGCCTGGTCGATCCGTACCTGGGCCTGGCATTGGCGCGCGAGCTACGCGTGCATCTGGTCCGCCACTTTGCCCAAGCCCCGGTGTCGATCTTGGCCGGGCGCAAAGTGATCGAGCTGCGCCCCCAAGGCATCGACAAAGGCACCGCCGTCCGCACCTCACTCGGCCTGTTCCGGCCCGAAGTGACCATCGCGGCAGCCGGAGACGACCGCACTGACGAAGATTTGTTCGCCGTCCTGCCCGAAGGCTCGATCAGCCTGTGCGCCGGCACCCTGGCTACGCGCGCAGGTTACCGAGTCACGGGCCCGGAGCAAATTCGACGTTTTCTGTGGCGCTTCGTCGAAGCTCGCAAAGCGCAAGCCGCCGCCTGACGGTGACGGCTCGGCCGGAATCCAACCGTCCGAGTTCGGATGGGCATGCTCTGCCTGCATGGATATCGATTCGAAAGTTCGATGAGCGACTGACGGATCGACGCCCTATACTCGAGTGGTGGCTAAGGCGAGATTCCGCCGTTCGGCGGTTGCGGGAGTCAGCGGAGCATGGTGCTTAGCGCTCGTCGCTTGCTCGGGTTCGAGCGCAACTGAACGCCCACCGCCAGCGGAAAGTGCCGCAGGCAGCGGCGGGACGGCCGCGTCAGTGAGCGCCGTCGCCGGTGCAGCTGAAACACCGAAGACGAATAGCGCGGGCGCAGATGCCGGGAGCGCTGGCCACTCGGGTAACTCGGCCGCGCCGAATGATTCGGCGGCTGGCGCAGCGCCGCAGGGGGGCGCCGCGGGAGCAACCGGAGGGGCCGACTTTTCACACGGCGCACGCCTGCTGATTCCGCAACGCAACATCACGCTCGTCCGCGTCGGCCCGAGCGACCTCGAACTGGCGAACACCGTCGACACGGTCGACCTGAGCGTGGACGTCTCTTTCGTCGATGGCCCGACTTACCCGCGGCGATTCGAAGTGAGCTTCGACCCGACGGGAGTGATCGTGCAGCACTGTCAGGAGCGGAAAGGAAAGTTCGAGATCAGCTCGATCGAGCTGAAGCAGGACGTGCGGGGGACGGGTACTCACCTCAGCCTAGAGCACAGCGACGGGCATTACTTTTTGAGCCACGACGGGCCCGGCTATCACCAAGCCCTCGTCACGGGCACCTTCCGAGTAGACGCCCTGCCCTCCGAAACGCTGGGCTGCCCTTCACTGCCGACGATGGCGGCGGATATCCCGATCACGTTCACTACGAACATCGACATTCAGCACTTGGCTTCGACTCAAGCCTCGGCACCCGCCGGCTGTGGCCCCGCTCCGATCATGTTGTCTGGCCGCAGCTATGGGGGTTCGCGAGTCGGCCTATTGAACGACAAGGGTCAGTTTCTCTTCGGCGCCAACGTCGATTCCGACTATCCCTTGGACGTACTCGTCGAGACCGAAAAGCCGGCACAGATCGCGGAGGGGACCGGGGGCAGCAGCGGGCTCGCGGGGCTCGCCTATGACGGCCTGGTCGTCACTGGCGAACCGCAGCGCGTTCGGTTGAGTACGTCTTACGGCACGCTCTTTACGTACCAGCTGGCGAACACTTCGATGATCGACGGCATGGACGTGAAGTTTTGGTCGAGGCCGACCCAGTACAGCAAGTCTCCCACCGCGGCGCTCGCGATGGACAGCACGCCCGCCGTGTCTCCGTACAAGGTGCTCGGGGCGAGCGCGACGTACTCGGTTGCCGGAGTGAGGGTTTGCACCTCGGTCCTGGCGAGCGATTTCAAGACCACGCTGCTGAGTCCAGACGTGTGCAACGTGCAGTACGAGAACAGCCCCGACCCGAACCCAGGCGTCCCAGGATTTCTGGCCACCTTCATCGACCAAACCGGCGTCTGCCAACTCGAGCTGTCCGTGCCTGGTGCCAATGGAGAACAAGGGCTCCGCACGCTGCTCTCTACAGTGCTCGCCGCCAACCCGTAGAGTGCGCGTCCGCTCAGCGCCGGCCGTCCAACGGATCGATCGCGGGCGCGACCGGTTGCGGCGTAATGCTCTTGGTCTTGGCGCTGCTCGTGCTCGCCTTGGTCTTGATTGGCGTTTTCGTGCGGGGCGCGGCGGACGCGGAGGGCTCTGGCAGCGCAGAGACCGCGGAAGCAACGGGCTGCGCGGGGCGCGTGACCGGCTGCGGTTCGACGATCGGTGGCGAGGGCGGCGGGGCACTGGGCGCGGGCACGGCCGCGACGGGGGCGGCCGATGGCTGTTCGGCCGCTGACTCGACGATTGGGCCTTTGTGAGTCAGGAACAGCAACACGCCGCCGAGCAGCGCAGCCAACAAGCACAGCGCGACGACGAGCGGCGCGCGTGACTTCTTCGCTTCGGTCGACGCACCAAAATTGGTGCCGGTGCCGGAGCCTGCCCCCGCTGACACCGCGCTCACGACGGCCGGGGCGGCACTCGGAAAGCCAGCGGCGCCGAGCACCCGTGAGATGCGCTCCGCCGAGCGCTGCGCAGCGGCCTGGCCGAATGGGGCCAGCGCGTACGCGAGCTCGGCGACGTTGCGGAAGCGATGCTCGCGGTTCTTCTCCAGGCAGCGCAAAATCGCGAGCTGCAACCCCTGTGGCACGTCCGGACGCAACTCATGGATCGGGTGCGGAGGATCTTGCAAAATCATGCCGCAGAGTTGGGGCATGGTTTCGGCTTCGAACGGCACGCGGCCGGTCAGGCTCTCGTACAGGATCACGCCCAGGGCCCAGATGTCCGTGCGCATGTCTACGTTACGCGAAGAGCTCATCTGCTCCGGGGACATGTACAGCGGCGAGCCCATCACCGTGCTGGTCTTGGTCATCCCGAGGTCGGGGGCCGCGCCCGGCACGGTGAGCTTGGAGATCCCGAAATCCAAAACCTTGATGCAGGGGCTGCCATCAACCCGACGGGTGACGAACAAATTCGCGGGCTTGAGATCCCGATGCACGATACCGAGGGCGTGCGCTTCGGCGATCGCTTCGCACGCTTGGAGCAAAAACTCGATCGCCTCCGGCACGGCCATGGCGCCGTTACGGCGCACCCACGCGGCGAGATCTTCGCCGTGCAGGTACTCCATCACCATGTACGGCGAGCCACTCTCGAGCGTGCCCACGTCCGACACCCGCGCGACGTGCTCGCTCTTGATCTTGACCGCGGCGCGAGCTTCGCGCGCGAAGCGTTCCACGGCCTCTGGGTTGACGAGCGCGTCGGGCAGCAAGAACTTGAGCGCGACGCGCTCGTCGAGCTGCAAATGAGTCGCGGCCACGACGACGCCCATCCCGCCCTGGCCGAGCACACGCTCGATCCGGAACTTTCCAGCCAAGATCTGGCCTTCGTGAACCTCGTTCGACATTCTCGTGCTGGTCTCGCTGCAGGTTATGGCTTAGCAGAGCGGGGCGCCGCCTGGTAGTGTCGGCCGGAGGCTTACATTGAGCGTCGACCCCATCCACCTCGTTGATGTCCCATTTTTGGCTCTGCTCGACGACGAGCAGCGCGCGCTTTTGGCCGCCCGGCTCGATACGATCACCGAACCCGCCGGCAAGTCGATGTTCGTTTATGGCGACCCCGGCGATTCGGCGTACATCGTGCGCAAGGGCAGCGTAGAGATCTACTCCAAGAACGATACCGGCGAGCGGATCGTGCTGGAGACCGCGCGGGCCGGAGACTTCTTCGGCGAAATCTCCTTGCTCGATGGCGGCCCGCGCACGGCCTCGGCAGTCGTGATCGAGGATCTCGAGGCGATCCTGGTCGACCGCGGTGACCTGGAAGAGTTTTTGCGCATCTGCCCCGCAGCGGCCATCAACTTGCTGGCCGCGAGCGGGCGGCGCATCCGCGAAACGGCCAAGCTGCTGCGCCACAGTGTGTCGCGCGACATCAACGAGGATATCGAAGACAAGCGCACGCGGGTGATGAAGGTCGCCGACTGGATCTCGGAATTCAGCGGCAGCTTGGAATTTCTGTTCATTCACCTGGGGCTGTTCTTCGTCTGGATCGTGCTCAACGTCGGCCCGCTCGCGCGCACCGCGTTCGGGAGCTTCGATCCTTTTCCATTCGGCCTGCTCACGATGGTCGTCTCGCTCGAAGCCATCATCCTGTCGGTGTTCGTGCTGCTCAGCCAAAATCGCCAAGTCGCTCGCGATCGCGTGCGCAACGACATCGAGTACCAGGTCAACCTGAAAGCCGAGCTCGAGATCGGCCACCTGCACGAGAAGGTCGATCATTTCCATCAAGAGGTGATGCGCCGCTTGTCAGTGCTGGAAAAGGCTTCCCTGCCTCCCACACGACTTTAGATTAGGGTCTGTCCCTGATTGCTCAGGCACCCGTAAACGTGCCCGTGCCCGAAAGAGGCAACGGGCGCGGCGGATGGCCGATCGGGTGGGATGGATCTGGCTCACGAGCGTTTGGATGTTTACCACCAGACCCTAGCCTAGTTCCTGGCTCGGATCCGTCGCTTGACCGGGCTTCCCGACCCAGACAACGGAGACGGGCCTGAGCGGCGCGCCGACTAGCGATCCCCGGCAAATCACTTTGCCGGGGATCCGTCTTTACGCGGCCGCGACGACTACTGTCCGCGTTGGGCGTCCGGCAAGACCACGCGCGCGCTGCGCGTGGCAACCAGCTGGCCCTGCGTCGCCGTCAACGAAGTGCTGAGGAATTGGCTCTGCTGCGGGCCCAAGTGATCGAACGCGGAGGGCGCCGCGTATTCGACTTTGGCGCTGGTCTGAACTTCGACCTGTTTGCCGAAGAACACGCCACGGTGCGCAGCGTTCGGCACGTTTGCCAAGCGCAGCAAGGCGTTGGGCGTGATCAGCGTGCCGCTGAACGGCGCTTCGACGCTGGCCGCCAAGGTGCCGACGTAGCCGATCATCAGCTCGGGAAACCCGCCGTTCGTCGCGCTGATCGGCGCGCGCACGGCCAGGCTGGTGCGAACGTAGATCACGACTTGTCCTTGTAACAAGAGCTTCGCGCTCGGCTCGATCGTGAGCGAGTCGCAGTAATAGATGCCGCTAGCGAGCGTGAGCGTTGCACGCGAAGCAACGCTCACCTGCTGATAAGAACCGGCGCTGAGCGAGCGAGTGGCGTCCGGATTCAGTACGACGCTCCCGCCGCTCGCCGCGGGGAAGGTCGGAGACCAACCGAGCGACGGCGAGGCAACGAAGGCGTGCTCGAAGATCGAGCCACTCACCGTGGAGCCAAGCTGGCGCGTACTGGTGCCACCGGTGGTGACGTTGCCGGTCACGTGCGAGTTGCTGCGCAGAGTGACGTTCGCGCCGCTCCACACGTCGCCGACGTACGCGTTGGCGCCGAGCTCGAAAAGACCGCCGCTGACCACGGGCGAGAGCAGCGTCCCTGCTTTCACGGTGACGCCATCGCTGATCGTCACCTGATTCGTACCGAGGATCGCCACGTTCGAGGCAAAAGCGAGCGACGTGAGCTCTGTGCCAACACAGGCGGGGAGCTGCGCCGAGAGCACGACAGAGGTTCTATCGAGGGTCCAAGTGAGCGGTTGGCTCGGGTTGAAGTCGACGCTGAATGCGCGATTTTTTAGCCCACCATCGAACTCCATGGGCTGTCCGCGGTCCTGACTTCCAGGCGAAAAGCCGTTTTGAGAGCCGACCGGAAGATAGCGGAATGACAGCGGATTTTGATACCCGAGGTATGCCGTCGAGCTGGTCGCGCTGCGCCTGAGCGCGCATTGGGCGGTGGCGACGAGCGTGCACGCATCACCGATCCGATCCGCGTCGCTGTCCAATTGGTCTGCATTGGCGATCGACGGGCAGTTGTCGGAAGCGTTGGCGATCCCGTCGCCATCGTCATCCGCGATTCGATTTGCCGGCGGCGGTACGGCGGGAGTGAAGTAGGTCAGCTCTGCATCGTTGATGGCGCCGAGCAGCAAGCTGGTCTGCGCGAGCTGACTGGGCGTCAAGCGAGCCACGCCGTCACGCAGGGCGGCGTCGCCGGATGCGACCACGCTGCGCACCGTGATCGGAGCGCCGTATAAAAGCGCGGTGTTCAAGTGTTCGCCGCTGGTGTTGGCCGCGGCGAGGTTCAGCTTGGCCGCGAGCAGTTGCTGTTGCAGTGCACCGCTCGCACCTTGCAGCACCGAACGCGCTTGGCTCACGCTCTGCACGACGACCGAGCCGCCGAGCGGCGTGCCCGCGTTGGCTTGTCCGAGCACCACCGGCAACAGACCGGTCAAGCTCGCCGTTTGCCAAAAAGCCAATGGCTTCGCGCCCGATTCGGGCAAACGCCGCGTTGGCTGAAAGCCCATTTCGAAGGTGGTGGGAGAGCCGGCGACGGCCTCGATGTGCACGTTGTTGACCGCGTCCACGTTCTCCCAGTGCCAATGCCAAACACCGGGCACCACACCCGTGATCTGCCAGGCGTTCGCGCCGTCGTCGCCGGTTTCGGCGTCGAAGTTGCCAGAGGGGAGGTTGCCCTGATTGTCGGGAATGCGCAGCGCGATCTTATTGTTGGGATCTGCCACCCAGTAATTGATGGTGTCGTTCGCACCCACGGCGCGCCCAGGTGGCGTCGCGCTGAGGCGATCGGCGTCCACCTCCATGACCAGCAGATCGGCCGGTTCTTGGACGTCAGCCGTCGCGGACGCCCCCACTTCGAAAAATAGATCGAATTTCCCATCGTAGTCGTTGTCGGGCAGGTTCCAACCCTCGGCCGCCGCTTCCGGTTTGCCGAAGGTGCCCGCCGAATCCAAGCCCATGAACGACATCACCCCCGAGCGCAAGCTGAGTGCGCCGTTGCTGCGCAGCTTGAAGCCATTGGTGAAGTTCGCGAGGTAGTCGAAGCCGTCTTCGAGCGCGGCGACGGTCGGCGTGCAGGTGTTGCTCTGGTCCGTCAAAAACGCGTCCACCCGGTAGATGAAGTTGCCGCTCGGTGCTTTGGCCGCGTTGCTCGTCGGGATGTTCCCCAACGAGCCCCACTGCGCATCCAGCAAGGAATTGCTGTCCCCCGAGGCCACGATCGCGACGTTGCCGCTCGGCACTCCGCAATCCGTCTTGCGGTTGCCGCAGGGGTCACTCCAGACCACGTAGCAAGCCTTGGTGTTGGTCGCCGGTTGGCTCTCGACGATGTCGTCGAATTGACCGCCGAGATCACCGTCGAACACCTCGACCGCAAACGAGCTCTGCGCCGCGGGGAGGCTCAGCTTAAAGCTGACGCCGGGCTGATCGAAAGTGCGAAACCCCGTGCCGCTGATGGTCAAGAACTTGCCGTCGTTGTCGAAGGGTGAGGGCAAGCCGGTCTGGGCATTGGTCGCAACGAGCGAAAGCCCGCTGCTGGTCCCGTTGTACGAGAGAAAGCCACCGTTGGTGAGCGCAACCCGCAAGCCGTTGAAACTCGACCCGGCCGCAGGCGGTTGCACGGCAATATCGAAGACGTTGAGACCGTTCGGTAGCTGCGGATTGGGAGTCTGGACCGTCGGCAATGAGGTGACGCCGTTGGTGGAAGCGAAGAAGCGCAGCCCGCCATTGACGCCGAGCACGATTTCGTCGGTCACGCCGGCCGCGGTCGAACCTTCGCCGGAGACCGTTCTAAAGTTGCCGGCCTGGAACTTCACCGTCGTTCCTGCGTTGATTTTCGTGTTCGGGATGGGGCGCGCCAACTTGAGACCACTGCTCAGGTTGTACGAGATGTTCAGGCACGGCTTGGCCGTGCTATCGGCGCAGCCGCTCGGCGGATCCGTGAGCCAAACTCGGTCTGGCAGCGAATCGCCGTCGAAATCACCGGTCTCGTACGCCAGCGCGTCACCCGTCTTGAAGCTTCCACCATTGCCGAACATGACCGTCTTTTCGCCGGTTGGCTTCTCCAAAATCAGGTCGGCGAGCGCATCCGAATCGACGAGCCCGACGTTGGCGCTGGTAAAGACTGCATCGGAGACGAACGACTGGCTGGCACCCCCACCGTCGAACGAAAAATTGAACAAGTGCACTGCGTTGTTCGCCAACATGACCAACGCGTTGGCGGCGAGGAAGCTCACGCTCTGGATGGCGGCCGTCGTGATGTCGTTCGAGACGGCAATCGGAACGGTGATGGCTGCGCCGCCGTTGCCTGGGATTTGTTCGATGAAAAATAGCTTGCTCGTGTCGTCTTGATAGTAGCGATTGGTCTCGAACAGCCCATCCCCGTCGACATCCAGCTGGTTGAAGCCGAACAGCGTGACGCCGGCGGAGCCATTGACGATTACGTCGGCAAATGCCTGAAAGCGCGACGCCGGTTCGAACGAGGTTGCGAAATCTCCGCCACCCACACCTTGCGCGGCGACCGTAATGCCCAAGAGCTGCCCGTTGGCATCGAGCGCGTTTTCAGGGTCCGCGCTGCCATTGAGCAGCGGGCCTCCCGAATCACCTAGGCTGGTTAGATTCAAGCTCGATGACTGCAGCCGACTCGGATTGCCAGCGCCCGGGTCCTGCAATCCCGTCGGCGTTCTCAAGCACGTGGACGCCGCGCTGGATGGGTTTCCAATCGGACTCGAGGCACCTTCCGCGAAACCGCAGGGGCGCACGCCGCTGATGGCCTTGATCTGCGCTCGCGAGAGCGTGCTGATCGGTCGCCGAAAGTTACTCGTCGAACCGCCGATTTTGAGTGGTGAGGACAAGTGAATCAACGCCACATCGACCTCGTTATTGTCGGTTTTGGCGCGCGCCGGATGAAACACGACATCCGAGCTGGTGATCGTTCGCACCTGATCGCTCTGGCCGGTTGCACCCGGCAGCACGACGGCGAGCGGAAAGGCCGATGGGATCGTCTGCACGGGGCCGGGCGACCCATCGGCGGTGAGCACGTGGGCGGCGGTGAGCACCCAACCATTGCTCAGTACCACGGCGCTGCCCACGAACCGGTTGAAGTTCGTCGGCATGCCATGAACTGTCGCCTGCCTGATCTGGGCCATGCCGACCTTTGCCGGATCTTTGGCATCGCGCGGCCCAAAGATGCGCTGGCTCAGGTCATTCACTCGCTCATCATCGGGCGCCTTGGCGCAGCCCGTCGCAAGAGAGGCCAACAACAATGAGCACGCCGCGCTCCTCAACCCCGAAGTTCGAATTTTCATCGCTCCGCCCTTTCCCACCGATCCCGTTCGTTACTTGTTTGCGAATTAGTCGTTCACGAAATGCTCCAATAGGCCGCGCTCTTCGCGCAGTTCGTGCGTCGATGCGAGCTCAGGATGCCGCTGCATCAGCCGCAACAAAAGCTCGCGTCGCCCCTCGAAGCGACCGTCTGTGCTCAAGGCAATGGCCGAGATACCGCGTTCGTCAGTGCCGAGCGCGAACCAGAGGCGACGATCGCGCGCTACGTTTCGAAGTTCCAGCAGCTGGTCGTCACCGGGTACGGGCACGACCAAGACCGGCTTGTGCGGCAACCAGCTCGGAGAGAGCAACCCGACCACGCGCTGCTGCGCTGCGGCGTTGGCCACCGGCTGCTCCGAGACGAGCACGTGCCCCGTATCGCGCGCCACCACCACTAGTTTGGCCGAGGTCTTGAACGGTTCGTCGTTGTCTTGGATCCAATTCCAAAACGCGAGGTAGCGCGAATCTGGACTCCAGAGACGCTGCAGGGACTTCACGTCTGCGGGCAGCTCGAGCGCGCGTGCAGGGCCGGAAGTATTGACCGTCCATAGCCGCGTTCCCCCGGAAAAGCTCCGACCGTCGGGGCTGAAGTTCAACTCAGGATCAAAGCTGGAACCACCCGAAGAACGGGTGATCTCGGCCGTCAGTTGGATGCGCTGACCGTTGTTCGTGCGCAGCGCGATGCCATCAGCGCTGGCGGCGACGAGCATGTTGTGGAAAGGCTCGAGGGACAACTCGGGCAACGGCGGCGAGCGGCCCAGCGAGCCGCGCTCCAAAAGCTGCGCCAAATGCGGTAGGTATTGGGGTACCGCGCTGCGGCGGCCACTCCAAAGTGGTCGATACGAGGCCGGGAGGTGCGCCAGCGGCTGCCCATTCGCGGCGTCGATCAGTACCACTTGGTTCGTACCGCAGGGCTGCTGAGCCGCGACGTTTCGTGCATTCGGGCTCCACTCGGCGAGGCACGCGCCCTTCAGTTCCGAACGCAGCGTGCCATCCGCTGCGTCCCTGACTTGGTACGTGACCGGAGTTCCCACGCCAGCCTCGACGCGAATCAGCAGCTGCTTTCCGTTCGGCGACCAGGCACCGGCCGTGCCGCTGAGCGTGAGCCATTTCTTCAGCGGCTCGACTTGCCACAGCTCGAGTTGGCCGTTCTCGGCGCCGATCAGCATTTGACGACCACTCGGCGCGAAGAACTCGTATTGAAAGTTGTCGATCGGAATTCGACCCGGGAGCATTTGAAATGCCGGGCTGCCAGCCGAGTAGACGGCTCCCGTGCCGCTCGCAGACACGAGCAGCAACGCGCCACCATCCGGCGCCCAGGCGACCGAATCGGCCAGTTCGTACGTGCAGCTCACATCAGGGGCAAAGGGCTGGGTGCGGGCTTTCGGCGCGAAATTTTCGAGTGTGGCTTCGCGGGCGCCGGAGGCCAGCGCCCAGACCGCGCCATCCCCCGCGCGATCGATGGTAAAAGCGCGCTTGCCAGTCGGATCGAGATCGACGCACACGAACGGCTTCTGCGCGTCCGAACGGATCTGGAACAGGCGTGCCTGCTCGAAGTCCCAGGTGGCAAGCGTCGACCCGGAAGCCCAGGTGGCCTTACCCGGAGGTAGCCCCAACCGCAGGGCCACGAGCGGCGGGTCTACCGGATGTTCGGGACTTTTCGGCGCGCCGTCGGTGCACAGCCAGTAATCGTCGAAGCGCGAAACAGCGCGATCGTTCCAAACTCTGCCGACGGCGCGAACCGTGGTGCCGGGCGCATACGGACAGCACCAACCGGTGCGGTCGCCCACGCAGCCGATGCCCAAATCATATTCGGCGGTCGCATTTCTGACGGTCAACGTGGTGCGCGCCGTGCGCGAGCACATCAGCACACTCTCGGGCCCACCTTGGAACACGTACGGCGAGCGCGTCAGCTCCCCGCGTACTTCGACATAGCCAGCGGGCAACGCGCCTGCCGGGCTGCATTGAGGCAGCGCCGGCGCCGCGAACTCACAACCGAGGTGGCTCAAGCAAGCTGCACCGATCAGCTGCTCCGGCGAATCCGCCGTTTTTTTCGCCGACCAACTCGGATTCGGTCCGTGCAACCACGTGCCAAACGCATTCGCGGCCGCGCGCTGCACCTCCCCTGCTGGTGAAACGGGCACCGTGGGGCGCTCGTTACTGCTGCACGAAAGTGCCAATAGCCCGAGCAAAGTTGCTCCGCGACAGAGTCCAATCTCCCCGCTGCCACACCCCCTTGCGACCGGCACCACCCAACCCACCCCGAGAGTATATGCGTTCGAGCGATCGCACGATAGTGCAATTGTCCGTGACGCATCGAAGACGAACGCGTGGGCGTTTTCTATCTGCGAGTTGGCCGACCGTGAACGAGTTCGAGTGTGCCGGCGATCCAGATGTCTTCGCTCGAGCCAGAGATCAGCAGCCGCTCGTCTTGCAGGGGCAAGGACATCACTAGCCAGCTCGAGCCGTTCCAGCGCATCGCCGCGCCCGCTGCGACAATCCAGGTATTCGTGAGCGACTCGCTCCAAACCGACGAGATGCGAGCGCCTGTCGGATTCTGCCGGGTCCACGGCTTGCCTGGCCCGGCCGAGTGGAAAAGATTGCCGTCTTGCACGGCCCACACGTCATTGCGAGCACTCGTCGACACGCAGCGCACCGCGTCGGTCAGCTCGAGGCTCCAGTTTACCCCGTCGAAATGGCTGGCTCCGCGCGCGCCCCAGATCCAGACGTCGCTCCCGGTGCGGGCGAAGATGCCGCGAATGCCGGGGAGGGGCGTGCTCGTCCAGCGGGAGCCATCGAACCTCCAGAGCTCGGAGTCGGTCGCGCACCACAGATCGTCCTCCGCGCTCCCACCAACCGCGTGACAGCCCGGAACTGCTTTCCATTCGGCCCAGGCCTGACCGAACCAACGCTGCAAATCGTTGCTCGTCGCTCCCGCAAAGGCATGGCCGTTCGCGGCTGCCCAAATCTGCCCATCCTCGAAGCGCGCACTCGAGTCGTTCTCGGCCACGGTGCGCGTCCAGCGCGCGCCATCCCAGTGGTCGCGATGAAAGGTTCCGACGCTCTCGGAGATCACCGCCCAGGTGTCGTTCACGCTGCCGGTCCAGAGATACACCACCGACTCGTCGAAGGTGCCGTCCCAATCGATCTGATCCCAATCCCACGACACCGTGTTTGGCGCGCCGCCACCGCCGGCGCCTGGCGCGCTCAGCGAAGGCAGCGAGCCATCACTCTCCAGCGCGGTACGACCCCCGCAAGCCATCAGCAGCAGTCCAAGGAGCAGCACCCAAGCGCGCTCGATCAGTGCTTGCCGCCCCAGCTGCGTTCGATCAGGCGGCTCGACGATGCCGTTGCTCACGTTTTGACCCGCTGGCGCGCGAGCCTACGGCCAGGCCCGTGCGCCGGCCATCGGTTTCTCCCCACGGTGGATCTCGAACGGTCACTTGACCGGCCAGCCGCCCCCACGCTCGAATTCGGATTGTGTCGCAGCAGGGAATAACACCCGATTCCACCGGTTCTTCGCCTGCCGGGCGTACCGGCACTTTCGGACACCACGAGTTGACAGCGATCATGCCCCCGCTAGGATGCCGCGGCCTTCGGCCGGAAACATTGCTGGCTGGGGTGTTTTCACGCATTTTCCCCGTTAAATCGGGGGTTTTTGAACGGAGGTCGGATGGCTACCGACGTCATGATCCAGGCGAATGGGCTGACTAAGCGATTTGGGGTCGTGCGCGCCCTGGATAAAGTGAATTTCGAAGTGAAGCGCGGCGAAGTCGTGGGCTTCCTGGGGCCGAATGGCGCCGGCAAGTCGACGACGATGCGCATTTTGACGTGCTTCATCTCACCGAGCACGGGCTCGGCGACGGTGAACTCGCACGACGTTTTCGACAACCCGCTCGAGGTGCGGCGGTCCATCGGCTACTTGCCGCAGCGCGCTCCGCTGTACACGGACATGACCGTCTGGGAGTACTTGAAGTTCGCCGCTGAAATTCGCGGTCTCGACGAGAGCACCTTCAAGAAGCGGCTCAAGAAAGTGGTGGAAGTCTGCGGCCTCGCGCAATCGCTGGGCAAAGACATCTCCACGCTGTCACACGGCTATCGCCAGCGCGTCGGCCTCGGGCAAGCGCTGATTCACGATCCGCCAATCCTAATCTTGGACGAACCGACCAGCGATCTCGATCCCAACGAGAAAGCGGAAGTGCTCCGCTACATCAAGGAAATCGGCAAAGATCGCACGATTTTGCTGTCGACTCACAATTTGGCCGAGGTCGAAGAAGCCTGTGCCCGCGCCATCATCGTGAGCAAGGGTCGCGTGGTTGCGGATGGCCCGCTCGACGAGATTCGCGCCAAGACGGGCCGCGTGCGCTACGTAGTCGCGATCGACGAGCAGCGCGCGGAAGCCGGCAATAAGCCTCCCGTGCTGGCACAAGCGCAAGAAGCGCTCCAGCGCTTGGGCGGCGTGAAGTCGGTGCGTGAGTTGCCGACGGACGAGAAGGCGCACAAGTTCGAGTTGAGCGGCGCGCAAGATTCGGACATTCGCGCCGAGATCTTCCGCTTGGCGGTGGCCAAGGGCTGGACGCTGCTCGAGCTCCGGCGCGACGCGCAGAGCCTCGATGTCGTGTTCCGTGATCTGACGCGCGGCGACGAAAAGCTCGACCGTGGTGCCAACTGGTCTGCCGCCGACGAAGACGAAGACGAAGACGACAAGTCCAGCGCCCCGGACGAAGACGATGACGAGTCGGACGAAGACGATGAGGACGAAGACGAAGAAGAAGTGGACGCGAAGTCCAAGGGAAAGAGCTGAGCCATGTCTCCGATGTTGATCATCGCCAAGCGCGAATTTCGTTCTTATTTCGACTCTCCGATTGCATACATCGTGATCTGCCTGAGCTTCTTTGCGCTCGGGCTGATGTTCTTCTTCTTGAACGGTGGCTTCTGGCAGCTCGACCGCGCCTCGATCTCGCGCCTGTTCGAGTCGACCCCGATGGGCCTGTCGTTCTTGGTCGTGCCCGTGGTGACGATGCGCTTGCTCGCGGAAGAGCGCCGCAGCGGCACCTTGGAAATGCTGATCACGCTACCGGTCAAAGACAGTGACGTGGTGATCGGGAAGTATCTGGGCGCTCTGGGCCTGGTGCTCGTGCTCGTGCTTTCCACGCTGGCTTACCCGCTCGTGATGTTCAAATTCCCGTGGAATTTGGGCCCCCTCGACGGCGGCCCCGTGGCGAGCGGCTACCTGGGCATGGTGCTGTTCTGCTGCGCAGCGGTGGCCGTTGGGCTCTTGATCAGCGCGCTGACCGAGAGCCAAGCCGTCGCATTCTTCATCACCTTCTTCGTGCTCGGCGCGCTCTGGCTGTTCGGCGATCTCGCCAGCAAAGCCGGCGGCACGCTGGCGATTCTGCTCAACTACGTGAGCTTCCAATCGCGCCTGAACAACTTCTGGCGCGGCCTCATCGACTCGCGCGATGTGGTCTTCTTCGTGTCGGTCACCGTGCTTTCGCTGATGGTGGCATTCCGGGCGCTCGAGCGCCGAAAGTGGGCATGAGTCATGGCTAGCCAAGAACATCGCCGCAAAGCGGCCGCACAGACCGGCCTGTACCTCGTCGTCATCGCGGCCATCGCCGTGGTGGCCAATCTGCTCGGGGCCAAAGCTTACAAGCGCTGGGACACCACCCAGGCCGAGCGCTACACGTTGTCCGCGGGCAGCGGCCGTTTGATCCGCGGCTTGAACAGCCCGGTGCAAGTCGACGCCTACGTGAAGACGGGGCTGCCCCAGCTCGACGCGTTCGTGAAAGATTTGACCGATCTACTGAAGGAGTACGAGCGGGCCGGCGGTGGCAAGTTCAAATTCACGATCATCGAGCCGAACACGGACGAGCTGCGCGCTCAGGCCAAGGAAGCCGGCCTGACCGAAACGCCGTTCGGTGAAGCCAATCAGACGGGCGAAGACCAAGCCTCGATCACCCAAGGCTACATGGGCCTGGTGCTCAAGTACGGCAGCGAGAAAGCCGTCATCCCCCAGATCATGCAGGCCGAAGGCCTCGAGTTCTGGATCACCAACAAGATCCGCGAAATTCGCGACAAGTCCGAGAACATCAAGCATCGCATCGGCGTCATCACCGGCAAGGACGAGTTCAAGCTGACCGATGCGAACCTGGTGCCGAAGCAGGGCAAGGGCCAAGGCGGCCCGACCATGCAGGGCATCATCGAGCAGGCATTCCCCTTCTACAAGATCGAGGAAGTGGACCTGAAAGGCGGCGAGAACGCGATCGACAAGGATCTGGTCGGTCTGATCATCACCCAGCCGCAGAAGGACTACGACGAGAAGGAGCTGCGCCGGGTCGACGAGTTCCTGATGCTCGGCGGCAAGGCCCTCGTCGTGTACGCCTCGGCCGTGACGATGAAGGCCAACGACGCGACGATGCAGGCCACCTTGAGCCTGCACGGCCTGGACAAGCTCCTCCCGGGCTACGGCATCAAGATGAACAAGGACGCCGTATTCGATCACGGCGCGCAATTCCGCATTGGCATGCCGCTGCAAGGCGGCGGCTTCACTTACATCCGCCATCCGGGCATCGCGCACGTGGTCAGTGACCCACGCCTGGACAGCGAAAACGACAAAACGCTCGATACCTCGTTCGCCGGCTTCTTCCGCATGGAAGAGGCGATCTTCCCCTTCCCTTCCAGCCTCACGCTCGACAAATCGAAGCAACCGGCGGACGTCAAAGTCTCGGCCGTCGCGCGCACCACGCCGGCGTCCAGCGTGGCCACCTCCGATACCGTCGACATGAAGCTGCGCGAGAACTGGGAGCCGAAGCCCCCGCAAGAACAGCGCATCATCGCGGCGCTCGCGGTCGGCAAGCTGAAGAGTGCCTTCGGTGGACCGGAGCGCGCGCCCTCCGAATCGCGCGTGCTCGTGATCTCGTCCAGCGAGTTCTTGACCAATCCGTTTGCCTACGCGGGCAACGGTCCGGACCTCGGCGGTCAGTTCCAAATGTTCGGTGCGGTGGGTGGTGACCCGCAGCTCTTGATGTTCGCCCAGCCGTACACCAAGTACCTGACCAGCACGATCCTGTCGTTCAAGAACACGCTCGACTGGATGGCGGGTGACTCGGATCTGGTGGCGGCGAGCGCCAAGCTGATCGGCGACCCGGCCCTCACCTACTCGAACATCTCCAAGCCCAAGTTCAAAGCCGGGGACGATCCCGCCGAAGCCAAGAAGAAGGACGAGGAATACCGCAGCGCGCGTAAATCGGTGCAAACCAACGTGCAGTGGACGCTCACCTTCGGGGTGCCCGTGCTGTTCGCGGCCTTCGGTCTGCTGCGTTGGCAACAGCGTAAGTCACAGCGCGATCAGTTGAAGATCTGAAGCGAAACGAGAAGCATCCATGGCACTCAGCACAGAGAACAAACTGTACGTCTCGCTCGCTGTACTCGCCGTCCTCGGCGGTGCATTCTTCTTGCAAAGCAAGAAAGAGAAAGAAGAGGCCGCGTCGTACACCCTGAACGGGCAAGCGGCGGCACTGCCGAAAATCGAACTTTCGGACGATGACCTGAAAAAGATCGACAAGATCGCGCTCAACAAGCCCGCCGGGGATGCGGGCGCGGCCGTCGAAATCGAGCTGACGAAGACCGGCGAAGATTGGAAGCTCAGCAAACCAGTCGAAGCCACTGCCAACCAACCCAACGTCAAATCACTGCTCGAGAACCTGAAGAGTCTGAAGGTGACCGAGCTGATCGACGGGACGAAGAACAGCTACGGCAAGTTCGGCGTCTCGGACGACAAGGCGCTGCACGCCGTGTTCTCCAAGGGCAACGGAGTCGCGCTCGATCTGTACTTCGGTGACAGCGGCGGCCGCGGGCAAATGACGCGCATCGGTGGCAAAGACGGAGTGTACGCGACCAAGGGCTATTCCAGCTTCTTGTACGCGCGCGACGTCAAAGGCTGGCGCGACATGGCCATCTTGAAGTTCGAAGATCCGGACGTCACGAACGTCACCATCGACAACGCGAACGGCTCCTTCGCGTTCGTGTACGACAAGGGCAAGACGACCAAGCAAGAGTTCAAGAAGGGCAAAGACGGCACGGCCGCGCCGATCAAGAACTACGACGAGTCGAAGCTGGTCGACCTACTCCGCGCGTACAAGGCGCTCAACGCCGACAACTTCGCGGACAAGGGCAAGACCGAGGCAGACGTGGGCCTGGACAAGCCACTGGCCACGATTCAGTTCACGCTGAAGGACGGCGCGAAGCGACAAGTGCGCGTCGGCGGGACTTCGGAAGGTTCGAGCCACTGGGTCAAAGTCACCGGCAGCGACGAAATCTGGAGCGTGAGCTCGTGGGCCGTCGAGTGGGCCACGGCTGACGAAAAGAAATTCCAAAAGGCCGAAGACAAGAAGCCGGACAGCGCCCAGCATCCCGGCGGCGGGATGCCGCCCGGAATGCCCGGCGGAATGCCGCCCGGTCACCCGTAAGTCGGGGTCGACGGCAACGGCTACCGGCGCCGTTTCTACGCCCAGCCCGTCTCGTGTAAACTCGCGAGCGGGCTTGGGCGACGAGAGGAGCGGCGCGGGTGAAATCTCGAACGATACGACATTCGCTGTGCGGGTCGCTGCTACTGATCTTCGTGGTCGGTACGGCGCGTGCCGCTGGCTCCGATGCTTCGACCAAAGCCGCGGGCGCCGAGACCTTGTACGAGGAGGCGCGGAGGCTGATGAAGCAAGGAGACTTCGAGCGCGCCTGCCCGAAGTTCAAGCAAAGCTACGACCTCGATCCGGGCGGCGGCACCCTGCTCAACCTGGCCGAGTGTTACGAGAAGCAGGGCAAGTTCGCTTCTGCATGGTCCACGTTCAAAGAGGCGCAAGTGATCGCCCAGCGCGACGGGCGCAGCGAGCGCGTCGATTACGCGCAGAAGCATCTGGCGATCGTCGAACCCAAGCTGTCGAAGATCACCATCGAGGTCCCGACCGAAGCCGACGAACCGGGGCTGACGGTAACGCTCGATGGTGCTCCGCTGGGAGCTGCCGCTTGGGGCGTGGGCATGCCGGTCGATCCCGGCACCCATCACGTCGTCGCCAGCGCACCGTACAAGACTCGCTACGAACAGAGCGTAGAAATCGATAGCGGGTCGACCACACTCAAGATCCCGAAGCTCGCTGACGGCTCTGCCGCGGCGGTGGCTCCACGCGCAGTCGACACGGACACCGAAAAGAAGCCGGTCGCGGACGAAGGTACGACGGGGCGGGCCGGCAACGGACGGCGCACCGCCGGCTTCGTGATCGGCGGCGTCGGCATCGTTGCGCTAGGCGTGGGCAGCTATTTTGGTCTGCGCGCATTCTCCAAATGGAGCGATCGCGAGGACAATTGCGTTGGCGGTTGCAATAGCCGAGCGAAGACCGCGAGCGACGACGCCCAGAGCGCGGCCACCGCTGCGAATGTGGGCATCGGGCTCGGCTTGGTCGCGGTCGGCGTCGGCACTTATTTGGTGCTGAGCCGCAAATCTGCGAGCGAGCCGAGCGTGTCGCACGGGCGTGGAGCGCAGCAAGCTCGCGGGTTTCAGCTGCTGCCTGCGCTCGGTCCCACGGGTGGCGGGGTGCTGCTCAGGGGAGCCTACTGATGACCATGCAGCGAACGTTGCGTCCCCAACGCTGGCCGGAGGCGCTGCTCGCCGCGACCGCGCTGCTCGGTCTGCTCGAAGCATGCGCGAAAATCGTGGGCATCGAAGACACGACCGTCACCCGTGCGGACGGCACGGGTGGTGCTCAGACCGCCGGCGCCGCAGGGGGGGCTGGCGGAGCTCTTGCCGGAAGCTCCAACGCGGGCCACGACAATGCTGGCCGCTCTTCGGCCGGCACGACCGCGACCGCGGGCGGCGGCGCAACGGGTGGCGCGAGCGGCGCAACGGGTGGCGCGAGCGGCGCAATCGCAAGCAGCGCCGGAGCCAGCAACCAAGCCGGCAATGCCGGCGGCGCTGGCGGCAGCGAATGCCCGTGCAGCGCGCCGAAACCCACCTGTGAAAACGGGAAATGCGTCGTGCGCGGGCCGACCATGGCCAAAGCCACGAGCTTCTACATCGACAGCACCGAGGTTTCGAAGGCGCAATACGACGTATTCCTCGCCGCCAAAGGCAGTGACACCTCAGGGCAGATCGCCGAGTGCTCGTGGAACACGAGCTATGCGCCCAGCGGATCCGCGGTAGACGACAAGCGCCCGATCGTCAACGTCGATTGGTGCGATGCGGCCGCGTTTTGCAGTTGGGCGGACAAACGCTTGTGCGGCGCGATCGCCGGCGGTCCAGTCGCGGCCACCGACTTGCAGGATGCCACGAAGTCTCAAATGTACCTGGCTTGCGCGGGCAGCGACGATGAGCGTTACCCGTACGGTGGCTTCACGCTCAAGCCGGACTACTGCAACGAGTACTTCAGCGGCTACCTGGCGGACATCGGCAAGTTCAGCATGTGTGAGGGGCACTACTCCGGCATCTTCGACCTGGTCGGCAACGCAGCCGAGTGGATCGATGCTTGTGACGCGTTCGGCGGCGCAGATCACTCGTTGGACAATTGTCGGCTCGGCGGCGGCTCGTATCTCGACGAGCAGTACACCTGCCAGACTTATTTGAACAATCCGCGCAGCATGGGCGCGGCCGTGTTCGGCTTTCGTTGTTGCAGTAAATAGCGGAGTCGGCGCCGCCTCGAGCCCCCGGCGCAAGGGCAGCGCCGAAGAGACGGACACGATCATGGCTTTCCTGGCCGCGGATGATTCGTCGTTCGTATCGGGGGCTGGGGTCTGTCCCTGAATTCAGGTCCTCCCGTAAGCGTGCCCGTGCCCGTGTCCGTGCCCGGAAGGTGGAAAAATTTGCTTTCCATTGGATGGCGCGTGTGCTCCATGGGGGAGTCGATGGTTCGACTCCCATTAGACGATCGGAAGTGGGCGAAGATCGCTGCGG
>Ga0247778_1000269_pt1 | contig 83857 bp, 78 predicted proteins | sample UWRJL049202B5_FD_179939 | JGI IMG/M metagenome (GOLD analysis project Ga0247778, IMG submission 179939) | Plant litter microbial communities from Arlington Agricultural Research Station in Wisconsin, United States - UWRJ-L049-202B-5 | ecosystem: Environmental > Terrestrial > Plant litter >... | reverse complement strand
TGGGGAGGAGATCTTCGGGGTCGAGGCCGGGGGAGTGGATGAAGTGGTTGTCTTTCTGTGGTTCGTTGTTAGAAATCTCTGGTTTGGGAGGTCCCGTGAAAATGAAAAGGGGAGGGGAAATACGAATTGCTCCTCCGTAACTGGGATCCCGAACTTAGTCTTCCCTAGAATCGTGATGCCGTCTTTGTATTTCGGATGCGGCTTTTTATGTGGGCTCTTCTTGAAAGGCATACGGGGATAAGGTATCGTCTCGAGGCTCTTCTTCCGTATATGGTACCCTTGGGCGCGTGGGGATGGTGGGAAGGATTCGAGGTAGGTGAGTAGACCTGCGAAGGTTGTTTCTGCGGCGTGACGTGACATGGCCTTTCACTGAGACGTGACACGCCTTGAATCGTCAAGAAATGTTTGAGATGCCGAATCTAGAAGCTGCTGCTATTCACAGAGTGTTGAGGGTCGTTATTTATCAAGTTCTGCGGATATGCTTGCCGCCTCGGCTTTGGTTGCCTTCCCGACCAAAGCGCAAACTCAAAGTGAATTACACGTATAGATTTTAACTTACTTACGAGTTGCCTAAAACGATTATTCTGGTCTCTGGTAAGAATATAGGGTTTCCCGCTTTTCCTGCATCTATTTGAAGGATAAGTCCTTTCATTGTGGAAGCCCATGGTCCATCGGCTTTCAGAATAGAAATTAACTTGGCTAATATGTCTTGAAACATTGGAACTGTACAATTTTAATTCACTTTGTCGGAGGACATATGAAGTGCTCCGGCTTCAGCTGTTCAAATGGTTGGCTTATGAATAATTTTGAGGCAGAGGCAAAATAGGAGAGGAAGTTGGACAATTGGCCTTACCTTTTGCGGCCTCCGTAGCAACGGAATAGACATAAGGATTTATTTTGAAACCAACGACGAGGTCTTGCGGCAAAGTGAACCCTCAACCATCTATCTTAAAGTGTGTCTCGGGTGACTAGAGACATAGTTCCTGCAGACCGATTCTCTTGCCTCGTGCGCACTTGTGAGGTGAATCGGCTCTTTGCCTGTTTTTTATCATGGAGAGATCTTCATTTGCCTGTTGCCTTTGCGTTTCTTCTAATTAGTATTCTCATAGCTGCATAGAAGCCGCCTTTAAGGTCAAAGTGGTCTAGCTCCGCTTTTTACCCCTTTTCACTTTCGCTAAAACGTGAATAATTGTTGGGATCAAAGCCTCGATTATTTGTACATCTAGAACACAGAATTTGCGAAAATAATGATTTTGACAGAGCCCAAATCCTTTCCAGGTTTGCGGGACGACCATTGTTTTTACCTAGGTAGTCATCTGTGATTTTCAGGTAGAACTACTGTGATCTTCACGTGATTTCTACGTGGTCGATCTGCATAGGCTGCAGCTGCCTAGCGGGTGTCTCACTCGCCACCCTCGCAAGGCTTGAAGCGCAACGTTCAACTTTCCTCCTTCTTGTTCGAATAGCTCTGTTGACTTCCTAGGTAGCACCACTGTGAGTATATACCTTCACCAGGCTTACTTCATTTGACACTGTGGCTAGGTAGATGATGCTGCACTCATACGATCTTCCTTGAATGTCCCTTGACCTTCTCCAAAGCTCGGACACAATGGCGCATTCAGAACGAAGACTGAAGGTTCTATTATTAGGTATGACTTTATTTTTGAGTTACCGTGTGATTTTAAATGCTAATACGTCCAATAAGATGGGTGCGGAGGTGTTCCAGAATTTTCATCCATCTTGGTAGTAGACCAAATTATGCACGACATTCGTGACAACCTGGGACTACCCACAGTACCTCGGCCTTGTGATTATTTTGATTTTATAGGAGGATGTGGAACTGGTGGGTATGAAGCTGAACCCCACCGCTAGTTCTCAATCATCTAGGCTAATCCTCCAGTCAGACTCATTGCCATTCTACTAGGGCGGCTCGGTCTTACCGTCGATGAGTGTTATGAATATTATTACGACCTTGCACGAAATGGATTTAAGCCAGTGCGGTCGTCTGAAACGTTATGGGGACTTACTATCGGATCCCGGGGGGCCTTATCACCGGAAGACCTTGAAAACGCTCTAGTAGAAATCGTCGAAAAACACAATGCTCTATGGCCTGAGAGGGTTTATTCACACTCTACGTCTTATTTCGTTGAAGATGACGTTTGTAAGACGTAAGCATCCCCTTCAAATCCAGCTAATTCCATGGTTTTGCGGTTATAACAATTTATGCAGCGTTGTCCTCGCTTCTCGAAAAGACGATCGGTCCGATGAGTCAACCCTTTTTAGGACTTACTCTCAAGACCCTGCGATTGGAGATTGTAAGATTTGGGAGGTGGGCCGAGCATCTTCCGCCTTCAAGGGCCTTTATAACCCAGCAAAATGTGGTACAAATCAAGTCAAATTCACCGCGGCAAGCTCTGGCGCGTGGGCGACACTGCTATCAGAGGTAACCAGAATATTTCCTGGTCGTGAAGTTGGATGTGTGCTGAGAGTCGGGACCCATCCATCACGCATTAAGCGCCCGCTAAAGATTCACGTTCCCAAAGGCGCGAGACTTGCTGAGCCCCAAGAACAGCAAATGAAGCCAGAATGGAAGTCTTTCCAATTCGGTTGTATATTTACTCCCCAAGATATTGAGTTTTCGGACATGACGAAGTGGGCCACGTGTCGCAGCCAAACAATATCCTATATCGAAGCCAATCGGGACAATATAAGGGCCTGTTCTTTGGAACTTTCGGGGCCTGTACAGAATGACGGTGACGATTCAGAAAATTTGTTTCATGTTCCATACTCACTTTGGCGGGAAGATGGATTCTTTGGTCGTCAAAGTATTTTGTCAGAACTAGAGGCCAGGTTTCGGTCCTATAAGGAGGTAGCACTTACTGGCTTAGCCGGTAATGGGTAAAGCCATCCAATCCCCGTCTGCTGTGAGTCCCATCTGACCGGACAACAGGAAATCTCGAATCGCTATGGAGTACTGCAAACGCCGGAGGACACAAAAAATTGTCTTCTGGATAGACGCAAACACAGCAGTGAAGCTAAATGAAGGACTCCGAGCTTTAGATTTCTTCACTAGCAAATTACCCAGGCATTCTGGCGCTCGACATCGCTCATGCCTCATAGTCTTGAACGATGTTGTTGACCCTCAAGCTATCTCCGAATCCGACCTCTTTTCCCCGAGACACGAAAGTAGCCTCTACAAAAGCTTAGAAATATCGATCTTGATCACATGCCAAGATCGTAAAATTGCTCATCAACTCACAAGTATTAGAGCGACTATCTCTGTTGGTCCTTTGGAAGAAGCAGCTGCTATTGGCTTACTTCATCATTCTTTGGACTCGCAACATCAGCCGACCCACGAATCTGCTACCCTCGTCCATAAACTTGCTTGCTCTCCACTTGCTATCAGCGCTGTTGCCAGCTATATCTCTATTGGCACTACTACCATCCATGAATGCGTCACAGCCATAGAGCAAGAACAGCAGCTGCCCAAGCTCCTCGATCTAGATCTTAAAGACTGGGCCTCGAGAAATCCCCATAAGCCCTCTTTACGCTCATTGTTTTCCACGAATATAGCCACTTTGCCTCCCGAATCGATGGAACTGTTGTCTCTGTTATCGGTACTCGACGGTGACGCGATTCCCATGTCCCTACTTTGCATGGACTCAATGGAACTCTTCCTCGTCTTGAAGCCATTGATTGACTTGCATTTTGCCACTTCTCATGACAATTCCATCCACATTCATCGTCTGATACAAACATGCACTCGAGAGCTACTAATTCAGCGCGCGTCTCTCCATGTATTTACGGAGAAAGGGTTTCAACTGGTTTTGGCGGCATTGTCGGTGGAATCAGATCAAATCACTACGAAATGTCCATCTTTAGTGAAAAATGCTTTCACACTATTGAGCTATCATCGGGGAGAGGACACAGAAAAGGCTCAAGTTCTCTCCAAGATCTCGCATTGTCTGAGACTTATGGGTGACTTGCAAAAGGCAGAGGCAACAGGACTCGAGGCGTTCAAACTTGCCCTTGCCTCACCTCTTGATGAAGACAAGAAACCAGTATTAGAGGAGTCATTCCAAAATTTAGTTCTGAGTCTACTGTTTCACGGGAAACATTCGATGATTGAGCAAGCATATATGTGCATGGCTTCAATATTGGGGAATGACTATAAGGAGGTGGAACGACTAGACAACTTCGCCTTGATTGAGCTTGCACATGGCAATGTGGACTCTGCGGCAAGGATAGCCAATCACGCTTATGGGATGAGCAGCACGAGACTTGGGCAAGACCACCCTGTCACTCTTCGCATCATGGACCGACTCGCTTTGATCTATTGGCATTTGGAACAAGCCGAACATGCTAGAGAATGGTGTGAGCGAGCCCTGGATATTTGTCACCGATCTTTCGGCAGAAACGACCTCGCAACAAGTCTGCAATTCGAGCTTCGTCTAGCATCTGTTCTGATTTTGCAGGGCCATTCGAAAGCAGCCGCAGACCATATATTTCGCGCTGCGGACATCGGCGACAGATTTCTCGTCCAACCGCCGGCGTATGCACGATCAGTTCAATGCTCTCTTCTGGCTGGCGAGGCTCTGGAACATCTTAGGAAAATTGAGGCGGCCGAAATTGCGATTGGAGATGCGTGGCACGTCTCCTCTAACAGGCTAAGTTCGCTTCATCCTTTGAGCCTTCGAAGTGGGCTACTCTTGATCAGGATTCTGAATAAGCAGTGCAAACATCAGGATGCCGAGGACGTTTCTATGCAAATCCTGCCTCAATTCCGACGCCTCTTTCGGGATTACTGCCTGACGTGTAGCAAACGGTCTTTGGAATTTGATGTTTCCCCCAAGCTCGCCGATTCAGGAGAATTGCATCCCCTCTCATGCGTCTCAATCTTTAAGCTGCGTCCATCACCGAAGGATCCAAGCACATGCAAACCTTGCGTAGTCGATCCGATTTCAACAATGACCAGTTTCTGGGCTCTTGAATCCTTCAATGAACTTTTGATGAATCAGAAAACAGCCCTGGAATCCCGTCAAGTCGGGGACCGAGAGGAGCTTGAGACCGGTATTCAGAGCAATTTAACCCAGGATCTTTATAGATTGCCTGAATCTGATCATGAGAGTATGGCTGGTCCAGGAGTAGCACACACACCAAAGCCTGAACTGCAAGGGTGTACTGGATCGAAGAGACCACTTGATCAGCTCAAAACTTCTTCAGCCAGCAATCAGAAAGAGATTGGAGAACCAGGGCCAAAGGGTTTGTACGATTGAGACTACTTCAATAAAGATATTGCTAACCCTTAATTCTAGACGGGCGGAATGTGCCGAGTCTAGCCACAAATCAATCTGCGACATTTGATGCCCTGGATCTGGCCCATGTAACGGACGCTCCTGGCTGGACCTATGAAAGTACCACCGTCATCTCAGCACTAACTTTAGGATCTAGCCTACTAGGAACGACTGCTTACAATGCATACCTAACGAGAGCGAAAGAGCAAAGAGAGTGCGAAGAGGCTGAGCGCAAGAGAAGAGCCGATGATGCTGCGTCTTATGAGGCTGGGCATGGCTCCCGTTGGGGATATAGAACCCTCCACGATCCACTACATTGTGATCATTCTTGGCTACACCATCCGAGGAATTCGAGAATGGAAAGGGGCCCCAGGAAGCCCATCCAGATATCTGGCTCGGTCCCACGGGAATTATCCACAGATCAGAATCCCGAAAGGGAGATTGCGAGTGGAAATCAAAGTGCGAACACAGGTTCCCGTGGAGCGCCCCCTGCCAACGAGCATTCACGTCCATTAAGAACCCCAAGTCCTGATATTCATGCGCTCAATGAAAATGGTGGGACCGTTGTTATTTCTCATGATTCGGGCGACGAAAGCTCGACTGCACTTGATAACGGTGCGGAGCAAAATACGCCCAGGGATTCGGTCCAATGCCATACTCCGCAACATGGCCCAGTGGATGATATGGCACAATCAGATGAAACAGTGGACCCCAAAGACTCCGGCGGTGCCATTGTCAACAAACTAGGCAAAGGACCCCAACCCAGGATAACGGCCGACGACGAGGGCTTAACTTCAGATAGCCGGGGGGACGGCGGCCTAGCCAAACCACCGGCCACAAACGACAATGGTAGCACCGAAATATCTGACTCTCATGAAAATGAACTGGCAGAAAGCTCCCAGCTTGAGCAACTCTCTCCTTCGCTAGGAGAATCGAATGCTTCAATCACGGGAGCAGAATATCTCAGCACATACTCGCAAGAAGAACACACACAGCACCAGTCGTCAAGTTATCAAATGAAAGCGATAGCCACTACTTTCTCAATCATACTGCCTAGATGCCCGGAGCAAAAAGACTTAAGACAGAACTGGCACATGCATTGTAGTCGGGCCTTAGATGCAGCAGTCGATGGTGAGGACCGCGCCGAAGCGGCTTGGAAGGCTTTGAAACTTGGAGAGCCTTCTCTACAAAATGGTTATCAATTGAAACCAGTTCCTACAGATCCCAAAGGCCGCAATGATTGGTATAGAAGATACCTTGCAGTCTTCAGTGGGGTTGTGAATGGTCAAAAGTGGTCGGATGTAGAAGAGAGAGAGTTTGACTGCAAGGGAGACAATCATGGGGATGGGGCTGGTAACAGCCATGATGGACCGGATAATGACTCTCATGAAAGGTGGATACCAGTGGAAGACGAAGCCATGCCGTACTAAAAGTCGTGGAAATGTTCTTTTCATACTTGTGATTTTTGGTGCTAATCCAGTAACTCGAATGATATTAGTAGCTTATGAAAACCATAGAATAATACTGAGGGCTTGAATGTTCTACATGACCTGGGGCGTTCAAAATCAATGCTACTCTTTTTCGTCCAGCGTGAGGGAGGCAGAGACTTTTAAGGGGGCCGTCTTCCCCTCGCCAAAATTTACCCCGCCTCAGTCTCACATCTTCCCCGGCCGTGCTAGAAAATGCGGCCGGCATTCAGCATGCACTCCAGCTTGCGCGGGGCCAAACAAGGCGCGTTTCAGCATTCAGCTGCATCCTTCACTGCCATCATGGAGCTTCCAACCTTCCTCCAACCTCAAAATCACTTCTCTCTCAAATACAGATCCATCCCAGGCGATTGAAACTCTCCCCAAAATGCCTCCCCACGAAGGGCTAACCCACCTCAAAGAATACGACATAAAAGACAGCAACGTCGAGCTAATCGGCACCTCCATCGACCACAGCGTAAAATACAACTCCGCCTCCACCGAACCCGCCTGGAACAATGGTATCATAGGCTCCCAGCCCGGGCTGTTCGTCTGGCGCATCGAAGATTTCCAAGTCGTGCCGTGGCCGAAGGAAAAATACGGGCAGTTCTACGACGGGGATAGCTTCATCGTGCTCCATAGCTACAAAGTTGGGAAGGAGGGCAGCGAGAAATTGGGACATGACATTTTCTTTTGGCTAGGAGGCAAGACGAGTCAGGATGAGGCGGGCACGGCGGCGTATAAGACGGTGGAGTTAGATGAGTTTTTGAGGGGGAGTGCGAGTCAGCATAGGGAGATTCAGCAGCAGCCTTCTGATGAGTTTACGGCGCTTTTCCCGAGACTGTCGATTCGGAAGGGTGGTGTTAGGTCTGGGTTTACACATGTTGAAGAAGGGGAGAAGAAGGAGGTTACGACGTTGTTGAGGATTTTCAAGCATCCTTCTGCGGCTGGGAGGGATTCGATTGTGGTGCATGAAGTTGAGCCGACGTGGCAGAGTCTGGATGAGGAGGATGTGTTTGTGTTGGATAAGGGGGATAAGATTTGGGTGTGGCAGGGCAAGAAGTGTAGTCCGATGGAGAAGGCGAAGGGCGCTCAGGTCGTGAATGATCTGACGCTTGCTAAGCATGTCGATGTCGAGGTTCTTTCGCAGGCCGAGTCAAGATCTCATGTGGTGGTAGATCTTCTGGGAGGCAAAGACGTCAGTCAAGATGCATTCAGAGCTCGGAGACCTGTTTCATCTGCCACAACGTCAAGCTCTCGGCCTCGGAAGCTCTTCCGTCTCAGCGATGCTACCGGGCAGCTGTCGTTTGACTTGGTCAAAGATGGACAGCCGATTCAGAGAACGGACTTCGACAGCAAAGATGTGTTCCTCCTCGATGTTGGCCGAGCTATCTGGGTGTGGCGTGGCTTGGGGGCTAGTGCTGCGGAGAGAGCTATGTGGCTGAATGTTGCTCAGTCGTATGTTCGTCAACTCCAGAGTGAATCGGAATCAGAAGCCTACCTCACGCCGCTGGCAGCTGTGGTAGAAGGGCATGAAAGCCCCGCATTCTTCAAAGCTATCGAAGTTTAGGATAAGGAAAATCCTATCTTGCATATTTTATTCTGATTCATTCCACGCCTGCCAAAAGTTTTCCTATGGATGATGATGTGTCTTGTTTCTTTTCTTGTGCTTTGAATATTGTTTCTGCTGCTTTCCAAGTGGACTGAGGCTTTTGAGACCTGTGCCTATCTTCAAGCGACCGTCAGTCGGTATCATTATTCCCCTATGGCTGGTCTCAAGTGTCTCCTTTATACTCTTTTCAAATGATTGGGGCTAGTCCTGGCAAGTCACGCTTTTCCTCGACCTGCAGGTTATCAATATCTATAAAGCCGGGGGTACTCTACCAGCTTTCTCTTCAAGCTAGCCCAAAAATTCCACTCACTGGAGAGGATCACGGCTCTTAGCCGTCTGTCGCCGACCTCTTTCTGCGCATATTTCAGCACTCACGATGTCACTCATAACATCAAATTCACTGCTATGCATACCGAATGAAGATGCTTACCACGTTCGATGTCTCATACGCTGCTGTTCATTTTGTTCATTCATTCGTGGCGTGGGATGATATCTTAGGTGCCAAGTCTTCTGTTTCCCTCAGAAGAAAACGTTCCTTCGCTAGTCCACGACGGGCGGGTTGAGATTTGGGGTATGAGGACCAACTGAGCCGAGCACGCTTAGTACGAAGTGGTGCTTGAATTTTGAAGACTTTGTGGAAATTTGGAAGGAGTTAGTGGTTTATACTTTGTGCGCAGAGGCTAAGAGGTTTCTGGGCGCTAGCAGGTGATTTTCGAGAAGATAAGTCCTCTTTCTTGCCAGCCAAACTACGCTACAACGCGATGTCATCTCTCTTTAAGCTTACATTATAATTATGTTAGTCATTCATTTTATGGTTCGATCGAAACGAAGCATCAGCGGGTATATTAACAATGCCTGAGCACGAAAATTCAAGCCACAAGAATCTGAATTAGCAGTGGAGAGTATGCGATGAACTCCCCGCCGCCCCCATTTGAAATTTAAGTCCTTTTACAAATGCCGTCAATAGGTGGAGGATTTTGTGGGAGACAATTGCGTAACCAGTACGCAGAATGCCGCGTCACGGAGATCAGTGACCGTTTCTCAGCTTGACAGCAAATAAATCATGAACGACTTGAACACTTGACAACAACTCTCAGCACGTACAACTGGACGATTAATAGGGGCGAGTAAATGTCACTGAGGCTATTCTCAATTTTAGGAAGAGGTACACGTTGTTGCTCCTTTCCGCGAGTGGCATGCATGTGGCACCGCGATAAGATAGTGCATGCAGCTCGGTCTCAACCGTAGACTGTGGGGATTGATTTCCTCGTCGTTGGGCATTTATATAGATATCGAAATGCCGCATTTGGCTGGTCTGCAATTACTTTGACGGATTACGCAACTTCTTAGGTTTGTGGGCCGTGCTTACCACTGCTTCAAGACCAGAATATTACTCATGATGGAAATGGAAATAATCATGTGAGCATGCGCTCGAGCCTTGAAGTTGACGTTGCTAACTGGATATGCCTTTGCAGGAGCTTCGGGAGATTTCGCAAAGCCCTCAGAGCACCGCCTGCATCGTGCTACATCCACACAGACAGCTCACAAATGCTACCCACTCATAGCCAAAAATCTCACAATGCTCTCTGATATCTTTGGTCCTCACATCGATCAATGGGGTAATCTTCACAGGTAAGGAAACTAAATCAGATTTGTACCTAAACGCCAGCAAAGAACAGCCCCTTTTTCGAGATATTAACGCCGAGATATCTGACTCTCCGAAAGATAAATGCGCCGCCGTTTCGCAGGACCAGCAGAAGCTCTCGACTTAGAAAACTAAACCCAGTTATGAAAGAAAGGCCACCAAATAAATGCATCCCACCGCATACAACAAGCCCTCGCACGCCCAAATCTTTCGCCTTCATCTCCTCAGCCCCCGACATTGATTCCCTTGTCCGCCCCTCACTCAACCAAGACAGGCCTCTCCTCATTCTCCCCAACCAACCCCTGATATTCAAACGAATAAGGATTCAACTCCCCCTCCTCAGGCTCCATCCGAACCGGAACCTCATACCCCCTCATCATGCCCATCCCATATCCCTGTCCCCCAAACTCCCCAAAGCCCCCAGCATTACCATAAAACCCCTCATCAACCATCTCCTTAACACCCCCCTTAACATCATCCTCGTCGTATCTCTCCTGGGCATCATAAAAGGGCGTCTGGCTCATCGCATCTTCCTCGACTTTGAATCTCTCCATGCCAAGTTCTCTCTTAATATTACCATTGAAAGAGCTGTCGAATTCATCGTCATCGCCAGTCTCGTTTTCGGTTTCCTCTGCGACGAGTTTGCGTTTTTTGGATGCAGCGCCAGATGGGGCTGGGCGGTGGGGGGTTTTGGGGGGTGTGCGGGTGTTTGAGGAGGAGGAGGGGGTGCTGGAGAAGCCGTGGGATTTTAGGAGGCGTTCGTAGCGTTTTGCTCTGTGGGTGGTGAATTAGCTTTGAGAAATGAGGGGATGAGGGGATGAGGGGAAATGAATATAGACTTACGCGGCGCCCTTGGTGACGATGTTGCATTCTTTGGCTACTTGGGCGAAGTCGGGCTGCGTGGGGGAGGTATTGTCAGTTGGTGTTGAAGATGAGGGAAGGAGGAAGGAAGAGGCTAAGGAGGTGAGAGGGGATGAGAGACGAACTTTGCCATTGTTTGAGTAGTGGATGCAGGTAATGAGGAACTTGATCTGGTCTTCGTTGGATGCTGGTGCCATCTTGATGATTTGGTGTTGTGTTGTCGAGTTGTTGAGATATGAGGTTGGAGATCCAAGGTGGTTGTCGTTGAAAGGGTTGAGGTTGACGAGAAGAAGATGTAGGAGATGGGTGTCGTCACTTCTGAGTTGGATGTAGACTAGATTAAGTGAATCTGGGGAGGTAGGAAGAGCTGACTTATAGGCAATGAGTACGAGGTTGTCTTTGACTGTCAAGTTGTGGATGGATGGTAACAGTTTTTCAAGTTTGCAGTATTAAGTTTTAGAGGTCAATAGCTAACTTTGAATCAGAGAGGCAAGATACTTTGGTATTAGACAAGGAAATCTTCACGGCTCTCAGGTATGTAGCCTTTAGGAGTGAACATAGCAAACGCTAAACATCACAGTTACAGAGGAAATCTCAAAATTCATTAAGAAGAGTTCATTTCCGCCATATAAACCCCTTTGTCTCGATCACCAAACTGCATCCTGCATACATGCAACCACCGGACGCAAGAAATCCATATCAAAGAAGTTGGAAGAACTTCGTCCCCCTGCAGATGCAAATATACAAAGACCGGCCAGCATCACCGCAGGAACAGGAAACCACCGATCATGAGGACCAATCCAGCCCAAACCTTCCTCGGAGAAAGCACCGAAAATGATAGTAGTCAAGATTGTCGAAATTTTTGAGAAGCGTCGAAATGAGCGTGGAGTAGAAAGTTCAGAATATTGTTGGCTGCTTATTCGTCTGAAGAAGTCATCGGGTCAGCAAGCTGCTCTGCTAATCCGTTCTCTCTGCACCCCACGGCTACTTTTCATGAGTTGTAGATCTAGGGAAAGACATACGCTTTGAGAAAGCTTTGTGTAATGGGTCCAGAACCGAAAGACGGGGAATTCGTGCGGGGTGCAGTTCTTACCATTTCCATCCTCCTCGGCACCCTCTTCAGCCTCTTCATTCTCCTCAGCTTCCTCAGCATCGACCTCTTCCTCTTCTGGCTCCTCGACCTTGGGCTTTTTACCACGGCTGGCAAGCTTCTTTGGCGCAGCAGCAGCCTTCTTGGGAGCAGCACGTGGACCAACAGCCTTCTTAGCTCGAGGCTTGGCCTTGGGCTTCTCATCTGCTTCTTCGCCAGCATCGCCGTTGACTTCAGCAGATTCAGTGGTAACGCCTGCGTTGCTCTTGATTTTCTCGAACAATTTCTTGCAGGATGCGCGGGCGTTGCGACCATAGGCCACTCCGCACATCTTGGCGACTTGTTCGAAATCAACCTGGAAAGAGAAATCAGTCATAGTCGTTTCTAGAAACCGATTTTTGGGTCTTCAGGCTGGGGATGCTCTCGTTCCCAAGATGTGATCAAAAATTCAATGGCGTGCGGGGAACTGGAGATGGAGTGAGCGTGAAAATGAGACTTACGGCGGGAACATCACCCATGAGAGAAACGACCGCCGTGAGCATGGTGGTCTCCTTGGCCGTAAGATTCATCGACATGGTGACAGAGGTGGTAGATGCAATCTGCTTCATATCAGCTTCCGCCTCGAGATTGAAGGCACATTTCTGTGCGCAGCACACTTCAAGACCGATCCGGCACTTACGAGCAAGAAGTTTGAGATTTGATGAGGGCTGACGACTCGATAGCTGTCTGTGGTAACCTTTGCGAAGGACAATGCAATGTACGTAGTTTCTTGTATGTGTAGTGTTGTAGAGCAAGATGTGTTGAAGAGGAATGGATTTATTTCGAGGGAATCGAGGGCTCTGCTGCTGTATTGTAGGTGAATCACACCTTAGCGCAGAAACAAGTACCTTTCAAGCAGCAACCAGAAGCCCATCGCCGATTTCAATGCCGATTCTGGTAGAAAATTCACTTATTCAACAGACTGGTGCTTTAGCCTTCTAAGTTATTGCTGGGTCGACCCAGAAGTTTCCTATCCGGCATGAGTTGAGAGAACATCGGGTCCTTGCAGTACCACCTTGAAGGCAAAGCTGATTCATCATGCCGCTTCGGTTTTACGACTCGGATTACTTTCCTATAGCAAAGTGGGCCGTTCCTTCGAATCAAGATGCTGCGCAGAAGTTCACGTAGCCATTGCTTGAAAGGGTGTTCTGTTATACTCGGCACATTAGCATACAGGTAGGTAGCTATTTGACATCTTGAATTCATGATAACGTCACATTTGAAATACGTCAGAAAATTCGGTTCAATGGTTTTCATTTACTAGCTATGAAGCTTGCATCCTCATATGGCTGGTGTGGCCTCGCTTCAGCAAATTCGTCGTCCATGTAGATACGAAACCATCAATGTCCTTTCTGAGTCTCAAGTACAAACCCCAGATCCAACTCTCAAGTAACATAAACTGCCATCTGAATGAAAGACCCCCAGAGATCATGCCGTAAGCATCCAACGAAAGAGGGTGTTGAGGTTCTCCCGATCAAATTTCGGCTTGAGTTGAAAAAGGTCTTAAGAATCGTCAGCATCCTCAACCTCGCCGCTCTGAAAAGAAGGATTAGTTGAGTACCTCAAAAATTAATGCAGGAGTATCAACTTACCTCCTCAGATTCATTCTCAGTCGGCTCCTCCTTCTCAACCTTGACGGGAGACTTCTTTGCGCGCGGGGTTGCCTTCTTCTTGGTGACCCTGCTGGCACTGGGGCTGCTAGGAGACGAAGTGACATCCGCCTTAGCAGCACGGGCACCACTGCCAAGAGGGAGGTTGTACTTCTTCTTGAGAAGCAGAACTCTGTTGGCGACAGATTTTGGGTTGGCATAATTAAGGGCCTCGGCAACAGCCTTGGTATCAATCTGGAATTTGTATCAGTAATACTCTTCCAAAGAACTTACCTGGACATCCAAAGAAGTCTAAATTGGATCACCCAAGGATCTTGGGGGACTAATGAGATACACGTACGCTGATGCTTCCACCAGAGGCATTTTGAAGACAGGTCATTAAGAACTCCGTATCAGCTGCGGACATGCCGCCGGTGCTGCCGTTGGTGGATTCTTCAGACATCTTTGAAGTGCGACGCTTGGAAAAGCTTGACTGTTTGGTGTTTGGAATGAAGTGGAGGATAACTCGGTCTATGGCTTTGTCAGTTTCAGCTGATGAGCAACAGCGCAAAGGATAGGAAAAAGCGGGTTGGCATACTGATAGGGGTCCAAAGATGGGACATGCAAGGGCGGTGGATGCAGATCAAATTGTTGTGGGAAGCGTGAAATGTTATTTGGAGAGGTGAAGTGACATTCTTAGATCTATATATACTGAATGATGGGGGAACTGACCTCCGGCATCGGTGCTGGGAGGCGGGAAAGCTTCAAGAGCACATTCAGGTAAGTGGAGACAAGATTCACTATCTAGAGTCAAAATTCACCTCAGGAACGATTCATGAATACTGTGACCCACACTTTCAAATGCTTGGCTAGAACGCATCAAATTACTGTAATTTCAAATGATCAGGTTCACGATCGAGATATCCATAGGAAGTGGAGTTATAACTGAATGTCTTGAGCTAACCCAAATGCGGAACCTGCGCAGCGCATCGACTGCACACTTCGCTACATTTCTAGAATGTACCACTTTCACGCATCCAAAAACTGAATTCACGCGTGAAGAAAACTTCTCACCCCAAATGTTTGAGGATTCCTAGATGATTGGGGCATTGACCTGGAAGTACTCGCTAGGATAAGGTGGGGCCTTACTCCGATATTTCAATCATGGATTATTTCAGTTGAGTCTATGAGGGCGGCAGAACTGTTCCCAAGCAGACCATACCGGTGTCGTCAAAGTATGGGGCATTATGTCGAAAATCAAAGTTGAAAGAAGGTCGGGCTTTTCCTGCGGTATCTAGTTCATTCCGGACCCGCTCTACAATCTGGCAGAAGTAACAGTAAGCTTCCGACAGGACTAGAGAGTCTGGATTCCGGTAGTGATAGATGGCTTTCCGAAAAATTTGCGGCAATCTTCGGTCTGCAAATTATTCTCGGTACTTATCAGAAGTCCTTGTTCACTTCTACATCTCATGTTTGCCAATCAGCTCTGAGGAGATATTCATGCAGTGGGAAGGAGCAGATGAAGAAAATACCATTGATGAAGAGATCGACGGGACAGACCAAAACAATCCGGATGAGGAAGGGACAAGTGAGGAAGTGGCGGACGAGGAATAGCGGAAAGAGGCTAAACATGAGGAGGACAAACCAGAAAGCAGCATGTACAGAATTGGCAGGTTTAAATAAGAAACTTGACTTCTAGGAAATTGTGTTTCTCGTCTATGATTGGGGAAATGTGCGGCCATACTCCCCAGACCTGTAGATAGGCCGGACAGAAATACTCCCTCAAACTATAGGTTGGATTTCAGCGGTAAGGACCCGGAAGCTTTCTAAATCAAAAGCCTCTCGGTTTTTATTCCATTCCTCACTATCGAGTAGCAAAGTGCATGATTGGGGTGTTGGGGTTGGGGCAAGGAAGCTGCGCTATTCATAACGAATGATCGCGTTGTGCAAACAAAAGACATAGCGGGCCAGGCATCATGTGAACATACTCCGTGATCTATAGACTCGTTAAGCAGAGATTGGCTGGGATGGTTCGTGATCGTTGTTCAACTACCGAGTGCTTGAGACTCGGCACGTCGCATTCGGTGCGGAGGATTTCAACGCGGTACAGAACGCGGCAACACGGTTACCAATAAGACGTGCGACTCGCGAACGAGCCTGACGGGAATCTGACGAAAATCTGCAGGTAGGGCGAGAGCATCGATCCCGGAAACGCCACAGACGACAAACTCGTGTAACGCAACCTTGGAATATGATGTTTCTTCATGTCGGACAAGGATTGAAACCAGATTCATTGGAGGATAGTAAGCTATACTTGCAATTCTTTTCGTATAAATATCACTTGTTTTGAGATGTGGAGATGGTCGTGCGTTCATGAAATGTGTATCGAAAATTTGCAGGAAAACAAATGGTTGATGACCCCGCATATTGAGGCGTCAGGGTAGTGTAGACGAAACTGTGGACTTGGTCAGAACAGGTCTAGAACCCGAAGAAAAAAGGAATATAGTGTTTCTGTCAGGACAAACAAACATATATACCCTGCGTCCAACGCCAGGCTCAAATATCGGCCCCTCTTACCTTGTAATGTATTGGCTCGTGCATCAACATCAGCTTTCCGGACTTCCAGATATCTCGACAGTTTTGTGTGTTAAATTCAGGTTGTTTTAGATATTATGTATCGCTCAACTTCTTCCAAGATCTCCAAGCCCGCCCATGGAGGTTATCCAGACCCCCGTTGGGTTTTTTATGAACAGGATCCTAATAATCCCTTAGATTACATATATTATATTTCAGTTGGTAGCACCATGGACACAGAAGCGCCAATTGCTAAATCACCCTTTTAGTCTCCTGCTACGAGTCCCTTCGTCGTGGCACCACCCGTACGACCGAATTTTCCGGAGCCAACTGCAACCAGACCGCCTCGTTTGCCTCCTTTTTCCACCCTAATAAGAATAGCATCCCCTGAAGCAGATGCTGCTCCCAGTCCAAGGTCTTTTTCCACTTCCTTCGACAAGCCCTCTGTCGAGAGCCTTTCAACCCAGGCGCTATCCCCGGCCATTACATCCGACACTGGGCCCGAGGATATGCATTTGCGGGTGCGCAAATCGCTTCCTTCTAGCTTGTTGTTTGATAGAGGGCTGGAAGACCGAGAACGGATGGATGCCCAGGATTCTAGGGGAATCACTTTTCCGTCTATCATAGCGGCCAAAGAATACCGCCCGCGAATCCAAGGACGTTGGTGGAGTCTGACGGATGAGCAATTTGATGGTTTATCGATCAAACGACAACAAGCAGCATCCAACGTTACAAAGATAATGGAGACGGTGCTCGGAGAACAACGATCAGATTTGGATGCGTGTAGCAAGTGCCGAAAACGTGGTCTGGAGTGCTGGGCTTTCAGTTCTGAGGGGCGCAAAGCCGTGAAATTCAGCAGCGGCGTCTGCGCTCGTTGCAGGGGGTTCAATACCCATGGTTCTTGTTCACTTTCCAACTCCATTCGTGGACGTGCGGGTGGAGGACGTAAAAAGTTTCCTGAAGATGAACCTCGCCGAATCTTTAGAGCTCGTGGACCGTGAGCGGCATGATCAATGATGAGGATCAGAGGAAAGGCATGAGATTGGCTAGGCGGGTCCAGGCGCAAATCGAAGCATCCGTGCTGTGGAGGGTATCCGGCCGCCTCGTCAGGGTAGAGGGAAATTGTTCAACTTCTCTCCCAAGATTCTCTTGACGATGCCAAGTTCGTATTGTGAGAGCTTCGTATTAAATACGGTGGATTTCATTACAGTTCGGCCACGAAATTCGGATTGCAAGTCTAAGACCGGTGTTTTCTAAGATGAATCGTCACGGCCTCAGGGCAACACAATATTCGTATTATTCCCTTGCTTCCCTCCTTTGGGCCCCAAATCTTCATAGTCCAATGAAACCCGGCTTGTCAACTGCACCCTCGATTGCCTTTCGACTCCCTTTCTTGCCTTCTCGCCTGTCTTAATCATCTGTATTTCTGCTCTTTTGTTCTCGATCACCCATCCTCCTGATATTCGAGGCACACAGTATAAATCCTGGTCGTCTTGTAGCTCAATGGACACCCAACTTTGACTTTTTCTCGCGTCTTGTTTCTGAAACGCATGGACTGGACCAAGTACTGAAATACGACGTCCCCAGACGCTGTGGCAAAAATATATATTTTCCTCTGCGCCTTTAGTAGCTTGAGGGCGGTTCTTCAGCTTCCGGCATGCTGGGATTGTAGTTGGTTGACGAGGAATATCGATTGGTCGAATTCGTATGCATACTCATGATCCGCGTACCTCTTGAGGGTCTTTGCTAGAAGGACGAGGTTTTGAGCAGTCAGATATCGGCTCAAGTAAAAGAATTCAGGGTTTCTATAGGTTCATCCTGCCTTCTGGATGCCTGCGATGGACACGGAACTGGGCTATGGCCGATGCTCTTGATTCTTTTCAGCCTCTGTTGCGTACACGCATCTAAATTCTCCAACCCGGCATAATGCTCCGCGGCCAAGAGCAGCAAGGCACGCAAAGTAAAGTTCGCATCATTTCCTGCAGAATGAAATCCTTCAAAGTGACATCCGAGTTGTGCCAAAACATCCCTGAGACGCCGAGTGCCGCGAACAACTGAGGGCCCAAGAACTATATTCGCTATCATTTCGGTGTCCAAGACTCCTATAATCGAAGTCTTGAGATCGAATCCGAGAGCCTGTAAAACATTGAGGTCTCCATGAGGATTGTGTCCCACAAGTATGATATTGCGAGTTCGGTCGATAAATTTATCCATGAAATCCGACAAGTCCCCCAGTTTAAGAAACCTCATTTCTCCAAATAAAAAACGATGGTTAAATCTTCCTTTGCTAGATGGGGAATGCTTTCCGACGCCGATATTGAATGTTTTGAGAGTGCCTTCTTGCAACGCAGAAGGCGATGATAGTGTCTTGGTATCGAAGATTGATATTCCGGCTTGACATTGTTTGTCTCCAAGAGCCCCGGTTACTGCACAAGACTTGATCCATCTTCCGTTCTCAAAATCTATAGAGACCAATACAACGTCCAAAGGGTCTATGCGCGTTTCAGTCGAAAAATCTCCAGTGAATGGGAGACCCAACGCTACTTGAAGTAGCTGCATACAAGTTGGTGAATCCATTGCCGAGGAGGGATGGCGAGGACTGTATGATATCGCTGAAGGCCAAATAATCTTTAGCTTGTAATCGATGTAGAAATTTGGAAGAATATTGAATGTGCATAATGCGAGCAAGTATTTGTACCTCGCTTGGGGGAGTTGTGATATGGACTGACGTGCCCATATGAAGCGAAATGACTCACAGTACCAGCCAACCATACCACTAATATGATGGAATAATGTCTCACAGCGATACAGAAATTATTGCAAAAAATCATTCCGAGTGCTAATTGGATAAAGTCTGAGAAAAAAAAATTGTAGTCTGGAATTTCAGATTCTAGATTTTGGGGGAATTCTAAATCGGACTGGCCCGGCACTTAATACGGAATGACGCAAGATGCAACTCCGGCTAGCTAGCATAAATGTCTGAAACTAAACGAAATTAAAGGATTAGTTTGATGTTTTTCCTCGAGTCTACTCTTGCTTCCCCTTGGAGCTGCACCTGATCGGCGCGCAGCTTCCACTTGCACCATCAATACCATACCATTATCGGACTGGGAAGAAATCAACCTGACTGAATAATATTCTCCTAATAGTCCCGCATGAAATGGAACATTCACAAAGTTCCAAGGCTGACTTAGTCTTGTAAAATGGAGAAGTGATAGAGGGGCAAGTGTCACGCGGGCCGAATTTCGGCGGAAAGCGCATCCCTTCTTTGTGGATTGAATATCAACCTCTTTCGAATTCACAAGTCCTTCATCTTGAAAAATGGAAAAGTATGGCATATGTAATTATTGCTGTATAATTCTTCCTATCCCCCGAAGATGACAGAAATAAAGAGGATCATAAAATAAGAGTTTCCAGAGTTCAATTAACCCAAATCAATGCAAAGCGCAAAGAAAACAAATAGTTCCCACTTTGCATCATGATGGCAACCCCTGTCCAGACGCCCGCATACGTATTCACCCCGCTGCATTCACCCCATTTTCAAGACCAAGTGCCAGCCACCGCCGAAAGACCTGAAATTGAGTCAGAATGTAAAATGACTACAAAAAGAGGAATAACTTACGAAAGAAACTTGCAATAGTGAGGCCAGCTTACTCCTCATGCTGCTCCTCCGAGTTGAAGTACTTCTCAGCAATCGCCGCCTCATCAAGAACTTCCTCCTTATCCTCACCCATCTTGGCATCCTCAGCATCCTCAACCTTCATCATATCTGCATCCTCAGTCTTCATAGCCTCCTGCTCCTCAGCTTCGGCCTTTGCCTTCTTGCCACGGGGCTTGGTCGGGGTCTTGCGGACTTTGCTGGGGCTGGTGTTAGTACCGGAGCCGACCTCGCTGTGAGTTGAATCAGCATGAGAATTTTAAAGAGACAGGACTGATTGGAAGTAACTCACGTCTTCTTCTTAGGAGTTCTGGGCTTAGGGGTTGACTTGGGAGCAGCGGGTGAACCGCCCTCCTCCGTGAAGCCGAGCTTCCGCTTGATCTGTCCGAAGCGGACCTTTGCGGTGTTGGCGTTGTTGTAGCCGGCCTTGGCTGCGACAACTTCCCAGTCGACCTAGATTGGGTTCGCATCAATATTGAACAAAGCTGTATGTTGTAAGAGACATTGAACATGTTTCCCCTGGATAGCATGTTGAGGCAGGGGAAGATAACCAATTGTGAAGGATGAACGGCGAGGTATGATCAAAGGGAAGAAGGAGCTTGGGTGAAGATGGTAAGAAAATATTCGCTTACGTCGGGCTTGTTCTTCATGTTGGTAAGGATGGTAGCGAAGAAGAAGGCATCCTTTGGTGTGGCTCCAGCGAAGGCACCATCACCGGCGGCAGCTGCGTCTTGAGACATGCTATTTGACAGGTCAGCTCTTGAGATTGAGACATGGTGGCATGGGAGTGTACATTTGCTTGGTATTGGGAGGCTGAGGCGATCTGGATTGACGTCAATACCGCTCAAAAAGTTGGGTTTCGATCTTGAGGGGCGGCTTACTTGGCTGGCGAGCTTTGTGCGATTGTGGATTGTGATTTGATGCCTGGCTGCTGGTTAGAGGGTCATCAAGATGCAATCGGAGAACAATTACCTTCAAGGAGTTGATGTTGGCGGTGCGTGAAGAAGATCGATGTTGCGAAATTTGTGGTTGTTGCGATGTCGTTGGGTGAAAGAAATCGGGAGCACCGACGGGGAGCGGGGTCCCTTTTATATTCGAAAAATCCTCTTGAATCAAGTTTAATGACGTGACATTGAATATAAAAATTGAATACTTATGCCACCGGTATATTTGAAATTTGCTCTCACATCAAATATCCCCTTGAAGCATTCACTGACTGGCATGTAGGAAGAATCAATCACAAATGACAAATTTTCTTCAGCATTGGTTGTTCTTTCAATTTCCAAACTTATATACTGTACAACAAGTTCCTAATATACTCTACATAAGTCAAATGTTTGTCATCGTGGGCTGTCCCAAATGTGCTGCACTGTAGCCTCGATGCTAGATTGATTTTTGCATTGGATTTCCTCAAAACCAGTGTATCCAAGGTGAATATACAGATGCTATTTATTCCCCCGGATCGTTGAAATCTTCCTGAAGAGTCTGGACTGGGGTGAATTCGTAAACTCTTTGCTCAACACAGTAACTTTCGGAAATCCTCGAAGGGGAGAAAAAGGGGTAGTTTATCACGTGAACCTGGTTAAGCGAGTTCTTTGTAGGTTGTTACGAGGTCGCCGAGTCCTTGAGAGCATCAAAATGAGCGGATTATATTACTTTGACCTAATTGGCTTGAGGACGCCATGAAATTCCACGTCTAATTATTGACTGAGCTTACAGATGTTGTTTTACAGGTGAATGAAAAAGCTGGATGACGATGTCCTTTGAGGAGACATGTGAATGCCTTCTTTGTCTTCGCACATTCCATTCTGAATGGTCTTTGTTCTTGCTGAACCCTTAAATGCGTTCATACCCTGATCCCGGAGTGTTAGACCCTCATCAAAACACTCTCATCGCGAAGACCCTATCCGCTTCTCCACCAACTTGCAAAACAACTCCGCGCGGCACTCAAAGGTGACATCAGAAACATGGGGGCTATCAGAGATAAAATTGGTGCCAAAATTCTAGAGAAAACCGGGGTAAAATACTCGTGGCAATGCAGCAACTTCGCCACGCTTCCACCACCGGTGCACAAGGCTGGCGAGTGGGATTCCAGTTATGTAAGTCAGATGCTTCCTTTTGAGACTTCAGTTCGCTAATTTACATATACAGTGTGGTTTTAGAAATGGGTGGGAAGACAAAGTCTGCCGTAGGTGCGGAGGACCGATAACTATGGTATCTGAACGACAGTTGTGGACTGTCAAGGACCCGAAAGAGAAAAAATAGGGGGGGGGCCTGCCATACTTTCAACTAGCAGATAGAGAAATATTTAACAGACTTTAAGGCATTCGTCAAGAATGGAGTTCCCCCCTTCCCTCGTTACTGGACTCGTGAATCAATGAAAGGTGTTGGTCACGTGGAGAGCGTTGAGTTGCTTTGTTGGAGTCACGATTTCTAGAACCTCGGAGAGGATACCGCAGGTCCGAAAAGGCATCTCAGATGTTAACAGAAAAATTATAACGCAAAAAGCACAAGGCTTGATTGAGGTGACTGTCGCTGCCTTGTCCCGCCGAGCTCTCTCAAAATGAAGCAGGGAAATGACGACATTCCCAACATGCTTTCAAAACACGGAAAACAAGAGGAGCACACCATTAATCAATCGTTCTCTTCAGCCAAGGAGAGCAGAGTTCGTCATTGCTAATGCAAGTGGCAACAAACGGAAGCCATGAGATATGCAATAGCCTAGCGGCTTGCAAAGACGGAGCGTGTCCGAATCCCCAGTACGTTGGACGGCATTCAGAAGCATGAAGATCAAGGCGCCGCGCAGCTGAATGACTCACTCGCCGAAGAAATGATTTGAAATAAGTTCATGCAAGAGTCAAGAAAGGGATCCGAAAGTTTATGAAGTGCAATGTCCCACGACGTGCGGGTCATTAGGATGGCATCCTTGTATTTCGCTTTTGCCTCTAAAACAGAAAGTTTAACCAGAATTTCAGCAGTACGGCGCTCAAAGACAATCAGGTGAGTAAATCGACTCGGAAAGATCGAGAAAGGAAAGAGTTGTGAAGAACTAATGGCCGGACGGGCAGCGACTGCGCTAAAGCCTGCTCCATGACTGCAGCACAAAAATGAAGATAACGGAATTTAAGCCGACAGGCACACCAAAATGTGCATGAACCGAGTTTTGCGTGAGCAGACGGCAGAGCGGGAAAGAAATAAGAGTTCCGCAGTGACAGCTGAAAAGTAAAGAGCAACAAGCAGCGAGCGTCCACCTCTTAGCCTCTGGCAGGATCTGAACTTTAGACCCAATTAAGACAATGCTGCTTCAAAATACATCACGAGAACAGAAAAACTTGCTCGGACCCTGGGAGAGGGTTCTTTTTGAAGACGTACAACAGCAACGAGTGTGCTTCGGTGATCGAGATTTGCAAGTGCAAACACGCCCGACGATTTGGTTTTGACATGCATATGCAGCAGTATGTAAGATTTCCAAGTGAAATGCAAGATCAGAGCGGAAATATTCCTCCGGTATGTCTTCGGGGTGTCAATGTGATCGATGCTTGGTATGCGTGGCTTGAAAAAGGAACCCGCGCACGGGTGCCGAGAATGTGGGGGGGGGTGCAGCTGGAGTGTTTCAGGGAGATCCATGTAAGAAAACGGGTACAGTAGCAAACTGGACCGATCGATTGGACTTTCGGTACCAACGCTTGGAAAATTTGGTGCGGTCCCAAGGTGAAGTTGATACAATATTCGGATGTATTTATCCTTGCTCTGAAAGGCTTTCAATCTGCACGCACGGCCATGGTACGCGAAAGTCGAGTTGAGGTACCCCACATGCTGTTCAATACTTGGATGTGGTTGGGAGCAAACAAAAAGTGGCCGCCGCTACTGCGAGGTAACGGCTGTCATGTTACACAGGCTCCACAAAAGTGGCTTGCATCTCACTGCTTTGGGTAATTCGCACAGACTGCAATTGATAACGACGACGTTCAATTCTGGCTTTCCATATTTCGCCTGCCCCAGTAGTACCTCAACCATGAGAAACCCTTCACAACGACGCCCGCAGCATATGCACCAATTTGCCTAGTAAGCCTTCACGTCCGAGTCGTGATCGCTCAATTTGAGCTCCTCGTCAGACTCAGTATCATCCTCCAAGTCTGGAACCTCAGGCTCAGATTCCCCGGAGTCATACTCGCGCTTGACAGGAATCTCCACCTTGATCTTCTTGCTAGCGGATTCCTTGCGTCTGTTGGCAGGCTTTGTAGCGACCTTTGGTGGTTTAGACTTGGAGGGTGTAGCCGGCACTGCCTCGGTTTCCTCTGGTGGTGTTGAGGGGCCTGCCGCTTTGTACTCTTCAAACTTCTTCTTAACTTGGCTGAATCTTGTTCGAGCAGTATTGGCATTTTTGAAGCCGGATATGGTCGCAACAAGATTCCAGTCAACCTGTAAAAGTCAGGATCGATTTGTCGGGACATATGGATGGAGAGCTAACTTCTGGGGCATTCTTCATGTTCATGAGAATAGTGTGGTAGAACAAGGCATCTTTCGTGGTGGGCGCCGCGTCCGAGGGTCCCATTTTGTGAACGGTTGATGGCATCTGGTAGAGGACTTAGCTCTGAATAGTCACGTTTCCTTCGTGGAGAATGAAATTTACCTTGACAATGTTGTCGGTATGATAGTGACCTTTTGAAGGGACAGGGCGATGTTGTCAAAACTTGAGCAGAGACCAGCGGAGAGGCAGCAAGTAGTTTCAGAGAAGATTGAACTTGGATGAAGGAATGAAGAGATGAATTTTGCCAATGATTTATAGAGTAGATGGTACGACTGCCTTTGTCCTAAGCCACTATGCCACAAACTTGTGGAACCTGCCACAACCATGTACAGTGTACCAACTTAGGCTTATGGATCGGTGGGGAACTTTCGGCAACCTCCCATATGTAAAAATCACAACTACAAAATTATGAAAGAATTTAAGGGCCTGCCGCTACTAGCGCCGTTTAATAACTCAACTCATATGCAAGGACAGGATTAGAAGCATGCGCTGGAACTCAAGGCGACATGACATAGGACTGTGCATAGAAGCGTGAAGATACTATCAGTACTACTTGCGCGAGCATTCTTCAAAACCGCAAAAGTACCCCAAGACAGGACTAGTTCGACTGAAAGAAGTCAGATGTTTGCGACAGCCCAACTCCATCTCAGCCCCACTTCCTATTCAACCAGTGGCCTTCAGTCCCAGCCACTTTCGTCGCTTTTAATGAGCTCCTCATCACTGTCTCTGTCCTTCAAATCAGGCCCATTCTTGACCTTTGCACCAATCTCACCCTTGATCCGTTTCTTGGAAGTGTCTTTGCCGCGGCTAGGTGACGGGGTATCTATTTTGAGACGTTGTCCCTGACGTTTGCGAGGCGAGTTCTTGGGACCGGCCAGCTCAGACTTGTCTTGTGCTTTAGATGGTGACACAATCGCGGCTGTATCTGCTCCTTGGTCTCGATACTTTGCTTTGATCTGCTCATAGCGTTTCTTGGCCACCGCTGGGTTCTTGTAGCCACCTATTTTGGCAATTGCCTCCTAGTTCACCTGCCACGAGTGTCAGCCAGAAAGGCTTCATTGTCATTTGCATATATCAGAGGTGGATTCAAGCAACTTACCACAATTTTACCTTCGATATTGTTCAAAATGAGGTAGAAATACTGGGCATCTTTCTGGTTGACTTGTACGGCCATGTTTGCAATGCTGTTGATGGAGTAACCTGAAGTTCAAAACGCAGTGTCAGCACGCGCCGTTGCTTATAACCAAGTGAGGAATCATATGGGCTATCTCGAAACGCGAAGTACCCTGAAGAATGTTTGAGAAATTGGTGTAGTAGTGAGGAAGGTCCGACTAATCTCGTGCAGCTTCTTGAATATTCGTGGAAGGGGTCGCTGTGACGAAGATTTCAAGTATGAGCATGAAAGATGAAGAAGCTAGGAATGAGAATCAGGAGAGTGGAAGAGAAGAAAACATTTGTTAGTAATAAAACGCATGGGGCTGGAATTAGGACCCGTCCCTCGGAGCCAGACTACCGCCCTAGAATTATTTCCCGATTCCCATGCAGCGAAGCCTTTGATGATCGGCAACGGTAGATGACGGAACTGGGGAACCGAGATAACAAGGTTTACATGGCTGAAATGGCGGAAACGTGCGGCAGGCCCGCATCTTGGTCGCGAGGGCCTACATCCGTTGCACCACTAGCATGCTTGCCATTTGAGACAAAAAGCATTCAGCCCACGTTGAATTGATTTTTGCAGGTTGCTAAATGAACGACATGGAGATACATATCACAAGAGAAAAGAAATCAATCTGTTTCTTAACGAACGCCCCATATTTGTGGAGTGAGAACCTTTCCGCCACATCTCCAATCTCAAGTCCACAGTTTTCGGCACGTGCCATCCTCTTCATCAGACTCGGTATCGTCTGGATGGACCTTGTGTTTCACGCCCGGCTCGGCTTTGATCCTTTTGCCACCAGAGCCCTTGCTCCTGGTAACGTTCTTCACCGGAGCTGGTTTGATGATTGATGCGTCGCCGCGCTTCTTCGACGTGGAAGCTTGCGAGAGATTCTCTAGACCAGTCTCGTGGGTCTTCTTCCTAATCTGGTTGTAGCGATCACGGGCGCGTTTGCCGTCTTTGAGGCCCGCTTTCTCGGCAACAAAATCCCAATCCAACTGTATATTTCAGTATAACAAGCTGCTATAGGCGAAATGAGTAGAAAAACTTACTGGGGGGAGTACACTCTAATTCAAGCTCATCAAGATCAGATGAGAGAGATATGTTTCTTTCGAGTTAGGCTGTGCAGCCAGATCGGCTTCAACAACGGATCTCTGGCAGCTTCGTCAGTATGGTGTCGTTCGGATTCTTGATTAGCAACAAACTTTGGTGGTTGGGTGACTGGATCAGGAAAGCGCGGCCCTTGCTTGTTTCGCGGCTGCAGAACTGATCTGTGTAACGGACGACCAGAGCGTGAGAAGGTCCAACAAAAGTCAACCCGGTATCGTGAACGACGATGTTGGAAGGAAACCTTAGAAGGGAGAGACTCCAGGCGACTTATGGACTGCTGCTACTCGTTGCGGTTGTACAACTTGTGGAAGGGTCGTCACGTTCCTACCTCCTGTGGCTGACGCTAGACCCAGGTCCCTGTCTTTGAACCCTGTACCTGAAGCCCTATATTCCAGCGCTTACTTTTTCCCGCGACCAACTATCACCCAACATTATTATACCATTTACGCAGTGAGATGTGACAGGTAACAAGAACTAGCCGAATCCTGCGGCTCGGACACATTTCCGTCATCATCTCGAGTCGAGCTGTAGCTGCAGGAAGCCGTGAAGCAAACGCTGCACCGGCTCATTTTCCACGCGAGCTAAGAGCGGCCACTACCCCGCGGGAGATCTTGACACCCTGCATATTTCTGTCTCTTTTAGTTTGCTGGAGAAAGACAGATAACGTCTTCCAGCAATTTGGCTATTGGTGCCGAGTTGGGCAGCGGAAACCCCCACGATTGACCCTCAGAAGGAACGATGCGGAGGACGCAATGACCTTTTGAAGGGCAACCAATCAAGATGGGCTCTTCCTGCGGAGATGATCCGATAGGAACATCATTTCTCTACTTTTGATACGGTAAGCTGAGCTGTGATCGGCTGTGATGTCCTTCCAAGAATCGAGAACTCACACGGCCTTGTGACCAAAGATCACGTAAGTTTTTTATGCAGCAAGCCCGATTTAGGAGGATTTTCTTGTTTTCGTTCGTGGTTGACGAAGAGATTTGGACTTGTACCCTTGAGTCGTCTCTGGAGCGCGGAAACCGCAAGTTCTATCAGACTGGAGGTAGAATAAGGCGACTGCTGGTTATGTTACTGCCTGGTCCTGTTCTGTTGCTGTGGAAGTATGAAACGTCAGCCACTGCCCAACTCTATTAGACAATGCCAATGAAATTGGTGGGAGGAGAGCGTTGTCATCTAGGATGTCATCCACGGCAGTGAATGAAAGACTAACATTAACACTTTAATGTATATCTCGCTGCGATTTGCAACATCCTGTCCGTATTACCGTTTTAACTCGCAACCACAAATTCGAAATCCTTCGATTTGCTCCAGAGCTCGAAGACAGAGCTTCCCACCGTGATGGATCCTTCTCCCAGTCCGTAAGTTTCAGTTTTTGACTCGTCCGGTGGCAGAAATTGACTGGTATCATGCAATGGGCAATAGGTCCAACATGATTCTCGAGTTTTTGGTCGGAGTAGAACAGACCTGCTTTCATATTTATCAATCTGTACTATCAACACACTCTTTGAGAGCATTCCGCAAAGAGTCAATACGGGAAGACCATCCTTACGAACCTGGACGGATTCGCCTCCCGAACATTGAGCCTGGTCTCTTCGCCCTCCTGGAGATCTGGCTGGACCGTGGGACTGTTGATATATCGGATCCAACAGAGTGAGCATTCCCTGTCATAATTCTCGTCGTCAGGGGCATTGGCCGTGAGGTGTTTTTTTTTTTGTGTCAAGACAACCAGTTCTGATTTCAGGTATAGGTACGACCCTGATACCGAAATTTCCACATGGTGCTTCCTTCACGTACTTGCGAAGAAATTCTATATAGAAGATCTCGCCGACGCATGTTTGAAAGGATATGGAAATTGCCGAGAGCCTTTTTGGCAGGGCAGTTGGCTGCCACTTCCCGCTGAGGTACGATTTGCCTACGATACGCCATGTCCAAGTCAGCATACATCATCTCTGAAAATATTCCTTGTGGAGTACATGACCCAGCAGTTTTTCTCCTGCGATCGTTCAGCAAACATTGAAAATCTGGCCGCGCTGCTCGGGGTGCATCAACAATTTAGGGTCCAGGTGATCAGAGCTCATAGTGCTCATATGAACATGGGTCCGTGGGACTGGGCACCTTATGGATGTGACGTGGAGAATTGTCAGCTCCATCCTCGTTGGATTGACCCCAATTCGGGCTTCATCCAAGTGCCACTATCCCGTGAGGGGAAATCGGGAGTTAATGATAGTTCCACGGAGGTCCATGAAATCCACATCAAGACAGATCCCGACGTCGACTTTATGACTGATGATGAAGAGGCGCTGGCGGATGCTGAGATGGAAGAGGCACTTGCTGAGGCCGAGGAGGCAAAAGAGCAGTTGCGTCGGGAGGCGGCGGCAGTGTGACTGCGACCCGACAACCATAACTGTCATTCGCATGGCACGAAGTATGGTCGCCCCGATCAAACACCTTTGCTTGTTATGAATGAAAGGCCAATATTTAGCTTTAGATGAAATTTACAGCCAATCTGCTTCTGTTGTCGGATGTTGAACATGTACATAATGAATACAGAGGGGGGATGTTGTCCTCAAGAGAAATCAGGACCAATTCGCGGGCCACCCATATTACTAAAACCAGAAAATGCAAAGATCGGACTTATTTCAAGGAAGAACGCAGGTGATAGGGGCCAGTGACACTTAAACAAAGTGTGGTATCTCCAGGCACGACTCGGCAGGTACCTACTGCCTCCTCTATCCTGACTTGAATCGAAATCAAGCTCCTTCAAATTTCCAACCAATCGTGCAAGAAGTATGCCTTCTCCATCAGAGTTCAGACTCTGAGGAGTGCGATGAGCCTGTTTCACTGACTTGTGCGGCTCTGCCCGTAGGTCCCGCTGGACAGAAAAAGCGGCACTAATTCTGAATGTGCCACACCGAGTGAAGCATTCGAAATCTGCAATATTCAGTGCTGCTTTTTTTGTCCAGCGGAAGGGAAGCAGGGCCACTAAAGCAGAACTACGGCTATTCTGACAACAATTTGAGAGCGTGTTTCGTACCAAGTAGAGCAGTCAATCACGCGCTCGTATTTCGCTGAATATGACGGAAAACGCCAAAACGCCCTCATTGGACTACCGAGAAGGCAGTCATTGTACTAGCCTGCATACTTGAGGCTTGCAAGGGAGGAAGCTTTAGGCTTACCTTGCAAGACATACATCGACTCAGTGCATATTAGAACAGCCTTGCCCCGCACGAAATTTGACGCACTGCAGTCTTGTTAAAACCTAAGTCATCCCCCACCCCAGTGCCCGGCGACAAGTCACCAGAGCTTGTATATTGCAACAATTACTCATACATTACTTCGCGAATAAGACAGAATCATCATGACTTCGTCCACGAAAAGCCAAGAAACAGAGAGTGGCAGTAGGCCGATTAATCGACGAACCAATGAGTAGGTGATTCGGAGGTATAGTGATGCGCAGCGCCTGCTAAATCTCAGTAGTTATTATCGTACCGAAGGATATATCAAGCTCACCGTTGGGCCAAACAAAGTCTCGTGGATCTTAAATAAGGAGCTCGTCTGGGACCGGATCCCAGCCTTGAGGAAGAACATCGCCATCCCATCATCAATGCACGATCGCCGAATGACCGAAACGCTTGGCCTGGAGGACTATGATCCAAAAATATTCGCTTTCATGATCGATTGGGTGTTGACTGGAAAGCTGGATTTTCCGCTTCATCACGACAGCGGAGATCATCGAGAGGATCTTGAGCTTTGGTGTGGCATGTACGACTACTCACATGAATTGGAGATGGACCAACTTTCGCAGGACGTCCTGGATCAGATCAAAGTCTGCCTACGCTGCTGCAAAAGTCCCGAGGCAATTGCTCGTCTCTTTGAAAAGACACCCATCGAGATGCAGCAAATGATTAGCCAGGAGATTCTTGATGAATTCGACAATGCTACCGAGGAAAAGGTCAACAATGAGGTTGCAAAATGGGCGGAAGTCATCAACTCTCACCCAAGGCTTTTGATGCAATTCATTTCTGGTGTCAAAAGACACAGGGCCATCCACGATGGGAGAAAGGTGGACGTTAGGAAGAGGAAATCAGGACATTCTTCTCAACCCTCGCAAGAGCGTCTTCAGCGGCGTGCCCTTGGAAACTTAGGCGTTCCAAAAGTAATCAATTTGGACTCGAGTGAGAGATCCAGAAGTGGAGACTCGGCGCTGTGACCGTGGAGGATAGGCGTGCTGTGAACGCGAGCTTCGCGAGGGGGCAGAGTTTGGGGATCAGGAGTCGGAGGTCTTGTTATGAGGAGAGTAATCATGAGGATTTAGACAAAGACAATCTCATTATTCCCATATCATCGCAATCGTTTGTTTCGCTATAAATCGGTCCATTTGCCTGTCGATCGAGGGGCGGCGTCATTGCCCAACTTTGAGAAAGCTGTCCGTGGCGAATTCCTGCTCCCTGATCGTTAGACAAATCCTCCTAAGGAGACGGTAGTCAAAACTACAGGAGCGACTTCAATTGATGCGGCGTCCATACTATATTACCGCGTCTAAGACCAGTTTCCCCATCCGGTCATTCTAATTTAATGTCTTCGAAAAATCTTACATAATCTCCTCGCCAATCTAAAACAGGCAACTCGCCGAAAAATCTACGTCCACCATCTCACAAGAACATCCGGCAGTTCTTTCTTTCATAGGCATCTTGGAATATGTCGTAACCGACGTGTATGGCCGTCTGTATTGGTGCGTATTATATCACAGCAATCAGCGACCTCCTGCAAGTGCATGAGCAAACACCAGGCGATTCAGTGGACTGAAGTCCAAGCGCCCAAAAATGACTTGAGCAAGCGTCTTACTGTCTTCATAAGGTTCTTCTTCAGTGGATTTGATTATCACTTGAATGTATTTTCATTCCTATCTACGTTGCGAAAGACCCCGAAACGCGTCCTCAAGCCTTGCCGGATCATGCGTAGGTGCAGACTACAGCCCACGATGCATGGAAATATTCCGCATAAAACGACCCCCTGAAAGGACAAACGCCATTTGTATACCCCCAAACGAAAGTAGCCAGTATGCCTAAGCCTTTATTATCCCCATCGGTCCAGCGACCAGCTCCTCCCAACCCCGTATAATAGACCTGCAGACAAACTCGATGAGATGGTGATGGGAGAACGAAGTCGTCGGCTCAAGCATAGTAAAGTCTACACCTTGTTAGCTTTCCTGTTTGAAACAACTGGGGGAGAAAATTTACTTATCATGCTCAAGATCAACGACGTTGCTGCCAAATTCCTCCATCTTGAACGCAGGGGCGCTCTGAAGGTCGTTCTCCGGATCCTCGGCCTTTGTTCTCTTACGCTTCAATGGAGATGGCGAGCCGAATTCGTCGTCATCACCGTGGGCGAAGCTGCCGGCTGTGTCCGACTCGGAGGTGAGGTCAGAGGTGAAAGACTTCGCGACCTTCGAGCCTTTGCGAGGGGTGGGAGTACTGTTGGTTGGGGCTTTAATCCTGGGCTTGGAAGGCGTGGATTCTCCTCGGAACTCCCTGCGGATCTTCTGATAGTGTTGGCTAGTGAATGTTAGTACATTCAACTGAACGCGCACAGAATATGTTTGGGATGCTCAAGGCCAAGTGACCTCCCATCATCAAGCGATGATGAGCTATTGAAGATGGCAACTTACCGGCATGCTTCATGGGAGAAAGTGAAGCCCTTCTGCTGCATCTTGGCTGCGATGCTTGGCCACTCGCAGCTCTTCAGCTGGCCGTTTTCGATGATGGTGAGAAGCAGGATCTTGTCAGCTTCAGCGTCCCATTGACTGGTACCGGCAACGCGAGGCATGATGAGAGATGCAAGTGTGTTTGGTCTGGTTAAGCGGGAGAAAGTTGGATGGGTCGTTTGCTTTGCGGAGTTGGAGGCTTTATGAATTAATTGAAGAAAGGCGGGAGATGAAGCAAGATCGATTCGATATTTGGAAACCTCGGGGACCTACGCGAGACATGGCGGGAATATTCACTTGAAGTCACTTCCAGCCATTTTTTAAGGGAAGATACTTGCTGACCGCTAGTCCTTGCGTATTCACAAAGAAAATCAAGGCCGGTTCATTTAGAGTTGATCTTGTGGTATCTCAGGAGGTAGATGCTGCGATTGAGGGGGACGAACTGGTTGCTGCCCAGCAACCGCCAATCAACCAACACCAGCCGCGCCCGCCGTCCGAGCTCATCATATCAGAAGTTGAGTCATACTTAGCTCCCAGCCATGCATAAATTGGTCGGTTCACTGCATGGTCACTGTTGTGCTTTTGCATCGGCTCCTTTTTCAACCCCCCACCGTTACACAATTGACTAGCGTCCCAGCCTCCTCCTTTTTCAAAATGCCTGCACCATGTACCTGCATACAGTCATCAAGGCTGGTCGCAGGAACGGCAAGCGAAGCGCACTGCTATCGTGGTATCTCCACAAAGCTCCGGCTGGATCTGCAGGGCTTGTATGGGGTGCTACTCCCGGGGGTCGCGTTGTGGTTTCCCCGCTTTGTGCTCGTTTGCGACAGAATCCCCTGCAAGTCCATATGCACGCACTTAAAAGGGAACGCGCTACGCGTCGACAGACCACACCGAATCGACTCGCAGCAACTCAGCGCGGTCCACGAAAAACTCTCGTTGATCATAGCAACGGGCAACGTTCCCAGCTATCCAGGCAGCAATGTCCAACGTCATGCCCTTTTCCCCGGCACTTCCAAGGCCAACAGCCCAGCCATGGGGGAACAAATTGTCTCACCTCCTCTTCCTCGCCCCTCAACCTACATGGGTCTTCTTATCCCTTGCAGGGATAGCGGCGTGAATAGGGCCGTCAACGAGCCATCTTGCAGCCAAAGAGTCTTTGTGGCGGGTTCAAAGATAGCCTTTGGTCAAACTCTGGTTTTCCATGCACGTTGCCACATACATTTTGTAGCAAGCATCGTGAATTTCAAAATCTACTTCTATCTTGGTCTTCTCGTCGATATTCACAGTATTCTCCCGGCCCTTTCACACCGCTAATTCAAATCTTCAGAGCATCCTGCGCTCAGTAGCTCAGGATCAAGACCAGACAGTTAGTGCTGGAAAGCCTGTTCCGAATTTGCACCTTCCAAGCGGAGGACCTCGGACGCTGAGTTTTGTCATCTACCCCTCTGCCCCCTCCATTTCGAAGCGTACACGAGTACTGAGCAAGTGCATCCCAACTTTCAAGGCATTTACAGTGTTCTCACCACTCAGACGCTTCAGTAAATCATCGAGGAAAAGCCATCACGCTCCCAGCAATTAGAAATTCGCCGTCATGCCCACCGACATGACTCTGCCGCGGTTCCTGTATGCCATCTTGAAGCAAAAATCCTTGAAAGACGTAAGTAGCCGCATTCTTTCCAGCCCCCCAATTCTATATCCTCGAATTCTACACTTTCCAGCCCTCACTCCAACCACCCACTAATCGACTCGCAGATTGACTGGGAAGCCGTGGCGAAAGACCCAGTTCTCGATGAGCCAATATCCAAGGGCCATGCGGCGCGCATGCGCTGGACCCGATTCCGAGACTCGATGGAAGGGAAGGTTTCCAAGCCTCGAAGACCAAGGTCCCCAAATTCCCCGCGAAGGTCCCGTGTACAGAAGAATAAGAGTCCGAAGAAGGAGGTGCGCAAAATGTCCGACCCACCCGAAAATGCCAAATTCGAGTCAACACCAGAGATGACACCCGATGTGTTCAGTCGTCGGGGGACGAGCGCTCCTGTCGGAAAATCTGAGGGCGGAAGGTACAGTGAGATGCCTGCCACACCTCCCCCACCGTCCCAGCCTCATCAATTGTCATACCTTGAGTCACCCACAGCAAGTCCCAGCCCAGGACAAAGTCAAAGCCAGAGTTTTGGACATGCCATGCCTGAGTTGGAAGACCCAATGATCCATTCATTTGGCATGCCGGGTTATGACATGCACGTGCCGATGATAAGTGGTGGAGGCTACGGTACTGGCATGAGTCCACTCGGTATGGGTATGGGCATGGGCGCACAGCTCGCAGACCCATACGACATGTGGAATTCAGACGGCCTGCCGCATATGGATGCTGAGTCTAATGTTCACGTGAAGAAAGAGCCCACTTGGGACGAGTCTTCTTACCGGCAACTCTGATGTTGAGGCTGGGCTGGGAGGCTGGTAATGAGTCATGAGGGGCTGGTGTTTTGGGTTTGGGATTTGAAACGAGATTGATATTCGGGACTGGAGTTGGCGTTCGGTAGGTATCAATATATGCTTTTGTCTTTGGATGCAAAATTTACTGCGGTGTGCTTTGTCTGTTACCGATTTGAGGCGTGATTTAATTTGCAACTCGTCATGTGTCAAATGAATGATATACTTAATTCATCCTGATATCGCTCTCTGTCTGCTTCGTGGCATGGTGTCTGCTGGTGCGTTGTTGACCGTGCTTGTACTCCTCAAAATGCTCAAACCGTACTCCAGCGAGATACCGTTGCATTATCGGTATTGCGCTGCTACAGACTTGCCCGCTTGGTGTCGGCTCGCATATCTTGTTCAAGTGATTGGTAGAAGGAGTCGGTGACTGAATGGTTCTTGCCGCTTCTGATATCACAAGGTCACAATTTCGGCCCATGCATCTAGCAAGTCCGCAGTATTTGCCTTTTTGCGTTACTTCTCGCTGTCAACATTTTTTATTGACACCATCGAGAAACGCTTTTCAATGGTCATCTCATTGCGATTTTCTTGCCTAAGGACTATTAACTTGCCTCAGTCTGTGGTTCTTGGGCTGGGAAGTGTCAATTTCTCAATGCGATCAACTATGCGGAACGCCTAGAATAGCAACAAAGGTCATGAGCATCCAATAGAAATACACCAGTTTCTAGCGCTGTCCTCAATCCAATCGAGAAAAGCTTATCAATCGCTGCATCCCGGGTTCCCTTATGCCAACTTGGTCTCCTTGTCAATTTCGTTCAGTTGCTTTCTGAAGCAGATAAGCGACCAAGTGCACCACGCATAAGATCCGAAATGGTCATTGGAGAGTTTTCACGAGGAAACCGCTGTTTGGCTTTATAGGCTCGAATTTCCTTCATAACATCAAGCTGGAATTCCTCATGACACGCCGTAACTTGGTATCATTTCTTAAGATCGAAGGATTTCTCAGTGGAGTTTCCATGCGTGCCCTACAGAAGAACAGAGACTTAGCTTGCTTCTTTAACCTTTTTGAAACACTGCATCTCCGAAGCCATGAGGGGCTCTTAACTTGAACAAGATACCCGGTTTGTCTCCAAAGAGGAGCTACAGACTCCACGAGGGTCTTACCAAAAACATGTGCCGAGCCCATTGCGTCAGCTTGACTCGAAGCATCGAGCCTGGCAAAGTCTGGCTATAGGCAGTGGAAACTGCTTCTTCCGAAAATTCTCCAGCTGTGCAGCTCATTAGGCAGAAATTGAGACGTCCGATGGCTTGGACTTCAGTTCTGGAATTCCGTATTTGTCCGCCATGACCCAGAGCTTGCACCACTGAACAACATGCTTCTCTCTCCTGTCTTCGTCCGCAATGCGACCCCAGTTTCCGCACTCCAACCTGTCACAATAGACCCAATCCACCAGTTTCGCAAAAGCATTTGCGTCGTCCTCCAGTAGCTCCATCTCCTTAGTCGTACCTTCCTCGAAGTTTCCTTGGAAGGCAGCTCTAAAATACTCGGCTCTTTCGCAGAGGAGTTTCTCGTTCAATACCCATTTTTCGCGTTGGGGACCGACGTAGATGGTGACCGTCTGTTCAGATCGGAGGTAGCTATTCAATTCAAAGATCAATTATTTTTATCGCGGAAACAATCGCAGCTTGTGAGTTGACTTACTCGCTGATCGGGCGAGCCCCGCGATGCGAGGTTGAAGCTGCGTCTGAGTTTGAAGTCATAGCGTCTCTAGATCAGTGTGAGTGCGTGTTGGGGATTGAAAAATGGAGGCTTCATCATGGTGTTATGGTGGTCGAAGAAAAGTTGAATGTGAAGCGAGTTGGTGAATAAGAGGCCGGCATAAGGAGGCTAAAAATTCATCAGGAGGGGTCAGAACTTCTTCAATCTCCTCACTTCTTTCAATCTCTCGCATCTATTGAAGCACCACCCAAAAGCAGTCAAGAAGTCCAACAGCTAGCGATCAACATGGCGGACTCGCAAACATCAATGGCACTAGAGGGATCGGCTCAGATGAAGCTTCAGGTGAAGCCCATGAACGAGTGAGCAATTCTAATTTGATTTCGCATCCTGCGTGAGAAACATTTCTAATTCAATTTTCTTATCCAGGTATCTCAGAGGCGACCACGTCACAATCTATGTTGGCCCGGAGCGGGAGAAATGGGTCCTGAGCGAGGCTATGTTGTGTGATCGATTTCCCTACTTCGAAGCCGCGTTCAAGTCGGATTTCAAGGAAGGAAAAGAGAAAACAATGGAACTACCAAAAGACAACCCAAATTCTTTCGCAAAATTTGTAGACTGGGTTTACACCGGTCGACTTGAGTGTGCTAGATGTGACGCCAATGCGAATAATGGAGGCTCTACATTCCGATACGCCGATGAGCTACATGACTTGTGCTGGATTGGGCTTTGGCTCTTCGCCGACAAAATTGGAGTCCCGGATCTATCTAATCTTACTCTGGGTCGATATGGCACTTGTCTTTGGAATGGGTACAAGTGCTTTTCGGCTAAAGCAGTTCAATTCGTCTATGAAGCCACCGCAGAGACTTCGGCTGTTCGGAAAGAACTCGTTGAACTTACAATATCTCGATACTATGGTTACCTTGACGGTCCATATGGTGTTGACGAGCAGGAGGAGCTTAAAACGCTGAGAAAATTAGCTTCGAGTCATGAGGACTTCACTAAAGACTTTCTCGAAGAACTCCAGGAGCATATGAAAGTCGCAGGCAAGGATTGTAACTACTATATGTGCAGAATCCACAGATCAGCCAATCTCTGTGGCCAGTGCTCGGAGGAAACTCACTCCCAGGGTGTCTGGTGAAGCATAGCGAGGTTTTTCAACGTGTCTAGACAGTTGAGGGACTGCGAGGTCAATCGTCGTGCGGCTATTCTGATAGCGGCGATTAAGAAAGCAATGAGTGATGACTGGCGTACAAGGAGTTAACTCGTGATGGAGATTGGGTGACTTGGTCTTTTATGTTCAGTAAATTATACAAGGGAGCAATTAAAAATTAAGTTTGCGGCCCCTTGGATGACTTCAATTTGATTCCGAGAGAGTCAATTGTTCAAAAAATGATCGATGGGTCTTCGAGATCTATTTATGACACAATTAGAAAGGTTTCAATTGCTTTCTCCAAGAAATTGGATTTCATTTGCAAGAGTGTGATATTCAAATGTTCGGCGCAGTACATGGACAACTTAACTATAATGCTACGAAATGAGCTAGCTATTTCAAAGCCAGCAACTTCATTTTCCTTACTACTACACTATAAATTGAATCCCGTGGGCTCCTAGTTCAAAGGTGACGAAACATTCACCTCGCGTACCCTTATTGCGTACAGCAACCTCAAGAAAATGTTGACACAACTCACCAGAACACGCCCTGCAGCACTTCTGATTTCCATCAAATCATCAAAACCTCCAAGACTCCAAGAAGATCAGATATGGCCTCCTCATCCAATACAGAAAAACCAAAGCTTCGTCCCCTTCACGAGTGAGTGCTCCATCCCCCCACATTCACCTTTAACTCCTTCTCACCTCTTTGAGCAGGTATTTTGCGACTGGCAACTTCGTCAAGATTATTGTCAGATCAGAAAAAAAGGAATTTATTCTGAACGAAAAGCTCCTGTGCGATAAAGCGGACTATTTCAAGGCGGCTTTCCGGAGCGGATTCAAAGAGAGCCAGGAAAAGCAGCTTGAACTTCCAGAAGACAACCCTGATACGTTTGCACGATTCGTTGAGTGGCTCTATACCAATGAAATTAAATGCAGCCAATACAGGCATTTATGGGGGAGTCCAGGGAACGAGGTAAAGCATGACCTGGAATTCTTCGGACTCTGGGTTTTTGGAGACAAAATCAGGGCTTCCGACTTGACAAAGGCGGCCTCGGAGAGATGTAAGATTTGTTTCGTACAAAATGGGTACGTGGCTTCTGCCGAGGGTATCGAATTCGTATATTCCAACACGACTGAGCGATCGCAGCTCAGAGAGTTGCTGGTAAACGCCACAGTCCAGCGATTTTACGGATATGCGGTTGGTGACGATGGTAGCGTTCTATCTCCACTGATTGCCGCTCATGAAAAATTCGGTGCTGAGACTATGAGACGAATCAGCAAACATCTTGGAGCTGGAGTTAAAGGCTGCTTGATTGAGGATTGCTGCATTCACGGCTGTATCTCGCGAGAATTCCCTTCAGAGGACGAGCCTGGGGAATTGCCCAGAAAGTGTGGCTATGACGGGGATGATGGAGATTATTTTTAGTCAAGACTCTAGGATTCGGAAACCCGTCATTTCACAAATAACCCTAGCAAAGCTTCTGATATCTGGTTGGAGAGAGACGACGGATGTTGAGCCGCAGCTGGTGGCAGCGTTTATGGAATACTGTTCAGTTTCGTCTGGAACATTTAGGAATATGTGGGAATATTGCAAAGCTCATAAAGGATATTAAATGCGGACAGCAGCTAGGTATTGAAAGAATGTGAAGCTGATGTGAACTGTGAAGCTTGGAAAGATGGATAGCACGGTCTGGAATGTGTACCTTGAGTTTAGAAATCCTGACAGAATCAAATGGAAGATGAATCCTTTCCATTTCATCATGTTTCCTTTTCAAGGACTTTGACTCGCACGACCGTTATCAATTATGTTATCAAAAATTATATCCAATGTTTGCGGTGACATTTTTTGGGTTTGCGTAATTAATGACTATCGAATTAGAGCAAACAAAACCAAGAATAACCTGAAGAACCAAAATAAATATAATAATAAAATTTTAAAAAATTAGAATAATATATTTGATTTTTATGTTATATAAATTCGACTAATTATTTATATATTCTAATCTTATGCGAATATAAATAATGGAAAAGTAAGATCGAGGAGGAAAAAGAGCAATATAATTTTATTTTAATTTCTATTAAAAATCGTATTTTTAATTGAGATATTTTAGCCCCAAATATAATTGATGTTAAAAACTTCTTTCGTTTTTATAACAAATCGAGTGAGGGACGTATCAATAAATATGCATCCGTCAAATTCGTCGTAGCTGAGGCGGAACAATGTTTCGCCGGATTTACACAGATAATTAGGACGCTAACTATAAAAAAAAAGAGAACTGAGATTTTCAAGATATATATTCATCAGGACCCCCACAAAGTATCGGATTAGTGGGATTCTCGGCTAATCCTAGGATTATGTTAAAATTTTAATAGATTTCAATTTTTATTAGGATTAATATAATTAATCGAGATTTTTAAAATTAATAATTTTTTTTCAAAATTTCAAAATTAATAAATATTTTATATATTTAAATATAAAATATTAAATTTTATATAATTAATTTTTTATTATATAATTAATATTAAATATTAATATTTATTAACCCCAAATTTTAATAACATAATTATTTATTATATTATATTAATAATATAATATATTAAATAATATTATATTTATATTAATATAAATAATTATAATATAAAAATTTAAAAAAATTTATTATATAATTTATATATCAATTAAAAAAAAATTTAAATTTTATTATTATTAATAAAAAAAATTTATTTATAAAAATTAATTATTAATTTTATTAATTTAATTAAATTCTCAATTAATCATAAAAAACTCGCGAATCTGCTAAGCCGATTTTTTCCGAAAAATGTAAAGGTGCTGATATAGGTAAATATATGATTCTAGTAGAGTTCAGAATAATTAAAAAATAATATAAAGGGAAGAAATTTTAATTTCAAGTAATAACATTCAATAATATTTTTTGTTAATCTAAATATATATTTTTCAATTTTATAACCATTGTTGTCGGCAAAGCTAGTAGGAGTATTTAACTAACGAATTAAGGAGATTAATCGCGCAACTATTTATATTTATATTTTAGTCTTTTTAAATATCAAAAAACTGGTCTGCTGAAAGAGATTTCATGAAATCCTGAACCCTGACCTAGAACCTCTAATATTCTACCTGCAAGATAATTATTGCCAGTAACTAAAACTTCAGTATTTTTATACTTCGAACTAATAAGGGTAACAGCCTTCCTTAAGATAGAAATGATCGAGATATCGCCGCGACTAACAAACTGGGCCCATATGGAGGCATTTTCTCTTTGAATTTGGAGAGACAACAAACTCGGTAGACTAAGGCGGAAGTCGATCAAATCTTCGTCGTAATTAGAACACAAACCTTTGAAGGATTTCTAGCGTACCGAGTTTCTCCTTTCCTCTTTCAGCAGATTCGTCCGTACAGAAAATGACACGAGTTATATCACCCTGGAGTTCTTTATACAAAATCTCGAGCATGTGGTGGGGATCTTGAGGCGATTACTAGTTGAATATTTGATTGAAGATTAGGATTTTGGATTTATTGTATATATCAATACTTTTTTTGATCTTATGTTAAATATCAACTTATCCGATATTTGCTAAAATTTGAAACTAGGTAGCAATTTCCCTGATACTAATCTCACTATAAGCCACACCAATATACCAGATATTATCTTTATATTGAAAAATTTGACATCTTTTTAGTAATTTGACGGTTTCTATAGTACTAACTAGAGTTTCGGGCAAAAAGCCAGGATCTCGGATTGTAGATATTCGCTAGTTAATAACAACGCAAGGGATATATTTAGTTTTTGATATTTTATGTTCGGGAGAACTTTCAATTGATAACTATTCTCAGTCACCACCCGCAAGCTTCCCAACATGAGCCTCTCGTGTTCTCTTATTTAGTACTTCTAATATAGTATTTTTGATCTCGAGGATGGCTCGATTTTGAGTGACGCCCCTAAAGTCTAGATTCCCGGAGACAGTGATGGGTCTGAATTCCGATGAATATGGCCCTTATTTCCAGATATTCACGCTCTTGAAGAAGCTTAATTCTACCGCACCCAACTATGGTCCTCTTGACTTGAGCCTTGTGATTCATACACTGCAGCGCCGTTGTTTTGAATACACAACAGGCTCTAATTTATTTATAAAATTGGTAATAGTTTACTATTATATTAAAAAGCCACTGAATTAACCGAGTTAGTATGGCCCTCGAGCGTCCGCAGCAGCACTCCTGTAGCCGCGTCCCAGAGCCGTACCGTCTCATCCCCTAAACCAGAGACGACCTGCTTGCCGTCAGGCGAGAAGGCTATTGAATAGACTAAGCTAGTGTGGCTTAGTGCCCTTCTCCAGCAGTAGCTTTACTACCGCCTCGCGCCCTTTCTCTGCTGCCCATGACAGCGGTGTTCGCCCATCCTTGTCTTTGGCCTCTAGTTCAGCCCCCTCCTCCAGTAGCAGCTTCACTACCGCCTCGTGACTTTTCTCTGCTGCCCATGACAGCGGCGTTCGCCCATCTTTGTCTTTGGCATCTAACTCAGCGCCTTTCTCTAGCAGCAGTTTCACTACCGCCTCGTGCCCTTTCTTTGTTGCCCATGACGGCGGCGTCCGACCCTTATTCTTGTCTGGCTCAGCGCCGTTCTCCAGCAGTAGTTTCACTACCGCCTCGTGCCCTTTCTCCACTGCCCATGACAGCGGTGTTCGTCCACTTTTGTCTTTGGCCTCCGACTCAGCCCACTTCCCTAGCAGCAGCTTCTCTACCACCTCGTTATACATGCCTCTCTTCATCTGATCACCGGGGTTGGGAGAGTTGTGAGGTCCGCCTTGTGTGGAGGTGCCCTGGAATTGCTGCCCATTAGGTCCCACAGCTCCAGCACCTCCTTGACCATCAGGGTGTAGCATTATGTTGTCTTGCACTTGGCGCGCCATCATGAGTCGCTTCTTGTTCTGTTGCTCTAACACCATGAGTTGTATCTGGTAATATTCTAAGGTATGGTTTCCGCATATCGCATATGACAGTGGCGTCACTGCTGCTGCCCATGACAGCGGTGTTCGCCCATCTTTGTCTTTGGCGTCTGGCTCAGCGCCCTTCTCCAGCAGCAGTTTTACTACCGCCTCGTGCCCTTTCTCTGCTGCCCATGACAGCGGCGTCCGATTGAATCCATCCTTCGACTCGACGTCGAGCTTGCTTAAAGCACAAAGAAAAGTAAGGATTGCCTCGTCGCCTTGCTCTGCGACATGAGAGGAAATATTTCTATATCGCGAGAAAGTAAAGTTACGGCCAAAGTTAGTGCATTTGTTTCTATTCTCGGAGTACTGTTTGCATAGATGGTGAAGCAGAGGTTCTTGCGGCCGGATTTTGGCCTGGACTTCTAAAAACGTCTGGACCGCTTTATAACTCCCGGTAGCCAGAGCGGCAAAAATTGGCAACCCGTAGCGCTCATTTTCAACATTAAAAGGGGACTCCCTTTGAGGATGGATTCGAATAAGGGGGGCCAAATTCTTTTCTGCAAGGATGTAAAGAAGGCTGACTGATTCTGTATATCGCCGAACATCGTACCTTTCGAAAGTATTATTGAGGAATATCCATCGCTGAAGAGGGAAATCGGCCAGAAAATCTCCCTGCTCTATCGCATTCTGTTGAGCGCTGTTAGCGTGGTGAAGGACACTAAGAACTGAATATTCGAGAAATGGAAACTTCAAGCTAATGGTTTTTCGCAACTCTGCTGCCTTAGAAGCCCGCGGTAAAGGGTCCGGTATATCGACGTCTTTGTTGATTGAAGCGTTCAGCTGAGCCAAGCAGCAATTCCTCAAAATTTCGTGACCATAACCCACGAAATTGCCCGAACTCCCAGACCACTGGCTCTTGTATTTACCTACTAAGAAGTCTCGAACAGACTCGTGGATGAATTGGACTTCGGAGGCCTTGTTCCGTGTGACTTCCGCCAAGCCCTTGGAAGAACTTCTCACGAAAGTCTTTATCTGCTCCAAATCCACATCTTCCTGGTCCCAAAAACCTAAGCACTCTTTGTCGAGACTAAGCTGGACAGCGAAGTAGAGTTCTTGCGGCTTAAGAGGACGAGTCGCAAAAAGGATCCATTTGAGACAAATCTGCAACCGTTCAAGGTTCTCTCCATCTCGTGTAAGAATCATTTCAAACAAGTCGGTCAATTTCGGTGGGATTTCCTTGAGACGCTCACGGATCTTCTTGATGGAAATGAAGCCATCGGGGTATTCAGAGTTGAGAATATCGAGAACCAGGACGACCCAAAGGAAAATGCTGGAAGACTTCTCAAGGATTTCGGACCTAAGTGACTCGGCTTGCTTTAGCTTCGACTTGCCTAGCCTGAGTTTCGAATTGATATACTGTTCGATGTCTTTCTTATGCCCGATTTCGTCTTCTAGAGTGATTTCGATGCCCCTCTGAATGACGATAGTGGGATAATGCCGACTAGAGAAACAAATCTGCAACCGAACCTGCGCCTCTCTCGCGCAATCGCATAGCTCCTCAAAGAAACAAATCATACCCGCAGCCTGGTTCTTATCGCACTCATCCAGCGCATCAATGAATATCGTCAATAACCGACTCCCAAGCTTCTGAACAGCATGCGTTAACGTCTGCTTCAACGCTTCCCCATGCCATCCATTCCGCTGGACAACCCTTGCACCATTGGCTGTCATCCACTCCAAACTATCTCTTAAATCCATCGCCTTCTCAAAAAGCTGGTGGAGAAGAGAGCGGTATAGCCCCGTCGTCGACTTCTCCTCGACCGTGCCCCGCGCGAGGAAGAAGAACGATAGCGTGATTTGCGAGAAATCGCCTTTTGCGTTGGACTTGGTCTTTTCAAAGAGGAATTTCATTAGAGTTGACTTCCCGGTGCCGGGATTGCCTTTGATCCAAAGAAAGCCGCCGTTGTCTAGCTGTTGCGCCACGTCGTGCCAGGATGTATATTCAGGTTTGGCGAGGAACCAGCGGCAGGTCGTTCCTTGGGCGGCTGTTAGGCTCAATAGGCGCTCGTCAATTTTGGTGAAGTAGAGCTGGTCAATTAGTGACTGTTTTGTGGTGGCGTCGATGCTCGTAACTAGCTCTTTTTCGGTCTTTGGTAGGTTGTCTAATTATCAGCCGCTAGTCAGCATTATTTTCCTCTAAATAATCAACGATTTTGTACTTACTACTATGTACAGAGTATCCATGGTAGAAGGGCGGTTCAGAATGGAGAATGTTCGGGTTGCGATTGAAAGGAACGGAGGATGGCTGGCTCTGTAGAGTCTTTAACCGTTTAGTGGAATTGCCAATATCCCGTGAGAAAGTCGATAGTTCGTCGAGCTGATGTTTCCTTAGACGCTCTTCAAGCTCATTTCGAAATCTATTGAATGTATTCGCACCCTCACCATAAATAAATGTCATAAAGATATCGAAAATACCCAGCAGAGAATAAACCTTGTCTTCTTCACGCTTAGTCTCCCGATTTTCTGCCCATGACAATCGATCCTTAACGCTGAAAGTAGATAGAGGGGTACCTTGAAGAGCGGAAACCGGAATCCTCGTTATCTCGTGAAGCTGTCGCTCTAACGATTTCTTGTCACCAAGTTGTTTACCATCAGAGCAAAAGAATTCAACCGATCGCGGAGCAATAAGTTCTTGAAGCGTCCAACCACGAGTAAACCATCGACTTTTCCGGAAGGCTGATTGCCACGACTGCAAAGACGGGTCGGCCTGATCATGATCATTTATCGAAACATCTGAGAGATAAACGTAGCATTTAGCCGCATTTCGGTACCAGCAAAACATAGAATTGATAGCCTCGGCCAACTCAGTATGATTCGCTTTGTCGATGCAACAAGTATCCACCCAAAAGTATTGCAAGCCATCGCGTCTGGCTTGTTCTCCGCAAAAGCGGATCTTCTTATAGCCAGACTTGTCCCTGCCAGCACCATTCATCAAGTCTTGAAAGGTGACCTCTTCTGTATCCGCTCCCCATGTGTGCGAAAGGATAGCATATTCAGGAATCTCGCCGCCAACAAAGTCCTTGGTCAGGATGAGCTCGCTATCGTTGTTGTGTTCTAGGAGGCGCATTATTCAGACAGGACCTGAGAGAATCTCTAGGCGAAAGAATGTCGGTGAATAGTTCTCGCAGTGTCGGTGTGCATGCATTTGTGTGGGAGTACAGGTTTGGGTCGAGGTTGTGCTCATACGGCTCAGCTGGACGACAGCCTCGCGGCATGGCGTGATTGCGCATCATCGCTACGAGCGCGCCAGTCCAGCGAATCGTGGCCAGCCACTGCCGAAGGTAATGGCGGCTGTCCGAACCATTCGAGAGTCGAAGGACAAGGCATGCACTCGTGACACGTAAGCTCCCAAGAATTCACATGAGTTTTAACGCCACACTTCACGTGAGTTTCGTATAATATGCAATGATTACGATTAGTTTACCGTAACTAATAGTTATAATAGAGCAGGGGGGAACAGCCAAAGGGGCTTTCAACGCCATCGACGGGACAATTGATAACCTGATTATAACCATAATATTTTCTTGCTACAAACCGAACCCTTGTAGAAAAATAGCTAAAGAATAGTAGCAAACTAGTTGTAATTTTATATATTTATGTAATAGAGATTTGAGAACTCCAAACCACGAAGTCGTTCCGACACGTAGAGTTTTCCGCCACCCAGGGATGGACGTTAAGCACTCAACCTCGCACGTGTCATTGACATGAGCCCTTTTAGCCCCCGGAGGACGATTTGAGCCTGTGACACAGTCATTATCAGGATGAACGGTCACTTGCAGAAACTCATCGAGTGACAATCTTTATAGATATGAAATTTGAACATTTCTTCTGATAAATTGATTATTAAATTTACTAAATCTTACAATTATTTTTCATATAAACGACATCTATAATAACAACGAGTATTATAACTGTTCAAACAACTATTACAGTTTCCTGGGATTAGTACAATCTTATTACTCCTGGCCCAACAAATATTACTTTTAGCAGTACAGAATAAGACCTCCTTTTCATGGATGACGAACATTCGCTAATGGACGGCACTGATGTGAATCCTGCACTCCTCAACAGCAACATTATACAAAACATCTTCAATATCCACTCCAATTGCCATTTTTGACTATTATCGCGAAACGGCCGTCTATCGAGTAGCGTCTATCACGATGCGTCATAGCGTTGTCAAAAAGGAATGAGGAACGCTTTTTTTCAGGCGTAGCAACTATTTTCTCCCCCGCCCATATTTTCCAAAAAAATGGCCTATGCCTAAGGAACGTTTCTACAAAGTGCCATTGCAAGAAATAAAAATGCAATGGGGGATTTTTTTGTGCCTGATGTGCAAAAAAGCTACAAAAATGCACGTATCTTCCACATTGACGAAAAAGACAAGGACAAGATAATATACAACTAGCGGTTGAGTTTCGGGAACTAGAGAAGAAAAGTTAGTATAATATTTTGCTGAATCAGTTGAAGAATGCTAGAATTAAGAAAAGCGAGTAGAATTATAATTAAATAATAAATCCCAACCTCTTCTATCGTTGGTACTTAAGGAAACTTGGAAGAAGTAGAGCGAAAAAAAAAATAGATCGATTAAGACTTCGCTACAATCAAGGGAAACTCGAAAACAGACGCTACGAATTATACGGTTTTCAACAGGACTAATTCCTCGTTCAATTTATCCATAGATTTGACGAAGTTAGCTTTGGCATCTGCAAGTCTCTGCTTCTTCTCTATCATTTTCTTCGCAATATCGTGTGGTTCACGCCCCAAGGCTGGATGAGCTTGCTTGGATTCTTGGAGCGTGTATGGGGGCACTGACAATGTTAGCGTGGAAACCGAGGTTGAAAAGGGACCATACAGGGCGATTCAATATCAAACTGGTCGACTTTGTTGATGGTCTTAACACCTAGTATCTAGATCAGTTTGCATTCCTCGACCCAGCTCACGTTCTTACTAGTGTCGCCTTTGTTGAGCATGGAAGCTACTCTCTCAGAGATGTCCTTGCCACTATATTCTGTGCCTGCTCTGAACAGTTAGGCGGTGTCGTCGATGTGTATCTGTGTATCTTGGATATTATACTACTCCCTGTGACATTGGTGGGATTTGGTTCGTTGTTACCTCTGTGGCGGTGGCGGAAATTCGTTGGCTTATTGCAAGATAGCAGAGGTCGGCACGGTACCGCACTTTCCACATCGGAGGAGCTCGAGCGTTTGTAACGGTGGAAGAGGGTATTGAGTAGACACATGTATGTATAGTGCTTAGGTTCAGATGTAGGCGTTTGAGGAGATTCGACCCGGGGCTAGAGGGCGGGCAGCATATTTATAGCCAAAGAGTTGAACGCTCGGGGATTCGAGTTCTCTGTCGGAGTAATAGTTTATTTTCGGAAAACGGTGCGATGCGTGTCGTCGTGAGTCCGTATTAATAGATAGTGGAAGACGGAAATGCGAATGTCATTTTCACAAACTAAAATGCATATGAGGATGCGGCTCAGCCCCGCCGCTTCTCGAATCCTCATATCACCTTCAATGGAGCCGATTTTCCCTCTCAGACCATAATCCCCGCCCCTTTGCCACCAGAGTTGTCCACCTGTTTCAACGCAACTCCCTTCGACTTTGAAGGCTCTTCCCACCATGATAATTACGGCGGGGACGGGCCAAGGTTCGCTCTTCGACAGAGTGGAGAAATTCTGGGGGAAACAGCGACAAAGTGCAGGACGAGAGGAATTGGCAGGAGAAAATACGAGGGCTCATATTTTGGCGCTTGGGGGACCCGATCAAATCTGTGAAGGTACTTTCATCGTCAGAGTACGACGTCATACTACATATCTGCTCTTATTCCGCTTTTACTTCATTAGTAAAATAGAGAGTCGAAAGATTAATCTGTGCAGCCTCTTCGCCTTTGAATAATTAGTAGAAAATTACTGACTTCTACTACATCAGCACCTTCACATTTTTCGGAAAAAACTGGCTTAGTAAATTCGTAAATTTCCCGCAATTAACCCAAAATCTAATTAGATTAATAAAATTAATAATTTTTATTTAAAAATTTAATCTAGTTAAAAATGTTTTTTATTAATTTTAATAATATTAATAATTTTTTATATTATAATTATTTATATTAAATTTCTTTTAAAAATTTATATATATATATATATATTTGTATTATATAAATATAATATTATTTAATATAATATATTATTAAAATTCAAATTTAATATTAATTATATAATAAAAAATTAATTGTCGTGACAGTAGGATCATGCGCCGTTGTGCACGTGCCTAATTGCACGTGAGGTGGACGCTAGACCTGATTAGGAAGCGAGCAGTTACTAGAGCCTCCCTTCAATCCTTAGTACTAGCTCATCATCTACAATTGCACCCTTTACCCAAGTACTAGTACTACACCCTTTTCCACCCCTGTGATTCCAACATTAATTATATAAAATTTAATATAAAATAATTATTAATTTTGAAATTTTGAAAAAAAAATTTTAATTTTAAAAATTTTAATTAATTATATTAATCCTAATAAGGATAAAAATCTATTAAAATTCTGACATAATCCTAGGATTAGCCGAGAATCCTACTAATCCGATACTTTGTGGGGGTCCTGATGTTTTAACTAGTATATTTGGTGCTCTATTATTATAAAAGATATATATTATAAAATAAATAGGGTTTTCGGGGCGGTGCGGGTTCTATCGTCGCTAGAGCTCGAGAGAAATTTTGCCGCCAAGAGTATATATAGGGGTTAGTTTTTTGCTTTTATGGTCGGGCGATTCTGTAGTATATTATTCATATTTTGGCTAATTAATTATTATTGTATGTCCATATGCTATGTCATCTGCCAGACCCTCTTTGGCTTATTTCTCGCGCCCATTGTAGGGCAGCGCCGCTCACCCCGCTCACCCGGCTCGGGCGACTGGCGGGTGCTGGGGTGAGGAGGGAGCGGAGAGGGCACAATCGTGATCTTTTGGCATTTGGCGGGGCAACGGTCCAACCCCCACTCTTTTCCAGCATCTGTAGATCACGACCACGGAGGGACCGTAGTAGCAACCACAACTTCTTCATATTCTCCTTATGTAGGTAATCCCATTCAGAAGCTTATAGACATCTCTTCAAAGCCAGAGACAGCTATCGTTGAGTAAGCTTTCGTTAGTCAATCGGGTGGTGAAGCTGATCCCTTCCAGCTCATCAAGAATGGTCATCTCAAGTTTTGAGAAAGATGCCAGGCAGCCGCTCTTGCCACGAGACATCTTACTAGACGGGCAAACAAAGTCCAAGAATTTCAATTGCATCAATTGGATCCGGACCATAATCATCAACGCCTTGTGCTCAATCGGTCTTCTCTACACCATTAACAGCTTTGTCATCACGATATTCCCTCAGCCCGCCAACGAATCTCCATCCGCGGTCTTAGAAACATGCGCTTGGAAGAACCTCCAGACGCATGTCTCACTCCTCGACGTCCCCCCTATCACCCGCCAAGAGTTTATCTCCCGACAGGCCAAGTTAGCAGCCGCTCTTCATGAAGCAGGCGTAGACGCCTTTATCGCCGAGCCCTCAGCCTCAACCAGCTACTACGCCAATATTTCTTCTTCATTCGAGCTCTCAGAACGCCCCTTTCTTCTTATGTTCTCCAAAGATACCCAATTCTCCTACCTGGCGCCAAAGTTCGAGCTCGGCCGCATCGCCGGGCTGGAAATGGTGTACGAGAGCAAGAAGGTCTATGAATGGAAGGAAGAAGAGGTACCGTACGAAGTACTGAAGAAAGAGACCGGCTTCAAGAAAGTTATGCTTGATGAGCACGTTAGATATATGATAGCAGCGGGTTTGGAAGAAGCGGGAGTGGAAGTCGTGGGGATGACGAAGGAGGTCCAGCAGCTGAGAGCTGTAAAAACGTCGGACGAGTTGGCTATTCTGCGGGGTATTAACGGCTTCACGTTGGTGCTTATCAGGTCATTGCAGAAATGCATTGACATTGGAGTGACCCAAGAGACAATCTTCTCCGCCGCCAAGGCTCTGTTTACGAGAGCGGGTGTTGGCGAGGGTTACTGGGCGATTGTGCTCTTCGGAGAGCAAGCAGCCAGTCCACACGGGGGCTCATCAGGGAAGACATTGAGCGATGGAGAGTTTGTGCTGATTGACATCGGTTCTAAACTCTATGACTATGGCAGTGACGTCACTCGCACGATCTTACCTTCCAAATCCACGGTCAGCAAAGAGCTGTGGGATATCTGGAAACTTGTCCAGGCTTCTCAGTTGGGGGCTATTGGGCTCATGACAGAGAACACTACGTGTTCGGACGTTGATGCTGCTTCCCGAGCTGTGATTGCGAACAGGGGCTTCGGAGAGTTCTTTACTCATCGGTTGGGTCATGGCTTGGGACTCGAGATGCATGAGCATCCGTATCTGAACGGAGCAAATTCCGAGAAGTTGAAAGTCGGGGAAGTGGTTACGAATGAGCCGGTAGGTCGTCTGAAACGTTTGACTGGATATTTGCTGACGAAAATAGGGTATATATGTCACGACCGAGCAAGCAAAGAAGCTTGGCAAAAATCTTGGTTTCGGTGTCAGGCTGGAGGATCCTGTCCTCGTCACAGAGCATGGAGGCATAACCATGACCGGCTCCAAAGCCATTTCTCCTTACGAGCCATAGATGTATGATTACGATATAGGATACCCTAGACATAGACTCCTCAACGCTAGAAAGAATACAAGGGACGGGATCTTTTAGCATCAGAAGCAATTCAGAATCACCTCCGTCAGTCATACACTGTATCACACTCTTTGCAGCATTCTCAATTTATACATGGGCGGTCTAGGCATCCAAATCTTCAATTCCAAAGTCGGTCTACACATTTCAAAAGACCTAGCACAACAACATTTTCAACCCATCCCACACAACAAAAATCCTACAAAGCCTACTGGAGCACCAAACATGCAAAACCCCTGGTTCTCCCTGAAATCTCCTACATAAAATTACGCTTGATTCCAACTCCCTAACTTGTTCCTTCAAACTTCCGCCAAATGTCACCCCTAACATGTTGATTTTAGAATACATTATCTGGTGCTGTGAGACCATTGTATTTGCGGACAGAAGACAATTCATGCCACGTCACTGTGGCAGCCCTAAGGCCTTCCACGTCGTTGCTTTCTGCATTGATCCGGAGGTATTTAAGATTTGTGGCGAGATGAGCCTTCCGCTGGACTCGTAAGCTCAGCATTATCAAAGAAGGAACGGTCTCTTTGTCACTATAAACGTATCAGTATTCATAGTGCAGTTGTTCTTCCAAACACTTTAAGTCCCACGGTAAAGTTCCCAGACAATTTCACCATTTGATTCATTCCGAATCGCTCTCATGTAGGTCAGAGTACGGTTGGGAGCCTGTGTTTTCGCCAGCTCTTTCCAAAGCTCCAGATGCTGAATGTCTTGATGATGGAGTGTTTCAGGAATAGGTCTTCGAAAAAGGGGTAACAGGGATAAGCTATTGTTTAGCTGTAAACGAGTCATCGATGAGATGCTTGACTCGGTCCGGGTGAACAGAGTTTTGCTGGTTGTGCTGCGGGGGAGCCTGATCAATATGAGCACACTCAAACATCGAGTGAGATCTTTTCAAACTCCCAGGTCTTTCTAGAACTTCAGCCCCATAGAAAAGCACTGCCTGTTTATCAGGGGCTCTCTGCTTCCAGCAGTATTCTATTACCATGTCAGCAGCACGGCGCGAAGAGCTCGGGTATGTTTCCAAGGTCTCCGCTCGGGTATTTGTCGGCGGCATCTCGAACCGAACCCGGAGTCTCGTAGTGTGAAGGGTCTCATGTGAGGTCTGGGGTCTGCGTATCCATAGATTGGATATGTTCCAGCGCTCTGGGGACCGAACGTGCCAGACATGCCATGGGGTTGTGGAAATGGAGAAGCCATCATCAGAGGCCAGACGGGCTCTGGATAACTCATTGTGAAGGATCCGCCGTAGGCACTCGAAAACGGAGACACTGGAGGCAGAAATTTGTCTGATTCGACAAGGAGACTTATGTCTTCTGTAATGTTGTTGAGTTGCCTGGGCTGGACTCTTGCAGAGCGAGATGAGGTTGCACTGAAAACCGCCCTCCTCGTACTGAAGTATGCGCTGGTAGTTGTTGTCACACGCCACAGGGCACCGTTGACGTCTACGAGCATTCTGGAATCGCTCGGTAGGAAGAGGTCGCCGGCGTCCATGGCATTTGGTATCGTACGCCGAGTCAACTGCTCCGCAGGCCAGCGAGGTCGCAGTGCGGGGTAACGTCTCGAACCATAAGTCTCCAGGCCACATTCAGGGCTGTTTGGCCGCGATGATGATTGATATCCTGGATGACTGAGGTAGAGATTCAACACCCAATGGTCACACTTGATTCTCCGATCCATTTCTGTGTTGGCGGTGGTTTTTCCGAGGCGCTGAACGAGCCTTCGAAGGTGTTAATCAGCTTGGGGCGCATCTTTGGTATTAGCATCTGATTATCAATCTGTTGTTGCTCAATGTCAGCTCAGTCAAAGTGGAAAGGGGCTAGATTCCTCACACCCATTTGAACCTAGAAATACTGGTGGACAAATTATGTGTATAGAAGTTCTGGAGTGCATCACAGACCAGAAATGAATAAAATGCCCAGAGTAAGTTAGGGGTGTGTGTTGCAATCTGCCTAATACAAACCCCGAATACATCAGTTTCATTGCTTACAGAGCCCCGAGGCGCTTACTTACAAAGACATGGCTAGTTCTTCAGCTGTGTCATTCGCTGGTCTTGCAGATCTAGGAATGTTTGGCGATTTTGAGGCTTTCTTTTGACTAGACTGATGTTGTAAAACGCCTCGAGGACCTCTTCGTGAAAATTGGTCCTGTACGTAACCAATCAATCTAGAATCTCTTTGAATCGCATGCCATAAAGCCTCGGCCTCTATTTGAACAGTAAGCACGCATTACTAAGGAGGTAGAAAACAAATTCTGTAGACATATTGGATGTCCCGGCTTGAAGGGGGAGGACAACTTACGACGGTGGTCTGGAGCTTTGAGACGTTGAGTTGCTTGCTGTTGGGAAATGTAATCTACCCTTGTGGTTGGGTGAAGGATTCTCATGAAGAGCAGGTGGTATACTCATACAGTTTCCATATTTATATACATATGTATGATGTCACGCCATTGTGATATACTCTAATACTGTCCAAGAATCAGCCAAGACGGGGATGAAACCATCCATATATACATATCGTATGTCCATCAATCTCGGCCGATGAGTCAATATGACAGAGTGTAGGTATCCGCATTCGTGGCTATGAGTAAACGGGAAAGTTTGCTGAGAAGCGCTGATTCAGAATGAATATCCCCTGACTCATATTTAGAATAATACGAAATTCTTTCCAACAACGCAAACTTCGTTCCACGGCTATATAGCTATCTAACACGATAGTATCTTGTCTTTCCATTGTCTTCTCTACGTTTCATTATACATCCCTTTCCATAACTCAGAATTCCCTCAAGTGAAATTGCCATGCACCCTTTTAGTATAGATAGTAGCATCCATGATACCACAAATCCAATTCACACTTGACTAGCTTATAACATGAATATATATCGAACGTACCTAAGATCAGTAGCACGATGTGGAGCAACCCATTCAGCGCCTCCCACACCCCACCTCCTTACTCAACGCCATCTTCCACAAATGCAGCACTTCCAAAATGAGCATCTACAACCGCCCCTCCCGCCTCTTCGACCCCAGCCCCTACATCAAACACGCAACCGGCACCCTCCACATCCCCACCTCCCTCATCCACCCCTCCCCCTCCCAAATCAGCAATCTCGCCCTGCACACCTCCACAACCCGCACCCCAGACCCGCACAGCCTAATTCTCGCCATAAGCGGCATCTCCAAAGTCTCTCAAGCCGCTTACGGAATCTGGTTCGCAAAGGACTCACCGTTCAACGTATGTTCGCTGCTCCCAGAACAAGTTGAGCAGACTGGATGGTGTGCGGAATTATGTGGGGCGTTGAAGACGTTGAGTATTTTGGGGGAGGAGGCGGAGGGGTATAATCGGTTCGTGATATTGAGTGAGAGTGAGTATCTCGTCGATGGAATTACCAGAGATATCTGGACTTGGGTAAATACTCGCCCGCCGTTTAAGGACAAAAAGGGGTATACACTTCCTAATGCGGAGATATGGGATGGATTACATGAATCTATTTTGAGACTTGAGTACAAAGGTATTAATGTTGAGTTTTGGAAAGTCGAGAGTGAAGAGACGGGGTTCGCTGCTGCGTTGGCGGAGTCGACGTTTCCGAAGAAGGTGGTGAAATTACCTGGGCATGTTTGTTATGACTATTTTGTATCGAAAGGGGCGAAGTTGTATGAGGTCAAAAGAATGGCCAAGGAAATGCATCTTGAGCTGCCTAAGAAAGAGACCACTGGGAATAGGGCGAATGTTAAGTACCCACTTCGACGGCTCGTCCTTACTGGCAACGATACAGATGAAAATATGGAATTATTCTTTGGTCCTAAATGGAATGATGCTGAGAAAGGCATTGGCGGACTTTGGCGACAGACAAGGAGGAGTGTGTTGCGCTCTCAGCTGGAGAAGGATGGTGGGAAGGATAAGTGGTTTGATAATGAGCTGTCTGGGTTTCAGTGGAACATAAGGCCAGCGACCGAAAAGGAGAAGAGACAAGTAAAGGAACATATTGCTTCCCGGAACAAGAAGAAGGAAAAGAGATAATGACTCTACAGAAGTCATACTTTGGACACTGATTGGTTAGGTATTTGGAATATTTGATAGATGGATGGACATACAAGCATTCTAGCCATAGATTCTGAAGAAACATCTCAACCAACAGCAACAATACCATCAATCCACATACATCACGCCCAACCTCACCCCCGCACACCCATCCCTCACAAACCCTTCCGCACCCAACCAGAGCGTACCCCCACAATCAAACAACCCCCCCTCCCCCGTCCTCCCATTCTTCCCCATCAACTCCCTGCCACCATCCCCAGTCGCATTCCACTCCACATAAGCCCCCATCCACCTCGCCACCGCCTCCGGCGGATTCCAATACACAGGTCCCGGCGTCCCATCCATTCCCTGACTAGAAATATGCGTAGAATTGGGTTGAACTATCTGGAGCACGGGAGCGTAGGATGCGAATGTGAAGGTTGTGGCGAGGGAGATGTTGGGGGTGAAGAACATGTTTGTGCTGAGGTAGGGGGAGAGGGTTGGGTTGCTGGATGTGAGGTAAGTTGAGTTTTGGGTTTGGGGGAGGGTGAGGATGAGGAAGTTTGATGGGGTGGCGAGTGTGAGGTGGGCAGTTGCTAGGAGGATTGGGAGGAGGAAGAAGTTCATTTTCGGCCGTGATGATTTTTTGGGAGGAAAATAACGGAGGCTGAGCAGAGCTTCAAAGTTCAGCTCGACTTTTCAACTAAGAAGATCATTGGGAGGCACTAAACACGTTTTCACAAGCAATGAAGAAAATTCCTCGTCAGTATGGGGAATACGAGAAATATCTCCATGCAATTTACCCGTTGACGTCTTCCAAATGTTTTTCCGGCAGCCGGGAACGATAAAAATAGGAAGTCGTAAAATACCCCGCGCATGTTACACAAAGCCCCGCATTCGGTTTTCCAATGGGGATGACATTAGATTTATGTTACTATTCTGCACAGTGGGACAACTCGAGCTTCGCTGAAAGGTATTCTCAAAGTAGTCAGATCAAGAGGAGGGAAACCGTAGATTGCGATGTTGCGTTGAAATCTACACGCTTGCAGAGTTCTAGAAACAGCAGTCCGTGTACTAATCGATGGTACCTTGAGGGTCTTAGCATCACACAACTTTCGTGGTGCCGAGCCCCAGAACAACCGGTCATGATTTTAGTAATCACGTGTCATAATACAGTCACATGATATGGTTTTGATGAAAAAACCTTGGGATAATTCAATTAGAAGACTGGATGCAGAAGGCGTAAGCTTATGCTGAAGGCGATATTGTAGAAATAAAATAATCAAGAACGAAGGTGTCGAGTTGTCTGCAGGAAGACCATGAGCTCGCACTCTCCCACTTCAGAGACGAAGCCGTTTCCAAGACCAGTTGACTCTACTGGTGCCATAATCGAGTCTCGTTCTCCATGTTAATACCAATCTCCCTGGCTTAATGGATCTATCGATGAGTTGTGAATAGGAATGTAGCAGCCGGCGGTAAGTTGCGCATTCATCGAGCAAAAGCTCTAATTTGCATCCATTCCAGCGCCCGAAAGGTGTGCTCTAGAGCACAAGATAGAGGAAGACTCGACGGTAGCAGCAGCATCACCGAAATGACACCGTCGCCCGAGTGCACCTACAATAAAGCGTGCTCAATACAATTTAAAGTTGGAAAGGAAAAGAAGAGAAGGAGAAGAAGATGTCGCCAAAATTTATTTTATTCTCCAGTAGCGCGCACAGCCGCTGAGCCAATCAACACGCTGCCTTAGTAACGGGATCTCTAGCGACGACTGCTGCCGAAGCAGAGCTTCAAGGACGTCAAGAATCTTGAGATTGAGACTCAATTGCTTCGCCCGCACCTGTACAGCCTCGTCTTTTCTTTGTTCTCGGCCACGACGACGAGAGTACACGATGCTGAGGCAATCTTTGGCACGCTCGGCGCTGCGGACGGGCAGGCAGACCAGCCATGCCTCTCGAACTTTCGCGACGTCGAGCAGGAGACAGGCGGAGGTCCAGCTGACCATTGGTAAGGCGCATCGAGTCTGCGAGCTGTGTGGTGCATGAGATGGCTAATTGGTGTTCTAGATGGCAAGCAAGTTTCGATAGAAGGTATGTTGAGGGATCGGGGAATGATTTAGAGAGGTGTTGACGATTGCCACAGCTGGTTCTGCTCTGATTCAAGCTTGCGAGAAGGCGGGAGTGACGATTCCCAGGTATGCGGAGCACCAATTCTATCTAAATCGAGCTTGTACTGACATATTCTAGATACTGCTACCATGAGTAAGCTCAGCCACCTCTCCATCCATCCCACCCACTGACCCGAATAAAGGAAGCTCATGATTGCGGGGAATTGTCGTATGTGTTTAGTAGAGGTCGAAAGGGCACCAAAACCAGTTGCATCATGCGCGTGGCCAGTACAACCGGGTATGGTTGTCAAGACCAACTCACCCCTCACACACAAGGCACGAGAAGGAGTAATGGAGTTTCTGCTGGCCAACCACCCCCTCGACTGCCCTATCTGCGACCAAGGAGGAGAGTGCGATTTACAAGATCAATCGATGAGATATGGCGCTGATAGAGGACGATTTCACGAAATTGGAGGCAAGCGTGCTACGGAAGACAAGAACATTGGTCCTCTGATCAAGACCTCGATGAACCGATGTATCCACTGCACAAGATGTATTCGATTTGCAAACGACGTTGCTGGTGCACCAGAGCTGGGATCGACTGGACGAGGGAACGATATGCAGATTGGAACATACCTTGAGAAGAACTTGGATTCAGAAATGTCTGGCAATGTCATCGATTTGTGCCCTGTTGGGGCTCTCACCTCGAAACCGTACGCTTTCCGAGCTAGACCTTGGGAATTGAAGCACTCAGAATCTATTGATGTGTTGGACGGGCTTGGATCAAATATTAGAGTCGACTCGAGAGGTCTTGAGGTCATGCGAATTCTCCCCAGACTCAACGACGATGTCAACGAGGAATGGATTAACGACAAGTCTCGATTTGCTTGCGATGGACTGAAGACTCAACGACTTACCACCCCTCTCATCCGAAAAGACGATAAATTCCTACCCGCCACCTGGGAGCAAGCTCTGACAGAGGTTGCTGCTGCATACAAGGATTTCGCACCCAAGGGTAATGAGTTCAAGGCTATTGTCGGAGAGCTCCAAGAGACCGAGTCAATGGTCGCGTTGAAGGATCTCGCCAACAAGCTTGGCTCTGAGAACTTGGCCCTTGACCAACCTTCAGGAAGCCAGCCAATTGCACATGGAATCGATGTCCGCTCTAACTACCTTTTCAACTCAAAGATCTGGGGTGTGGAGGAAGCTGACGCCATTCTCATTGTTGGCAGCAATCCAAGGCACGAGGCTGCTGGATTGAACGCCCGTATCCGTAAGCAATGGATGCGCTCAGACCTTGAGATTGGTGTTGTTGGTGAGACGTGGAACTCTACTTTCGAATTCGAGCACCTCGGTACCGATGCCGCTGCTCTTAAGAAGGCTCTGGCCGGTCCATTCGGCAAGAAACTCCAAGCTGCCAAGAGACCTATGATCATCGTCGGCTCTGGTGTCACAGATCACGCAGACGCCAAGGCCATCTACGAAATGGTCGGAGCCTTCGTCGACAAGAATGCCGCCAACTTCTTGACTGAAGAATGGAACGGATACAACGTCCTCCAACGCTCAGCCTCAAGAGCCGGTGCCTACGAAGTTGGCTTCACCACCCCATCCACTGCCGTCGCCAACACAAAGCCAAAATTCATCTGGCTCCTCGGCGCCGACGAATTTACCGCTGAAGACATCCCCAAGGATGCTTTCGTAGTCTACCAAGGCCACCACGGCGACCGCGGTGCCCAAATCGCCGACGTTGTTCTTCCTGGCGCAGCATACACCGAAAAAGCCGGAACATACGTCAACACCGAGGGACGTGTCCAGATGACCCGTGCCGCAGTTTCATTACCCGGCGCCGCACGAACAGATTGGAAGATCATCCGCGCCGTCAGCGAGTTCCTCGGCGCACCTCTAACATACGACGATGTCGCTGCCCTCCGTGACCGCATGGCTGAGATCTCCCCCGCGCTCGCGAGCTACGATGTTGTTGAGCCCGTTGCGTTGAAGCAGTTGAGTAAGGTGCAGTTGGTTGATCAGAATAAGGGCAGCAAGCCGAGTGGGGCGCCGTTCAAGAAGATTATTGAGAACTTTTACTTTACTGATGTTATTTCTAGAAGGTAAGAACCACCCATCCTACGCTCCTTACACTATCAGGTAGAAGACGTTTACTGATACTTTTATAGTTCGCCAACAATGGCTAGATGTTCAGCAGCAAAGGAAACAGGCAACCCGGAGACGAACTTCATGGCTTCTGGCTACTCGAGCGAACACCCGCATGGCCAGGTCGCTTATGGCTCGTGATGTGGACCTTGTATCTTGGGGGCTCCTTTTCGTTGGTGTTGGTTGTATATATTTGGGAAGTAGTAAAATAAAGATCATTTCAAGGAAGTCCTCTTGTGAGGTGACGCATTATTGTGGCTTATTGGTGTACGTATTTCAAGTTGGAAGATACTTCGATGCACCACATGCAATCTCACTTCTAGGAAAGAGATAAATGAGGGAATTTATCGTGCATAGTGGGGTCCTAAGGTTTTGTTTCATCGTTTTATCACGCCTCTATTCGCTTGCATTTCTCTCTGACGCAGTTGGATATTGGTCTTTCGTGGTTGTAGCATCTCAAGAACATCATTTTGCTTTGCATTTCAGTACTATATCTTTGAATTCTCTGGTCAAAGTTGATGAGTTGAATCTAAAGAGTGAGGCAGTGGCCATTCAAAACCGGGAAATCGTGGAACTGAGGGTGCTGTTATTGTTGAGAATCCAAGACGCTTGAGGTTTAGGTGCGGAGGTTTACTGAAAGTACTTGCATAGGACGAGTGTCAGGAAAGAGTCAAGAGGAAACTGTAGCTGGGAACGGGAGAAGACGTTGATGAATTCAGCAGGGACATTTTGCGTAGAAACCAGTCGTCCAGGATGGTGTGGTGCAGACACTCGAGCTTTCCTATTCTGGCGAATGATCCTTGCTTAACATATGTAACGGGATCGATTTAGCTCTTTCCGATTCTAGTAACCTCAACTGCCCTCTTGATATCATTCAAAGCGCGCCAAGTGGTCAATTACGCGTTCTTTATGTCGTTTGCGATCCAGGTCTTGGTGGACCGATATCTACGCTAGGGGCGGGAATCACAGGATTGCCAATGTTTATCGTCGGATCATTTGTACTCTCTGAGATGGCGCGGCTGAAATAAGTCCCAGTGGAAACAGTGGTCTTTCATGAAGGCACAGCGATTAATTTTACATACTTTTTGTTCCTTGCATACGTTCATTCCTCTTCTCTTTTTTTAGCTACCATTGTTTTCAATACAGCTTTTCCTGCATATCCAACAAACGCCACGCAACTCCTTGCAAAAACTTTTCTAAACCCTCATCTCCAACAATGCGCGCAGCATTAGCACTGTATTGTAAACAAGCTTCCGTCACCTCCGCAAACGCCATTGAAACTGTCCGGTCGAGCAAGTGCAGATTGAAACCTGCCGTCCTCCTCGCTTCAGCCAGTGCCCTGGAACTCAGTCCATATTTCAGGCTCGTACAACTCCCAACTTGATAGAGGAGTAGTCCCAACTCGACGATCACTGCATTTTGGCTTCTTGAGACGCCGCTGCTTTCCCCTAGCATTTTCTGAGGTGGTCGCTGCCCGAATCCGAAGTCGAGGTATGGTTTCAGTATTGGGAGGTTCCCATCTGTCCATGCATCATCGCCTTCGGATGTGGAGTAATAGATGAAGCTTAAGGGTTGAATGTCTTGACATTTGGGCCGAACGGTCCAGAAGTAAGTGTAAGACGAGGCGATTAGAGTTGCTAGTTCCACTCTTTGTCTAGGCGTCATTCGACGGGCATTTTCATTTTTGAGCATGCCCGAGAGGGTGCCAGTTACATGCGAGATCTGCTTTTCGGCGTGGAAGAGACGGTGCATCCCGTCTCCCAGATCATCGGTCTTCACTAAACCCCAGTTTTTGAAGCCTCCAACTGGGTCATTTGGTTTGAAAATTTCCGGCTGATCGAGATGTTCGGCCAATTCTTTGGGGTCGGTCTCGTGGCCGTAGACTGACCGAGAAGATTCCGCTGCGAAGAACGACGCTTCTGGTCTTCGCTGGTTTAGATGTCGTTTCAAATTGAAGTACTGGTATTGCCACTCGGGCCTTCGCAGTGGTAGTCCATAAAGTGCTTTACATGTATTTCCACTTTCTGATATGTAGTCACTGGACTGTGGAGGAGGTCAATGGTCAGTTCATGCTCAATAGCAAACAATAGCTCATGCACCGTAGGATATTCTAGGACATAATTTTCTTACTAGCTGGATGGTCCATTTCCAAGGGCCGTGGCCATTTCCCTCATTGTTCATGTATCTTAATCCCTCGTGTAGCTTACCCAAGTGCCCTTGCGTTTTCTCTACCGATCTTACGTATTCGGTAGCGATGGGAAATTCCTTCGATGAGACCAAGGTGATTGGACTCTCAGGTGGTTTACAGACCAAGATACTCTCCAGAAAGTTGTTGCTGTTCTTGAGAACTTTGATGATCTGGTACAAAGTCTCCTTGTCTTTTCTAGCCCAGGTCACTCTATTGAAAAATGGTGAGCTGGTTTGCAGGGCTCGACTCTGTTGAATGTGCTGTTGATTCGCTGTCTTTACCACCTGAAAGTTGAGCGCGGCGTGGGCTGTAGCGTCGGAGTTTGAGATGGTCTTAATTGGAGACTTTATGCCTGGGCCATGCAGCCTAGAAAGGAGTTGACGAAGCTTTGACTTCTTCTTCGGCTGTGTTAACTGCGCCTGCGATTCGATCGACGTCGACGAAGATACCTCCGTTTCATGCGATGTCTGCAACGATGAAAGATTTGTCGATATTGAGCTTTGAGCACCGTTCCCATCGTCTACGAGCTCGCCTGAAACTGTCAGTCTTTTAGCCAAATGCAACCTTAATTCCTTATGAGCAACCTCAAGCCAAATTTCCTTCTCAGTATAAAAGATCATACATCTCAAATGAGTAACTCTCAATAGTAAGGGGTTTGATCTGCCTGCGATCACTTGATTGCTCATCTCAGCTCCAGGATGTTTTTTCCCTGATTCAAATCCAGTAGATCGCAAACGTACCACTCTTGTCATATTTCCTTATCAGCTTGCTTGAAAGCTCAAATTGGCTCTTTATTAATGACAGCACTTCGATAACCACTTGCGTTGAGGCATGCTTAGCATTGTCCGAATCGATGGGATTTTCCAAGTCGAGCAGCCGTTTTCGCGATGTGACGTCCAAACGGCAATATTGCATTCGAAGTTGCAGCTCAGCTACTTGGAAGTCCGAGCCAAAAGACTCAGTGAGCTTGTAGGTGTGGTATAATCGACTGCAAGCATCGTAGATTGGTGCCAGTAGCCCGACAGCACCGAGTGTTATTCCGATCGGCTCGACCATACTTCAGTCTAGAATTTGGGTATATCAGGATCTTTACGAGATTTGTATCGGACGAAGAGCAGGCTGTGATCCCAAGGTCACAGTTCTTGGCGATCGCTAGTATAATATGGTCGCTGAAGTATTGATTCTACTACGGCACGATTTAGAAAAGTAACCTCGTAGCATGTGTCGAATGGACTCAAGCTGTGGGGGGCATCAATTCAGTCCCTAAAATAATGGGCGACAATCAACCGCCGATATTAAGCAAGGCGTACTCGGGCGCCCAATATCAGAAAAAATTCAAAACTCGGCTGCTTCATTGGACGCATTGTATCACCAAAACGCCACATTTCCCTTCTCTGTTGACCTGCATCGCAGCCGCGCCTGGACTCTGCCTCGTTTGATGGAATGTCTCACAGCCCGTAAAACATTCAAATATGATGGCATTTGTGAATGTCAAGTATTTCCTAGAGAAACGAAACAGCAATCATGGCCATGGAGCCAGTTTTCGGTGTTTTGCAACTGATTGATATCTCTATTCAAGTGGCCAGCAAGACGAAATCCATTTATGGAATTTTAGCAGACTCGGATGACCTTAGAGTTAAGCAAATACATTTTAAACTCGTCGCACAGCAAGAGATCACGGCTCGCTGGGCCAGTCAAATGCAATCAGGAATTACCAGCAGCCACAAGTTGCGAAACAAGATCCCCCAGGAAAGAGTGCAGGAGATGAAGCAGCTTCTTGAAGAGATGAAAGCATATTACGACTTAGCAGAATCCAAAATGGAAAGAATTCGCCCTGGAAGAGATGGCAGGATGAGTAGTCATGTGCTTGCTCATCGCATTCGATTCGCCAGCGGAGGATATGAGGAGTTATTGAGGTTGGCAGATACTCTGGAGGCAATGAACAAGGCACTGGAAGCAATTGCGCCCTCCACCCAGTCTCAGTTTGGAAACAGCAACAGTGCTTCACAAGGACCCTCAAGTGGATATATAACTCCAGAAACTCATGCTCCATATGAAGGAGCTGCTCCGAGCATAAGACCCGACACCTCTATTGACAATATTTCGAAAGGGCTTGATGTTGAATCTATACTAGTCAAGATCAGTGAACTTTTCGAACAGTGCCTGACAGGTCTTAGGTTGATGATGAGGCTCGCGACAGATCGCCCTCTCGTAGCTACCATACACAGACGCTTGGAGGGTTGGGGTAGAGATCTGTTCACAAATCCGTCAACAATCGATGAAATCCTTGTTGGTCCTGAAGAGAACCTTAGAGATGCTATAATCCGAGCGCTAGTATTTATTGCTGTAATCGAGGGTAAGAATTGTGAATGATGGCATGGGAATCAGCTAAAAAAAGACCAGAGATACTTATGTCGAGGCCCTCCGTTGTCCCAGACGACCAGACGCAACGGAGCCTTTCCTCTCAGCGATCTAAAACTATGGCATTGCTAGGAACGGGGTCACTAGCAGATATTGCTTTGGAGTATTGGTCTAAAATGCCTTCTGTCCTCGACAATGATACCCCTTTACTGCATCAAAACAACTTGGGGCCGGACGAAATTCATCCCGAAAGTTCAAGCCATTGGGACAAGGAAGCCGCTTCTGACTTGAAGCTCCACGAAGACGATAAGATTGTCGACATCCATGAGTCTGATGGCCCAGACGACTTCTACGGCACCCAGCTTCGAGAACTCAAGACACAAACCCAAGAGCTTCAGAGGATTGTGGAAACATCAGTCGATGACTCTAGAGCATCTAGTTCGAGTCTAGAACTTCTGCCAGACGCAGAACCAAAAGACTCCAACGAAGATATCATCCACCAACTGTATCACACCGTGGACCTTCTTTTCGATATCCTTCCGAGCATCAGAAGTCTACGCCGAACGAGCCTTCTACGACAAGAAGAACTAGCCGCCGAACTAGAGAAAACGAAAGCTGACACGAGTCTTGCACCGGATACTGGTGAAAGTTCTCGCCAACGAGAACTTCCTGCTGCACTTCCCTCTTACGGCATGAATGAGGAATCCAGCACTGGATCACTTACGAGCGAGAAGCCGTTGCAACAAAATTCGCCCGCATTAGAGCTGGACAACCCAAAGCCTTCATTGGTGTTGGCTAAAGCTTCCTCATCACGAAATATATCTGTTGAGAAGGTTCACGAGAGATCTAGCCGTAAACATCGCTCTAGCAGAAGACCTGCCCATAGCAAATGCCCACCCACTTCCAGTTTCGTTAGGGAGAAATGCACTTGATTCACATCAAGTACCTGGGGCTTTGCAGACACCCTGAAATTTAAGGATTCCAAAAGAGTGGCTGCTGGTCAAAGCCATCTTCCCATGATTGGCCGCGAGCAATTTTATGGCAGTCAAATAACTGCCGGGTGGCTATGAGTGATGGATATTGTCGACCAAGTGTTAGAGACTGCCTGTCCAGAAAAAAAGGGCACACTTCCACGCATGGCATTTTAAGACGACAGGAAATTACAATATTATCGTTGAGTGTGGCGGGATTCGAGAAGGTTGCCGCAAGAAAAATTACCTGCCCGCCCAATACAAGCAGGCCAGTACAACAGCATGTATGCCCACTATGGCGAGGTAGGGAATGACCATTCTTCTGTGCCGATCAATGTTGTAACTTTTGATGAATTATCATTTCTGAAGCAAGTCTATGCATTTTACATACTATACATCAAAACAATGATGGAACTTAAACCCATCAATCTTGCCGGATCTCAGCAGAGTCCAGCCACCCCAACGCCAACCATGCACTTTCGTTCATCCGCTCGCAATAAGTGTTGCATAGCATCAAAAGGGGCAGAAAACCCCGCCCATGTCTTTCAACCGAATTCTCATCAAGCCTCCATTCTCTTTATACTATAAGCTCCACTCCAATCCATTTCATCACTATAAGTCTGAAGCCGTATGGTAACCCTACACAGGCAACGCAAACTTCTTCCCCTTCATAACCTTCGTATAGTAGATCCAGAAGAAATCCGAATACAGCAGGGTCTGCACAAGCCCCGCAACCACACTAATCCCATCCTTGTGCCCTTCAACCCAATATCTCCAAATCCAATTCGGGATATACAGCGCCCTGTAAATGCCCAACGCAAACAGATAATTCGCCGTAATGGTCTCGGCTTCTCCAGTTCTTTGCAGCATCAATAATTGTGGCATGATTGCCACACTTTCTAGCCAAATACTGAAGGCCCAAGTGATTTCGTAGGGTGTGTAGTAGTATGGCCATATGACTGCGAGAGCCAAGGAGCCACCAAGTAAGTATTGTACTTTGAAGGTATCGAGGTTTGGATCGTGGGTTGGCTTGTAGGCGGTGGTCATAAGGTAGATTGTGTACCCTGAAGAGGCGAGGAACAGGATCTTGTATATGGTGTTGTAGGCGCTGTCGCCGAAGGTCCAGAAGATATCGAAGTAGCGAGTAACGTAGACGACGAAGTAAAGGGCTTGAGACTTGAAGGATATGCCCGCGCAGGACTGATTTCGAATTAGTGAATGCGCCTAGTGATGTTGACATTCGGAACGGGAGCTAAATAACGTACGCTTGTCTGGGTCATCTTGTGTAATAATATCAAGATCGATATCAGATGGGAGAGATCTCCTAAATGCTTGTTAGCGATCAATTCGTCCAAATTGAGCTCGCTTTTGAGCTTACCCAGGATCCGGAAAAGATTCATGATGGGGCTGGGAACGCCTCAGCGTCGTTGACTAGGCAGGTTTGCAACGGAGAGAGTATTCGGAGAGCTGCTGGATGGCAGCAGCTGGATTGTCGTCCGGGTTCAATGGGCCTTTGATGATGGTGGGCTTCTCTCTGCAGCTGGGGGGCTTTTTGCTGTTGAGGACACGCAACCGGAGAGACGCGACTCCAGAGGTGGCAGGGATGTTTGCGCACGGAGGTGACTGCCGCGATAGACGCGAAAGCTTAAACTGAAGGTAGAAGTGGCGGGACTCGATTACGAAGCATCATCGTGCCTGGAAACTTCGATTATTCAACATCTGATGCGGTAGGATATTCGAGTGATATTCAATACAAAGACGTTATTTTTTATCCTTCATACTGCCTTCGGTTCCTATCTCTTCAGTGACCACATCAATATGGCAACTGACACTCAAGACAACACCATGTCTACTGATAACCAAGATCTAGTTCACATCACCCTCACACACAAAGGAAGCTCTCATACCTTCGATTTCCTCCCACATGCCACCATTACAGATCTCTCCGATGAGATCGCCGACTTTCTCTCCGTCCCGGCCTCCAACCAAAAGATCATAATCCCCAAACTCGGCCTCCAGAAGCCCCCATTTAAGGATCCCGATCTCCTCGTCTCATCTTTCGCCGACAAGAAAATCAATTTGATGGGCAGTACGGCGGAAGAAGCCTCCTCTATAAACGACGCACAAGAACGGGCAGCGCGACGAGCGACAAGGCGAAGCAGACCTATGCAGAAGGTCTCGGCGTACAAGACTCATGACTGGAAGAAGGAACAAGAGGAAGCACAATACACTTTTACTACCCTTCGGCCTCTACCTTACCTACCGAATCCATCCAAGTCTTTGCAATTTCTACAGCGTTTGAAGGATGATGCAGGCATCAAAGCCTCGATGCGGAAACACAAGTTTACGGTTCCTTTGTTGACCGAAATGAATCCCATCGAACACACAACCTCGAATCACGAAGGCACGTCGAGAACGCTGGGGTTGAACAGAAACAAGGGAGAAGTTATTGAATTGCGACTAAGAACGGATGCATATGATGGGTATAGAGATTACAAGACCATCCGGAAAACGCTTTGCCACGAGTTGGCGCATAATGTACATGGGCCGCACGACCGAAATTTCTGGGACTTGTGTAAACAAATCGAGAAAGAAGTGGAAGGGGCAGATTGGAAGAGCGGTGGTAGGACAGTTGGAGAGGAGGAGTTCTACCAGGGCGGTGAAATTGACGACCATGAAGGCTGGACCGGGGGAGATTTTGTGCTTGGGGCTAGTGGGGTGGGACCTGCGGAGAGTACAGGAACTGCGAGTACGAGTGGACTAAGTAGGAGGGAGATATTGGCCAAGGCGGCGGAGGAGAGGATGAAGAGGTCGAGAGAGCAGGGTGGAGAGAATGCTTCGGGGAGTAATTCTCGATAGTGATGATCTACTCCATGAGAACGAACAAACTTCACATCCGAGAGCCACCGTTCCAGCCGCTTCATTCCAGTCTACCGGATTGGAATAACCAGCGCCTGGTATGACAGGAGCTTCAACCCGGGGAAGTCTAGAGATCCTTGAATCACTCGTCTGAACTCAGAAATTATTGTATATATATCCGAGTAATAGCCACGGAATGAGTTATCATGAGCGGTAAGGCGTTAGGGATTGGGCAGGCGTATTAGAATAGCGGAAGCAACGAACTCTGAGAAATGGTTGCGTGTGCTACAGACATCTGGTCTACCAGGGACCTACCTTAAAACTTCACGTCTTTCTTCTGAATGACCCAGGTTATACGTTTAATTATGATCCCCCAATCCAAAGCGCCAAATTCAAGCGCTTGCAATTGTTTCAACAAAGTGGCAATAAAAATATTTTCTCTCGGTCACCCAGTTCCGCACTCCTGGTCTTTCTCGCTCAACCGACTACATACACCTCGTAAATGCTCACCCCCCCTTGCCAACCCACCATCAAAACCAGCCCTAAAAATCAATATTTATAAACGCTTGCCATGTCACCTCGTACCCCACTCGTACACTTCCACCAATGGCGTCTCGAATCCTGCCGGTCTGGTCCGCTTGCGGCGTGCAGGAAGGCCTCAGCCGCATCCGCGCCGCATCCTGACAGAGGGGTTTCAGGGGTACATGTATGAGACAGGTGTTGGTGTTTTGTTTCGTTTCGAAACAGGTTGGAATCTCTCTCTTTTACGTAACAAGAGTTTTTGGGATAAAGTTAAAGTTTCGGCACTTGTGCTCAGACCTTCAAACGTTTAATTCTCATCTTATTCTCTACATTGGACGAAGGATGCTATGCTAGGATCAGAAGCCTTCATAATACGTAGATAATTTCAAATTTTAAATTTCGGTCTTGAGAGCTTTCGAGAGCTAGGCATGGATTCGCTCAAAGCGAAGCTCAAGAGAGCGTTCTCTAAACGTGGATCGAGGGATGGATCGAGGAGTGGGGGATCGGAGAAGAGCTCAACGGTAGGCAGTACGACGGCGTCTACAAGAGGCTCTCATGATGGAAAAGAAGGGCTTCATTCTGTGGTAAGATATTCTGAGAGTTTCATCTTACATTTCGCCGAATAAGCCCCTCAAATTTCATACTGGAGCTAACTCACCCCGCACCGCAGAATGGAGCAAGTACCCCTCAATCAGATATAACTTCCCTCCAAGATGCGCCTGCCGCGCAGGTACCCGCAGAGAACTCTTCTGATTCAACAAGCTTCACACCTGCCTCCAATGGAAAACCTCACCTCTCCGATGTACAGGTACACTCGGTCGTACCAGATTCTCCAATCGTAGAAGTCCCAAGTCCAACCCGTTTCCGAGCCATCCCATATTCAACACTCACCCCAACAGCAGAGCTCTCAGTTCCCAACCCCTCCATTTCAGTAGTACCGCCAACACCAACAGTAGCTGTACCCTCTTCCAAAGCTGCCCTGCAGCCTAGTCCTGAGAGTTCAAAGCTTTGGGAAGATGCTTACAGGAGGTTAAGGAAGGATCAGAGGGAGCTTGTGCGTAATTATGAGATTATTTTGAAAGATGCCGCGGGTGTTGGGCAGGGAGTTGATCTTAGAGAAGAAGTTGCGAGAGTTGTGGCGTGTCAGAAGGAGAGGATGGAAAATGGGCAGTGGACTTTTCAATGGAATGATAAACCTCAGAAAGTGAGGGATATTGTTCGCAGAATTCTCAAAATTACGGACAAAGCAGCCTGCTTCATTGACATGGGCATGGAGTACGCTCCCCCTTATGTCTCGTTACCTTGGGCTGCAATTGGGGCCATTTTGCCGGTAAGACACCTGAAAGCATTGTGCACATCCGGTATTTCGTTGCTAATTTCACCCGTCCAGTTCGCTATGAGTGGATTTGAGGAAGAGGAGGAGGGGATTAGCGGTCTTGAGAGGGTAGCTCAAATCATCTCCAGTTACCGAATCGTGGAAGATGCATTCTTATGCAATTCTCAGACCTCGAAGACTTACTCAGAAGCAGTCATACCCTTGTATATGAAAGTCTTGGAATACCAAGCTATTGCCGCTCAGTACTTCGGTCATCATACCTTGACCCGCTTCGGCGCCAGCATAATTGGATCTACCGATTGGAAAGGCACGCTGTCAGCAATTGATGACTTAGACGACAAAAGCCGTCGCTCGGTTCTTCATCTGGGGGTTCAAGCTCAGCAAGCAGGATTTGCCAAGATGCAAGACAACTTCAGCACCTTGATCAAGATGTTTGATAACCGCGACGAAGTACTGCGGTCGTATTTAAAGGAATTCTTCGTGCAAAAAGGAGAAGTCGATCAGTTATTGACTGATCTCTCCACTATTCCTTACAAGCAAGATCACCGAGATGTCCGGAAAGAGCTTGGTTCTGCCTACTACGGCTCTGGTCAATGGTTCTTGAACGACGAAACCGTTTCCAAGTGGCGAAAATGGGAGCCAGGTTTCAATGTACTTTGGCTTGTTGGAAGTGTAGGGACCGGCAAAAGCTCCTTGACGTCGATGCTACTCGAAGAATTGGCAAAGACACCATCCGGGAGTCTGGCCTTCTTCTACTGTTCTCGAAAAGCATCGAAAAAGGATCAACAGTTTACGGCTCGGGACAGCGTTGAGAATGTTCTACGAACGTTGATTATTCAACTTTCAATGTCTGCAGACGGCAGCTCGATCTCCGAGGAAATTCGCGAGTATCACAGCCGAAGCAAGCAAGGAATACGTGGTGGTGGTATGGAAATATCGGACTGCATTACTTTGTTAGAAAGCATTGTTGCTAAGGACGCCCGCCCACGAATAACTATCGTCATTGATGCCTTGGATGAATGCACCAACTTCCCCAAGCTTCTTGAAATCTTGCAAAATCTTTTCGCATCAAAGGACTCAGTTCGGATCTACTTCTCAAGTCGGTTCGAGGTCGACGTCAAATCCCACTTTGAAGAAGCTCATAAGATAATCATTGAGCAACAAAATGGACCGGACATTCTCACCTACATCGATACTGAGATTTCTGATCGAAGAGTAAACAGCGGACTTACCGATGGACAAGCCGCTGAACTGAAATCAATATTGATGGATCGGCATGAAGGAATGTAAGTGAACCTTCTCTAATCTTCCTCTGAATCTCTCTCACAACGCGCTAGGTTCATATGGGTGGTTCTCGTTATCGATGATATTCTGGACGAGAACGAAGAGGATCGCCTTCAATTGGAAGATGACATCCAATTCAGAATCACATCCTTGAAAGAGTCAGAAATTGATGCAGAGAATATGCTCCAAACCGCGTACGACAGTGTCTATGCCAAAGCCATTGGGAAAGGCAAGCAGCCTACGCGCCAGCACGTCGTTGAAGTCGCTCTCAAGTGGACCATGTGTTCTTTTCGACCACTTACCCTTGCCGAACTTACACACGCAAGTTCTATAAAAGCCGATGGAGCATTGATGGATATCCAAGGAGATATGATTCTCGCATTCTGCAGCAACCTTTTGGTCGAGGGGTCAGGTGGCATTATCAGATTTGCCCACTTATCGGTGAAACATTACCTGGAGCATAAGGAGCCTCCAGATTATGCCCCACTAGAAGCCCACGCCCAAGCCGCTACTGCCAGCCTTTTATTTTTGAAGTCGCCGCAGTACCACGAGGTAACAACCAGTACCCTCGAATTGTCGTATAAAATGAACTCTTCTTTCGCCAAGAGCTTCTCGAGTTACGCCAAGGCATATTGGTTTAGACACTGTCAGGAAGCGAAACAAAACGCCGATCTTGTTGATCAAAGCATTCCAAACTCAGTTAATAGCTTAGAGAAGCTCATCAGCGACGGGACTGATTACAAGAATCCGGATCTACTTCGAAAAGCAATAAGACTCGGCAACGACCAGACCACGGAAAAATGTATAGCTGCAAACGTGAATCTAGAAGTGCTAGATGAGTTTCAGAACACGGTTCTGCATGATTCCGTCCGCTGGAATCGGCTTGGTATTTTGGAGAGACTAATAAACGTCGGATCCAATTTGAACACCCAGAACCGGAATGGCGATTCTCCCCTTCACTTCGCCGCCTTTTGTGGGTTTGTAGAGATACTGCAGGCATTGATCTCAGCCGGTGCCAATCGAAACTCCGTCAATCACAAGGGAGAAACGCCTCTACATATTGCTGTAATTCATAATCATCGGGAGCTCGTGCGGATACTACTCGCTGCTGGTGCCGACAAGACCATCGAAGACAAGTGGGGCAACACACCAGTACATTACACCAAAGCGGCAAAGGATCTGCTAAGAGACACATCAATCTTCAATCTGCTAAGCCCACCAAAGGAAGACTCACTAGTTTACGCAGAGCCACAAGTCAAATTTCCTGGCCTGTGTGGTTATTGCAATGTCGTTCGTTGGATATCAGTTTATCCGAAGACCACTTCCCACACGCACTGGCCTTCGTATCATGACTTGAAGGCGTCTGCATCCGGCGGTTGTACTTTGTGCGGCTTACTCCTTCACGAGTTCGAAGCACTCGGTTGTCAAAATCTCCATGAAAAGGGGTATCCAACGGATATTTCCGTCTCAATAATCCTAGTCTCTCGTCAAAAGTTCCCGGACACTGACAACGACATTATCAGGGCCACAATGGGTGGGACTTTGAAGATAGAATTCGAACTGTGCCTTGATCCTAGTAAGACTACCTGGGCTTCAAACCTAGCAATGCTAACAAATGAATAGAGAACGACCTCGGGCCTCTCAGGACTGAGATCTCTGGAAGAATGATAGCTCAGAGTCCAACGGAACAATCATGCTTTGACCTTGTTAAATCGTGGCTGGCTGAGTGTGCCGCAAATCACTCACAATGTACCAGTGGAGCAGGCACATTACCGACTCGAATAATAGACGTCGGTCCAGAGGACGGCTCGAAGGAGCCGTTTTTGCACCTTACCAAGCCTGACGAAACAGGAAGCTACATCTACCTCTCGGCGAAAAGAGGAGGACATTTAGAGGGGCAAGTGCTACTCAGCTCCAACCTAAACGATCTTGTGAAAGCTATGCCTCTTTCGTCCCTTCCTAAAACGTATCACGACGCCGTTCTCATAACCCGCCGGCTAGGTGTTCGATATCTATTTATCGATGCTTATTGCATCTTTCAAGACACCCGTGACGATGTAAGTAAACGAGCCCTTGGCTCGCCGCTTTTCCATAAAAAGCAGCTACTGACTCCCCTTTCTCCAGTGGGTAGCAGAAAGTGCCAAGATGGGCGACTATTTGAAGAATTCGACCTTCACCCTCATCGCCGCGTCAGTTACGACCGGGTGCAACCAGGGGATTTACCAAGAACGAGAGTTCGCGAAGCCCCTTGCAAGACTTGCTTGCACCGAAATCGCGAACGGGAAGCAGCAACCTTGGACTGGGGATCTTTGTCTGAGGCGGCCTACGATGTCGGCTTTGGAAGCTATGCAGGATAGCGTTCTACAGAGGGGGTGGATGGTGCAAGAGCTCGTTTTGCCTGAGAGAAATGTTATCTTTGGAAATGAGCAGGTAAGACCACTATTCGGAATGTCTCACTGCTTGTGATGTGCTATCATCCAAAGCTTTCAAACAGTCCCGTTGTTATTTTGAATCTGCAAAAGCCAAGCTTGGTCACTGATTTCATATATAGATTTACTGGAATTGTCAGAAGGTATCTCGATCCGAAGACACGATCTACTACCAAAATCCAATACTACGACTTAATGGCTCTGTCCAAGGTGGCCCCTATCAATCAGAGCTGATCGAAAGGTGGTACCACATGGTCGAAATCTATTCAGGTACAATTTACAATAATCCTCGAGACAGGTTGCCGGGACTTTCGCACATGGTGCAACACATGCTCCAGCAGATTAAAAGTAGATATCACGCCGGTCTATGGGAGTCAAATCTCCTACGAGGCTTGCTCTGGAGGGCCAAGTCCATAGGCCCTGCGAACCGATTCGAAGAGTACATCGCCCCAAGCTGGAGCTGGGCATCGTTCCACGGCCCAGTTTCATACACTCTCGGAAACGAGGACGCTTTCACTCCCAATGGTAGTATACATCCCGAGATCCTCGATCTGCAAGTCGTTTCCACAAGTACCGACCCCACCGGCGCCGTGACATCCGGGATGTTGAGACTTCTAGCGCTTTCGAAGAAGATCTCGAAAACCAAGATGCTGGACGGCTGCAATTTCTACTTTGATGATGCTGAGTATGAAGAAGAATGGCAAGCTGGTAGTGAGTTCGTACATGTTTTTATGTATGAATGGGTTGTCAACTGGGTAGATAATGGAATGAAGTCTGCCGGGCTGATATTGCAAAGTGTCAATGGGGACGATGAGAAATACAGACGAGTTGGACTTGTTACGGGGCCGGATGACCTTCAGGAGAGTGGTGGGACGGACAGGTTTGATTGGGAGACAAGGGAGTTTGTCATCATATAGGTGGTGAAGGAATGGGTCCTGATAGGGATTCTTCTTGCTTAGCTTTGATCGGCTGTAGTAGATCGCAAAAATAGTTGGCTGTTCGCTCAGTGTTGATGCTAAGTAACGCGAAGTATGACTCGATCCGGAGAATTGAGTCAAGCTGCTCTGTTGGCAATACTGGGGTTTGAGTAGGGGAGGAATAGCATGGACGAGAGTGAGCAGAGCAGGTCCAGTCACGGCCGCAATCACTTCAAATGATCAGACCTCGAAGTCCTAGATTCAGGGCGTTGAAGGCTTCAGATTGACGAGGCTGCGGTTCCGTTACTATGATTGGCTGGTCATGGTCATCCCGACTGCGCGCCCTCGGCTCACCAGAAACATGTATGCACCTCCAGCTCAGCCCAGCTGCAGGCAATAAGATCTCCCAACCCCCAGCTCTCAGTCCATTTTCCTCCACCTTCGAGATCCCCTCACACTCTACGAACATCTCGAGTCCTCCTCTCAACACTTCACGCCGAACAAAGAGAGACAAAAATCATGTCATCGGAATTCGATCAGTACTTCCAGGAATTCCTCGGCGATGACTCCAACGAGTTCGACATCTTCAAAGACGATTTCAGCGGCGAGTCAGAAGACAACGAAGACTGGCAGCTCCAAGACGGAGAAGTGAGCAGCTCCGATCTCCCTCCTCCAGCGCCCACATTCGACAGTGCGAGTCCTGCTTTGCTGGGGAATACACTGCTGCCTGATACCGACGCCCGCTCTGGGTGAGTTTTTTTTTTTTAGATTGACGCTAAGCGGGCGCTCAGTGTTGTAGAGATTGATTACGAAAACGAACTTCGTCAACCGGCAACCAAGATGGACTCGCTTAATCTCCAATCGTCAAACGTGGCTTCGCGCTCTCCTTGCAATTGGGTTTCTTGCGCCACAAGACTCGTGGCAAGAACAGAGACCGAGATTGCCGCTCATCTCAAAGTTCATTTACAAGAAACACTTCGGCAGTGGTCTGGCCCAAGAGGATGTATCTGGAAAGAATGTCCGTCCAAGTCGACCTTTAAATCTCCAGGTGCATTCAAATCCCACATCTTCAACATTCATGTCAGTCCGCTCGTCTGCACCTTTCCTCAGTGCACATACACCAAACCTTTCGGCAAGAAATACGACCTTGACCGGCATGTTGCAACCACTCATGCGGCATCATCCACCCATGTGTGCCCTGTGGAATCGTGTGATGCAAATACCAATGGTTTCGCGCGAAAGGACAAGCTCCTGAATCATATCAGGGAAGAACACGATAACCTAAGATGTCCGTACAACCATTGTTACGCGATAGTTCTTGCAACAGAGCAAGATGCACACCTTCAAGAGGTTCATGGCTCGTTTGAATGTGCATTGGGAGCATGTGAGCATGGACCAGCATCATGCTTTCGGAAAGTTGGCCTCAAAAGGCATTTTCGCAAGCATCATAACATGACTGTCGATCCCACTCAAACGGTCATGGCCAAAACAAGGAAAACTATGGATAAGACAGCTCGGTCTCCCCACATTGCTAGATTAAGGACGTGGAAGGATTGTCCAACTTGCTCTGAAGCGCAGAGAGGATCAAGGTCGGAGTTGAACCACGAAAGTTCTCAGATTCAGAATGGTGATTGATCTCAACGATAGGACTGGTGTCACGGAATTTTCATTTGCTTTAACATATCGATGTTTCTCATCCCAGACCAACTATCCTGTCCCTCCGTCGCAAAGGAATTGCTGCTCTTACCGTCTGCACATGCTCTCTAATTTACGTTCTCCTTGGTCTATTCGATTTGGGTACTCATGCGAGTTACACGCCGTGCTATCTTAGAATAAGATTTTGTATGCTATTAAAACCAAAAAAAAAAGGCTTTTCTATTCTACACATGGCTTTACTTTGAATCACGAGCAGTGGTGATAAACGCTGTTTGACAATGAATCTATTCCAACAGCAAGAGCACCACATTATCTCCCACCATTGAGATATTCTTTCCGATACATAAGCTTCGCTCAGCCAACACCTACTGCTCAGAATTTCGGCAAAAGCGGGTTGAATCACGTGTGCAGGGTCCATAAAGGGGGCTCGCTAAAGTGGAAATGGGGGCGAGGAAATTATTTGAGGAGATGATAATACTTATGTTTATTGGAAAATGTGTGCTAGCAGTGATCTCTGATTACTGGGCTATAGCATCCTCGATGGTATACCACTTGAGGATCTCTTCGACTGCTATGCTGAGCAGCAAGACTGATTGATTGTCGATATGATCAACCGCTCGAAACCCACGAGAGTTTTCCTCTCGGTGCGAAGAAGATAATGGATGATAACGATTGATTTTATCTGATAAAAATATTGCCATACGCTTTTGGTGAACTTGGCTCTCTCTGGGGTCAAAAGCGGGCGTTGACTGCGCCCCGCCCAGCACATGGTCGTGGTTTTTGCTGATTGATTGGGCATTCCTGCCTAGAATGGCATTCAACGAGTCCAATAAACCATCAGAATATCTAAGCGACGTAACACAAATTGTCTTTCAGTGGAAGAGAAGGATTGGCATTGGCAAGAAGGATACATCCTTGCGAGTGCCAAATGCGGGGCATTCAGGAATCTTGCTGCCGTTGCTTGAGCAGATTTCCAAGCTTTCGCCCTTAAAAAACTGCAAGATTAATTGCTTTGAGAGCCGTTATGCATATGATCAAAGCTTTTTTTCAATCAACAGGAAGCTGCATTGAGGTTTCTCTTTCCTTATTTCCATTGACTGCAGGGACCTAGTCTTGACTTGCTGTCAACTATGAATCAACTTTCAATTTAAATTATCATCTATATCTTAGAAGAAAGAATTCATATAATTGTAAATAATTTACTTGTGAAGTTCAGAGAATGTCCTAAATTAGCATGAACTTTCTTCTTGACCTAGCTGTCTCATGTTCACCCCACGGGTAAAATCAATCCATAGTCTTCTGCTCTTTGCTTCTTCGATGCTCAACAATTCTGGCAGAATTTATACTTGCGAGAGGGTCGGCACTTGACGAGAACCTGGTTCCCCCCCCGCTCCTGCCTGATGCGAATGGTCGATGCTGAGGCTTCTCCGGACGTTCAGCTACCAAGATCGTTTTTGAAGTTATATACGTTCTATTGACTCAAATGTTGGTCACTGCCACGGAATCCGCGGGCTTCCGAGGCAGACAACGACGGCCGGAAAAGCCCGCTAACGGTTCTAGATTCCGTGTAGCTTTAGAGTCATTTGGGAATTCCTATCCTGGAGTGCGACCCCGCCGACCAAATATCCATCATTATTTATTTTGGACTAGCTGTTGGACTGCTGTCAAATGAAGCTTCGCTGTCAAGCCCCAATTGATAACAAAGAATGCTTGCCTTCCCTTGTAGTTGGACAGCTGCGGAACAGGTAATTGCCCCCCTTGAAGTTCAATGGGCCAAGAGCGTAGCCATTTGGCACTGATTTCATTTTCCGTATCACCCTCGCGATTGTGTGAGATAATGTGGTAATCAGGTTCTAGGAACAGAGCAACCAAGACCTAGTCTATAAATAAAGTTATCTAGGTCGCTGAAGGTGCGGTGATTGTCAAAGTTTGGCCACTTCTGGCATTTAATTAAATTTCTCAAGAGTCAAGGCATCAAAATTTAAGTGAATCGGAGACTCAACAATGTACTGGAATAGATAGTACTTAAATATCAAGGCCGGCCATGCCTGGTGTTTCCTTGCAAGATGGTGCTACTCGCCCTTGGTTATGGGGATGATGGACCTTGGTAGCCCATGGAATCTTGCAAATTTCATTTAAATCTGCTTCTGTGATACTAACCCTCTTATATTTGGTTCATTTGGCTTTGTATGAATTGACAAAGGAATTTTCAAACTTGTTGTCAAGATGAAACTTGCTGCTGATGAAACTTTAATTCGCTCTTGAAAGAGCAGATGGACACTGAGGATTCATATAGTAATCAGAAGCAGAGACCGAAGAAGTTTCTCGAGAGTAGAGAAGCAACCCATACAATGATCTCTGTGCCAGCTCGCATGCCTGATCCGAATCTACGGATTTCGCTCTCGCTTATTCTGCTCCCTGAAGCAGGGAGGTCGATGTGGGTTTTATACACATGAATGAGTGCATCGCGGGTCTTGCTCGCTCCTGCCACGACGAGAATCGCTTCCGGTAAACAAGTCACACAACGACTTCCATACTAGCATCCCCTCAGTGTTAAAAGTCTACCAGAAGCTCGAGAGATATTTATATGCACGCGTTTCAAACGATCTAGTAGTTCAAGAAGACGAAGCAGCTAGAGGCATCGATGTGAGAGAAGAGGTCTCCAATTCTACTAGCCATAACTAGGAAATGTTTTAGGATTCGAACTTTAAGAAAATGAAGCCAGATGTTGAAAAGACTTGGAGGAAGAATAGACAGTTAGTGCACGAGTTGTTGTCAACTAGAGAGCTGCTGTCGACTTTGACACACCCCGCATTCAATGGTGGAATACTTGCTACTTAGCATCGAACCACTTGGGGGCGGGACTCGGAAATGGTAATCAGCCATCTTAGAGCGTGTACGAATATATCACGACTTCTGAGTCTTTCGCCAAGGAGCCTTCCTCAAGTCCTTTGATTGTGTACAGGATTCTTACAACATTGCTCGTACTCTGACGAACCCCATCACTTCTTTTATACACCTTACGAGACACTACTCTTGACTGTTCCTGCCTCGCCCGGATTGAAATTTAAGGGTGAGTCTCACCATTCACTTGCAAGGAATCAGCTCGAAAATTCCCAAACTCAAAAGGTAGTATATGAACCCCCGCAACTCGAATTCTCAATCTTCAAAAGCACATGCAGGATGCTATAATCGGCCTCCACGCTTCGAGCGCTTTAATGCGATTGCCCCACATCCACTAGAAATTTGAGACAAGCACTCAACCGGAACGAAATTTCGCATTAGCAATCATCATTTGCTTGCAAGAACGAAAAATTTTTGTAGAGACTTCATACACAACTCTTTCCTCCACATGTACGAGAGGTAGTGCCATTGAATTGCCCATAAGACCCTCCTCACACCAACCCAAACCCCTTTTATACACCCCTCTTCCACACCTTCCCTCCGCCCCCCTTTTCCCACATCACTTGTACCCCAAAAGAGCACCTACAACAATCCACAGAAAAGTATTTATCTTAAATTCCCTTCACTTCTTTGAAACTTTGTACTCATGAACAGCGGCGACAAGAAGCCAGAGAAAAGTGGTAGCTCGAAAATCGGGACTTCCACCCCACTCTCCCCTCAACCAATTCGCCAAGAAGGAAAAGAAAGCACCCTCTTCTCATTCAAGAAGTCTGAAATGAGAAGTGTAGAATTGCTGTCACTTACTCCTTTTCTGTCACTCATCCCTCTACTGTCAAGAATCCACTCCACCCTTTCTCAACCCAAGACCCCTCAGCACAAGAATTACACATCTGCATCACGCGCATGAAACGCGTCAGTCTAGACTCTAGAGACAAAACGCAACAGCTCAACTTCAAGACAAAGCCATCAATCTTCCTTGCGTAGATGGTAAAGGGGATGAGGTTCTAGATCTGTGAAAGCTGAGAATTTAAAAGAGATGTCGTGGCACTTGCCGCACTAAAAATTGCTCAGATGAAGGTGTCGCTCCTTCCTAACTTTGAAAACTCTTGAGGCTCATGGCCGAGTCGTATTCGTGAGAAGGAAGTGGATTGGTATTAATATTATATCCGCGATCGTTGCTCCCCTAAATCCTAGCGACTCAACATCTCACTGTCGCACCCGCCTCTCAAGATCACCACATATATAATACAAGCAACAACATCAAGTCATAACCATCATAACATTCGTATCTATGCATACCCCATATAATGCCCCTTGCTAAATGCGCCTCGCCTATCGCCGACGCACGCATTATACTATGCATTCCATTATCAAAAAAACGCCCAATTCCAATTCCGTTCCGTACTTTTTTTCAATTCTTTTAAAACTCCCAGTCCAAGTTCAGCTCATTTCAGAATACAAGGTTTGTCTGCTTCCGCAAGTCTATGTCCAACTCTAAAGCGTCTCATTGACCACATCTCTAATGCTCCACCTCCACAAATCACCTCCTCGTTGCTTCTCAGCACCAACCCACTTCTCGCACTTTCGTCTCCAGCGCTCCTCTTCCTCGCGCTGCCGTTTGACGAATTCAGGACCGACGTCGAACTCTTCGCCTACGAGCCAATCGTCTTTCAGACCATCGCTCTTGCGGCCGGTGTCGTCGACTTCTTTGCTTGGTGAGTCTTCGAGATCCGGGACGTCTTTGAAGACATCTTCGTCATCGTCAAAGGCGTCAAAGCCATCCATTGTGTCGCCTGCATCGGATTTGTTCTTCGCTTGATGCGCAGGCATCTTGAGCCAGCACATACGTTGGGGGTCGAAGACCATACCGCCCACAACTTGGACATTTTGAGAGGAGTTGACATTTTGGATAAGGGCCGGGCGAGGTGTGGAGTTTTCTTTTTCGCGGTAGATGTTCGGACCATCTTTGAAGGCGTGCGAGGGAATTGAGGTTGTGGAAGGTGAGGAGGCGGGTGCATCGAAGGGGGTGAGGTCGTTCTCATTGCCCTCCCATCGGAAAGTGTAGGGGTTGTAGTACATTCCTTTGACCGCTAGATTGTGTTAGAGAAGAACAAGAAGTATATCGGGCAGTACTTACATTTGGGATTGTTGAGGTTACCGAGGGGCTTGATGAGTTGAGGCTTTTGTGGGGGTCCTTTGCTCTTCTTTCCTTTCACAGGCTGTGCATTCACAGCACTGAGACCGGTCGTCGCCGATACCTTCGTTTTCCATTGATTTGTGAGAGTAGCCAGAGGAGCTCCGGAAGCTGACGGTGCGCGTTGTGCCAAAGAATGTTCTCGTGCCATTCTGCTGGCAGTGGTATCACGTGCGAATCGAGGAAGATCTTCTCTTGACTTATGTGGAGAGTAGGGAGTTAGAGGAGCCGGTGTATTCGTTCGCGAGGGCAGAGCATCTTGATGTATTTTGTTGCGTAGAGCTGATTGCTTTGGGGGACCACGACCGATGGGTTCTTTGACAAACTTCTGTTCGGTGTCACGACTTGTTGGCAGATCGTCAAATCCATCGAGTTCGCAGCCATCGCCAAAATGTCTCCGGCGTAATGGTTTCGTCATCTGCCGTTTTGAAGCTGCTTCTCGGGCCAAAGCTTCGGCCCCTCTCGGATTCCGTCGCGGGCTGGGCGACCTCATTTGCGACCTAGACACGGTCCGCGACGAGGGGCGAAATTCGGTACTGTTGTTCGAGGATTCGGAATCATGACGACGGAAATGGCGGGAGGTTTTTATGGTAACGTGGTGGGATTGGGAGGATGAAGCACCGGCAGGTAAGAATGGTACTGGGTTCTTTCGCGCGTGAGACAGGCTGGATTCAGCCCCAGAACGATCTCTCTCAATGGGCGTTTTGGGCCGAGACACTGAGGTTGGTGGTCTACTGCTGCTATCCGTCCGAGATGGTGGTCTCTCAAAACGTGATCCCATTGGTTTCGCAGGCGACTGGGGATGCGATCTCATAGTCGGCATCGACCGCTTGAGCTTTAGCAGCTGCGCATTGGTCGTCGTCGGTTCATTGCGAAGGCCGGTGAAGGATGTTTTGGCAGCCAAGTCGCGTCTTCTAGGAGTAGATGGTGGTAGGGAGTGCACTGAGGATGGTGTCGTAGGTGTTGCAATGCTAGTAACTGATGAATGTGCTGAATGACCTCCAAGTCGGGACTGAGACCTGCGGTTGCGATTAGGAATAGGTCCTCCGCTTTCCGAGACGGGTTCGAGAGAGGAAGGTGCACGTTCATGCCCACCAAGCGGGCGAGGAAGTCTCGATCCACTGGTGGAAGGTTTGTTGGTGAAGGTTAGCGAGACTGCCGTTTTTGGTCGAGTCGGGCTGGTTTGGCGAGTCGTTTTCATCTTGATGTTTCGATTGAGGGTGAGTTTACTTGAGTCGAAGACATCACCATCACCAATCTCAAGACCAGAAAGGAAGTCCTCCTTCACCTCAGCACGCTTTGCAGCTTGCTTCTCGCTGGATTGATGATCAGGTGATCGATCTTGCTGCCGTCTCTTGAGAATATCATCGAAGGCAATGGGACCAGTTGGTAAAACAAGCCCATCGAGTCCCTCATCCTCACTTTCCATAGTCAAAGAGCTTGCCACACTTGGACTTAAGGCGGAGACCGAGGAACTTCTGTTTGAGCGACCATCTCTTCGGGTTCCTCCGAATCGTGTTCCCAGGCTGCCCTCGCCCCATTCTTCGAACTCGTCTTGCAGGCTCACAGGTGTTTTCGGTATTTCTTTACGAGCCGACAGTTTGAGAGGCCCACCATCTGAAGGAAGTTGGAAATCCCGCTCGAAATCATCCTCGATATCTGGAACTTGTGGATCTTTCTGTGGCGTCGGTGGCGTTATAAGTGGTAATAATTTAGGGACCTGGCGACTTTTGGACACCTTGATTGTGTCACCGCCATCTCCAAAGAAGTCGTCGTCGTCTTGATCTCGAAAGCGATCGAGAAGGTTGTTGGTAGCGGGCTTGGGCCTCAATTCTTGTCGGGGACTTATATTGAACTTTGGAGCTGGTTGTAAAGGCTTTACTGGGCTAGCATGCACCGAACCCCCGCTCACCTGTCTTAACGCATCCGGAAAATTCGATCCATCCATCTGCTTCATCTTCAAGCCACCGTCACCCGGTAATTCGAGATCTCCATCGTCCCAATCGTCCTGGATGATCTTCTTGATCTTCCTCCCTCCTAATCGCTTTATAGTTCCTCCCATCAATGCCGATGAGGGAACGTTCTGTGGTATTGGTATCCCAGCTCTTTTCGCCGTTGCAATGGCATCTATCGTAGACCGCTCGTCATCCCCGGGCAGATGAACTTGCCTCTCCTCATCGCCATGATTTGATTCAAAGTCTGACCGTATTGACATTCGCGACGACGTAGATTCACGGTGGTGCGATGTTGCAGTAGTTGCCAATGACGCGCTCCGAAAGGTAAAGTCGTCTCCGCCGATGTCCAGGTCATCGTCGTCCCAGCTCTCAATTGGCTCCTCCACCACCGCCTTACGCGGCTTCAAGGTCAACTGGTCCATTATGGGGGAGTCAATTATGGTATTGGTGCAAACGAGTAGTGTGTGAAAGGGCTCTCTCGCCAGTGAAGGTGAATGGAGAGCTCTATGAAAATCTCTAACGCCGAGAGTGACACCGATCGCACTTGTGTTCAAGGTCGTAAATTCATGGTCGTATGGTCGTGAAAGGTCGTGAAGGGGTGATTGTAATGTTACAGGATCGCTGGTCGTAGCTGTGCAATTG